>Ga0070679_100003237_pt1 | contig 14878 bp, 11 predicted proteins | sample KBSC63BmetaG_FD_65652 | JGI IMG/M metagenome (GOLD analysis project Ga0070679, IMG submission 65652) | Corn rhizosphere microbial communities from Kellogg Biological Station, Michigan, USA - KBS C6-3B metaG | ecosystem: Host-associated > Plants > Roots > Rhizosphere | place: USA: Michigan... | reverse complement strand
GTTCGCCTGAACAATCCGACTCGCGTGCGCATCCGGCGCACGATCATCCGCCTCCTCGGCCTCTCGGTCGCGATCGGCTGCTCGCGCACGCCACAGCGATCCGAAGCACAGTCGTCCGGAGTCGTCGTCCCGGCCACCGACCAGGTCTCGCAGAGCCGACGCAACGCGATCACCGCGGCCGTGGCCAAGGTGTCGCCCTCGGTGGTGACGGTGCAGACCGAACAGGTGGATCAGACGCCGCAGGATCCGTTCGACATGTTCTTCGGCGGCGGCAGTCGTCCGCGCACCCAGGCGGGCCTCGGCACGGGCTTCGTGGTTCGCGGAGACGGTGTCATCGTCACGAATGCGCACGTCGTCGCCGGCGCGACGAAGATCTCCGTCATGATGCGCGACGGCACCGTCTATCCCGCCAAGGTGCTCGGCTCGGACGAGACGAACGATCTCGCGGTCATCAAGATCGACGCCAAGAATCTGCCGGAGGTCAAGCTGGGCAACTCGAACAGCTTGCTCGTGGGCGAATGGGTGATCGCCATCGGCAATCCGTACGGCTTCTATCTCGGCAACGCGGAGCCGAGCGTGAGCGTCGGCGTGGTGAGCGCGACGGAGCGCAATCTCATCGCGGCGGGCGAAGGTCAGGCGTCGTACTTCGACATGATTCAGACCGACGCGGCGATCAATCCCGGAAATTCCGGCGGACCGCTCGTGGATGCCGATGGCGACGTCATCGGCGTGAACAGCAGCATCTTCACGCCGAGCGGCGGGTCGGTCGGCCTGGGCTTCGCGATTCCCATCAATCGCGCGGCGCGCGTCGTCGACGACCTGCTGAGCCATGGCTCGATTCGCAGTCCGTGGATCGGCGTGCAATTGCAGCAAAAGGGCTCGAGCAATCCGCGCGACATTCTCACCGAGGGCGCGATCGTCGCGAGCGTTGCACCAGGCTCGCCCGCCGCGGCCGCGGGAATCAAACCGGGCGACGCGATTCTCAAAGAGGGATCGCGCGTCATTCACAATCCGTTCGATTGGCAGGCCGCGCTGCTCGATCTCCACGTCGGGTCGCCGGCGCATCTGCACCTGCGCCGCGGGTCGCGGGAGCTCGACGTCGAGGTCAACGTCGCAGACCGTCCGGAAGTCAGCGCGCCGAAGGTGCAGGTGCTTCGCGAGCTGGAGCTCGTCTCTGTCACACCGGCCATCGCGGCCGAGCGCAGCCTGCGCCGCCCGTATGGGGCGTTGGTTTACAACGTGAGCCCCACCGTCGCCGATCAGACTGGATTGTCGCAGGGCGACGTCATTCTTCAGATCAACAACGTGCCGATTCGTACCGCACAGGACGTTCAGAAGGCCATCGACATGTTCGCCGGCCGAGCCTACATGCGCGTGGTCGTCGACCATCAGGGGCAACTGGGCATGCTCGAGTTCGGGGTGCGATGAGCGATCGCACCGGGTACGAATCTCCGCTCGCGCAGCGGTATGCATCGCGCGCGATGCTCGAGCTGTGGTCGCCCGCGCAGCGGCACGGCCTGTGGCGGCGCTTGTGGCTCGCTCTCGCCGAAGCCGAGCAGGAATTGGGCGTTCCGATTCCCGATGACGCGCTCGATCAGATGCGCGCGCATCTCGACGACATCGACTTCGATGCGGTGGCGGCGTACGAGCGTCGGTTCCGTCACGACGTGATGGCGCACGTGCACGCATTCGGCGACGTCGCGCCGGCGGCGCGCGCGTTCATTCATTACGGAGCGACGAGCGCGTTCGTCACGGACAACGCCGATCTGATTCTCATGCGCCGCGGACTGGAGCTGCTGCGCGGCAAGATCGTACGCGTGCTCCGCGCGCTCGCGAGCTTCGCGCGCGATTGGCGTTCCGAGCCGACGCTCGGCTCCACGCATCTTCAGCCCGCGCAGCCCACGACCGTTGGCAAGCGCGCGACGCTGTGGATGCAGGATCTCGTGCTCGATCTCGCCGATCTCGATCATCGTATCGCGACGCTGCCGTGTCGCGGCGTGAAAGGCACGACGGGCACGCAAGCCAGCTTCCTCGAGATCTTCGGCGGCGACCACGCGAAGGTGCGCGAGCTCGATGCGCGCGTCACCGGGAAGATCGGCTTCGCGTCGTCGATCCCCGTATCCGGCCAGACCTACTCGCGCAAGCTCGACGCACAGGTGCTCGGCGCGGTCGCCGGGGTTGCGTCGAGCGCGATGAAGTTCAGCGGCGACGTGCGCGTTCTCCAGAGCGTCGGTGAGATCGAGGAGCCGTTCGAGACGGAGCAGATTGGCTCGTCGGCGATGGCGTACAAGCGCAATCCGATGCGCTGCGAGCGAATCGCATCGCTCGCGAGATTCGTGATCACGCTCGAGCCGAATGCCAATTTCACGCACGGCGTGCAGTTTTTCGAGCGCACGCTCGACGACAGCGCGAATCGTCGGCTCGTGATTCCCGAGAGCTTTCTGGCGACTGATGCGATCCTGGTGCTGATGGAAAACGTGGTCAGCGGACTCGAGGTCCATCCGGCGCGCATTCGCCGGCGTCTCGAGGAGGAGCTTCCGTTCATGGCGACGGAGGAGCTGATCGTTCGAGCGGTTCGCGCCGGCGGCGATCGTCAGGTTGCGCACGAGCGCATTCGCCAGGCGAGCATCGAAGCGGCGCGCGAGATCAAGAACGGGGCGCGGCGAAACGATCTCCTCGACCGGCTGGCCGCCGATCCGGCGTTCGGCGTTCCGATCAGAGATCTCGAATCCGCGCTCGAGCCGATGCGCTTCGTTGGCCGCGCGCCCGAACAGGTCGACGAATTCCTCGAGCAGGTGATCGATCCGCTGCTTGCCGGAGCTGCGCGTGAGGAAGCGCGCGACGCATTGCGGGAAGAGGTGCGCGTATGACCATCACGCAGCTCGAGCCGCTCCCGCTGGAGCATCTGCGCCGTGGCAAAGTGCGCGAGGTGTACGCCGTCGACGACCACCGGCTGCTGCTCGTCGCGACCGACCGCGTGAGCGCGTTCGACGTCGTCATGACCGAGCCGGTGCCCTACAAGGGTGCCGTGCTCACGCAGATCACAGCGTGGTGGCTCCGGCAGATCGAGCGCGACGTGCATCATCACATGATCTCCGCGGACGCCGACGAGATCATCGCGCAGGTGCCCGCGCTGGCGTCGCATCGTGCATCGCTCGTCGGACGCGCGATGCTGTGCCGCCGTACGACCGTATTTCCGATCGAATGCGTCGTTCGCGGATATCTGTCCGGTTCGGCGTGGAAGGAATACAGAGCGCAGGGCACACTCGCGGGCGAGACGTTGCCGGACGGCCTTCGCGAGAGCGATCGCCTCGAGCCGCCGCTGTTCAGCCCGGCGACGAAAGCCGAGACGGGCCATGACGAAAACATCACGATGGTTCGCGTGATCGATGCCGTCGGAGCGGACGTGGCGAACGAGCTCGAGCGCCTCAGCCGTCTCGTTTACGAGCGCGGCCGCGCGATTGCCGCCGATCGCGGCATCATCATCGCCGATACCAAGTTCGAGTTCGGACGCGACCGCGATGGGCGGATCACGCTGATCGACGAAGTGCTCACGCCCGACAGCTCGCGCTTCTGGCCAGCGGAGCACTACTCGCCCGGCCGCTCGCAGCCGAGCTTCGACAAGCAGCCGCTTCGCGACTATCTGGACGACGAGCGTCGCGCGGGTCGCTGGAACGGCGAAGCGCCGCCGCCGCCGTTGCCACAGCAGGTCGTTCGCGCGACCAGCGAGCGCTATCTCGACGCATTCCTGCGCCTCACCGGCCATCCGCTCGATCTCACGGAGCTGTCGTGAACTTCGCCCGGGAAGGACTCGCCTTCATCGCCGTCGCGGCGATCATCGCGCTCGGCGCGTTCGGCGTTGCGCTCAGCCGACGTTCGTGGCCGCTCTGGTTGATCGCGTTCGGCCTCACGCTCATCGCGCTGTGGGTCGCCTACTTCTTCCGCGATCCACAGCGCATCGGTGAGCGCGGCGAGCGCCTCGTCATCGCCCCCGCGGACGGCAAGGTCGTGATGATCACCGAGGTCGACGAGCCGACCTTCATGAAGCAGCGCGCGCTGCGCGTTTCGATTTTCATGAACGTCTTCAACGTCCACGTCAATCGCTATCCGGTGAGCGGCACCGTGCAGTTCGTCGAGCGCAAGGCGGGCAGCTTTCTCAATGCGGCCTCCGAGCAATCGAGTCTCGAGAACGAGCAGGCGTCGATCGGCATCGAGTCCGGATCGAATCACATCCTGGTGCGCCAGATCGCCGGGCTGATCGCGCGTCGCATCGTGACTGACGCACACGAAGGTGACCGCGTCCAGCAGGGCGAGCGCATGGGCCTCATTCGCTTCGGCTCGCGTGTGGATGTATTTCTGCCCGTCGGCACGCCGCTCCGGGTCAAGGCCGGCGACATCACGTATGCGGGCGTGACCGTGCTCGCCGAGCTCGGCGCCCAATGATGGCGCCAGCGCAGCGCGGCACGGCGCGACGCCACGGGGTGAAGCGCGCGGTCGTGCTCATGCCCAACGGCCTCACGCTCTTCAATCTGTTCTGCGGCATCTACGCGATCGTGCTCGCGATCCGCGGTCACTTCGCGACGGCGCCGAGCTTCATCGTGCTCGGTGGCATTGCGGATACGTTGGACGGCCGCGTCGCGCGCGCGACGGGCACGGGAAGCCGATTCGGCGAGGAGCTCGATTCGCTCGTCGACGCGATCTCGTTTGGTTTCGCGCCGGCGCTCATGATGTACCTCGAGCTCCAGGTCTCGGATCCCAGCACGTGGGGTTGGCTGCTCGTCTTCATCTTCACGTCGTGCGCGGTCATGCGACTCGCGCGCTTCAACGTCGAGCAGGCGGGCCGGAAGAAGACGCACTTCCACGGCTTGCCCAGTCCCGCGGCGGGCCTCACGCTCGCGACCTATTACTGGTTCAGTCAATCGCCGCTGTACAACCAGACGGTGATTCTCTTCACGGACAGCAAGACGCTGTCGGACTTGCCCTGGCATGCGATGCTTCGCGGACTCATGGCGATGCTCGCAGCGTTGATGATCAGCGACGTGCCGTATCCGGCGGTGCCGTCGATTGGCTTCAACAGTCTCAAACGCATCGTCGGCACGCTGGTGGTCGTCACCGCTGGTGTGTTGCTCGTACTGCGGCGCGTCGAGTTCATCTTCCCGGCGCTGCTACTCTACGTGTTGTATGGTGCGATCAAGTGGGTGATTCTCGGCTTCGCGGGTCGATCGACCACGCCCGATCAGATTTTCTGGGAGGAGCGACGTGGGCGGAGCCGCGATGAACGACGCTCGGCAGGTACGCGGACGCCAATCGCCACGCCAATCGTCACTGACGGTGCAGCGCCGGTCGCCGTGGACGGCATTCCCGAACGTGCGGAGCGCGCGGACCGCCCGGAGCGCGTTGCGCGCGAACGGCGTTCGGACGATCGCGAGCAGCGTCGTGAGCGTCGCGATGAAGACGCACCGCAGGCAGCACGACGCAAGCGGCGCCGGCGCGGACGCGGACATCGCCCGCCTGGTACCACACCGCCTGGCCCTCCTCTCCCCGACTCACCGACTGGCCCTGCTGAATGAACCGATATCGCGTTGCCGTCCACATCACGCCGCGCCGCGGCATTCTCGATCCGCAAGGCCGAACCGTGGCTGACGCGCTGCACACCCTCGGCTTCGCGGCTGTGCGCGACGTGCACGTGGGACGGCATATCGTCGTCGAGCTCGACGCGGCGGATCGCAAGGCCGCCGAAGATTCCACGCGTGACATGTGCGAGCGCCTCCTCGCGAATCCGGTCACCGAAGATTTCGAGATCGCGAGCGTCACCGCGGGAGAGGTGATCACATGAAGTTCGGGATCGTCACGTTCCCCGGCTCGAACTGCGACTACGACGCCTATCAGGCCGTCGTCGAGCAGCTTGGCGAAGACGCCGTGTATCTCTGGCACAAGGATCACGATCTTCAGAAGTCGGACGCGATCGTTCTGCCGGGCGGCTTCAGCTACGGGGACTATCTTCGGGCCGGCGCGATCGCGCGGTTCAGCCCCGTGATGCAGGACGTCGTCGCGTTCGCGAAACGCGGCGGGCCGGTGCTGGCGATCTGCAACGGCTTTCAGATCGCGTGCGAGGCCGGGCTGCTCCCCGGAGCGCTTCTGCGCAACGCGAGCCTCAAGTACATCTGCGAATGGGTGCGCCTGCGCGTCGAGAACACTGATACACTTTTTACCAATCGATACTCGGCGGGCGATCATCTGCGCATTCCGATCGCCCATGGTGACGGCCGTTACACCGCCGACGCCGAGACGCTCGATAGACTGGAGGGCGAAGGGCGCGTGGTGTTTCGCTACGCCGGCGGTCCGGCCGACGCCGACGAGTGGTGGAGCCCCAATGGCTCCATGCGCGCCATCGCCGGCATCGTGAACGACGGTGGAAACGTGCTCGGAATGATGCCCCACCCCGAGCGCGCCGTCGATCCGCTCCTCAGCTCCGACGATGGGCTGGGCGTGTTCGAGTCGATGCTGGCCCGTGTCGCCGTCTAGGGAGTCTCATATGCGTTTCATCGTTAGCGTTCTTGCAATCGCCGTCCTCGCGACCACCGCCGCCGCGCAATCGCCGGCGACCGTCGATCCGGGCATGAGCCAGGACCAGGTCGTCGCCACGCTCGGCAAGCCGCTCTCCGAGCACTCGTTCCGCAGCTTCACGTATCTCTTCTACAGAAGCGGTTGCGAGAAGACGTGCGGGATGAACGACCTGGTCGTGCTCGACGGCGGTCATGTGGTCGACGCGGTGTTCCGGTCGTCGAATCGCACATACTCGGGCACGAGCAGCTCGCCGAAGATGATTCCGGCCGCGGCGGCGGCCAAGCATGGATCGTCGCGGGCCGCGCCGCCCCCAAAGCCAGACAAGAAACCCACGCCACCCAACCGGTGATCTCACGCCTCAAGGCCGTCGAACCTCGCGTCGGCGACCCAGTCATCACGCCGGCCCTCGTGGCCGAGCACGGACTCACCGACGAGGAGCTCCGCCGTCTCGTCGAGATGCTCGGCCGCGAGCCGACGTTTACAGAACTCGGAATCGTCAGCGCGCTGTGGAGCGAGCACTGCTCCTACAAGCATTCACGTCCCCTGCTCCGCACGCTGCCGACCAAGGCGCCCTACGTCCTTCAGGGGCCAGGAGAAAACGCGGGAGTGATCGCGATCGGTGATGGCCTCGCCGTCGCGTTCAAGATCGAATCCCACAACCACCCGTCGGCGGTCGAGCCGTATCAGGGCGCCGCCACCGGCGTCGGCGGTATCCTGCGCGACGTCTTCACGATGGGCGCGCGTCCGATCGCGATGCTCAACTCGCTGCGATTCGGCTCGCTCGATTCGCCGCGCGTCCGGTATCTCGTTGCCGGCGTCGTCAAAGGCATTGGCGACTATGGCAACTGTGTCGGCATTCCAACCGTCGCGGGCGAAGTCGCGTTCGATCCATCCTACGAGGGCAATCCGCTCGTCAACGCGATGTGCGTCGGATTGCTCAAGGAGGATGAGCTCATTCGCGCCGTCGCGCAGGGCGTCGGCAACCCGATCATCGCGGTGGGTGCCCGAACCGGCCGCGATGGTATTCACGGCGCGTCGTTCGCGTCAGAGGATCTGTCGGAACACAGCGATGCCAAGCGGCCGCGCGTGCAAGTCGGCGATCCGTTCACCGAGAAGCTGCTGCTCGAGGCCAGTCTCGAGTTGATCCACAGCGGCGCGATCGTCGCCATCCAGGACATGGGCGCCGCGGGACTCACGTCATCGTCCGCCGAGATGGCCGCGCGCGGCGACGTCGGCGTGACGATCGATACGACCAGAGTGCCCGTTCGCGAGCCGGGGATGACGCCGTATGAGATTCTGCTCAGCGAATCGCAGGAGCGCATGCTGGTCGTCGCGAAGCGCGGTCGTGAGCAGGAGGTGACCGCGATCCTCGAGAAATGGGACCTCACGGCGGCGGTCATCGGCGAGGTGATCGCCGAGCCGGTGTATCGGGTGACGGAAGGCGATCGTGTCGTCGCCGAGTTTCCCGGGACGCGTCTGGTCACCGACTGTCCGACGTACACACCCGACGCGATCGAGAGCCCGGATGTCGCGTCGCTGCGTGCGCGTGACGTGACCGCGATTGCCGAACGTCCGGAAGAAACCGATCCCGTGTGGACGCTCACGCAATTGCTCTCGTCGCCGACGATCGCCGCGAAGACGTGGATCCACCGCCAGTACGACACCACCGTCCGGACGAATACGGTGATCGGCCCGGGCGGAGACGCCGCGGTCGTTCGCGTACGCGGCACCGACCGAGCGCTCGCGCTCAAGGTCGACTGCAACGGACGCTATGTCTATCTCGACCCGCGCGTCGGTGCGCGCATCGCGGTGTGCGAGGCCGCGAGAAACGTGGCATGCACCGGAGGGCGTCCGCGCGCGATTACCAATAATCTCAATTTCGGCAATCCGCGCCGTCCCGAGGTGTATTTCCAACTTCGTGAAGCCGTCGCCGGAATGGCCGAAGCGTGCACCGCGCTCGGCACGCCGGTGACCGGCGGCAACGTATCGCTCTACAACGAGAATCCGAACGGCGCCGTCTACCCCACGCCGGTGATCGGTATGGTTGGTGTGATCGATTCGCTCGCGCACATCACCCGCTCGCACTTTCAGGACGAGCACGACACGATCATTCTCCTCGGCGTGCCCACGGCGGAACTGGGAGCGAGCGAATACCTGGCGCGCATCCACTCGACCGTCGCTGGTGCGCCGCCGGCGTGTGACCTCGAAGCCGAGCGCAATCTCATCGAGACGCTCCTGGAGACGATCGCGGGAGGCGTCATTCAGTCGGCGCACGATTGCAGCGACGGCGGACTCGCCGTGGCGCTGGCTGAGTGCTGCATCATGGACCGGGCGATGCAGCGCGGTGCGACGATCGATCTCAGCCACTGGCGCGATTTGCCCGCGCGTGCCGTGCTCTTCGGCGAGGCGCAGGCGCGCGCAGTCGTCACCACCACGATGCCCGACACCGTTCTCGGCGTTGCACGAGCGCACGGAGTTCCGGCTCAGGTCATCGGTCAGGTAGGCGCGCTCGGCGCACCGTTGCAGATTACCATGGGCGGCTCACGTTTCTCCGCACCGCTCGGCAAGCTCGACGAGGCATATCACGAGGCCATTCCACGCCTCATGTCGCAAACCGCCTCGTCCGGCGTCTAGCGTCCTTCGCTCGTTTCTCTGCGAGAGTCTGTTTTCATGTGTGGCATCTTTGGCGTTCACGGGCATCCCGACGCAACGCACATCGCCCAGTTGGGCCTCTATTCGCTCCAGCATCGCGGCCAGGAGTCGGTGGGCGTCGTGTCGATCGATCACAACGGCGTGGCGCGCGCCGTTCGCAGCATGGGGACGTTGTCCGATTCACTCGCGCAAGAGCTGGCCAAGATGCCCGGCGTGTCCGCGGTCGGCCACACGCGCTACAGCACCTCCGGCTCGTCGACGATCGAGAACGCGCAACCGGTCGTCGCTCGCTCCAAGGGCGGCTACATCACGCTCGCGCACAACGGCAATCTCACGAACGCCGCCGAGATGCGTCACGAGCTCGAGGAACAGGGGTCGATCTTCGCGTCGACCAACGATTCCGAAGTCATCGTGCATCGGCTCGCGCGCTCGACCGCGGCCACACCGGCGGAACGACTCGCCGACGCGTTGCAGGGCGTCGAGGGCGCGTACAGCCTCATCGTCGCGATGGGTGACACGCTGCTCGCGGCGCGCGATCCGCGCGGTTGGCGGCCGCTCGCGATGGGACGCCTGGGTGACTCGCTCGTCTTCGCGTCCGAGACATGCGCGCTCGACATCGTCGGCGCCACGATCGAGCGCGAGGTCGAACCAGGCGAGATCATCGCCGTGAACGGGCACGGCCCGGCGTCCACGTTTCCGCTGCCGAAGCAGGAGTCGCGGCGCTGCGTATTCGAGTATGTGTATTTCGCGCGTCCCGACAGCCGCGTGTTCGGCGGCTCGGTCGATCGCGCGCGTCGCGCGCTCGGTCGCCGGTTGGCGCAGGAATGCCCGGCGCCCACCGCGGAGCTCGTCTTCAGCGTGCCCGATTCATCGAACTCCGCCGCGCTCGGATACGCCGAGGAGAGCGGATTGCCGTACGAGCTCGCCCTCATCCGCAACCATTACGTCGGCCGCACGTTCATTCAGCCGACGCAGGCGGGACGCGACGCGAAGGTGAAGGTGAAGTACAACGCGGTGCGCGAAGTCGTCGAAGGCAGGAGCGTGGTGATGGTGGACGACTCGATCGTGCGCGGCACCACGACGCGCGGACTCGTCGCCATGATTCGCGCGGCTGGTGCGCGCGAGGTGCACATGCGTGTCAGCTCGGCGCCTGTGACCGGGCCGTGCTACTATGGCATCGATACGCCCTCGCGCGATGAGCTCATCGCGGCGAATCTCACGCCGCCGGAGATCGCCACGCATCTCGGTGTCGATTCGCTGGGATATCTGTCGCTCGACGGCATGCTGGAATCCGCCCCTGCTGGCCCGCACGGCTTTTGCCATGCATGCTTCTCCGGCGATTATCCGACGCCACCTCCAACCGATCCCGACAAGCTTCGTTTCGGCTGCGGCTGTTAGTCCGCACATGCGTATGATGACCGCGCCGAGTCCTCGATCACGCACCAATGGCCTCTTCTCCGCCTGTCGAATCGTCGACCGACCGCGATCCCTCTAGCGAGCCGAAATCGGCTCACGGACAATCCGTGTTCTTCTTCGGCGACGGCGCCGCCGAAGGAACCAAAGACATGAAAGCGGTGCTCGGCGGCAAAGGCGCCAACCTCGCCGAGATGACGAACCTCGGTGTGCCAGTGCCGCCGGGGTTCACGATTGCGTGCGCGTGTTGCATCGACTACCTGCGCAGCCGCACGGTGCCGGAGCCGTTGCGTGCCGAGGTGACGAGCGCGCTGGAGCGACTCGAGCGCGTGACCGGTAAGGGATTCGGCGACGCGACGAATCCGCTGCTCGTCTCCGTGCGGTCTGGCGCCCCCGTGTCGATGCCCGGGATGATGGAGACGATTCTCAATCTCGGGCTCAACGATCGCACGGTCGTTGGACTCGAGCGCGCGAGTGGGAACGCGCGCTTCGCCTATGACTCCTACCGCCGCTTCATCCAGATGTACGGCGACGTCGTGCTCGGCGTCCCCTTCTCCAAGTTCGAGCAGCTCCTGTCGGCCAAGCGGCTCATGCGCGGCGTGCGGACGGACGCGGAGCTCGACGAACGAGCGCTGCGCAATCTCGTCGAGGAGTACAAGGGGCTCGTGCGAACGAGCACCAGCGCCGAGTTCCCGATGGACCCGACGGTGCAGCTCTGGGGCGCGATCGAGGCCGTCTGGCGCTCGTGGACGCTCAAGAAGGCCGTCGATTATAGAAGAGTAAATAACATCTCTGAAACACTGGGCACGGGCGTCAACATCGTGTCCATGGTCTTCGGCAACCTCGGCGACGACTCCGGCACGGGCGTGGCGTTCACGCGCAACCCGTCGACCGGCGAGCGAAAGTTCTACGGCGAATTTCTCATCAACGCGCAGGGCGAGGACGTCGTCGCCGGCATTCGCACGCCGTTGTCGATCGAGGAGATGGCGACGCGCCTGCCGGAGGCTTACGAGGATCTTCGCCGGACGGAAGAACGTCTCGAGCAGCATTTCCGCGACATGCAGGACATCGAATTCACGGTCGAGCGCGGAAAGCTGTTCCTGCTGCAGACGCGCACCGGCAAGCGCACCGCCGCGGCCGCGGTGCGCATCGCGACCGAGATGGTCGACGAAGGCGTGATCGATGCGCGGACCGCGGTGCAGCGCGTTGCACCGGAGCAGCTCGACCAGCTCTTGCATCCCGTCATCGACGTCGGCGTCCGCGCGCCGGCGCTGTGCTCGGGTCTACCGGCGAGTCCGGGCGCGGCGAGCGGCATTGCGGTCTTCGATCCGGACGTCGCGGAACAGCGCGCGCACGCCGGCGAGAGTGTCATTCTCGTTCGTGACGAGACGACCCCGGAAGACTTTCACGGCATCGTCGCGGCGCGTGCGGTGTTGACGGCGCGGGGCGGCATGACGAGTCACGCCGCTGTCGTCGCACGCGGCATGGGCAAGTGTGCAGTGGTGGGATGTCGAGAGATCGAAGTCGACGTGCAGCATCGTCGCTTTGCGGTGCACGGTGAGACGGTGTCCGAAGGCGAATGGATCACCGTCGACGGCGCGACGGGCCGCGTCTATCGCGGCGATCTTCCCACGACGCCGAGTGAGGTCGTTCAGGTCATTCGCGGCATGCGCGATGCGCGCTCGGCGCCGGCGTATCAGGCGTTCGAGCGCTTGATGGGATGGGCGGACGACGTGCGACGATTGAAGGTGCGCGCCAACGCCGACACGCCGCACGACGCGCGCATCGCGCGCGGGTTTGGCGCGGAAGGCATCGGGCTGTGTCGCACTGAGCACATGTTCTTCGAGGGCGACCGCATCACCGCGATGCGGGAGATGATCGTGGCGCGCGACGAGGGCGGTCGCCGACGAGCGCTGGCCAAGCTGCTTCCGATGCAGCGCGCCGACTTCGAAGGAATCTTCGAAGCAATGAATGGGTTGCCGGTGACCATTCGTCTTCTGGATCCACCGCTGCACGAGTTCCTTCCGCACGGTGGCGAAGAGAGCAAGCTGCTGGCACGCACGCTTGGTATTCCCCGGGGAGAACTGAGCCGCATTGTGGAATCTTTGCGCGAAACCAACCCGATGTTGGGACATCGGGGCTGCCGGCTTGGTATTACTTATCCGGAGATCACGGAAATGCAGGGCCGGGCAATATTTGAGGCCGCTGTTCGTGCGAAACGAAGAGGCCTGGATGTCCGTCCTGAGATCATGATTCCGTTAGTCGCCACGCTTGCCGAGTTCGAGAATCAGCGAATGATTCTCGAGGACGTCTCACGGCAGGTGCTCGGAGGCATGGGAGAGGAGGTGGATTACACGATCGGGACAATGATCGAGCTTCCACGGGCCGCTCTCACCGCTGACGAGATCGCAACAAAAGCTGAATTCTTTTCCTTTGGTACCAATGATTTGACGCAAACGACGTTCGGCCTCAGCCGGGACGACGCAGGCCGATTCCTACCGAATTACGTAGATCGTGGTATACTTCCCGACGATCCGTTCCAGGTATTGGACAGGAACGGAGTTGGCAAGCTGATTGGATTTGCCGTATCTGCCGGTCGGAGCGTCCGCCCTCAATTGAAGGTGGGCATCTGCGGTGAACATGGCGGTGAACCGCGCTCCGTGAAGTTCTGCCACACGATCGGCCTCGACTACGTCTCGTGTTCCCCCTACCGCGTTCCAATCGCCCGCCTCGCCGCAGCCCATGCCGCTCTCGAATCCGCCGCTTCAAACTAGGCGCTCGCGTCGGAGCCATCCGACGCTGCCGAACCTCCCCGATCTGACGCCGCTCGACCGAGACGAGCGGTCGCTTCGGATCGCCCTCGTGACGGAATACTATTATCCGCACCTGGGGGGCGTCTGTGAGCACGTGCACTTCTTCGCGCGCGAAGCGCGCCGCCGCGGACATCACGTCGACGTCATCACTTCGCACATTCCCGGCGCCGAAGAGCAGCCGCACGTCATCCGGCTCGGGCGCAGTCAGCCGGTGTATTGCAACGGATCGCAGGCCCGCATCACCATGGGCTGGCATCTTCGCAAGGACCTGCGCCGCGTACTGCGCCGTGGACGCTACGACATCGTGCACGTCCATTCGCCGCTCACGCCCGTCCTTCCGATCCTCGCGATCGAGGAAGCGGATTGCCCGGTGGTCGGCACGTTCCACACGTATTTCGACCGCTCCATCGGCTATACGCTCGGCCACCGCTTCTTCCAGAAGCGACTGGACATGCTGAGCGCAGCGATCGCCGTGTCGAACTCCACGACGGTCGCGCTGAATCGCTACTTCGACGCCGATTGGCGGATCATTCCCAACGGCATCGATACGGACGTCTTCCATCCGCATGCGCCGCCGCCGCCGGGACTCAGCACGGACGTGCCGACGATTCTCTTCCTCGGCCGCTTCGATCCGCGCAACGGCCTCACGACGCTGATCGAGTCCTTCCAGAAAGTGAAGAGCCGCGGGACGCGCGGACGCCAGGCGCGACTCGTCGTCGTGGGCGATGGCCCGCTCCGCGAGCACTACTACAAGCAGGCCAACGGCGACAAGGACATCGTCTTCGTCGGCGCGGTTCTCGAGGGACGTCCCAGCTACTACGCGCACAGTTCGGTGTATGCGTGTCCCACGACCAAGGCGTCGTTCGGCATCACACTTCTCGAATCGATGGCGTGCGAGACGCCGGTCGTCTGCTCGGACATTCTCGGATTCCGCGACGTCGTCGTGCACGGACGCGAGGCCCTGATGCACCCATGTGGCGATCGCGACGCCCTTGCCGACCAGCTCGTGCAGGTGCTCGACGACCAGGGGCTCGCCATCCAGCTCGGCACCACCGGGCGTCAGAATTCGCTCGAATACTCGTGGGCTCGTGTCACGTCTCGCGTACTCGACGTGTATCAAAACGTGCTCGGTCACGTCGCCGTCGGCGCATGATCCTCGGGCTTGGCGCCGCCGCCGTCGTACTCGGCGGCGCGGCGCACGGCGCGTTTCATCGCAATAGTCCCCTTTTCGGGCACCCGATCACGCGGTTGCGGGCTCGCGACCGCGCGGTCGCATTGACGTTCGACGACGGCCCGAATCCAGACGCGACGCCGCTCATCCTCGACGCACTTGCCGAGCGCGGAGTGAAGGCCACGTTCTTCATTCTCGGGAGCCATGCCGAGCGGTGGCCCGATCTCGTGAAGCGTGTGGCAGACGAAGGCCACGCGGTCGG
>Ga0070679_100003233_pt1 | contig 14888 bp, 9 predicted proteins | sample KBSC63BmetaG_FD_65652 | JGI IMG/M metagenome (GOLD analysis project Ga0070679, IMG submission 65652) | Corn rhizosphere microbial communities from Kellogg Biological Station, Michigan, USA - KBS C6-3B metaG | ecosystem: Host-associated > Plants > Roots > Rhizosphere | place: USA: Michigan... | reverse complement strand
TGCATGATACCAATCCTCATCGGGGAGCAAGCTATGGCTGCCCAGCAGACGCCGCAACGTGAGAGGGGGGAGCGGGCCGGCTTGCCACGGCCTCGGCGGCTCCGTTATATAGCCTGCCTCACGTGCTTCTCCGAGCGCCCACTATTGACGACGGCTTCGAGCGCCCTGCAACTCGCGCATGCTTTCTTTCGCTTCCTCGACTCCGAGAACGTTCCCTATGCGGTCGTTGGCGACGTCCGGGAGCTCGGCGAGCACATCACGAGCGATGTGGACATCTTCTTCGCCCGCGGTGCGCTGGACTCGATCCCAGAGCGGCTGAACCGCTTTCTCCGCGCGCACGACGCGCGGCTGGTCCAGGTGATCCAGCACGAGCGGACGGCCAGCAGGTGTGTGGCCGCGTGGCGCGATGACGCCGGCAAGCCCCGGTTCCTGCAGTTCGATATCTACAGCGACTTCATCCGCTATGGCCGGCTCCTCATGCGCGGAGAGGAGATCCTCGCCGGGCGAGTGCTCGCGACCGGGCCGGGGATGTGCTTCCCCGTCCCCGCCCCGGCGCCGGCGTTCCTCTACTACCTGATCAAGAAGATCGAGAAGGGCGCGCTCGACGACCGGCAGGGAGATTATCTCGCGACCCAGTGGCGGGCGGATCCCGGCGGGGTACGGCATGCGATCGAGCAGCTCTGGTCGCGCGCGAGCGGGGCGCTGCTGGAGAGCGCGTGCGAGAGCGGCGACTGGTCGGCGGTGCGTGCAGCGCTCCCCGAGCTTCGCGCCGAGCTGAGGGAGAAACGCCCTTACACCGCGGGCGCGCGGCTCGGCGAGCTGGGACACACGGCGCGGCGGCTGCGCGAGCCCACCGGCCTCGCGATCGCGATCCTCGGCGCCGATGGCGTGGGAAAGAGCACCGTGATCGAGCGCATCGCCGAAGAGCTCGACCCACTCTTTCCGATGGTGCATCGCATACACCTGCGCCCGCGCCTCACGAGGGGCGATGCGGACGCCGGTCCCGTAGTGGAGCCGCACGCGAAGCCGCCGCGCGGGCACGCCGCATCGGTGGCCAAGCTGGGGTGGTGGTGGACGGAGTACGCGGCGGGGTGGGCGCGTGACGTCTTCCCCGCCCTCGCGCGCACGGGGCTGGTGATCTTCGACCGCTACTACCACGACATCCTCGTGGATCCGGCGCGCTACCGCTACGGCGCATCGGCCGCGCTCGCGCGCGGAGTGGGCGCGCTCGTGCCACGCCCGGAGCTGTTCATCGTCCTCACCGCGCCGGCCTCCGTGGTGCACCAGCGGAAGCGGGAAGTATCACTCGCCGAGACGGAGCGACAGCAGGCTGCGTACGCCGCACTCGCGAAGCGACTGCCGAACGCGCATCTGGTGGATGCCGGGCGAGCGCGTGAAGTGGTAGCGAACGATGTGCTGGAGGTCATCCTCACGCACATGCACGGGCGCACCCTCCGCAGGTTGAAGCTCGATGCGTGAGGGCGACCCGCGAACGGTGCTCATGCTGCACAACTACTACCAGCAGCCGGGCGGCGAGGACGAAGTCTTCGCCACGGAAGCGCGACTCCTGGAGGAGCGCGGGCACACGGTGGTGCGCTACACGGTGCACAACGATACGATAGCCGGGCGCGGGGGAGCGGGGCTCGCGCTCGACACGATGTGGAATCGCGATTCGTACCGCGCGCTGCGCGAGGTGATGCGCGGGGAGCGCCCCGACATCGTGCACTCGCACAACACCTTTCCGCTCATCTCGCCGGCAGCGTACTACGCGGCGCACGCGGAGGGAGTGCCGGTGGTCCAGACGCTGCACAACTACCGGCTCTTCTGCGTGAACGCGCAGTTCTACCGCGATGGGCATCCGTGTGAGGACTGTCTGGGCCGCCCGTTCGCGTGGCCGGGGGTGCTGCATTCCTGCTATCGCTCCAGCCGGCCGGCGAGTGCGGTGGTGGCGACGATGCTGGGCGTGCACCGGGCGATGGGCACGTGGAAGAACCGCGTGAGCCGCTACATCGCGCTCACCGACTTCGCGCGCGCGAAGTGCATCGCGGGCGGGCTTCCGGCGGAGCGGGTGGTGGTGAAGCCCAACTTCGTGCACCCCGATCCGGGCGCGGGCGATGGCGAGGGCGGCTACGCGCTCTTCGTGGGGCGCCTCTCGCCGGAGAAGGGAGTGCTCACCCTGCTCCGCGCCTGGGAGCGCGCTGGCGCGCTCCTGCCGCTGAAGGTGGTAGGCGACGGACCGCTCGCGGAGCAGGTCCGCGAGGCGGCGCAACGCAATCCGACCATCGAGTACGTGGGGCGTAAGGCACCGGCGGAGGTGCTCGCGCTCATCGGCTCGGCGCTCTGCATGGTGTGCCCCTCGGAGTGGTACGAGGGATTCCCGCGCGTGGTGGTGGAGTCGTTGGCCAGGGGGACGCCCATCATCGCCGCGCGCATCGGGTCGCTCGCGGACATCGTTCACGATGGACGCACGGGGATGCACTTCGAGCCGGGCGACAGCGACGACCTCGTCGACCGGATCGAGCGCTTGGTTGCCGACGAGGGAGCCCGCACCGCCATGCGCCACGCGGCACGGGCCGAATTCCTCGCCAGCTATACAGCAGACGTGAGCTACGAGAAGCTGATGGAGATATACCGGAGCTGCGCCGCCGCCTCGTAGCACTGGCAGCGGCGCCGCTCAGGGAACGTGGCTCATTTGAAGACGGCGTTGACGTCGAAGCCGGCTGCCTTCCACTCCGAGACGCTCATCGCGCCGCCCTTCCCGTAGAAGGGATTGGAGAGCGACGACACATAGTAGGTGTTGCGGTCGAACTTGTTGTTGCGGCTGAAGATTCCACCGTCGCCCATCTGGTCCACGAGGCCCGTGTAGCCCCTCGACTGCGACACGTTGTTGTCGTGCACCCAGAGGTTGCTCACGAACGGCTTGCCCAGGCTCGTGCTCGGCGCGTCGCTGCGGTTGGCCTGGAGACCAACGATCCCGTTGGAGTTCCCCGAGAGCGTGTTGCCGTAGACCTCCACGTCGGGCGAGGCGCTGATGAGGATCCCACTCCGGGCGATGCTGCCCGTGCCACCGTTGGCCCTCACGGTGTTGTTGCGGATCACGGCCCCGTAGCTGATCTCGTAGAAGATGCCCGCGTGCGTGTTGTCCTCCACGCGGTTCCCCTCGATGATGCAGTCGTGGTTGTTGATGTCGAACCAGACGCCGGGGCCTATGTTGTCGTGCACGTAGTTGTTGGCGAAGCGGAGACCTTCGCTGTAGAGAAACTTCGTCCCGCCCGCTTCCCAGTTCGGGTCGTTGCCGCCGGTGTTGTTGAAGGCGATCTCGTTGCCCGTTACAACCGCACCGTTACCGCGACCGAGGATACCGATCTGGCCGTTGTGGTGGACGTAGTTGTTGCGGATGGTGCTCTGGTTGGAGACGTAGATGCCAGCCGCGTGGTTGTTCTTAACCTCGTTGTACTCGATCACCCAGCCCGTGGACGCGTTCCAGTCACCGCGGATCGCGCCATTCTGCAAGGGCGTGTTGTAGTTCTGCACCACGAGGTTCCTGATCGTCACGTTGTCCGCCGTGCTGAAGAACGCCTGCTGGGCGTTGTTGTCGCCATCGAGAACGGCGCCCACCTCACCGACGAATGTCATCCCGTCCTTCGGCGCCACGGTCTGGCCGTGATAGACACCTGCCTTGAGCCAGAAGGTGGTACCCGCGGGGTTCGCATTCACGGCCGCCTGGATGCTCTCGCCCGCGCGGACGATCACGCCGCTCGTCGGGTTGTGCGCCGCAGACGGGCCCACTGGCGAGTCGGTGGGAGTCGGCTCGGTTGGCGGCGGATCGGTGGGCGTTGGATCTGTTGGTGTCGGGTCGGTGGGTGGCGCCGACACGTCGAGCGAGAGGGTGGCCTGCGCACCGATCGCGCTCGCCGTGATGCTGGCCGAGCCGGGCGCCAGCGCCGAGATCGTTGCCGAGCTGGAGGTGGAGGATACGGCGACCTTTGCCACGGAGGTGTTGCTGCTGCTCCAGGCGAAGGTGACACCAGTAACCATGTGACCGGTCGCATCCTTCAGCGTAGCGGCGACCTTGGAGCTCTGGCCCGCCGTCAGCTCGATGGTCGACGGATCGAGCGCGAGCGCGAGCGGTTCGGTGGGTACCACGTCCACCACCGCGGAGCTCTGCACGCCGCCCACCGTGGCGACGATGTTGACGGAGCCGAAGGCGACGCCCGTCACCACGCCGCTGGCCGATACCGTCGCTATCGATGTGTTAGAGCTCGTCCACGCTACGGTGCTGCCGGCGACTGGGTTGCCGTCGGCGTCGAGTAGCGTGGCGGAGAGCTGGGTGGTGCTGCCGATCCCGATCGAGGACGACGTGGGAGATACGGTGACGCTGCTCACCGGCGACTGTGTGACGGTCACCTTCGTACGTCCCTTCTTCACCCTGCCACTCTTTCCCGCGTAATTCTGCTCGAGAGCCGAGTCGTAGGTCGCGACCTCGGGGCTCACCAGATCGGCAGATGCGTAGATCGTGGCGCTCCCGGGAGCGAGCGCGGTCATCACACCGGTCGAAGACACGGTGGCGACGGTGGTGTCGCTCGACTCCCACTTCACTTCGCGCTCGAGTCTCCTGCCGTTCGCGTCGAGCGCCTGGGCGGTGAGCTGCGTCTTGCGTCCCATGCGCAGCACGGAGGTGGCGGGGAGCACGCGAACCGAATCCACCACCGCGGTAGTCGCGATATCGGTAGCGCCCTCCACGTCGCCCGCCTTCGCGCGGATGGTGGCCTTCCCTTCGCGCAGCGCGGTTACGTGACCATCGCGCGAGACGACGGCAACGAGCGTATCGGAGCTGAACCAGAGAACCGGCGAGGAGAGCTGCTCTCCCCTGGAGTTCTCCACTACCGCGGAGAGTGTGATGCCGGAATCGACTACAAGGCGAGCGCTACCGGGAACGGCCACGACTCGCGCGGCGCGTTCAGATTCCGAAACGGCGGGGGCCAGCGGACTCGTATCGATGCAGCCGACGAGAGTGAGAAACAGCGCAACGCAGGCCACGGAGACTCCGGGGGAGATTCGCATACGCGGGCTCCTTGCACAGATCCGTTCGGCGGCTCGACTGACGTGGCATCGACGAGCGATGCTTTAGCCTCGGAGCTTTGCGTCGCCGGCTTTCGCCGGGTTTGCCATTGTCGCGGACCCATGGGAGGGCCGCGTGGAAAATCAGTTGGAACGACGTGTCAGGGCAGCAGACCCGTCACTCGCAGGACGACGATTACAAGGTGAACGTCAACATGCAAAGAATCACTACATCGCGTGTGCAAAGAGTAGTAGACATCACACCACTACATATGAAAAGTGCCACGAATTTTGGCTCTGCGTGACACGAAGCTTGCCGACGCTGTGGCGCTCCGGCCACCCTATGGCGCTGGCGACGCGGCCGCGTTCGCCGAGCTCGCCGTCGTGCCGCGCCCGCGACCGCGTAACCATACGATCACCACGAGCGAGATCGTCGTGGCCAGCGAGGCGGCGAGCTGACCCACCGCCGCACCGAGCAGATCCCAGCGCGCGAGCGCGGCGATGCCCACCGTGGCAGTCACGATCGCGGACACGACGTACGCCCAGAAGATCTGATCGGGCCGCTCGATCGCGCGGAGCATCGTGCTCAGCACGGCGATGATCGCGGCGGAGATCGGAAGCAGACCGATCACCCAGAGCAGCTCGGCGGTGTCGTGGTAGCGCCCCTTGTACAGAACATTCACGAGCGGCTCCGCAAACGCACCGAGCGCGAGCCAGTACGCCACCGCGCCGCCGACGAAGAGCGCCAGCGCGAAGAGCGAGAGCTTTCTGAAGGCGGGGCGACCGCGCACACGCACGAGCGTGGGCAGCAGCAGGATGGCGAGCGCGGATAGCGACTGAAGAAGCGGCATCACCAGGTTGAGCATCGCCTTGAACGCGGCGCTCCCGGCCAGCCCGGTGAAGCCGGACATCGCCACGAGGAGGAGGTTGCTCGGGAGCCAGGAGATGACGCTGGTGGCGAGCGCCCACCGCCCGTACCCCCAGTGGTCCTCTCTCACGCCGCGCATCGTGACACTCCCTCCTTCGCGGTCCGCGCGGCCGTGCGACACGATCCTGCGGATGAGCCATACCCCCGCGACGAGACTCGACACTCCCATGACGGCCAGCGCGTCCGGCACCGAGAGCGCCTGGTAGTGGGACAGTACGGCGAGGCCACCGAGCATGAGCACCAGGTAGATCATCCCGGCGATCGCGGCGAGGTGCGGCTGCAGTTGCGAGAAGCAGGCGCGACGCGTCAGCCAGGTGAGAAGCACACACGGCGCCACGGGTGCGAGAGCCATGAGCGCCACACCCACATCGGGTGAACCGGCGAGCCACACAACGCCGCCAGCCGCTCCCAGCAGCACTCCACCCACACCCGAGATCAGCCAGTGGCCGCGCAGGAGCACCCACATGTACGACACGAAGCTCCCCTCGTACTTTGCCGAGCCGAAGATCAGCATCGGCTCGATGAGCAGCGCCGTGTAGAAGGTCCCGTACAGGAGAAAGACGGAGTAGGCCACCGCGAACGCTCCGTACTCGGTCGGCGTGAGCCAGCGGGCGAGCAGGATGTTCATGGCGAAGTTGGACACCGCGAAGAGCCCCTGGTCGGCGATCGCCCACGCGCCGCGACCCGCCCAGCGCAGTCGCCGGGCAAGGAGCGGCTCGCTTGCCACGTAGCCATTATCAGTAGTACCAGCCGCGCTCTCCTCCACTACTTCACTCCTCCACGCCGCAACGCCCGCGCGAGGCGCGGGGGCCGGGTGTTCTCTCCCGCTCGAGGCCGCTATATTCTCGTGTTCCAGAGCGACCTCGTGAGATGAACAACCAGGAATACTGCCGCTGTTGCGGAGGGAAACTCGCGCCCCACCCCGCACGCCGCCAACTCGCCCTCGCACGATGCACTAGCTGCGGCCTGATCTGCCAGGAGCCGGAACCCGACGCCGCCGAGCTCGCGCGCCGCTTCCGCGGCGCGTACTTCGCCGGCGGCGAGCACAACGGCTACAGCGACTACCGGCGCCTCGAGACCAGCTACCGCCGTCATTCGCGCTACCTGCTGCGGCGCATTCGCGCTCTCAACGGTGGGCGCATCGGCACGCTCATCGAGATCGGTTGCGCAGCGGGCTACTTTCTGGACGAGGCGCGGCTGCAGGGGTGGCACGTGGCGGGGCTCGAACCGAACGAAGACATGGCGAGCATCGCTCGCTGCGAGCTTGGCCTCGACGTGCGCACGACCACGCTCGACGATGCCGCGTCGCTCTTTCGCGCGGACGTAGTGGTTCTTCTCAACGTTCTCGAGCATCTCACTGAACCCACGGAGGTGGAGTCGCTACTCCACGAGATGGTTTGCCCCGGGGGTCTCCTCTTCATCGAGACATGGGATTCTGCTTCGCTCACCGCGCGGACGCTCGGCGAGCGTTGGCACCAGTGGTCGCCACTGGTGCCCTACTACCACACGCGCGCCTCGCTCGACAACCTCTTCACGGCCGAGCGCTGGGAGCCGGCCTGCTGGCGCACGGGCATCAAGTGGATTCCACTCTGGCGCGGCCTCGAGATCCTGAGCTTCGGCGCCAGCGCCGGACGCGAACAGAGCGCCCCCTGGCGCTGGAATGTGCCTTACATCGCCGGCGACCTCGTGAACGCGGCCTACCACCGTAGGTGAGCTCAGGCAGGTCGAGCGCTGCGGGGCTCGTCGCCCGCCGCCCTCACCTTGCCGCTCACGCGCTGCTTCAGCAGCGCCGCGAGAAGCTTGAAGTGTCCGGTGATGGTGCGTGCGACTTTCATCTTGGAGTAGCCGAGCACACGCACGCTCAGCGTGGTGGGATACTCCACGATCTTCATCCCTGCCAGATCCAGCTTGCCGAGCATCTCGGCGACCCCGAGGAAGCCGCGGTGCTCCAGCGACATCCCCAGCATGTCGCTCCTGCGGTACACCCTGAAGCAGCTCGTGTACGTGCTCAGCTTCTGGCGCAGCACCATGCGATAGAGTAGCGAGAGCGAGCGTGAGAGCATGAGCCGCCACTCCGGCACGTTCCGCACGGCGCCGCGCGGGTGGTATGGCGACGCAGTGACCATGCTCACGTCATCACCGAGCATCGGGAGCATCTTCGCGAGCTCCATCGGATCGTAGCTGCAATCACAGTCGATGGATGCAACCAGTTCCGAGCTGGCGGCGCGTATCCCGTTGAGGATCGCAACCGCGGGCCCGGAGTTCTCCTCGTGCCGCACGAGGCGGTAGTTCCCGCGGTCGCCGAAGAGTTGCTGCATCACCTTCCACGTGCCATCGGTGCTCCGATCGTCCACGAGGACGAACTCCATGGCGTACTTCGGCGCGAGCGCCTCCTCGAGACCGTCGAGCGTGTTGGCCAGGTAGACCAGCGATGACTCTTCGTTGAAGCAGGGGACCACGAGCGAGCACCGGATCGGCTCGCCCGGGCCCGGCTCCACGAAGACCCGGATGGGAGCGGGCTTCTCCTGCACCGGTCGCGGCTCGCTCCACACCACCGGCTGCTCGATCACGCCCAGGTGGTCCTGGATGCTCGTGAAGCGGAAGGTGCGGAAGATATTGCCCAGGATGGACTCCATCCGGTCTATGTTCCGGTAGAACCGGGCACGCGAGACCGACGATATCGCGGTGACCTGTGGCTGATCCGGGTCGAGCTCCCACGTGTGGAAATACATTACGTACGGATCGCGCGCGCTCCACCGCGCCCACTGTGCGCGGGCCATCCGCATCATCCACTCGGGAAGCTGGCGCGAGTAGTTCCCGGTACCGATCGGGAATCGGAATCCGGCCACGCCGATGCTGGCCACCGGGAACTCCCAGAGCTCGCGACCGTCGAAGTTCTTCGCTCCCGCTCCGAGAAGGTCGGGGTGCTGCCGGAAGGTGTAGCCGATCGGCTTGACGCTGGAGTCGTAGAGGTAGCCATCCTTCGACAGCCACTCGAGCGCCCAGAGATCGTCGCGGCCCAGCCATCCGGGCGAGCGGTAGCCGAGCACGCGCCTGCCGCTCGCGCGCTCGATGGCCGCGCGCGAGCGGGCGAGATCGTCGCGCCACGCATCCGGGAGGAGCTCCCGCACGCCGCGCTGATCGTAGCCCTTGCTGGCGACCTCGTGTCCCTGCGCCACGATGTCGCGGATCAGCTCGGGCATCTTCTCCGCTATCCATCCCACCGCGAAGAAAGTGGCCTTCACGTCATGGTGGCGGAGCAGCTCCAGTGTACGCCGCGCGCCACGCTCCACGGTGGTCTCGAAGCGCTGCCAGTGCGAGCGCTCGATGACGTGGCCGAAGTTGTGGAAGTAGTCTTCCAGCGCGATGGTGAGCAGGTATGGCGAGCGCGGCGCCGTGCCGGGCTCGATGCGTACCAGCTCCTGCGACGCGGCCGGGCGCATCCCGGCCGCCATTCTCCCGAACCGCGTTCGGCGCAAACCGTCCGTGGACGTCCTGCGGTCGGGTACTCCCGTGTCAGTCATTGGCGACTGCATCTTGCCTCACCTTCCCGCCGCCACCCGGGCGAGCCGTGACTGGAATCCGTTGTATTCCGGCAGATCACCTATCGCGCCGGCTTCGGCAATGTCGCACCCCGTCGTGCAGGTCCGCGCCAGCCGCCGGACTTCGGCGAGCGAGGTGCGGTTGAAGTCGTCGGGGGCGTACTCCGCGTTCAGGAAATCGATGAGCTCCACCAGCTCGTTCGCGACGCCACGCTCCATCGTGCGGAAGCTCTCCACCACGAAGTCCGTGAGCTCGTCGTCCGGCTTCGCGCTGCCACGACCGATCCCCGTGTAGCGCCCCGCCAGACCGTTCAGCGAGGCGGGATCGATGAGGTTGCACGCATCCACGACACCACGCAGTCCGCTCATGGATGAGAGCCGGTCGCGCACATCCGCGTACGCGGCGTGTGCCGTGCACAGGAAGACGAGCTCGGCGTCGTCGAGCGCCCTGTCGAGATCGTGCGTGAAGCGCGATGTAGTTCCGGTGCGCTCGAGGTTCTGGTCGCGCTCCGGCACGTGCGGGTCATGCAGCACCACGTCGTTCCCGCTCTCGATGAGATTGCGCGCCAGCACCAGAGTGGGCGAGTTGCGCGTGTCCTCCGAGTCGAAGCGATAGGCGACGCCGAGGAGCGCCACTTTCTTCCCCTCCACCGCGCCGAAGCTACGCTCGGCGAGCCGCTTCGTCTCGGCGGGCGACTCGTCGTTGATGTGGCGCGACTCGAGGATGAGACTGCGCGAGGAATCGCGCGCGCGCTCGAGAGCGCGCCACCAGAGGAGGATGCCGTCCTTGGGGAGACAGTGGCCGCCCACGCCCACGGTGGGTACCAGCAGCGCGCCCACGGGGACGGCGCGCGCATCGCTCGAGGCGGCATCGGTGCGGGCCAGGCGCTCGTTCACGGCCTGCCGGAGGGCGAAGAAGTCGATGTCGTTCGCATCGCACCAGCGAGCCACCTCGGCGGCGAAGGCGATGCGCACGTCGCGATAGGCGTTCTCGAGCGTCTTCACGATCTCGGCCGTGAGACTGTTCGTGGCGTGCAGCTCGCCGCCAGTGACGATGCGCGAGTAGAGGCGCTTGATCAGCTGTGGCGTGGCCGGGTGCAGACCGGCCACGAGCTTGTCGGCCGCGGCCACGCGCTCCACCAGGCGCCCGGGCATCACGCGGTTGGGGCTGTTCCCCAGGAGGATGTCGCGTCCCTCTTCGAGGCCATGTTCCGCGAAGAAGGGGCGCACGACAGTGTGCATCGACGACGGCGCTAGCGTGGACTCGAAGACGATGACGGGGATGTTCCCGGCCGGTTTGTTCTGCAGCGCGCTCGCGATCTCGGTGAGCGCCTCCATGAGCGGCCCGTACTCCGGCGCGAAGCCGTTCTTGTCCGTCTGCACGGCCACGATGATGACGTCGGCGTCGGCGATGTCCGCGTAGTCGTGCGTGGCGCTCAGTACCCCCGCCTCCACCGACTCGCGGACGATCTCATCGAGAGCCGGCTCCACGCCGCCAATCGGCGAGCGGCCCGAGTTGATTGCGTCCACCTTCCAGCCAGAAGTGCGCGATGCGCGCTGCACCACCACCACGCGCGCCGGCTGGTCCGAGCCCTCGCGGATGCGCGCGTGCGCCAGGAGCGCCGCCATCGGAGTCCCGACGATGCCGGGGCCCACAACCGCGATTTTCTCCACGCGCCAGTTGGCGGGCGTGGCTCCATTCAGCGTCAAGGTCATGCGATAATCCGGGCGTGAGAGTCAGTGAGAATTGGAACGGGTGTGGAGCTTGGAATCAGTGTGCATCGATGAACCGCTGGAACCACATCTCGAGGTTGAGCGCGCCCCACACGCGGCGGCCGAACGCCCCCTCGTACGTCATCAGCTTCTCCATCTCCCGCGTGTCGAACACGCCGCGCGAGCGCGCGGTGGGGCCGAGCAGCACGTCGTTGCACAGCTCGCGCACGCGGCCGTTCTGCCAGCGGTGGAGCGGGACGGGGAAGCCCATCTTGTCCTTCCGCGCCATGATCGAGTGCGGCACGATGTCGCGCACAGCGCGCTTGAGCAGGTACTTCAGCTCGCCGCCCTTGAACTTCATGGCGGGCGGCATACTCGTGACGAGATCCACCAGCCGGCGGTCGAGCAGCGGCACCCGTGATTCCAGCGACGACGCCATGCTCGCGCGATCCTCCACGTGCATGAGCGCCGGGAGGCTGGCGACCATGTCGAAGTGCGTCATCTTGTTGTAGTACGACTGCGTGTCCGAGTGGTTGAATACGCGCTGGAAGCGCGCGAAGATCGCCTCGCTGTCGTAGCCCTGCCGGAAGTCGTCGCTGAAGAGACTGAGCGCCCCGCCGCTCCGGTCCACGAGCCGGAAATAGCGCCGGTCCATCGGCTCGAAGAGGCCCGAGCGCCAGAACTGCTGCATCATCGGCGCGTACGCGCGCAGCGTGGGGAGATTCGGGACGATCGACTCGAGCGAGACGATGTGCTCGGCCTCGTCGTTCGTCTCGAAGACCGCGCCCTTGAGCGCCTGCTCGAAGTAGGCGACCATGTAGCGCGCGTAGCCGCCGAATATCTCGTCGCCACCCTGCCCGCCCAGCACCACCTTCACCCGCTGCGCGGCGCAGCGGGAGACCATGTACTGCGGGAAGAGTCCGGGGCCCGCCACCGGCTCGTCCATGTGGTAGACGAGCCGCTCCATGGAGTCGGCGAAGTCGTCCTCGCTGGGGAGGACGGTGATCATCTCGGCGCCGGCCTTCTGCGCCGCCGCTGCCGCGTACTCGCTCTCGTCGAACTCGGGCCCTTCGCGGAAGGCGCCGTTGAAGGAGAGAAGCTGGTGCGGATACTCGCTCGAGGCGAGGATGGTGACGACGCTGGAGTCGAGACCGCCGCTCAGGTACGTGCCCACCGGCACGTCGCTCCGGAGCTGGATGCGCGCGCTGTCCTCCAGCAGGCGCCGGGCCTCCACCACGAAGTACTCCTCGGTGTGGTACGGGTCGATCCTGAACTTCGGCTCCCAATAGCAGACCGTGCGCGTGCTTCCCGAGGCAATGTCCACCACCTGGTAGTGTCCGGGGAGGAGCTTGCTCACACCCTGGAAGAGCGTCTCCTCACCGAGCACGAACTGGAAGGTGATGTAGTCGCTGACGGCGCACATGTTGGGGAGCGCGTGCACGTCGGGGTGGCGGAGGAGTGCCTTGATCTCCGACGCGAAGAGCATCTGCCGGCCGTCGCGCCAGGAGTAGAGCGGCTTGATCCCGAAGTGGTCGCGGGCGGCGAGCACCAGGCCGCGGTCGCGGTCGTAGAGCACGAACGCGAACATCCCGTTGAGCTGCTCCACGCACCCTTCGCCGTACTCCTGATACATCTTGATGATCACCTCGGTGTCCGAGGTGGTCCGGAAGGAGTGGCCCTTCTGGCGGAGCTGCTCGCGCAGCTCCACGTAGTTGTAGATCTCCCCGTTGAAGACGATGGTGGCCGCGTCGCTCGTCATCGGCTGCGCGCCCGAGACGAGATCGATGATGGCCAGCCGCTTGTGATACATGCCGAGGGAGCCATCGACGAAGTGGCCCTCGCCATCGGGGCCGCGGTGGTCGAGCGTCCGGGCCATGTCGCGCAGTATCGGCAGCTCCACCGGCTGCTGATCGAAGCGCACGATTGCCGCTATGCCGCACATCGCTCTCAGCCCCCCACCGCGACGGGAGCCTTCGCGTCGGGCACCCGCGTGGCGAGCCGCGCGCGGGAGAGGATCGCCCGGGCGTGCGTGCTCATGTTCACGATCTCGAAGTGCTCGCCGAGCACGCGCATGACCTTCACGAAGAAGGCACGCTTCCGCTCGCCCGACAGGTCCATGCCGGGGAAGAACGACAGCTCCGGCGCCTCCTCCCCGCCCAGGAGATCGAGCGGGTGGAGCAGGTAGCTCGGCTCCACGCCCGCAATCCTGCACGCAGTGATCGCGGTCCTGAGGTAGGTGATCGCCAGCGTCTCCGAGAAGCGGCTGAGGTAGAGCAGGTAGCTCAGGTGGAAGGGAGTCTTCACACCCGGGATCGTGGAGACCGGGATCTCCAGCAGCGTGCGGTCGGCACCGAGACGCCAGCGATAGGGACGGATCGGGCGAAGGCCGTCGGCGAAGGTGCCGAAGAGCGTGCTGCGCTCGGCCGTCTTCTTCATGCCGCGCGCGGCAGTCGCGAAGTAGTAGGCGCGCGCGAGCGGCCCCAGGTAGGTGGGGAGCGTGGATGCATCGTAGAGATAGCCGCGCTCCGCGAGAACCTCGAGCAGCGTGTGGCTCCAGCTGTAACCCGGCCCGCGGAAGCCGATGGGCCGCGCGCCCGTGGCCGCGCTGATTGCGCGCTCGGCGCTCGACACCTCCTCCTCGAGTTGCGCACGTGAGTAGAGGTGCAGCCACGACTCGTGCTCGAACGAGTGATTGCCCGGCTCGTGGCCGCGCGCGACGATCGTCGCCATCGCGTCGCGATTGCGGTCGAGCGCCGCGTCCGCGCCCACGATGAAGAAAGTGATGCGCACTCCCGCCTCATCCAGCGCGTCGAGAGCGCGGGGAATGAAGAGCGGCAGGTACGAGGGGCGCGACTCCCAGCGTGAGTCGCCGCGGATCTTCAGGTACGACCAGAGGTCGTCCAGGTCGAGCGACACACTGGCCAGCGCGCGCGTAGAGGCAGGCTCAGACATTGGCCGGCTCCGGGTCGCGCGCCCCGAGGATCTGCCGCAGCTCTGCGGCCTGGGCGTTGGCGAGCCCCACGGTCTCGTTGAGGTTGAGCGTTCCGCTGGCGATCTGCGCAGAGTTCACGATGAAGACATTGGGTAGCGATGTGCGCAGCGGGGGGAGCGCACGATCGGAGTAGTGCAGCGTGGAGATGGCGAGAACCTCGCGCGCTCGCGCGACGCGGAACTCGATGACGTCGTCGCGACGGAAATCCGGGTACATCTTCTCCAGCGCTGCCGTGAAGTCGCGCTCGACGTCGGCGTCCGATGCATTCCAGTATTCGTCGTCCTGCACCAGGTAGCGCGGGAGATACACGAGCGAGTTGCCCCCGAAGCGCTCGCGATCCACCAGTGCGGTCATCTCGATCACTCCGGTGAAGGGGATGGAGCCGTCGGTGATGTTGGTGACGTAGTAGCCAGCCAGCGGCTTCCTGAGGAGCACGGAGGCGCAGAGCACGCCCTGGTACACCACGCGCCGGAGCCGCTCCACTTCGGGAGCCGAGAGGGCCGGGCAGAGGGCCGGGATGCGCGAGCTCGGGATCGTGAGCACCACGCTGTCGAAGGCGCGCTCACTCCCATCGCGGAGCGTGACGCGCGCGCCGTTCTCGGCTTCGCTCACGTTCGCCACCGGAGAGCCGCAGAGCAGCTCGACGCCGACC
>Ga0070679_100003232_pt1 | contig 14889 bp, 14 predicted proteins | sample KBSC63BmetaG_FD_65652 | JGI IMG/M metagenome (GOLD analysis project Ga0070679, IMG submission 65652) | Corn rhizosphere microbial communities from Kellogg Biological Station, Michigan, USA - KBS C6-3B metaG | ecosystem: Host-associated > Plants > Roots > Rhizosphere | place: USA: Michigan... | reverse complement strand
CGATCGCGCGTCGGCTCGTGGCGAAGCAGCGCGCTCAGACCGGCGACGACGAGCACGAGGAGCGTGCCAAGCCACAGTCCCGCGGCGAGCGAATGCACGGGATTCACGAGGCGCGACCATTGGCCGAGGAATATCAATCGCAGCGCCCCGGCGATGATGCCGATCGCGGCGAGCGGCCAGCCCGCCTTGATCGATCCGGCAGCAAGTGCGTAGCCGATGAGCGCGAGCAGAAGAAATCCGATCTCCATCATCGTAACGTGATCGGACGTGGCGAACGCCAACGGCGATAGGTGCTTGCGCGCGGCCAGGCCCGGCAGCTCGACCCATACCATGATGAGACTGAGCAGCACGCCGATGATGCCCAGACCAGCCGCGCGACGCGCCGCGTCGTCGTAGAACGGACGATCGGCTTCGATCCGCCAACCGCGCAGCGCGAAATACCGAAATCCAATGGCGCCCGCGCCCAGGAACAGCGCCACGAATCCGACGAACTCTTTGACAGGGTCGGACCAGGTAATCAGTGGTTCAGGTTGCATGCGCCCGGCCGGTGCAAGTTCCGAGCGAGCCCGGCGGGATGTCGATCTTCATGGACGCAGATGGTGCTCCGCCGATTCGTCCGAGAATCGCCTCGGTATCCGCGAGGTGATCCCTCGTTCATGGACATGGACGCGATCGACAGTGCGATGCGTCCGCCGGACGATCACTGCGGCACGACCGACGGCAACCAGATCAGTGTATCCTGTCGCGCGGAGTAGTGCAGCAGCGGCTCGATCGCCGGCAGCTCGATATTGTGCGCGCGCGGAACCGTGTTCAGCTCGATCGTGGCCGCGGCAGGCTGCAGCTTCCACTGGCGGTGATGAATGTCGCCGCGAATCACCCGGCGGCGGTGCACGACGTAGAGCGCGTAGCGCTCGATGAGGAAATGCTCAAGCGTGCCTGGCGCCGCATGGAAGGAATCGCCGATCGGCCGATACGCCACCGTAAGCTCCGCCGCATGATTCTTTCGACTACTCTGATAGCGAATCCACGTTCCTTGACGCTGGCTCTCCATCTCCGCGAAGAAGTACGGCAGATGGAACGAGGCGCGAGCACCGGCCACCGCGAGCCGGCTCGCCGCATCGAGGCTGAAGAAGAATACCCCCGGCTTGCCGGCGACATTCACATACGTCCGCAGGTTGGTCTCGAGAAACCGCGAGACGCCGGGCAGCGGCGGCAGCAGGCGTACGTGGAGGTCCGATATCAGGAATGGCGTGACACCGACGTACGCCGTGCCATGATAGGTATCGAGCGGGAGCTCCTTCGGCACGAGCTCGCGGAGCATCGCGCGCTGCACGGGCCAGTGCATGAACAACTGCTCTTGCCAACTCTGAAACATCACCCAGGGCGCCGTGGGCAGCGGCCACGGTCGATGCGACGAGTCTCCGAGAAGCGCATCGGGACTGGGCAAGGCGCTTCGTGGAGTGTCGGGGCTTCGGCTCACCGCGGCTCACGCTCGGTTGTCGGCTCATTGCGACGATGCAGGAGCCATGCTCGGTCCCCGCGCTTCCCTACAGACGCTGAATCGATGGCGCAGATTTCGCTTCTGCGGGCACTTCTCGATTGGAGGCATAGCCGATGGGAGCCGACCGCTCCAAGGAAGACGGCACACCGGCAAAGTCGGAAACCCTTCCCGAACAACCGAAGTCCGTCGAGAAGCCCGAGGCGGGGACGCGACTCTCCGCCGCCGAGATTCACGACAATGTTCTCGGCCCCGCCGAGGACGAGCTCAAGCGGTCGGCGCTCTCACTGCTCTGGTCTTCGCTCGCCGCCGGACTCACGATCGGATTCAGCTTCCTGCTCGGCGCCTTCGCGCAGACGCTCGTTCCCGAACGATACGCGCATGCCGCGGCCGGCATCGTCTATCCCCTGGGCTTCGCCTTCGTCATCTTCGCACGCAGCGAGCTGTTCACCGAGAACACGCTCGAGCCGGTGATTCCGCTCCTTCACAAGCGCGACGCCGAGACGTTCAAGGAGATGATGCGTCTCTGGGTGCTGCTGCTCGCCGGCAATCTCGTCGGCGCGGCGATCTTCGCGTTCGTCATGCAGCGCACGCCGATTCTCATGGATGACGTGAAGGCACACCTCGAGCACATGGCGACGCTGAGCACCTCGGACGGATTCGGGCTCACGTTCGTGCGAGCGATCATGGCGGGATGGTTGATTGCGCTGCTGACCTGGCTCATGGCGTCGACGCACGATTCCGTGGCCCATCTGATTCTGATCTGGCTGGCCACGGCGCCGATCGCGCTGCTCAACTTTCGCCATTCGATCGTCGGGTCTGTCGAAGCGTGCTACCGCGTGTCATCTGGATCAGCCTCGCTCGGCGACATGGCCTTCGGCTTCATCGCGCCGTCGGTGCTCGGAAACGCCGTTGGCGGCGTGGTGCTCGTCGCGCTGTTGAACTACGGGCAGATCCACCACGAGCGGGCGAAGGGCGAGTAGAAACGTTCCACTCGCCGTCGCGCCCTGTTTTCTCGTTGCGCCCTATTCCGGCTGGGCCGGATGCGGCTTGTGCGGTCCGTTGATCCAGGCATCCGACGTCACGACGTCACCCGTTTCGAGAATCTGCTTCAGCGAGAACAGCTCGTCGAACGCATACTGCGCGGGATCATCGTGCCGGAGCTTCGCGATGATCTTTGCGATGGCACCAGACTTCTCGTAAGTCCGCTCGAGATGCACCTCGGTGCCGCGGCCGCCGGGAGCGGGAACGAAGCGAACCTGCTCGTTGAGCGCGTCGTTGTCGGAGACGTGCTGCCGCCAGAACGCCGAGACCTCCTCGGGCGACCGTGCGATCGTGATCGCGCGGCGGACGCGGCGCACGTTCTCTGGCGCTACCTCGCCGACCGCGGTGGACCTGCCGTTCTCAGACAGCTTCGCGGCGGCCACCATGTCGAGCGCCGTCACGCCCGCGACTGCCAGCGTGCTCACCAGCGTGTTCATCCGGTCAGACGAATCGTCAGCGAGCACGCGGCCGAGGAGTGCCAGATCCATCATGTCGCCGGCGACGCGCGCGCGGAGCCAGGCCTCGGTCTTCTTTCCGGAGAGGATGCCGACACCCGCCGACAGCTCACGCAAGCCGAGTCCGCGCATGAGTCGCAACGTGCCCGGCGTCGGCTCCGCGCCGGCCAGGCGTGCAACGGTTGACGGCATGATGACCTGCGCGAGTCCCAATCCGACACTGAACCAGCCAAGCGCGGTCGCCAGACGCTGAACGCCGCCGTCTTCGGCGTCCCGCGGGCGTGCCCTGCGCGACACGCGAGTCGGCAACTCCGCGCTGCGAACGGAATGCATTGCTGTTTCCATCGACGTTTCCTATTCGAGGGGATGTGACCGGGGAGCACGCCCCGTGCCGATGCAATCGGGGCTCGACTCCATATCAGAGTGCTCATCATTTTTCCGGATGAGCGCGGTGGCGCGGCACGGGGCGTGCCTCGGCTGAGTCCGAAATCGCCGAGTGGGAGAATGCGCTTCATCATCGCGACGCAACACTTTGCCGGACTAGGGTTCGCGCTGCGGCTGCAGAATGAAGGACACGACGTCGTGGTTGCGTACGCGGGGATCGACGACCGGCGCGCCGTCGCGTCGTACGGCCTCGTCGCAAACGGCCTCGTCGAGAAGCAGCCGCTCGCCGAGGTCCTCGCGGGGCGTTCGCGGTGCCGCGACGCCTACTGGATCTGGGACGAGAACCACAGCGTCGACGCGAACGAGTTGCTGCGCCGCGAGGGATACAACGTGTTCGGCGGCGGGTCCTATGCGGATCGCATGGAGCACGATCGCGATGCATGTCTCGCGTTCGTCGATCGCTACGGACTCAAACCTCCGCCGTCGTTCTCGTTCGACGATGCCGCAAGTGCCATTGCCTTCATCGAGGACCACGCCGAGACGGCATACGTCTACAAACCCGATCGCGGCGAGAGCTTCGAGACGTGGGTGCCGCAGTCGTCGGACGCGGCCGAAGCCAACCTCGAGCTGCGCGAGCATCTCCGGTCGCTTCGGAATCGCTCGCCATTCGTGCTCCAGGAGCTCAAGAACGGAATCGAGACGAACGTCGAAGCCTGGTTCGTGAACGGCGAGCCACGGTTTGCCTTCATGCAGATCGAATCGAAGCGCAAGCTCACGGGCGATCTCGGCGACCTCGTCGGCTGCGCATTCGACTTCTGCTTCGAGATCCCGCTCACGAGTTGCGCGGTTCGTGAAAGCGTCGGCCGGTTGTTTCCGGCGTACCGGGAGATGCGGTACACGGGCTTCGGCGACGCGAACTTCATCGCGGCGCGTGACGGCATCTGGTTCCTCGAGAAGTGCGAGCGCTTCGGCTACAACGCGCACCCCACGCTGTTCTGGACGCTGAATCGCGATCCACTCGGCGAGACCTTCGCATCGTTGATCGACGGCTCGTTTCAACCGAACTTCGCGCCAGGCTTCGGTGCGTCGTGCACGCTGTACATGGATCATCGCCAGTCGGGAAAAGCGATTCAGTTTCCCACGTCCGTCGCGCACGATCTGTACTTGTACGACACCTACAAGTGCGATGAGCTCCTGCTCACGGCCGGCTACTATGATGATGTGCTGATCGCGACGGGGTTCGGATACACGATCCCCACGGCCTGGGAGGCGGCGCTGGCGAACGCTCGCGCGGTGAAGTTTCCTGGCCGGTCATTCCGGATCGACGGCGGAGGAACGGATTTCCCTTCCTCACCGCTTCGTCGGTACGAGGCGCTGCGCGCGATGGGCTATCTGTAGTCGCGAGGGTGATGATGACGAACGTGTCATCATCACCCGTCGCGAGCAGGTCACCGCGTTGAGCGCTTGCGCGACGAACGCGCGGGCCGCTTGGCTGAGCGCTTGCCCGAGCGCGACCGCGTAGGCGCCTCTTCCTCCTCTTCGTCCTCGTCGCCGGTCTCGGCGTCGATGTTTACCGAGGATTCCGCGATCTGCGTGAGCAACCGATCCGCGTTCTTCTCCTCCTGGAGCGTCTGCTCGAGCAGCTTCACGTGCTGGTCCTCGCCGAGGACCTGTGCCCACGTGCGAACGGTGCCGTAGCCTGCCATCTCGTAGTGCTCGACGTGTTGCGCCTTCGAGATGAGACCGGCGTCGAGCACGTCGTCGTCGGCATCCTCCTCGAGGAGCTCGCTCGCCTCCTCGATGAGTCCTTCCATGCCCACGCATTTTTTCCCACGAGGACTCGATTCGAGCGACTCGAAGATCTGCTCGAGGCGCGCGACGTGGCCCTCGGTCTCGGCGAGATGGTTCTCGAACGCCTCCTTGAGCTGCGGGTTCGTCGCGTTCTTCACCATCTTCGGCAGCGCGCGGACAAGCTGCTTCTCCGCGCTGTAGAGATCTTTTAACTCGTCGATGTACAGTTCGCGCAACGAATCCATTTCCATTGGAACCTCGCAGGATGGTGATGAGCAGGTCGAGACGTCTGCAGGCGATCCGAGAACAGGCCTCGGGTGCAAGGCTTGTTCCCTGTAGTGCCTGGCGCGGAGCATGCGTGCGACGCGCGAGCCGATGAGCGTCGAGCTCGAGCACAGAACAGCCCGCAGGCGGACAAAACAGTGGAACGAATCTCGCCGCTACTGCGAATCACATATGCACCTCTACCATCAGATGCAGCGATGAGCCCAGCAAAGCGCACCACCACAGGGAAGCGGCCGTCCACCCGAGCCAAGAAGCCGATGGATCGGGAAGTCAGCCTGCAGAGCGAGAGCGATCAGGTTCAGGCCGACTCGCCAGCGCCCACCAACTCGTACTCCGGAGACGCGGCCGCCGACGACGACCTCGAAGAGCGGATTCGGCTCAAGGCATACGAGATCTATTGTTCACGGAATGGCAGCGAGGGCAGCGCGGTCGAAGACTGGCTTACGGCCGAGCGTGAGGTGCGGTTCGGCGGTTCCGCGGCGGAGCGTTCTGGCCATGCGTCATCGCTGATCGAGTCTGTCTCGGAGGATGCGCAAGAGGATGCGCAGCACGATGTCGCCGGTTGATCGGACGCTGGACGGACCGGTGCTCGTGCACCGGCTCGACAAAGACGAGCAGACGATCGATCGCGAGCTGGTGCAAACGCATGGACGAAGCGCGCGCACGCTCGTCAAGGAAGGACCGCTTCGCCTGACACTGATGGCTATCGCCGCGGGTGGAAACGTGCCCGCACACACGGCTGACGGTCCGGTGAGCATCCAGTTGCTCGAGGGCGACGTGACCTTCACGGGTGGTGGCGAGAGCCACACGTTGGACGTGGGCGACGTCATCGTGTATGCCGCGTCCGTCGAGCATGCGGCGACGTCGACGTCGGGCTGCCTGCTCCTCCTGACGGTGGTCCATCTCAAGAGCGTCGAGTAGGCTCGACGAAGCTTCCTCGTCGACTTACCCTTCCCTCCCCCGAGCGCGATCGTGCTCCGGGCCGGCGACCACGAACGCGGTTGTGCTCGCCAGGTCATTCCTCATGAGGTTTTCGATGCAGTACCGGATACTCGCCTTCGCCGCCCTCGCCGCCCTCACCAGCGCCATGGCGTGCAGTGAGGACGACACCAACAGCGTCACGGCGCCGACCAGCACCGCGACCGTCCGCTTCGTGAACGCCACGGGGAGCACGGACATCAGCGTCGCAACCAACGGCACGATCGCGTCGGGCAACTCGGCGCTCGGCTTCGGCGGCAGCTCGACGTGCATGACCGTCAATACGACCGGCCCTGGGCTCGCCTTCACGAACTCGAGCACGGGCGCATCGATCAACGGCTTCACGCCGAACTTCGTGGCGAACGGCAACTACATGGTCATCGCGTATTCCGAGACGAACGGCAACACGCGCTTCGCGACGCTCGACGATTCCTTCACGCCGGCCGCGGGGCAAGTTGGCTTGCGCATCTTCAATGCGGCGCCAGGTGCAGGCAGTGTCGTGCTGAACAGCAACGGCACTGCGATCAAGGGTGGTACGGTGACGGACTTTGGAACCGCCGGAAGCTTCTTCAGCACGCCCGCGGGCAGCTTCGCGTTCAGCTTCAACAGGGGCACGGGGACGAGCAACGTAGCAGATCTCGGTACGATGTCGCTCGCAGCGGGTCAGACCATCACCGCCATCGTCGGGCCCGCAGCGACGGGCTCGCCGATGATGCGCGGGTTCTTCGCGACAGGCTGCTGATTGCCGGCCGTCAGCGACTGACCACGATTCCCCAGGGCCGCTGTCCCACTCCGACGCGGCCGACCACCTTGTTCGCCGCGGCATCGACGATCGCCATGTCATTCGACATTCCGTTCGCGGTGTAGACGAACTTTCCGTCGGCTGACACCGCAACGCCCCACGGACGTTTGCCGACGGGAATCGTCGCGACGACGGCATTCGATGCGGCGTCGATCGCGTAGAGCGCGCCGGTCGCGCCACCGACGACATACACGCGACGTCCATCGGGCGACACGACAACGCCGACCGGCTTCGCCTCGCCGCGATTGAGCACGATCGTCTTGATCAGCGCATGCGTTTTCGCGTCGATCACCGAGACCGTGCCGCTGATCTCGGCAGTGACATAGAGGCGAGCGCCGTCGGGCGAGAAGGCGGCGGCGCGAGGCCGGAGGTCGACGAGCAGATTGTCGACCACCTTGTTCTTCTTCCGGTCGATGATCGACAGACTGTTGCTCGTCTCCGCGGTGACGGCGATCCAGCGGCCGTCGGGGCTCACGGCCACGCCCTCGGGCTCGATGCCGACGACGAGCGTCGCGACGTCTTTGCCCGTGCGCGTATCGACCGCGGTCGCCGTCCCACCGTCTTCATTCGACGCGTAGATGAATCTCCCATCCGGCGTCAGTGCGAACTGCTCGGGATCAGAGCCGATACGATGCATCGCGATGATCTTCCGCGTGGCGACATCGATGACGGTGATCGCGTTGGCTTTGCTCGTGCTGCCCGGCCGCGGCTTGTCTTCGCTCGTCGCGACATAGAGTGTCCGATCGTCGGGACTGAGATGAATACCTCGCGCACGTCCCGCGAGCTTGATCGTTGCCACGACTCGTCGCGTCGCGAGATCGACGACGCTGACGTCGTGCGAGCCTTCGTTGCTCACGAACGCCGTCGCCTGCGCGCGCGCCTGAGGCGCCAACGATGCGGCGAGGAGAAACGCGATTGGGGCTTTCATGAACGGAAGTGACATGTCGTCGCCGAGGCGCCCGTGCCGAGCTTGTCGAGGAAGTCGCGCGACGTGGTTTCCGGCGTGGGACTCTGTGGAACATCGACGAGCTTTCCGCCGACGCGCGCGTACACGAATTGTCGGAGCTGATGGTCCCACGAGCGAAAGCTCAGCGGCCGTCCTTTGTGGCCGTCGAACTGGGTCGTGTCGCGCGTGAGGTAGTCGGCGAGTTGGTGCGGTTCCGCACTCTTCATCCGCAGCGTCGATTCCCAGAGCGCTTTGACCGCGAACCAGGCGGCCCACGACGCCGACGTCATCGACCGGTTGAAGCGCTTCCTGAAGCGATCGTTCAGCGTGTCGGCGCCGAAGCGAGTGAGTGCACCATCCCACGCGACGACGTCCGTCGCACCGCCCGCCTGCGCACGCGCATCGCGCAACATGGCGTCGCTCGGCGCGACGTGAAACAAGAACGCAGCACACGACGGTCCACGAAGGTCGTCGGCCGTACAATCGACGTTCATGATGAGGTGCGCGCCGCTCGCGGCGCGACTGGCGAGCATGCGCGTGGTCTCGAGCGAATCGTTCGCGATGACCGCGGCGAGCGATGCGGGAACGCGCGCGGCATTCTCGATCGGAATCAGCTCGGCGTCGCCGCCGAACAACTCGGCCGAGTGCTTGGCTTCCTCGACGCCGAGGAGTGCGCCGTCGTGGCGCGCGACGGCGTCGCCGCCTGCGGTCAACACGCCGATGCGCAGTACGGGACCGCGCAGTCGTGCGTCTGTGTTGAACTCTCTAAACACCGCGAATGCGAGCGTCGTCGAGAGGAATGTGAGCCGATCGATGCTGAGCCTCCGAATGAGCGGTGGAGTTAGCAGCACGCACGCGGATGCAAGTCATACGCCCTCGGTCGCCTTCCGCGCTAGCGGCCCCGCCGGTACGCAACGTGCACACCGGCGGGGCCGTCCTCTGAATCCCGCATGCGCCGCGAAGACTTCTTCATCCGACTCTGTACGGGGATCTGGCTGGTCGCGCTGGCCGGCTGCCGGAGCGAAGCCCCGCATTCCACAGGCAGCGTGAACGTGCAACGCGGCGGGGCGCCGCCCGCCGGCTCCGATTCCTTACCCGCCGATGACGGGCAATGGGTTCGTCCGGCAAAGGACTATGCGTCGACGCGATTCAGCAGCCTCACGGAGATCAATACGACCACCGTGCGGAACCTGCGCGTGGTCTCGACCTTCTCGACGGGATACGTGCGTGGGCACGAAGCCGCGCCGATCGTCGCGAACGGCACGATGTACATCGTGTCACCGTTCCCCAACATCGTGTATGCGCTCGATCTGACGAAGCCCGGGTTGCCGCTCAAGTGGCAATACAACCCGAAGCCCGAAGCCGCGGCGCAGGGCGTGGCATGCTGTGACGTCGTGAATCGCGGCGCGGTGTTCGACGACGGTAAGATCTTCTTCAATACGCTGGACGATCACACCGTGGCGCTCGACGCCGCGACGGGAAAGCCGGTGTGGGATACGAAGGTCGGCGACATCCAGATCGGCGAGACCATCACGATGGCGCCGCTCGTGGTGAAGGGTAAAGTGCTCGTGGGCAACTCGGGCGGCGAGATGGGCGTGCGCGGCTGGCTCAAAGCGCTCGATGAGAATACTGGAAAGGTGGCCTGGACGGCGTACGCCACCGGACCGGATCAGGATGTGCTGATCGGTTCGTCCTTCAAGCCGTTCTACGCGAAGGATCGCGGCACGGATCTCGGCAAGACGTCGTGGCCGCCCGACATGTGGAAGATCGGCGGCGGCACCATGTGGGGATGGATCTCGTACGACCCCGCCCTGGACCTCATCTACTACGGCACGGCCAATCCCGGGCCCTGGAATCCCGAGGTGCGACCCGGCGACAACAAGTGGACGTCGACACAGTTCGCGCGGAAGCCCGAGACGGGCGAGGCGGTCTGGGGATATCAGATGACACCGCACGACATGCACGACTATGACGGGATCAATGAGCAACTTCTCATCGATCTTCCGATCAACGGCCAGGTGCGCAAAGCGCTCGTGCGACCCGACCGCAATGGCTACATCTACGTCATGGACCGGACGACGGGCGAGCTTCTCTCGGCGAGTCCGTATGGCTTCATCAACTCGTCGAGCGGTGTGGACCTCAAGACGGGCGACTTGAAGGTGAACCCGGACAAGGCGCCGCAGGTGGGCAAGGTCATTCGCGAGATCTGCCCCGCGGCGCCCGGCATGAAGGACTGGCAGCCGACGGCGTATTCGCCGAAGACGGGGTTATTGTACATTCCACATCAGAATCTGTGCATGGATGAAGAGGGCCTGTCGGCGAACTACATCGCGGGCACACCCTACGTGGGCATGAACGTGAAGATGTACGCCGGCCCGGGCGGCAATCGTGGCGTCTTCCAGGCGTGGAATCCCGTCACCGGCAAGGAGGTCTGGTCGATCAAGGAAGATCTGCCGGTGTGGAGCGGCACCGTGGTGACCGCGGGCGACGTCGCCTTCTACGGAACGATGGATGGCTGGTTCAAGGCGGTGGACGCACGCACGGGTGCGATCCTCTGGCAGTTCAAGACGGGCTCCGGAATCATCGGGCAGCCCGTGACGTATCGCGGGCCGGACGGCCATCAGTACGTCGCGGTGCTGTCGGGCGTCGGCGGCTGGCCGGGCGCGCTCGTCTCCGTGGGGCTCGACTCGCGCGATTCGTCCGCGGCGCTCGGTTTCGTGAACGCCATGAAGGATCTGCCGTCGAAGACCGTGCGCGGCGGCATGCTCTACGTCTTCGGTCTCTGACGATGCATCGGACCACGCGCCCGCTTCTCTACGTCGTGATCGCGGCAGGCAGCATCGGTCTTGCGATGCATCTTGCCCGGCATCGGGCGTACGCGGCCGCGCCGCTTCGCGTGTGTGCGGATCCGAACAGTCTTCCATTCTCGAATCAGGCGCGCGCGGGATTCGAGAACAAGATCGCTTCACTGATCGGCGACGAGCTGAATCGTCCAGTGGAATACACGTGGTGGGCCCAGCGACGCGGCTTCGTCCGTCACACGCTCAACGCCGGCGATTGCGATCTCGTCGTCGGCACCGCGGCCGGGATGGAGATGCTCTCGACCACGCGTCCGTACTACAAGTCGACGTACGTCTTCGTCACGCGGCGCGATCGAGCGCTGCACATTCGTTCGTTCGACGACTCGCTCCTCCACCGCGTGAAGATCGGTGTGCAGCTCATTGGCGACGACTTTGCGAACACGCCGCCGGTGCACGCGCTCGCGAATCGTGGAATCGTGCGCAACGTCGTGGGGTTCCCCGTCTACGGCAATTACGCGGAGCAGAATCCGGAGGCACGAATCATCGATGCGGTCGCGAAGGGAACGGTCGACGTGGCCATCGTCTGGGGACCGCTTGCCGGGTACTTCGCGCAACGATCATCTGTGCCGCTGGACGTCGTGCCGGTGAGCCCGCGGCTCGATCTGCCGTACCTGCCCTTCGTTTTCGACATTGCGATGGGCGTGCGGCGCGGAGATTCCGCATTCCGGAAACAGCTCGACGAGATCATCGTGAGCAGGAAAGCCACGATCGACAGCATTCTCCGCGCGTACGGAGTGCCGCTCGTCGACACGCATCAGGAGACGGCTGAATGACAGCGCGTGTCCGTATCAGTCTGGTGATCGCCGTGTGCGCGCTCGTGTGTGGCTGCGAACGCGAGGAGCGGCGACTCAACAGCCAGCAGCCGAAAGGGCCGCAACAGATGGTGTCGCAGGTGTCGCTGCAGCCCGGCCCGAACGTGGTCGCCGACACCGAAGAAGGCGCCTACGACGACAACGCGCAGGGCACGACCGAAGGCCAGATCCTCTTCACGCAGATGAATTGCAGCGGGTGTCACGCGAACGGCGGCGGCGGCATGGGACCGCCGTTGATGGACGATCAGTGGATCTATGGCAGTCGTCCCGATCAGATCTTCGCGACCATCGCCGAGGGTCGTCCGAACGGCATGCCCTCGTGGAAATACAAATTGAACAACACGCAGATCTGGCAGCTCGTCGCCTACGTTCGGTCGTTGAGCGGACTGACGCCGAAGGGCGCTCGGCCTGGCCGGAGCGATCACATGGAGGTGAGTCCGGCACCCATGCAGACGCCGAACGCCAAGCCGAAGAACTCGCAGTCGACCACGCCATTCTGAGCCATGCATTCGGTCTTCTCACCGGAGTCACCGCAGGCACGCATCGTCGCGCACCTCTGGTGGTGGATGTTCGGCGTCGGCCTGACCATCTGGATCGGCGTGACGCTCACCGCGCTGTACGCGGCGCGCGCCCGGCGGGGACAACGCGGTGCGGATACGCTCAACGAGGTGTCGCCAGCCGTTCGCCAGCGCATCGAGCGCATCATCGCGTCGGCGGTGTTCGTCACGCTGCTCATCCTGTGCGCGTTTCTGGCGTTCGACTTCACGGCGGGGCACGCGCTGGCGGCGCACCCCAAGGCCGCGGTGACGATTGCAGTGACCGGCCATCAGTGGTGGTGGGACGTTCTCTATGAGGATCCTGATCCCAGCAAGCAGGTACAGACGGCGAACGAGATTCACGTTCCCGTGGGAGAGACCGTGCAGTTCACACTGCGCGGCGCGGACGTGATTCACAGCTTCTGGGTGCCGAACCTGAATGGGAAGAAGGACCTCGTTCCGGGCTATACCACCGCCCTCTTCTTCCGCGCGGATACGGCGGGCACCTATCGCGGCCAGTGCGCGGAATTCTGTGGACTCCAGCATGCGAAGATGGCGTTCTACATCATCGCGGAGCCGAAGCCCAAGTTCCAGGCGTGGCTCGCGGCCGCGTCGACACCGATGCAGCCGCCGACGGATCCGAAGCTCGTGTACGGCCAGAAGGTGTTCATGAGCAGCGGCTGTCCGCTCTGTCACTCGATCAGCGGGACCGACGCGCGTGGCACGGTGGGCCCGGGCCTCTCGCACTTCAAGAGCCGCATGACCATCGCCAGTGGAACGCTTGCGAACACGCGCGAGAATCTCACGCTGTGGATCGAGAATCCCGCGGCCTTCAAACCGGGCGTCCGCATGCCGGCGCTGCCGCTGAATCGCGTCGAGCTCGACGCGCTCGTGTCCTATTTGGAGACTCTGAAGTGAGCGTACCGCTACCCGTGGATCAGACGCTCGACTCGGCGTCCGTCGTCCGCGTCGCGGCCGAGCTCGAGGCCACGTGGCGCGATCGTCCGGGGTTCTGGGGATGGGTGACGTCGGTCGATCACAAGTCGATCGGCAAGCGATACATCATCACGGCGTTCCTCATGTTCCTCGCTGGTGGCATCGAAGCGGCGATCATGCGAACGCAGCTCGCCGTCCCCGAGAACACGCTGCTCGGACCCGACAAGTACAACCAGCTCTTCACGACGCACGGCACGACGATGATGTTCCTCTTCGCCGTCCCGATGATGACGGCGATGGGCATCTATTTCGTGCCGCTGATGATCGGCGCGCGCAATGTCGCGTTCCCGCGCCTCAACGCGTTCGGCTACTGGACGTACTTCGTCGGCGTCGTGTTCCTGTACATCTCACTCTTCGTGAACACGGCCCCGGACGTGGGCTGGTTCGCCTACGTCCCGCTCTCCGGCCCGGCGTTCTCGCCCGGCCATCGCGTCGACGTGTGGGCGCAGCTCGTCACGTTCACCGAGATCTCGGCGCTGTGCGTCGCCGTGAACATCATCGTCACGGTCTTCAAATGCCGCACGCCGGGAATGTCGCTGAATCGCCTGCCGATCTTCGTGTGGGCGCAACTGGTCGTCGCGTTCATGGTCGTCTTCGCCATGCCTGCCGTGGCGGCGGGCAGCACGTTGATGCTCGCGACCGATCGCGCGGTGAACATGCACTGGTTCAATCCCGCGGAAGGCGGCGACGCGCTGCTCTGGCAGCACATCTTCTGGTTCTTCGGGCATCCCGAGGTGTACATCATCTTCCTTCCCGCGATCGGGATGGTCACGCCGATCATCGAGACGTTCTGCCGGCGACCGGTCATCGGCTACACGGCGCTCGTGATGGCGAACGTCGCCACGGCGTTCTTCGCGTTCGGCCTGTGGGTCCACCACATGTTCGCGACGCCGATTCCCGAGTTGGGCCAGAGTCTGTTCACGGCCGCGAGCATGGTGATCGCCGTTCCAACGGGCGTGCAGATCTTCTGCTGGATCGCGACGATCTGGGCGGGCCGCGCACGGTTTACCGTCCCCATGTTCTTCGTGCTGGGCTTCATCTTCACGTTCGTGAATGGCGGCATCACCGGCGTGATGCTCGCCTCCGTCGCGTTCGACAAGCAAGTCCACGACACCTTCTTCGTCGTCGCGCACCTGCATTACGTGCTGATCGGCGGCGGGCTCATGCCGCTGTTCGCGGGTTTCTATTACTGGTTTCCTAAAGTGACCGGCCGCATGCTGAACGAGCGACTCGGCAAGTGGCACTTCTGGCTGTTCCTCGTCGGCGTGCAGATGACGTTCTTCCCGATGCACGAGCTGGGGCTCAACGGCATGCCGCGTCGAGTGTACACGTATCTCGCGCCGACGGGTTGGGGAACGCTGAACTTCATCGCGACGATCGGCGCGTACACCATCGGGCTCGGCGTGCTGGTGTTCATCGTGAACGCGGTGCTCAGCGCGCGCACCGGCGAGGTCGCCGGGGAGAACCCGTGGGATGCGTCGGGACTCGAATGGGCGACGCC
>Ga0070679_100003231_pt1 | contig 14889 bp, 9 predicted proteins | sample KBSC63BmetaG_FD_65652 | JGI IMG/M metagenome (GOLD analysis project Ga0070679, IMG submission 65652) | Corn rhizosphere microbial communities from Kellogg Biological Station, Michigan, USA - KBS C6-3B metaG | ecosystem: Host-associated > Plants > Roots > Rhizosphere | place: USA: Michigan... | reverse complement strand
CGCCCCGGTTATGGCCGCTTCCGGTTGCCGGGTCGGCAGCATAGCGGCTGTCTTTTACAGCTTCCCACATTTTTTCGGTAATAGAGTAAGGCCGGTAGGCATCGAATATTTTTAAGGTAAGTTTTTGGGCGTTAAGTTCAGCAACAATTTTCTTTAAAGCATTTATTACAGGAAGCCTTACATAAGTTGTTTGAAGGTAAGGATATAAACTCTGATGCATAAAATTGTGTATGGTCGTATATTTCAGGTCAAGCGAAAGGGTAGGGATGACCATCTTTACATCTACCATTTTCTTATTGGAATCTGCTGCTATCTCAGTTTGTAGTAATTTCACATCATTTACTATAAATAAACCATACTTATTAACGACATTTGATTGCGCCAAACCAGTTGACCATGCGAAAACAGTAATTATTGAAAACATTACAATTAACCCCGAAGAATTATTTATTTTATAATCCATTGTTTTAGTTTTTAACCTGATCTGCAACTGGATTTTTATACAAAATTTTATAATACATGCTGCGAAAAGCAAATTTAGTTTATGTTTTATTGATGCTCATGCTAGTTTGTTTTATGGTGCGTTGTAAAGGCAAACATGCAGCCGTACAAAAAGAAATTGTGAAGAAGCCTGCGGAAATGGATGACCAGGTTACAGATAATATAAAAGCAGTATTGCAATTTGCGGAAGACAATAATGGGCGAATAAACGATTCAATAAAATTAAATCTGCCGGGTATTGTAAATGCGTTCTATGATAAAAATGATTATCATAATATCTGGAGCAGAAAAGAGCAATGGTTGCCAGCGGCTGATTCCATGTTTAATTTCATTAAATATTCCAGGTATTATGGACTTTATCCGGCCGATTACCATTTTAAAGAACTTAAAAATTTAAGACAAAAATTAGAAGATGATTCTCTCGCAAAAACTGATGCTATACTTTGGACAAAAGCAGACCTGATGCTTAGCGATGCTTTTATGAAAACAGCAAAAGATATCAAGGAAGGAAGGCTGTTGCCGGATAGCGTTTCAATTATAAGAAAGAATAATTATATAGATTCTTTTTTTCTGAAGAATTTAAATGATGCGGTAAAAAATAATTCCATTAGCGATTTGTTTGCTTCGATGGAACCGAAAAACAGCAAATACCAGGAGCTTAGATATGTTGTAAGAGATTTCGTTGATAGTATGAATAATACTCTATATCAATATATTGCTTATCCGCAAAAAGATTCATCACTTCTTATAAAGAAAATTCAAAAACGCCTGATGCAATCGGGCATCGTAAAAACTGACAGCATCCCGGATTCTTTATCTTTCAGCAATGAAATAAAAAAATTTCAGGCAATTCATAAAATTAAGAAGGACGGTAAAATAAGTGCAAAGCTTGTGGATGCGATGAATAACAACGACCGCGAAAAATTTAAACGAATTGCGATTACCCTCGATCGTTATAAGCAATTGCCTGATACGATGCCTTCAAAATTTATATGGGTAAATCTTCCTTCCTATTACCTTGAATTGTGGGATAGCGATACACTTGTTATCCGGTCAAAGGTAATTATCGGTAAGCCTGATACCCGCACACCAACGCTGTCTTCTTCTATTACTGATATGGTAACGTACCCGCAATGGACAATACCTGAAAGTATTATAAAAAAAGATATCTTGCCTGCCTTAAAAAAAGATCCTGGCTATCTTGCACGGAAGGGTTATAATCTTGTTGATTCCAAGGGAGATATTATAGATCCCTATACAGTTAATTGGTCAAAATATTCAAAGGGAATTCCATGGAAAGTAATGCAGGGCAGTGGCGATGATAATGCGCTCGGCATTTTAAAATTTAATTTTAATAATCCATATAGTGTTTATCTTCATGACACCAACCAGCGCTACTTGTTTGGCAATTCTGAGAGGGCGTTAAGCCATGGTTGTGTACGTGTTCAAAACTGGGAGAGGCTTGCTTTTTATATTGCAAGAAATGACAGCCTTAATAATACCGCAGATAAAAAACTTGCTTACACCGTTGATTCTATTAAAACATGGCTTTCCAATAAAGACAGAAAACGAATTATTGTAAAAAATCGCTTACCGCTCTTTATTGAATATTTTACCTGTGAAGCTAAAAATGATAAACTGGTTTTTTATAAAGATATTTATACTGATGACCGAATGCTTGCTGATAAGTACTTTGCAAATAAATAATAAATACATTTCTGCTTAAAATGTAATGAGCATTATTTATTTCTTACTATATGAAAAAAATACTTTCTCTTCTTTTGCTCGCTCTGTTTATATCTGGCGTTGTTTATTCTCAAAAAAAACACAGTTCGGTAAAATCTTCCTCTAAAAGGAAACATTCAACGCCTTTAATTAAATATGGCACCGCAAGCTTTTATGCTGCTAAATTTAATGGACGAAAAACGGCCAACGGAGAAATTTATAGTTCAACAAAATATACTGCTGCATGTAATATTTTATCATTTAATACGTGGATAAAGGTTACCAATATTAGAAATAAAAAATCTGTTATAGTAAGAATAAATGACAGGATGCATCCTAAAAATAAAAGGCTTATTGATCTGTCAGGAATTGCTGCAAAGAAGATAAGCTTTTCCGGCCGCGGATTAATCCGTGTAAAAATTGAAGTGCTCAAAAACTTTCATGATTAATTGCAACCTCTCTTTAATTTGATCTCTGTCCTAAAGAAATTAGTTGCAAATTATTAATTTTATGCTTTCCCGGTAAGCGTCTATTTTTGTTTGAACGCAAACTTCATTTTATGAGAAAACTATATTTTTTAATTATTACTTTGTTTTATATCGAGGCTTCTTTCGCTCAGAGGGAAACAAAGCAAAACAAGCAAGGCCTTGGGGTAAGTTTTTTTTTAAGTGATTTTAAAACTGCTTCTAATATACGCTCTAATGGCTTGGTGAGTGTTTTAAAAGACAAAAGCTTTTTTAAACCTGCCACAATGAATCCGGGCCTTGCGATAGATTATTTATCAGGCATTAGCAAGCATGTTGATTTTATCGCAACCCTGGGCGGTTCATTCCTCGATTATCCAATTAATAATAAGCCTGCGTTTGATGCCGATAATTTTTTACTGGAAGCAACTGCAAATATTAACCTGAGATTATTGAGCGATCAATATTGGGTTACACCTTTCATTGATTTAGGAGTTGGCGCCAGTAAATATCAAAAATACTATGCGGCTTTTGCACCCATTGGTTTGGGATTGCAAGTAAATATACTTGACCAGGCATACCTTCTTATTAATTCACAGTATAGGATACCGGTAACAGAAAATGCGAGTTATCATTTTTATCATAGTATTGGTCTTGTCGGAAACATTGCTTCAAAAAAAGAAATAGCCCCTAAAGAAGTTGAAATTCCGCCGGTAGTTGTTTTGGATAAAGATGGCGATGGAATTGTTGATAGTTTAGACGCTTGTCCTGATGTGGCTGGCACTGTGGCCTTGCATGGCTGCCCCGATCGTGATAACGATGGGATTGCAGACAAAGATGATAAATGCCCTGATGTGGCGGGCCTTGCAAAGTATAACGGTTGTCCCGTTCCGGATACCGATGGGGATGGAATAAACGATGAAGAAGATAAGTGCCCGGCTGTTGCTGGTGTTGCCCGCTACCAGGGATGTCCTGTGCCAGATACTGACGGCGATGGCGTAAACGATGAGGAAGATAAGTGCCCGCATGAAGCAGGGTCTGCATCTAATTTCGGTTGCCCGGTAATAGATGTAGTGGTGGTTGAAAAAGTGAATAAGGCAGCACAAAGTATTTACTTCGCAACAGGAAGCGCTAAACTGCTTGCTAAGTCATATCCTGCATTAAAGCAAGTTGTGCAAGTATTAAATGATAATCCTTCTTATAAAATAGATATTAATGGCTATACCGATAATACAGGCGGCTCCGAATTGAATCAAAAATTATCTGAAAACAGAGCCAATTCTGTAAAGCAATATATATTGGGAAGTGGTATTGATGAGAGCCGTATTACTGCTATCGGCCGTGGCGAAGATGATCCTATTGCTGATAATAAAACCTCAAAAGGAAGAGCTAAAAACAGGAGAGTGGAAATGAAACTTAGAAATTATTAAATTTTTTTCAAGAAAATGACAGACGGCCAATTAAAAACCTTGTAACACTTACAAGGTTTTAATTTATTATAATTTTTCATTTGAGTAAAATTATTAATAGTCCGATAGCTTAGATTTTAATAAAATTTACAGAACGGGCGTAGCTGATTATGATTATAAAAGCTCAGGGTGACAAATAAAATCTTTTCTATTCCATTATAATAAATTTTTTATTACTGGGTTTCTGCTGGCTTATATTATTGCCATTGCCGGCGTAAATATTATTATTTATTTTATAATTTCTTGCTGCGTAAGATTCAACACCATAACCGTTATTAAATTGAATTTTGTTATTATTGATACTGATCTTTTCAGATCCCTGATGTAAAAATTCAACCATCACGCCGCTTCTGTCATTGGCTTCAATAAGATTATTTTTTATAGAAACATTTTTTGATTCTGAAATTAGAACACCATAATATCCGTTGCGGGCAATTTCGCAATTGGTAACAGAAACGTTATGATTATGATCCATGGCAATTCCACTACCATAAGGCGAAGTATCTAACCTGCTATCTTTTATATCAACATCTGTGCAATGAGCTAATAAAAGATTGTGTTGAAGTTTAGGCCCTGGTACAACACTGCCACCGTTTTCATTAAAGTTGCAACGGTCAATAGTTATATTTTCTGCTCCACTTATAAATACGCCATTGTAAGTACAACTTTGAACTGTAAGATTGATGAGTTTTATATTCTTCATTTGGCCTTCATTTAATGCCCGAAATATAATTCCTCCACGATTATAACCGCCCCGATAAGAACGGTTGCTGTTTGGATCGGTGCCAGGATCAGTTTTATTAGATCCTTCAATGACAAGGTCTCGAATAGTTACATCATGTAAATCATTATCCGCATTTACCATTGCATCTCTTTCCCCGGAGGACGGATTAAGAAAAAGTACAGTGCCCAATCCTTCTCCTGATATTGTTATGCCACTTGGAATCTTTAATGTTGCCGGCAGAGTATGAATGCCTGCTTTTATCATTACCCAATGACTTGTAATTGAAGCAGTATTAAGAGCATCTTGTACTGATTGACCTTGTGTTACAATAACAGCATTGTTTGGAACAGTCACTGAACTGCTTACTCCCGCTCCCGCAATATAACCGACATGACTTTGTTGCGGTGTGCCTTTGTCTTTAACTGATCCTGAAAGAGGGGCACGGAACGCAGTTAGCACACTTCGCGTAGCCTTATCTCTTACAGAATCAGCGGCCCTTTTGGTGTTGGGCATATCAACACCTTGTGAAGCATAGTGGCGATAAACATATTCGTAGTCATCACGGAGTGTTTTTGCCCGCTGAGATATAGTGCCATAACACTGTGTTTCTTTGCCCAGTAAAAATCCGGCAGTATATTCAAAGCCTAATGCAATTCTGTTATTGGCAAGAGAAAAAAGATCGACTCCCTGCGTAAAAGCGATTTGTGCTGCACCTGCAAACTCTCCTAATCCTAATTGCACGTGGCCCTGGTCACGCATACTCTCCTGGCACTGGCCGCTTGGGTAAATGTATTTAAAAATACTTCCGTTTACCGGCGCATGAAGAAAATGATCAACAGCGTTATTGAACATTTTACGATTATCAGTAAATATTGCTATTGCCATTATAGAGTGAATGATAGCTCCATCCCAGTTTCCGTTGGCTTGCGGATAGTAATAACGCATCAGGGGATAATATACTGTCATTAGCATATTGCTGAAACTATCAATATCTTTTTGGCTCCATCCGGAGTTGGTGTATCGGAGAATTTCTGCGGCATTGCAGAGAAGGTGACCTGTCCAGGCCGCAAGCAATTTAGCATCGTTATAATCAAAATCCCAAAGAACAGATGACCAGGCATTGAGAATGTTTATTGCGCCGGATGCATATTTCTTGTCATCAGTAATATACCACATCAACGCATAATTATACGCCATGTTAGCGCCTTTTGACAGGTCATCGCCACCAATATTTGGTTTTCCGTAAGGCCCCCGCAGTACATGGGTATGTGCTTTAATTACAAAGTTGATATCTGTCGCCGCTTTCAATCTGTCGAAAGCGCTTTTCCAGGGTTGTTTACCTCCCAACACCATTTTTTTCATGAAAGCAAGATCCTTCGATGTTTGAGCAATGCCGGGATGAATAAAGGGCTGGGCCTTTATTTTTGCTGAAAAGCATATAGCCATTCCTGCCAGTAGAAGAAGAAAAACTGGCCGGTGATTTATTTTCATGTTATCTTTTGTAAGTGTATTATTTCAGGGTATAACGTTTCATACTTATTACGGCTGATCCGGAGGAATTACTTACGGAATTAAAAAAGATGTATGCTCTGTATTTGCCATCGGCAGTTTCAACCCATACTCCTGCATCCTGTTTGAGGTTGATGGCATAGTTCGGACTGCCAGTAAGGTCAAGCTGCTGGAAATCGATATCGTCTATAAAAATACCGCCATATTGTTCATTTGGGGCAAGATTATGATCCTGTAGATTAAATGTCTTCCGCAGTTTGGCAGTACGATTTACTCCTGTAGGTAAAGTTACGTCGGGTAAATATTGCGTATCAGCAGCAGGCGCTACCAATGCGTGATTAAATGCGCTATTGGGCCGGTTGCGGTATAGATACACCAAATCTATGCTTGCTGCATGTGTAGCAGCGTCTGCAGCATTGTACACTGTGCTGTCTGCTATGGAAATATACATCATGTTGTCGTTGCTTACTTTCATATTAAGCTTCATATCCATTTGGGCAATTGTATAAGGCCCCATGGTAGTAGAGATGCTTTCGCCATCGCTGCTGGTAGCAGTAAATTTAATAGTAACTGTTTTACCACGTGCTGCCTCAGGTATTACATAATAATAACGAAGAGTGGCTGCAGATGTATCAACAGTATAGGTAACTGTTGTAGTGGTGCCGTTTGTTACAGAAGGTAATCCTACAGTATCGCCAACATCTGCACCTGTTTGCTCTGTATGGAAAGACCTGTTTTCCATATAAGTGCCTGGTGCTCCTGCAATGGAAGCTTCTGCTGTGCATGATGCCAATTTACCCTTGCTGGGCAGAATGGCCATAGCATAGGCAAATTCTATCTGCTGACCTACGATATTGGGTCCAAGTGTTCTTTTAATCGCCTGGTTCTGCAGTTTATCTGAAGCCACAGGAAGTGCGTAAGAATCTTTCTTGCATGAGGATGTTGAAAGGGATAATAAAGCCATCAGTAAAGAAGCAAAACCAGTATATTTAGATATGTATTGCATCGTATTTTTTTTAATATTAACAATCATTATTAAGGTTGAACACTGACAATAACACTGTAAGGTTTCCTGATATTACGGTCACCCGATATTACCGTCCATTTCCGGGGATTAAGCGTATCGGAGAAGTCAGTTAAGCCCGTAATCTTTGGATCAAGTTTGCAATCCTGTGCAAGAGTGAATTGAGGATATAAATTTTTCAGGTCGGTGCCAAACTGCACAGTTACTTTAATAGTTTGTTGGGTAGTATCAATATCCGCAGAACCAACACGTACACTTACAAAATCAGTTCCCAATAATTCGAAATTACTTACATAACAATCCCTTCGTGTCGTAATTAGTAGCCCATCTTCATCTACCGGAGCATCCTTTTTACAGGAGGCCCAGGTAACTGCCGCCATTAAAATCGCTAATGCTATAGTTATATTTTTTTTCATCTTATTAAATTATTTTAGGTTATTTATAGTCATCTTATCTCCATGGAATATTCTGCGTTAAGTTTGGATTCTTATCCCGTTCACTTGGAGGTATGCGGAAAATATAATCTTGCTGGTATTCCAGTTCTGATGTATTTTGGAAGTAGCGCTGCTGGTTGGCTCCCCAGGTATCAATGCGCCATACGCCGGGATTTCCCGGAGGTCCCCAAACTCTTTCAAGCGCTCTCCAACGACGCAGATCAAATGAGCGTTGGCCTTCGCCAATAAGTTCTACAATTCTTTCCTGTTCGATGGCATCGAAGAAGTCCTGGTAATTATCAGTCTTGGTTGCAGCAAGAGGTGGCAGGTTACCGCGGTGGCGTATTTTATTTACAAGATCAATAGCATCAGCCTGGGGCCCATTTATTTCATTAGTAGCTTCGGCATACATTAGGTAAACATCAGCCAGCCGTATAACAGGCCATGCAAAGTCGCCATCGCTGCGGCCTTGCCCGGCATAATTACGTACAAATTTGCGAAATACATATCCTGAATTACATCCGTCAGTATTATAGGTAAGATACTTAACCCCACCAATTGTAACCGTGCCGGCCCATGTTTTATAAATGAAAGGCACAAAGCCTGTTGATACCTGGGATGCACTTCCGATACTTACTTCATAATCCCACTCTATAGTTGATTTCATTCTGTAATCGCGATCTGCATAACTTTCAGGATTAACTGCTGAACCGGGCGTGGTTCTGGCTACGTTGCCTGTTGCAGGAACAGTAGGATTCATGGGAATCAATGGTGCAACAAAATCGCCGGTTATTGTTGACTGGTACCTGTCGGCGATCTCATAACGTGGAGAAACCCAGCATTGTGAGCCTTCATGGGAACGTCCGGCAAAATCACGCATCAATTCTTCACCCTGGCCTGTGCCCGTACCACCGTGGGTAAACACCATCAGCATTTCAGAATTACCATTTGCCTTTGGCGTAAAAAGGGTAAAGTAATTGGGCAAAACATCAGCCTTGCCTAATGCATCTATCTGGCCCGGATCTCCACCCATATACAAGGTTGCTCCATAATTATTTATAACTGAATCAAAATCGGCTGCGGCAGCGGTAAAGGCTGTAGTAGCTTCTGCATTACTTGGATTAAATCCTTCCAATTCAGGCCAGCCATTTTTGTTCCATGAACCCCAGTATAATTGCACTTTACCACGCAAAGCGAGTGCTGCTACTTTTGAGGCACGGCCAAGTGCTGAGGCAGATGTGGGAAGGGTATTAAAAGCATACGTAAAATCAGCAAGTATAGAATCCTTTACCTGTCCTATTGGTGTTCTCGGCAAAGAGTTTACATCAGCATCAGTAGTAGGTGAAAGAGTATAATAAGGCACATCGCCCCACATACAAATTAATCTGAAATAAACCAACCCCCGGAGCAGGCGTGACTCTCCCTGGATAGTTTGCAACACAGTTGAAGTAGCAAGTGAGCCGCCGGAAGCCTGCATTTTTGTAACATTGTCTATTACATAATTTGCACGATCAACAGCACCATAAAGATAACGGTACATCTTATCAAATGAAGCGCCATAGCCCGTAGGATTATAATTGCCACCATTGTATGCATCTCCACGCTGGAGATTACCTGATGTCGTACTTGTACCGCGGCATCTGAAATATTCGGCTTGGCCATCGAAATAATAATCCCGGTCAAAACAAGGCCTTACCGCTGCATACAGGCCCAAAAGGCCGGAAGTAGCATCTGATTCAGTTTTCCAGAAAGTTGAAGGAGAGGGATTGGTCGTAGGCGTTTGATCCAGCAGGTGCTTCTGGCAGGATATAGGCAATATAACGCCAAAGGCAAATGCCGCTATAATAAATATTGTTGAAGTGAGTTTTATCTTTTTCATATCTAAGCAGTTTAGAAACTAAGCTGTACAGCAAGTGAGTAGGCTTTGTTAAGTGGATAAAGATTGTTATTGTTGCCGGCTTTTTCCGGATCCAGGCCTCGGAAAGAAGTGAGGGTTAACAAGTTCTCTGCAGATCCGGCAATACGGAAATTAGTAACACCTAATTTTTTAAATAACGGCTTGGGGAATGTATAGCCGAGTTGCAAATTTTTTAACCTGAGATAACTCATATCATCCAGCCAGAACATCGTTTCGGCTGTATTATTACCGCTCCCGCCAATACGCGGCCACGAGCCATCTCTATTTTCAACAGACCATGGATTGGTTACCTGCTGCTGAGTTACTGCATAGCGGGAAGTACCAAAGTTTACATTATTAAAAGCATTTAGCCAGAAATCTTTACGGCCAGCCGTGCCCGTCCATAACATCGCAATGTCTATTCCTTGCCAGGATGCATAAGCATTTAAAGTATAGCTGGTAGTTGGCCTGTCTTGGGAAGCCTGCAGCGCTTTTTGATCGTTGCCATCGATCCGGCCGTCTCCATTCAAATCCTGGCGGACCAAATCACCTGGTTGGGCGCCCTGTGGCGTGTTTTTATATATGTCAGTCCATGTTTGGGCAATGCCGTTATCTAAGTAAGTATATACATAATTGTATGGCATATTAATAAACACTGTACTGCCGCTATAGGTTGCGCCACGGTTCAACAATTGACTCCATTTTTCCAATCTGGTTTTGTTGTAAGACCCGTTTATACTTACTCCATAATTAACTGCGCCAATGCGATCTCTCCATGACATCGTCATTTCTGCCCCACGATTTCGCATATTACCAATATTGGTATTGGGAGCGCTGAATGCGCCAGTTAAGAGAATTGATAATTGTGAACCCTGTATTATTCCTTTTGTTAGGCGGTCATAATAATCAAATTCGGCAGTAAGCCTGTTATTGAGGAAGCCAAGTTCCAACCCCAAATTCAATACAGTTGTAGATTCCCAGGACAAATTTTGGTTAACCAATTTATTATTTACAAGGCCAATAACACCCGTATTTCCAATAATATAGTTGTTGGCCGTGAGTGTAGTTTGTTGCTCATACCGGCCTACGCCACTGTTGTTACCGAGAGCGCCATAAGAAGCACGCAGTTTACCGCTACTTAAGAACTTGTCGAGAAAAGGTTTCAAAAAGTCTTCTTCTGTAAAGCGCCAGCCTACAGCACCTGAACCAAAATAACCATAGCGCTGGCCCGGCACAAATTTAGAAGAACCATCTACCCGCATGTCACCCTCAAGCAAATACTTTTTGTAAGCAGTATAGTTTATACGTCCAATGTATGATCGCAACCCTTCTGCACTTGAACTGCCGCTGTTTGAATAAACATTGGGAAGCGCTCCGTCAATCTCAGTGATACCAGGCGCGAGCCGGTCATTCCTGGAGGCGCCAAGTGAGCGGTCATTCCAATATTCTTCACTATATACAAATAAGGCGGTAAGATCATGGTCAGTTCCAAAAGTAGTATGATAATTCAGGCGTGCATTCATTAATGTTTTATAGCCATTCAGGTTTGTATTGGAAACGGCTGCATTTGGACCAAAGTACACACGGCTTCCATAAGCGTTTGTCTGGAAATTAAATGCCTGGGCTGGTGTAGCTGCGCTCCAGTTAAATTGGTTATAATAGATCATATTATAATCCAAACCTGCAGTAAGCCCTTTAACAGGTGTCCAATCCCAATAGGCAGTTGCATTTATTTCCTGCCTTGTCTGATGATTTGGATTATTAATATATAGCTGGTAGGGATTGTAAGCCTGTGGGTCTTCACCATAAGCCATTACACCTCCAAACAAGCCGGTTGCAGGATCGTACGGAGTAATACCGGCAATGGCATATTGCATATCAAAGCCTGCGGTATTTGTTGCAGCCGGATCAGTAAATCCTTCTTCCAGTGCATAAGTGAAGTTAGACCAGTTACCGGTGAACTTCACACCGGTATTCATGTTGCTCCGCAATTTATAATCAAAATTAAACCGGGCATTATACTGTTTATAGTCATTATTAATCTGGAGGCCATTTTCAATTTTTGTTCCTATTGAAACAAAGAAATTGGATTTATCGCCACCACCGCTGGCAGATACATTATAATCCTGAAGTTTACCGTCCCTCATAATAATATTCCACCAATCTGTATTAGGATAGCGAAGCGGATCGATTAGGCCGAGAGCCATCCACTGATCAATAGTGCCATTTTTATAGAGCTGGTTTGCAGGAAGGGTGTTAGTAGCTGAACGGCGCTGTTCCATAGTTAAGGCAAGTGGATAATTTGCCAGAAAATCGATGCCTTTTGTGGGTCGTTCCAATGCAGTATTGGCGCTGAAGTTTAGTACTGTTTTATTCATCCCTTTACCTGTACGGGTTGTGATCAATATTACACCGTTTGCAGCTCTTGAGCCATACAATGAAGCTGATGATGCATCTTTCAATACCGATATAGTTTCAATGTCGTTTACATTCACTCTATTAATGTCAACATCGGGAATTCCATCCACTACAATTAATGGAGCGCTGTTATTAGGTGTTCCTAAACCGCGGATTAGAAGTGCTGCACCATTCCTTCCTGCCATCCCGGTTGATTGGGTAGCAGATAAGCCGGGTACTAAGCCTGTAAGCCCTTCTGAAATATTCGGCAACGCACGCCCGGTAATTTTGCTATCAACATTTACCGTACCTACAGAACCCAAAAGATTTACCTTCTTTTGAGTGCCATAGCCAACTACAACTACTTCAGCCATGCCCCCATTTTTTGGCTTCATGCTGATATTATAAACACTCCTGTTATCAACAGTAATATTAACTGTTTCGTAATTAACAGAAGTAAAAACAAGTGTTGCGCCAACAGAAGCATTTAACTGGTAATGGCCCCTCGCATCGGTTGCTGTACCGGCGGCGCCATTTTGAATAACTACTGAAATATTAGATAATGGGCTTCCTGATTCATCTGTTACGGTTCCGGAAACAGATTTTGTTTGAGCTAAAGAAAATAGCGGTAAGAAGCTTAATATACAAAAGAGTTTTAAGGCAAATAATGGAACTTTTATTCGTCCGGGATTAGGTATTGGCATAAGCAGATCGTTTTGTATTGTAAAAAAAGAATGACAAAACGAACCTAATAAAAAAAAACCGAATCGATTTCATAATCGATGGAAATATTCACGAAAACGTTGTAGCAATAGTAAACTTTCCAATAAGAGATCGCTAACAAAAAAGGCAGGGAAATTTATATATATATATAAATTTTGTAAAGCGCATCATTGAAGAACAGAATGTGCAAATTGTTCACGTTGTGACAGGCCAGTAAGTCTTTCAGGAGTTATGACTTGATTAGTAAAATATATTAAAGTGTTTGGCTGCTATAATTTGTTTTCAACATTGTGTGTACTCTAACAGCTTTCAGCTAGCTTGTAATAATTGAAGTACTAAGCTATTTTTGATTTTTACTGGAGATTTTATGATACGAAAAATCTCTCCTAAAAAAGTTTAATCAATTAAAATAAATTCAATTTTTAAAATCTAGTAGAGTAATAATCAAATCCCCGTAGATGCTCTTTTATACAGGCATGTATAATATAAATGCGCAATCCAAAGTATTCATCTTAAACGAAATCATCTTTCAGGAGTTAGGAAAATTCAGAAAAGGTTTTTTTGCCTATCTTCTACACATCCGCTGCTGAAATGAATTACTTTTCTTAAATAATCTTTGGATTATCTTGCTATACCCATCTTTGCTTCTATAGATAAGGTTGCATGGGGCACGGCTCTTAAGCGGGCTTTGTCAATAAGTTTCCCGGTAACCCTGCAGATACCATAGGTCTTATTTTCAATACGCATCATCGCTTTTTCAAGATGATCAATAAAAGTGATTTGGCGGCTTGCCATTTGGCTGAGTTGCTCTCTTTCCATGCTAAGGCTTCCATCTTCCATTGTCATATAACGATTGTCAGTGTCGTCTCCTCCCATTTCATCTTTCCTGGTTATAAGGCCTTGTAAATAACCTAATTCTTTCTTTGCCGTTTCCAGCTTTCTTGTAATTAGTTCTTTAAATTCATTTAATTCAGTATCACTATACCTCATTGAAGGGCCATTATCCTCTTCAGGAGCCTGATCGAGCACTGATTTTATAAATTGCGGCTCATATTTACGGGCTTTTTCTGTATTGGTTTTAGGCATCACAAATGGCTTTTCCTCCTTTTTACCTTCTTTTGTTTCCTTTGCTTTTTTCAATGCTTTTTTCAGTTCTTTTTTATGATCATTAATATTTACAACCGGAGCTTTGGGAGCAGACTTTTCATGAAATTTTTGCTCAACCGCTTTGGGTTTAATTATTTCTTTTTTCGCGGTTGCAGCCGATTTTCCAGGCGCTGTAGCTTTTGCTTTCTGAATCTTAGGTTCAGCTTTTTTTGCGGTGGGTTTTTTATTATCAGACAATTTTTTAGGTGCTGCTTTTTTTACAACTGGCTTAGCAGATTTTTTAACCAGGGAAGATTTTGAAATAGGTTTAGCTGTTTTTTTTGCTGAAGCACTGGTCTTTGAAGCTGATTTTTTGGTAACTGCTTTTTTGAGAGGAACCTTTTTAAGGCTTTTAGAATTAGCGGCCTTTTTATTGGATCCCGCTTTTTTTGCAGCGGATTTGGCTGATTTGTTTACAACCTTTGTCGCCTTTTTTTTCTGAATAGCCATACTTACTTTCCTTTTTTTGTTACGGTTACCGTTAAAAATTGATTATTTACTTCAATCGTGGTGCCATCAGCCAATTTTGGAACAAATTCAACTTTATCTGCCAAAATTTCGGCGCAAATATAGTTATTAAATTCAGAAATAGGAAGCCTCGCTAATGGATTATTAAGAATATTTACCAATATTTTGTCAGTTAATTCAAAATTCTTTTCTTTTCTTAACGTTTGAATGCGGTTAATGAATTCACGGGCAAAACCTTCATTTTTAAGAGCGTCTGTCAAAACTACATCAAGAGCTACTGTTAAATTTCCTTTCACGGCAATTTCAAAACCAGGAATTTCATTGGTAGATATTTCAATATCTTCAGAATTTATAAAAATGGCATTTTCTTTTTTCTGCTGATAATCAGAATTTAGTAAATAATTTCCC
>Ga0070679_100003230_pt1 | contig 14890 bp, 13 predicted proteins | sample KBSC63BmetaG_FD_65652 | JGI IMG/M metagenome (GOLD analysis project Ga0070679, IMG submission 65652) | Corn rhizosphere microbial communities from Kellogg Biological Station, Michigan, USA - KBS C6-3B metaG | ecosystem: Host-associated > Plants > Roots > Rhizosphere | place: USA: Michigan... | reverse complement strand
CGGAAACACCCGCGTCGGATGCTTGGCAATCGGCGTCGTCATCCGCAGTGCGCGGTAAGCGCCTTGCATGAAGACGATGTCGTCTTTGAACTGATTGAGGAAATTCATCACACGCCGGAGCGATTGCAAGCTTTCAGTCTAGCATCGGGGAGTCGCGTGAACCTCGCAAGCGCTTTGCGACGCGGGCCCGGTGAGCCCACGCGAACGTGTTCGGTGCTGGACGTCTTCAGTGTTTGGCGGTGGCTGAAGCGCTGGCGGCCGTGGTTGTGCGCTTGGCGAGGGCCAGCTTCGGCCGCCGGCGGGGCAATGGGACCGCAACGGCGGCCAGACTGGACTTTGCCTCGGGCATGGCCGTCAGCGGTGGGGGGCTGTTATCGGCTTTGGCGGTCGGCGCAAAGCTCATCCACGGCGGCGTGCCGCCCGCGGCCGGCATCGGCGCGGTGTGGGGATCGCGCTGGGCCGGGTCGGAGGACGCCGCGGATGCTGCCGCGGCAATCTGCGCGTCGCCCTTTTTGCCCTTGGCGATCTTGGTCAGCTTGGTGCGGGCAGCGGCGAACTGGGTTTCCGCGGCCTTCTTCGCGGCGCCGACGAATACGGCGATAGCCTTGACCGCCGCGGGCCGTTCCTTGAGCAAGGACGAGGGCTTGCCGCTGCTTGGGGGCAGGCTGGAGAGCAGGCCGCCCTCCGACTCGATTTCGTCATCGGCTTCCTCAGCGGCCGGGCGCTTGCGGTGCGGACCGCACATCTCGTCGCGCAGGTCCGGCGGCGTGGCGTTGGCGTTGGCGACCTTGAGCGCCTCGACCGTGCCGAGCGAAGGCGCGAGCCAGGACAACGGACCGCGATGGAAGCCGCGCTCAAGCAGGCCTGCCGCCTTCACGCTGCGATAGGGCGAGGAGGGCGCGCCGAGCACGACCGCGATCAGCCGCTTGCCGTTGCGCGTCGCCGACGCCACCAGATTGAATCCGGATGCGCAAATGAAGCCGGTCTTCATGCCGTCGGCGCCGTCGTAGCGGCCGATCAGCGTGTTGTAGTTGCGCATCACGCGCTTGCCCAACTGGATCGCCGGAATATGCCAGTACATGTCGTATTCCGGAAAATCGTGCATCAGCGCCCGCGCCAGGATGGCGAGATCGCGCGCCGAGCTGATTTGCTGATCCGCTGGCAGGCCGTTCGGGTTGACCCAGCTCGACTGCGTCATGCCGAGCCTGGCGCTGGCCTGGTTCATCTCGTCGGCGAACTGCTCGACCGAACCGCCGACGCCTTCCGCCAGCACCACGGCCATGTCGTTGGCCGACTTCACCAGCAGGATCTTCAGAGCGTTATCGACGGTGATTTGGGTGCCGGGCTTGAAGCCGATCTTGGACGGCGCTTGCGAGGCCGCGCGCGCGGAAACCGTGAACAGCGTATCGAGCGTGATCCGTTTGTTCTTGACCGCCTGCAGCGTGACGTAGGTGGTCATCAATTTGGAGAGCGATGCCGGATACCACGGAACGGTGGCGTTTTCGGCGTACAGCACCTTGCCGCTATCGGCCTCGATCAGCAGCGAGGCTTCGGTGCCGGCGTGCGAGGGCGTAACGGCAGCGAACGTCAAAGCGGTCAGCGCCGCAGCGAGGCCGAAGGTTCGAAACGTCGACACGAAGGGCACGGGCGAGTCCGATCTTTTGCTTGCGGGCCTCGGGTCGGGTGGTAGCCCACTCGACCTGGCAATATGTAGACCACAGGCGGCACGTAAGGAAAGCCGATCCCGTCCGCAGTGGGAACTTTTCCCAGTATCGGAGGGACCACTGTGGTAAATCACAGGTGAAAGCGACCAAAGTTCGGCAGAGGGAGGCGGTCATGACAGGCTGCATCGTGGGCTGGGCTCACACACCCTTCGGCAAGCTCGACGGCGAGACGGTGGAAAACCTCATCGTGCGAGTCGCGAACGGCGCGCTCGACGATGCCGGCGTCGAAGCCAAGGACGTCGACGAGATCGTGCTCGGGCACTTCAACGCCGGCTTCTCGGTGCAGGATTTTACCGCCTCGCTGGTGCTGCAGGCCTCGCCGGACCTTCGCTTCAAGCGCGCGCTTCGCGTCGAGAACGCGTGTGCCACGGGGTCGGCCGCGGTCCATCAGGGTTTGAAGGCGCTGGCGGCCCAGAGCGCCCGCATCGTGCTGGTCGTCGGTGTCGAGCAGATGACGACGACGCCCGGTCCTGAGATCGGAAAGAATCTTCTGAAAGCCTCCTACGTGTGCGAGGAGGCCGATATCGACGGCGGCTTCGCCGGCATCTTCGGCCAGATCGCGGGGCTGTATTTCCAGCGCTGGGGGGATCAGTCAGACGCGCTCGCGATGATCGCCGCGAAGAATCACAAGAACGGCGTCGGCAATCCTTACGCGCAGTTGCGCAAGGATCTCGGCTACGACTTCTGCCGCAACGCCAGCGACAAGAATCCATTCGTGGCCGGACCGCTCAAGCGCACCGATTGCTCGCTGGTGTCTGATGGCGCGGCGGCCGTGGTGCTGGCCGATGTGGAAACGGCGTTGCGGCTCGGCAAGGCGGTCGCGTTTCGCTCGGCCGCCCATGTGCAGGATTTCCTGCCGATGTCGAAGCGCGACATCCTCAAGTTCGAGGGCTGCGCCGAAGCCTGGAAGCGGGCGCTGTCCGACGCGGGCCTCACCCTTGACGATCTGTCTCTGGTCGAAACCCACGACTGTTTCACCATCGCCGAACTGATCGAATACGAGGCGATGGGACTGGTGCCCGAAGGGCAGGGGGCGCGGGCCGTGGCGGAGGGCTGGACGCAGAAGGATGGCCGCCTGCCGGTCAATCCGTCGGGCGGATTGAAGGCCAAGGGACATCCGATCGGCGCGACAGGCGTTTCGATGCACGCGCTTTGCGCCATGCAGCTGATGGGCGCGGCGGGCGACATCCAGGTCAAGGACGCGAGGCTCGCCGGGCTCTTCAATATGGGCGGAACCGCGGTGGCGAACTACGTCAGCCTGCTCGAGCGCATCCGCTAAATCCGCGATCCGGACGCTACTCGGCCGCGCTTGCGGCTTGTGCCGGATCGGACAGCGCGGCAACACCTTGCGAGCCGGTGAGCAGGAACTGCGCCCTGGCCAGTTCGGCGAATGTACCGCCTTGCTGGACCAGTTCATCGAAGGTTCCACTCTCGACGATCCGGCCGTGTTCGAAGACCAGGATCCGGGTCGCGTTGCGCACGGTCGACAGCCGATGGGCGATCACGAACGTGGTGCGGTCCCTCATGACCTCGTCGAGCGCTTCCTGCACGCGCATTTCAGTGGTCGCGTCGAGCGCGCTGGTGGCCTCGTCGAGAATCAGGATCGGCGGGTTTTTCAGCAGCGCGCGCGCAATGGCGATGCGCTGGCGCTCGCCGCCGGAGAGCATGCGTCCGCGCTCGCCCGCGGCGGCATCGAGCCCCTCGGGGTTGCGCACGATGAAGTCGAGCGCCTGGGCGCGGCGCGCGGCGTCGCGCACCTCATCGTCCGTCGCCTCCGGCCGTCCGACCCGCAGGTTGTCGGCAATCGAGCGGTTGAACAGCAGCACCTCCTGGAACACCACGCCGATGTTGCGGCGGAGCGCGGCGAGCTTGAGGCCGCGGATGTCCATGCCGTCGATCTTCACCGAGCCCGATTGCGGATCGAACGCCCGATGCAAGAGGGCCAGCGCGGTCGACTTGCCGGCGCCGGTGGCTCCGACCAGTGCGATCGTTTCGCCGGGCAGCGCGGTGAACTTCAGATCGGAGACGGCCGGCCGCTTGCCGTCGTAGGAGAACGAAACGTCAGAAAACTCGATCAGCCCGCGCACCCGGCCGGGATCGATGGCGTCGGGCCGGTCGCGGACCTCAGGCAGCGTATCGGCCACCTCGAAGAATTCCCGCAGCCGCGGCGCATCCTGGAACAAGCGGTTGGCGAAGGTGACCGCCTGCTCCAGACGGGTCACCAGCATTCCGGCGAGGCTGGTGAAGGTGATGATCTCGCCGACGGATGTCTGTCCGCGCATGTTCAGCCAGATGCCGATGATGAAGATCATCAGCACCGTCAGCGTGGTTGAGGCGCGCGTGAGCACCGCGCAAAGCGCCCACCACGACAGCACAGGCATCTGTGCGCCAAGCAGTTTGCTGGCGACATCCCGAAGTCCGCCGACCTCGGCCTCGATCCGCGAGAAGCTTTGCACCAGCGCCACGTTGCCGAGCGCATCGGAGGCGCGCTCGGCGAGGTCGCCGTTGTGGCGCTCGACCGTGCGCTGGCCGGACTCGGCCTTATGGATCACCAGCCCGGTGAGCGCGGCGAACACGAAGCACAGCACGATCAGCAGCAATGCCAGCCGCCAGTTCAAGAACAGCGACAGCGGCAACAGCACGATCAGCGTGACAAGGGCGGCGAGGTGTTCGCGGAAGAAGCCGAGCCACAGCCACCACAGCGCATCCGTTCCCGACAGCATGACTTTCATCAGGCGGCCGGAATGAATGCCGCCATGAAAGCTGAGCGGCAATTGCAGGATGTGCTCGAAATAGGTGGTCATCACCGCCAGGCGGCGGCGGTGCGCCAGCCGGTCGGCGTGGAGCGCGATCAACGCGCCGCAAACGATGGTGAACAGGCCGAAGCTGACCCACGCCGCCAGCAGCGTCGTCAGGTCGGTCCAGACCGGAGCGGTGGACTTGGCCTGGGCGCCCGCCAGCGCATCGACGATCCGGCCGAACAGGACCGGCTCGGCGAACTGCGCGGCGGCCAGCGACATGTTGGCGATCGCCAAGGTCCAGCCCAGGCGCGATTCCTCGCCGAGCAGCCCAAGCACACGTGTGTACATGCGAAGGAAGTTCATGAGGCGGACGCCAGCGCAACCCGTTACCGTTCAGAGGTCGGCGGCGATTCCGATGCGGGAACCGATCCCGCCGCCGGTCGTCAGAAGACAGAGAATAGCACGTTTTGCAATCTGGCATTCCAGGCCGGAACCGGCGGTCCACACCCCGTCGCCGCCGTATTCACCTTGTCGCGAGGTATTCCGAAATTGAATGGCGGGTTCGGTTCCGCATGGTGAAAAGAGATATAAGATATAGACGGAATATAAGATACGGTCGATTGTTGTTCGCCTTGATGCGACGGCCCCCGGACGGGGCAGGGAGCTTGAGGCGGGAATAATTGTCGGGGCAGGCTTTTACGTCCCTTTCCTGACGCGGCCGCGAGAGTAGAGCGGGGCGAGTGGATCATGACCAACATTCCCACCGAACTGTTGCGAACGCTCGTCGCGGTTGTCGATCTGCGGAGCTTCACCAAGGCTGCGCAGTCTCTGGGGATTACCCAGCCCGCGGTCAGCGCCCAGATCAAGCGGCTGCAGGGTTTGCTCGGCGCCGATCTGCTCGACAAAAGCGCGCCGGGTGTCAGCCTCACGTCGGCCGGCGATCTCGTCATCAATTACGCGCGCCGCCTGCTGTCCATCAACGACCAGATCCTCGACATCGCCGGGCCACGCTCCCCGGGGAAAATGGTGCGGATCGGCATCACCGTGGATTTCATCGCTCCCGGTGTCGCGCTGGGACTGTCAGGCTTCCGCAGCAGCCGGCCCGATCTGCGCTTCGATGTGTATAGCGCCGGCATCGACGTTCTGATGCGTGAGTTGCGCGAGGGCGTAGCCGATCTCATGGTCTGGGTTTCCTCCACAACTCCGGCTCTCGATACGCGGCAGTCCTGGATCGAACCGCTGGTCTGGGTCCGCGCGCCGGCGACACGGATCGACCCGACGGCTCCGGTCCCCCTGGTTTGCTACGGCGATGAGTGTCTGCTGACGCGCTGCGCCATGTCGGCGTTGAGCGAAGTCGGCCGCGAGTGCGAACTGGCGTTCCGCGGTCCGAGCCTGTCGAGCCTGGCCGCCGCGGTGGCCGCGGGCTTCGGCGTCATGGCGGTGCCGCGAAGCCGCGCCAATCTTCCCGGCGTCACGATTTGGAACGACGCGCCGCTGCCGAAGCTGCCGGACATTTTATGCGGAATTTCCGTGCGTTCGGGGGCCGACGCCCCGGAGCGGGAAAGCATCGCCGACGCCATTGCGGCGGCCCTGAATCCCGGCGCGGCGGATTCGGAACGGCGTCTCTCCACCGCCTGACCCGCTCACGCCAAGCGGATCAAGGCGCCTTGCGCTCGCTCGCGGGCGGCAGGAACGATGCATCGAACGCATCGGCCGCCTTCGGCTTGGCCTTCTTGAATTCGTAGGTGAGCGCGATCTGGTCGATCGCCTTCGCAAGCCGGGCGTCGTCCACGCCGCCGTAGCCGTTCGCCTTCACCTCCGGCGTGAGGATGTTGTCCTTGATCGTCAATCGCAGCCGTTCGAGTTCGACCGGCTTGTGTGCTTCTTCGTTGCGCTTGAGGACGGAGTCGAGGGCCGCGGTGGGGTTCTTCACCGTCTCTTTCAGACCTTTGAGGAAGGCGCGGAGAAAGCCTTTGACGGCGTCGGGGTTCTCGGCGGCGAGCTTCGGGCTGACCATGATGACGTTGCCGTAGAGATCGACGCCGTAGTCGGCCATCGGCATGACGACGATGTCGTCGACGGGCACGCCCATCGATTTGAGATTGATGAAGGATGACGACGACAGGCCGGTGATCGCATCGACCTGGCCGTTCTGCAGCATCGGGTCGCGAACCGGGATGCCGACGTTCTCGATTTTGACCTTGGCAGGGTCGATGTCGTTGGCCTTGGTGAAAATCTTCCACTGCGCATAGGCGAGGTCGGCGGCCGGCGCGCCGAGCGTCTTGCCTTCGAGGTCCTTGGGCTTGGCGACGCCGCGGCTTTTGCGGCCGATGATGGCAAACGCTGGCCGGTTGTAGACCATGAAAACCGCTTTGAGCGCGCTGGACGGGTTGGCGTCCCGAAACTTGATGAGGGCGTTGATGTCGACAAAGCCCATGTCGTAGCCGCCGGTCGCGACCCGGTTGAGGGGTTCGAGGCGGTTGGGCGCTGGCTCGATGGTGACGTCCAGTCCCTCGGCTTTGAAGTAGCCCTTGTCGATCGCGACCGCGAACGGCGCAGCCGTGCCTTCGATCCTGGAGTCGAGCGACAGCTTGATCCGCGTTTGCGCCAGACCGGGTCCGCTGGACAGGAGAATGGCGCAGGCTGCAGCGAGGGTGGCGCGGCCGAGGCGAAGCTTATTACGCACGTTCATGTCGCAACCTTTGATATCCGATGGCCGCAGCAGCCCCTGTTGTGTCCGGCAGCAGGGGCTTTGCTCAGCAAAGAGTATGGCGATTGAAAGGGCAAGCCGAACCGCGTCGCATCCTGTTGTGCTCCCCGCCGATTTTGCATGCGAACTGTTACCAAACGTGAAGCCGTGTTCTTCGCACCCGGCGCGCCGGAATTCGTCGAACAATTGATCGTGTACGTCATGTCGTTCCGTCATGGAGCGGTTGCCATCGGCATGCCGCTTTTTGTCGCGCCGCCATGACGTGTGAGGAAATGGTTGCGGTTGGTAACGACCGGGTTCGCGTCAACGGCCGAACCTGAATATTCGTTCGGATACATTACAAAAACATCATTCCGGCGAGCCTTATGCCGCAGGAACGCATGCCTAGATGGGTCGTTGACCTTGCGAGCCTCGACCAAGAGGCAAGACAAACGAAAGGTGCGAACCATGCGAAGCAGATCTTATCGTGCGGTGGCCACAGCGGCGGCTGCGGCGATTGCGCTGACCTCGATGGCCTTCACGCCGGCGACGGCGGCTCCGGTCGCCAACCACCAATCCGCGGCATCTCAGGTGACCGATTTCAGCGCGCAGCGGCGCGTGCATCACCGATACTATCGGCATAACCGAGGCGCGGATCGCGCGGTGCTGGGAGCGGTGGCTGGATTGTTCGGCACGGTGGCGACTCTTGCCGCGCGCGATCGCTATGAGCGCCACTATGGCTACGGCTATTACGGCGGGCCGTATTACGCGCCGCCGCCGTATGCGTACGGGCCGCGACCGTACTATCCGTACTGACCGGCGCGGCAATCCGTAGTGTGACTTACAGGCAAAAGGCGCCGCCCGTTGCGGCGTCTTTTGCACGGCGTGCGAACGGCATTCATGGGTGCTGCGCCGATGGGTGTATGTTTAACGCATGGGTGATTCGCTTGATCGGCTTTACAATCACGTGATCGCGGCAAAGGACGCCGATCCGGCTCTGTCGCGGACCGCAAAGCTGTTGCGTTCCGGCCGTTCGAAGGTGGCCAAGAAACTCGCCGAGGAGGCCATCGAGGTCGTCATCGACGCGATCAACGGCGAACAGGGACCCCTCGTCCGGGAAAGCGCCGACCTTCTCTACAACCTGGTCGTGCTTTGGGCTGAGGCCGGTGTCCGGCCGCAGGACGTCTGGGACGAAATGGCACGCCGCGAACGGCTGTTCGGCCTCGCCGAGAAGGTGCCCAAGAAATTCCGGGAAAATGGCGCCCGCCGCAAAGTCGTCATGTTGTCGAGCCGCCGTCTGTCGAAGCGGCGTTAAGCCGGCCCTCCGACATTGATGGACAACGCACACCGGCGCCGCTAAGCAGGCCGGCAATGCTCCGCCGTCTGTACAATTGGTGTGTCGACGCCGCTGGCCGCCCCTATGCAGCTTGGCTGATGGGGGCGATTTCGTTCGTTGAAAGCTCGTTTTTCCCGCTTCCGCCGGATGCGATGCTGATTCCGATGTCGCTGGCGCGGCCGGACCGGTCCTGGTTCTACGCCCACATTTGCACGCTGACGTCCGTTGCCGGAGGCGTGCTCGGTTATCTCATCGGCGCCGTTCTCTACGACTCGGTGGGTCTTTGGCTGATCCAGCTTTACGGCTATGGCGACAAGGTCGAGGCGTTCCGGGAGGCCTACGCGCAATACGGCGCGTGGATCATCCTGCTCAAGGGCCTGACGCCGATCCCCTACAAGATCGTCACCATCACTTCGGGTTTCGCCGGCTATAATTTTATGATGTTCGTGCTGCTGTCGTTCATCGCCCGCGGCATCCGTTTCTACATGCTGGCTTTTCTCCTCAACCGCTACGGCCCGCAGGCGCGCACGATCATCGAGGAACGGTTGGGGCTTTGGGTTACGCTGGCGGGGCTGATCCTTGTCGGCGGCGTCGTGGCCGCGGTCTATCTGTTTTGAGGCGCGGCTAACCTCAATTTTGCCGCGGCCGCCGGTCAATGTGCATTTGGCGTTGCCGCTCGCAGCAAGAGACCGATTGGGATAGTCTGCGAAGCCAAGGCGGGCGGCGAACGGCCGGGCCCTTTTGACGGTCATGTGCAAACTGCGGATCGATATCAGGATTGGGAAAGCGTGTGCCGCGGTTGCAATTGCGGCCGCGGTTTCGGGCTGGTTTGTCCTTGCCGCGGCGGCCCAGAGCGCGGCGCCAGCCCCGGCGTCTCCGGATCCGGTGCCGCCCGTTCAGGAGCCGGCCCGGCCTCTCCCCAAGCCCGGCGCGTTTGAAGCCATCGGCCGTTGGTTCGACCAGGGCCTCACCGGCCTCCGCGACCATATGCGCGGCGCCAAGCGGCAGATGGACGATCTCAACGATCAAGCTGCCACCAACAGCCGGGAATTCAACGACAAGGCCGCGACAGCCGGTAAGTCCGCGGTGGAGGCGATCCCGAAGCTGCCGCCGGCCGCGCGCATGATCGATGGCCGCGAACGCTGCGCCATCGCCCCCAACGGTGCGCCGGACTGTCTCTCGGCTGCCGAGGCGCTGTGCCGGAAGAATGGCTATTCATCCGGCAAGAGCATGGATTTCACCTCGGCCGAGGAATGCCCGGTCAAAACCCTGCTCGGTCAGCAGTCGCGGGACGAGTGCAAGACCGTGACCTTCATCAGCCGCGCCATGTGTCAGTAGCCGGCGGCGGCGGATCGCAAGCTACTGCCGTGCGACACCTGTGCCCCGGATGACAGTGATCTGCGTGCGCGCCCCGCTGATGCCGAAGTCGTCGTCGTTGATCAGCGCAAGCGCGCCATCGCCCAGCAGCGTCATGCCCTCGGTTTTGCCGACAATGGTCGGGTGGTCCGCCGTGTCCAGCCGCAGCTTCTTGTTCAACGGCGTGATTGCCGCGACGGAGAGCTCGCTTTGCTCCAGCGTCGGCCGCGTTGCCGGATCGTCCCAGCGGCTCGCCAGGATGTTCGTCGCGCCGGCCAGTTCGACCTCGTAGAGCTTCGTGGTCTGCTCGGTGCGTTCCAGAACAATCAGCCGGTCGAGGCCCACCGCCATCAATTCGCTGATGCGCGGATCGCTTTGCTTGCGTGACGGATCGCGGCGGAAGCTCTGCGGGTCGTCCAGGGTGTAAACGTATTCGCCCAGCACGCGCATGGACGCGCGGTCGATTTTGAACAGACGTATGTTGCGTGCTGCCGCAAATGCCCTCGTGTCGGGGTTGGCCAGCGGACTTTGCATGATGAAATAGAGGAAGCGTTCGTCGGGTGAAACCCCGATGGCCTCGATGCCGCGGTTGGACTGGCGTTTGGCGAGGATGGCCGGCAGCGTGCCGTGCGTCTCATAGGGAGCGCCGGCGAAATCGCCTTCGACACCGGCGGGGACGTGCCGGGCGATGATCCGGCCTTCCGCCGAGACATGGGCCAGTGATGGCGCGTTTTCCTCGCCGATCCAGAACGAGCCGTCCGACAGCCGCACCAATCCCTCGGCGTCGATGCCACGAAGATCCTGTTGGAGGGGCTTGCCGGTGCCGTCCAGCGGCGTTTCGGTCGTCGCGGCGCGAAGCGGGTTGGGCATGCCGTTGAGCGGGCGGCCGTCGCGGTCTTTCAACGTGATGACATCGGTGACGCGAAAGCTGCCGTCCTCCAGAAGCATGACGCGATAGATCGACGGCGCGTAGGACGGGGTCGGATAGATCCGGCTGTTTTTGATCTCCCGACACGACAACTCGACGCCGGTGGTTTCCTTCATGTCGCTGCAGGCGATGTTGGCGCCGCGGTCGCCGAGCGTCCACATCACATTCGGCGGGTCGTCGGAACGCCGGAACGCACTGCTGCCGATGCCGACCGTGAGATTGAGCGTCTTGCCGCCGTCGAACGAATACGGGCCGATCCGCAGCAAGGTGTCGTCGCTGACATAGGTGCGGATGGAAAGATCGTCGGCGGCCGCGGTGACTGCCGCGAAGATGCCGCCGAGGAGCGCGGCCGTGGCGGCGATGGTTCGGACGGCAGATCGTGGTTCCATGCGTGGAACCATAGGCTTGGGCCTGCGACAGTTCCATGACGGCCAAGGGATGCCGTCATGCAAGGCGGGGGGCTGAGTTCACGCAATGGAACTCAGCTCGTCGTGTTCAGAGCGCGACGTGTCAGGTCGGCCGGTGGCGGCGCTTCTTCGCCTTGTGCGGCGCTCCGCTTTTGCCTGGGCTCAGTGCGCTCAGGCAACGCGGGCTGAGCTGGCGACGCTTGGCCTTCAGGCAGACCACGATGCGGTCCGCGTCCGGCACGAACTCGCTGCACAGCCGCATCACGTCCGGGGTGCAAAGATCCGCTGCGTCGGCGGATTGCGCCGCGGCTGTCTTCGTGCCGCCGACTGCAATCGTGGCCACAAGCAGAGCCGCCGCCGCGCACAGCAGCGATCGCGATCGAAAACTTCGGACGTGTTCCATGCCGGCGTGTTCCATGCTGGTTCCTCGTTCTCTGCGTTGCCGCGCCGGGCGAGTTCCCGGCGCGTCGGCAGTCTGCCGATGCACCGGGCTGCAATTATCAGTATCTCGCGGCGATGGGCAACTCCTCCGCGGGGAACAACGAGATGACCTTCACGCCCTTGTCGGTAACGACGACCTCCTCCTCGATACGGGCGGCGGAATAGCCGTCGGTGGCGGGGCAATAGGTTTCGATGGCGAACACCATGCCTTCCTTGATCTCGGTCGGATGTTCCATCGACACCACGCGGCTGATGATCGGCCGTTCGTGTAACGCCAGCCCAAGGCCATGTGCGAATTGCAGGCCGAACGCCGACATTTCATCCGGGAACCCGAACTCGCCGGCTTTCGGGAATGCCGAGCAGATATGTGCGGTCGAGGCGCCGGGCTTGATCCGCGCCATGGCGTTGTCGAGCCACTCGCGTGCCTTCTTGTAGGCGTCGCGCTGCGAATCCGTCGCGCGGCCGACGTTGAAGGTCCGATAGTAGCAGGTGCGATAGCCCATGAACGACTGCAGGATATCGAAGAACGCTTGGTCGCCCGGCCGGATCATGCGGTCGGTGAAGTTGTGCGGGTGAGGATTGCAGCGCTCGCCGGAGATGGCGTTGATCGCCTCCACGTCATCGGAGCCGTGCGTGTAGAGGAACTTGTTGACCTCGGCGACGATGTCGTTCTCGCGCACGCCGGGCTTGAGCTGGTCGTTGATGAGTTGATAGGCGCCGTCCACCATCGCGGCTGCGCGGTTGAGCAGCGCAATCTCGTCAGCCGATTTCAGTTCGCGCGCCTCCAGCATGATTTGCTGGCCATCCTCCACCTTGAGGCCGGCCTTCTGCAGTTCGAACATCATCGGCGGTTCGATGATGTCGACGCCGATCGGCATGTTGGCGACGCCGGCCGATTTGAGGATCGAGGCGATTTCCTCGGAATGGCGCTTCATCAGGCCGAACGACGGATCGACCGTGCCGCGCAAGCCGATGAGACCGGCCTTGCAGTTCGCCGGATCGAGCCAGGGCGAATAGAGCTTGTGGTGAACGGCCGCCGAGCCGAAGTCCCAGAGGATCGGTTCGCCGCCGCGCGGCAGCAGCGCCCAGCGCGAAAGCTTGTCGCGTTCCCATTCGCCGATCTTGGTCGATGTCAGGTAACGGATGTTGTTGACGTCGAACACCAGGAGCGCGCCGAGCTCGGACGCCTCCAAGGCCTTCTGCGCGCGGGCGAGCCGGTAGCGTTGCAGCCGGCGGTAGTCGACGCGCTCCTCGAAATCGACGCCCATGATGCCGAGCGCCGGAAGGTGGCGGCCCCAGTTGTAGCGCGGGTCGATGTCCTCGGCGCGGATGATCCGCGGTTCGCGCTTGGTGATGTCGTCCATTGTTGGCTCCTTGGAATGTCCGGATGTCGTATCTTGGTTGGCATTATAGCCTTTGTGCGGAGCCGCGCGAAACTCAGGCGGCGCGCAACGTGGCGAGGCGGGCGGCGACCTGGTCGCGAATTTTCGGGCCGTGCGTTCGCATTTCGGCAAACTCGGCCTCTGAAATGAGGTCGTGCAGCCCACGCCGGAAGCTCGGCCATGCGCTCGCCAGTGCCCACCAGTCCCGCACGCGCGGGCGGCTGCCCGTCCAGACATCGAGCAGGCCGAGGTAATCGAGGCGCGCGGCAAACGGCATCAGGTTGATGTCGGCGAGCGTCGGCTGGTCGCCGAGAATCCAGGGGCCGCGTTCCGTCAGCGCCGCCTCAAGGTGCTTGAACGCGCGTTCGTAGGCGGCGATGGCGTACAGCACGAACGGCGATTGGACGCCGTGCTCGTACGTCGACATGAACCGGTCGCGCCGGCGTGGATCGCCCACATTGCGGAAGCGTTTCTCGCGCAGCTCCTCCGGCATGGCCCGCATCCGCTCGCGGAACATGGCGGAGAAGCTCAGCTCGGTCGCGCCCTCGAACAGGCCTTCATCGACGAACTTGCTCCAGATTCGCATGCGCGTTCGCTCGGCCGGATCGTTCGGCATCAGCGGCGGATCGGGAAACGTTTCGTCGATGTATTCGCAGATCAGCGTCGATTCGATAATCGGCGTGCCGTTGTGCACCAGCGTCGGCACCACCCCCTTGGGATTGAGCTTGAGGTAGGCCGGGTCGTATTGCTCGGTCTTGAACAGGTCGACCTTGCGGGCCTCCCACTCGAGTCCCTTCGCCACCAGCGTGATGCGGACCTTCTGGCAACACACCGAGTTGCCGAAGTCGTAGAGGATGAGGTCGCTCATGCTGCGTTTTCGCTGACCGGCTGAATGTGGGCTTTCCTGCCGGCCTGGGCGTTTGGATAAGCGCAACCGTAGCGCCTGCCGGCAGGCTATCTGCCGACATGCGCGAGGGAGCTGTCAACCCCCGGGGCCGCCCGATGAACGGTCAGCGTTTGATCTGGATTCCCGTTTTGCGAATGATGTCGTCGTACCGGGCCGTGTCCATACGGATGTATTGCCCAAATTCCGGCTGGGCCATGGTTTCGACTTCGATCCCGGCGGTGTTGAGGAGTTTCTTGACCTCCGGATCGGCCGTGGCGCGGGCCACTTCCTGTCCAACCCGTTTCATGATGGGCTCGGGCGTCCCCACCGGAGCAAAGACGCCGATCCAGAGCAGCGCGTCGACGTCGAAGCCGCTTTCGGCGAACGTCGGCCACGACGCCGGCAGGAACGATGGACGCCGCTTGCCGCTCAAGCCGATGACCTTGAGCTTGTTCGCTTCGATCAGCGCCTTCGCCGTGGATGGCGCAATGATGCCAAGCGGCACGTCGCCCGCCGCGACGCCGTTCACCAGCTGCGCGCTGCCCCGATAGGGCACCGCTTGCATCTTGATGCCGGCGGCATTGAAGAACCACTCGGCCGCGACGTGGTTGATCGTTCCGATCCCCGGGATGCCGTAGCTGATGGTGCCCGGCGCGGCCTTTGCGGCGGCAACCAGTTCCTTTGCGCTGCTGAAGGGGGCGTTGATGTTGGCGGCCAGCATCATCGGCGCGCTTCCGACCATCGCGATCGGCAGAAGATCCTTGTTCGAGTCGAATGTCGTCGTCGGAAGCAGGCTCGGCATGGTGACGAGGTCGCCGGTCGTCAGCAGCAGCGTGTAGCCGTCGGGATCGCCCTTGGCCACCGTTCCGGCGCCCAGCGTTCCGCTGGCGCCAGGCTTGTTCTCGATGACGATCTGCTGGCCGAGCAGGTCGCTCATCTTGCGTCCGATGATGCGTGCGGCGGTGTCGAGCACGCCGCCTGGCGGATAGGGCACGATCAC
>Ga0070679_100003229_pt1 | contig 14891 bp, 11 predicted proteins | sample KBSC63BmetaG_FD_65652 | JGI IMG/M metagenome (GOLD analysis project Ga0070679, IMG submission 65652) | Corn rhizosphere microbial communities from Kellogg Biological Station, Michigan, USA - KBS C6-3B metaG | ecosystem: Host-associated > Plants > Roots > Rhizosphere | place: USA: Michigan... | reverse complement strand
CCGCGCTCAGCGTGGCGGCGACGAAACTCCGCCAGTGGAGACGCTTGGGAGTGGTTTTCATGGGTCGTGACAGGGGGAGGGGCACGAAGCCTTAAGGTATCGCGAGGCGATGCGGGCGACAAACGCGCGCCGTAGCGGACCCATAGGGGGCATACGACTTGCACCCGGGCTCGCCATTTCGCCCCCGAGCAACATGCCCTCCCTGGTCGCCTGGTACACAGAAGGTGGTCCACTCATGAGCCTCATCCTCGCGGTGGGGCTCATTGCCGTCGCGCTGATGGTGGAGCGCTGGTACATCATCGTCATGCGCTCGCGCACGAATGGCCGTCTCTTCATCGAGCGGGTCATTCAGCTCGTGCGCGGAGGCAAAGTGGACGATGCGATCAAGCTGTGCGCCAGCTCGAGCGCCGCGCTCCCAGACATGGGGCTGTTGATCCTGCGCAGTCGGAGTCGCGACGAGACGGACCTGCGCATGGTCGCCGAGGCTGCATCGCTCTCCGTGCTGCCCAAGCTCCAGCGGCGGCTGTCCTACCTGCCGGCCTTGTGGCGTGTGGTGCTGCTCCTTGGCGCGCTGGGGCTGTTCGCCGGGCTGCGCACGGCGCTCGGCGCCGGGGATGCCGGAATCGCGCACCCGGGGTTCGGGCGCGCGTTCGATCCCGCGGTGCTCGCGGTGGCGATCGCCATCGTGGTGGACCTCGGACACGCGTATCTCGAGAGCCAGGCCACGCGGACTACCGGTGAGATCCACGAATTCGCCGCGCGGCTCATCAATGCGCTCATCGACCGCCCGGACGTCCGGCTCGGCCACCGCTAGCTTGTAACCGGGCGCCTTTCCGGCGCGTAGTGTTCTGCGCGGGCGGTGAACCCGCCGCGCACGACTGACCTCTCGAACTCCGACGCCGGTGCCATTTCGCGCTCTCGCGCTGCTGGCCCATCTGCTCGTCACCACGAGCGCCGCCCCCCAGAAGCTGCAGATCCCGCAGCCGCAGGGGTACGTGAACGATTTCGCTCACGTGATCGCGCCACCCGATGCGGTGACGATCGCGGCGATCATAGACGATGTGCGCGCCAAGTCGGGCGGCGAGATCGTCGTGGTCACGCTGCCGGACCTCCAGGGCGAGGACCCCGGCGACGTCGCGCTCGAGATCGGCCGCGACTGGAAGGTGGGGCAGGCCGGCAAGCCCGGCGATCCCGCCCGCAACACGGGCGTGATCATTCTCGTGGTGCCCAAGGAGACGAGCGGCGACGGCCACGGCCACGTCTTCATCTCCACGGGCTTTGGCGTTGAGGGTTTCATAACGGACGCCGACGCCGGCCGCATGCGCGACGAGGCGACCCCGATGTTCGCCGCGAAGAACTACGGCGGCGGCATCGAGTTGATCACGCTCCGCGTCGCGCAGCGCTTCGCGACCGAATACAACTTCGCGATCGATTCCACCTTCCAGGCGCCGCCGCCGCCCGACAACGCGTATCAGGGGAATGGGCGACGGTCAGGCGGCATCCCGCCGTTCACGTACGTCATCATTCTCTTCGTGGTGCTGTCGCTGCTCGGCCGGCGCGGTGGTGGCGGCTGTCTGCCGCTGCTGCTCCTGGGCGGAATGGGGGGCGGCGGACGCGGTGGTTGGGGAGGCGGTGGCGGCTGGGGAGGGGGTGGATTTGGCGGTGGAGGCGGCGGTGGAGGGTTCGGCGGCTTCGGAGGCGGAGGCGGGTTTGGCGGTGGTGGCGCAGGCGGATCCTGGTGAACTGACATGGCTAAAATGACCCTCGACGACCTCGTGACGCAGCTTCGCTCCGTGTACGGAACGGGCCTGCGCTCGGTGGTGCTCTATGGCTCGGCGGCCGCGGGGCAGCACATCCCCAAGCGGTCGGACTACAACGTGCTCGTGATCGTGGACTCGCTCGCGCCCGAGCTGCTGCGGAAGGCGGCGGCCACGGCGCAGGCGTGGACGGAGGCGAAGAATCCGCCGCCGCTCACGCTCACGCAGCGCGAGTGGTGCGGCTCGGCCGACATCTTCCCCATGGAATACTCGGACATCATCGAGCGGCACCGCGTGCTCTTTGGCGAGGCGCCATTCACCGGGATCTCGGTGGATCGCCACGATCTGCGGCTCCAGCTCGAGCGCGAGAGCATGGGCAGCCTGCTCCGCTTCAGGCAGGGCGTCCTCGCGGCCGGCGGTGACAAGGCCAAACTGCTCGACCTGCTCTCCGCGAGCGTGAGCACCATCATGGTGCTGTTCCGCGCCGTGATCCGCCTGGATGGCGGCACGCCCGCGGCTGAGAATCCGGCGCTCGCCGAGCAGGCCGGGACGCTCGTGGGCTTCGAGGCGCAGCCATTCGTGCGCGTGCTGCGCCACGTGCGTGGCGAGGAAAAGCTCTCCGCCGGCGACGCGGAGGAATTGTTGGGCGGGTACGCGGCGGGCCTCGAGCAGCTCGTGCATCATCTCGATCAACTGCCGGCTGGTCCGGCGGGGCCGGCCGCGCAATGAATTACCCTTTCAGGAGTCAACCGATGAAACGCTGGTTTTCGCTGCTCCTACTGCTGCCGTTGGCCGCGTGCGGGTACAACCGCATCCAGACCCTCGACGAGCAGGCCGCGGCCGCGCAGAGTCAGATCGAGGTGCAGCTCCAGCGCCGCGCCGACCTGATTCCCAACCTCGTGCAGACGGTGAAGGGCTACGCGCAGCACGAGGATTCAGTGTTCGTGAACGTCGCCAAGGCGCGCGCCGGCCTGCTGGGTGCCGTGCAGACGCACGATCCGCAGCAGATGGCGAACGCGGATGCGACCATGACGAGCGCCCTTGGCCGCCTGATGGTGGTCTCCGAGGCGTACCCGCAGCTCAAGGCGGATCAGAACTTCATGAGCCTCCAGGACGAGCTCACGGGGACCGAGAACCGCATCGCCGTGTCACGGCGGGATTACAACGACGCGGTGAATCAGTACAACGCCTACATCCGCCAATTCCCGGCGGTCATGACGGCGAAGGTCACCGGCGCCAAGCCGCGCACGTACTTCCAGGCGACGGGCGACGCGAACGCCGGCCCGCCCAAGGTCGACTTCTCGCACTAACCCCGGGGTCAGCATCCCTTGATCGCCCCAGGCGAATCTGCCCCCCGAACTTCAAGAGGGTCAGAGTCGCTTGATCGCCCGAGGGGAGAACGGCCGCTGAATTTCAAGAGGGTCAGAGTCACTTGAAACCGAAGGTTTCAAGTGACTCTGACCCTCTTGGTGTTGTGGTATTGCCGAGTCAGGCGGCGGGCTTGGGGAAGAGCGGAGCGCCTTTGCTCACGCGCCAGCCGGCGACGTCGAGCGACGCGAGACCGTCGAAGCGCTGGTCGGCCACGCTGCCCGGCCCGCCGAGCGACGCCCAGAGGTCCTGCGCCTTGCCCGGCATGAAAGGCACGAGATACACGGCCTCGCGCGCCAGCAGCCTGATCACCGATGCGAGCACTCCGTGCAGCGCATCGCGCGATTCGGGCTGCTTCGCGAGGGCCCACGGCTGGGACGCCTGCACGAATTCGTTGCCGCGCGCCGAGGCGGCGATCACGAGCTGCAGCGCTTCGTGCAGCAGGTAGCCGCGCGATCCGTCCATGGCGGCGTGATACGCGCGCGCCATATCTCCGTCGCCGGCGTCGAGTGTGGTCGGCGCCGCGGCCGGCACGACTCCATCGCAGAATTTCTCGACCATCGCCGTGATGCGGCTCGCGAGATTACCAAGCGAGTTGGCGAGATCCGCGTTGTAACGCTCGTCGAAGCGCTCCCAGGTGAAGCTGCCGTCGCCGTCGAACGGCACTTCGCGTAGCACGAAGTAGCGGAGCGCGTCGGGTCCGTAGCGGTCGATCGCCTCGGCGAGGGTCACGCGCACACCCGCCGACTTGCTCAGCTTCTCGCCGCCAAAATTCATGAAGCCGTGCGCCCACACCCGCTCGGGCAGCGCGATGCCGGCGGCGCGCAGCATGGCCGGCCAGATCACCGCGTGAAAGCGTGTGATGTCCTTGCCGATCACGTGCACATCGGCGGGCCAGAGTCTGTCGTAGGTCGCTTCGGGAAAGCCGGTCGCGGTCAGGTAGTTCGGGAGCGCGTCGAACCACACGTACGTCCCCTGCGCGACGCTCTCGCCATCGATCAACCGCGGGAAGGGAACCGCCCAGCGCAGTTGCGACCGGCTCGCCGAGATGTCGTCGAGGCCCTGATCGAGGAGCGACAGGATCTCGTTGCGGCGGCTCGACGGCTCAAGGAACTCCGGATGCTCGGCGAGGTGCGCGCGCAGAAAGTCAGTGTACGCGCTCAGCCTGAAGAACCAGTTCCGCTCGTGCACCCACTCGAGCTCGCGCGTGGGATGGAGCACGCACCGGCCGTCGGTGATCTCCGCGTCCTGCTTGAACGCCTCGCAGCCGACGCAGTACCAGCCCTCGTACGACTTGACGTAGAACGCATCGGGGGAGCGGTCGAAGATCCGCTCGATGAGCGCCGTCACGCCCGCTTTATGAGCGGGGTCGCTCGTGCGGATGAATCGATCGTACGAGATGTTCAGCCGCGCCCACATGGCCTGGAACGCGTCCGCGATCTCGTCCACGAACGCCTGCGGCGAAACGCCCCGGTCCGCGGCGGTGACAGCGACCTTCTGGCCGTGCTCGTCGAGCCCCGTGAGAAAATGCACGTGATCGCCACGCAGCCGCCTGTACCGCGCGATCGCGTCGGCGCCGATCTTCTCGAACGCATGACCGAGGTGCGGCTCGCCATTGGCGTAGTCAATGGCTGTCGTGATGTAGAACTTCTGGCCGCTCACTGTGGTCCGCCGGGCCGATTCCGGCGTCCGCCGCGGCGTCCGCGGCGGCGGTGGGGTTTTTTGGCGGCGTCGGCGTCGGGCGTTGGTTCGGCGTCGGTGTTCGCGTCGGGGGCTGAGTCGGGGTGTGAGGCGGGGTCAGGCACCGGCGATACGGCTGCCGGAGCCAGACCCCTATCGGGCGCCGGAGCTTGACCCGTATCGGGCCCCGGAGCCAGACCCCGATTTGGACGCTCAGGCCGTTCGGGCCGCGACGGCCTCTGCGGCCGCTGCGGCCGCGAGTCAGGCTCGCTCGCGCTCGCGGGCTTCCGCTCCCGCGCGGCCAGCGACTCGAGCACGAGCTCCTCGCCCGCGAGATAGGCCTCGGACTCGTTTGTCGGAGCGTCCGGCTCGGAAGACGCCGCGACGGCCGGAAAGGCGCTCCCCACGGCGGCCATCTCGTCGCGCAGCGTCTGGAGCGGCACGATGCGCGTTTCGCCGTCCGGCCCGCGCAGCGTCACGCGCTCCCTGAAGATGTCGTTGTTGACGATCTTCTCTTCGCCAACGCCCGTGCGGATGATGCGGCCTTCCTTGGGGAAGCGCTTGCGGCTCTGCACGTAGAACTCGTGCTCGTAGCGCAGGCAGCACATGAGCCGCCCGCACGCGCCAGAGATCTGCGACGGGTTGAGCGACAGCTTCTGATCCTTCGCAACGCCCAGGTTCACGGGACGCAGCTCGGGCAGCCAGGACGACGAGCAGTACTGCCGCCCGCACCGGCCGATGCCGTCCAGCCGCTTGGCCTCGTCGCGCACGCCGATCTGCTTGAGCTCGATCCGCGTCCTGAACATGGAGGCGAGCTCCCGCACGAGCGTCCGGAAGTCCACGCGGCGCTCGGCCGTGAAGTACAGCGTGAGCTTCTTGCGGTCCCACTGCCACTCGGCGTCCGTCAGCTTCATGACGAGCTGGTTGGCTTTGACCCGCTCCATGGCGCGGCGGCGCGTATCGTCATCCTGCACGCGCAATTCCGCGGCACGCTCGGCTTCCTCGGCCGTGGCCAGGCGACGCGCGATGCGCGATGGCGCGCCGGAGCCATACCCGTGCGGTGTTCCCGCATTGCGCTTCGTGGCCAACTCCCCGCACGCGTGCACCACGCCAAGGTCCTCGCCGCGGTCCGCGTCCACGATCACGGGCGCGCGAAGCGGGGGCGGCTCGTCGGCCTCCCACAGAAAGAAATCCTTCCGGTTTCCCTTGAACGCGACTTCGATCAACTGCGGCACGGCTACTCCAGGAATTGGCCCATCCGCAGGAATTTCTCCCGACGGCGGCGGATGAGTCGCTCCGGCTTGTAGCGGCGCAGATCCTCGAGCTGGCGCGTGAGCGTGTCGTGCAGCGCCTGCGCTGTCGCCGCATGATCGGCGTGCGCGCCGCCGGGCGGCTCTTTTATGATCTCGTCGATCACGCGCAGCTCGTACAGCTCGGGGGCCGTGATGCGGAGCGCCGTCGCGGCCTTCTCGCGCATCTCCTGGCTCTTGCCGTCCTTCCACAGGATGGAGGCGCAGCCTTCGACCGAGATGACCGAGTACACGGAGTTCTCGAACATGTTCGTACGATCGGCGACGCCGAGCGCGAGCGCGCCGCCCGAGCCGCCCTCGCCGATCACCGTGGCGATGATCGGAACCTCGAGCCGGCTCATGTCGAGCAGGTTCTGCGCGATCGCCTGCGACTGCCCGCGCTCCTCGGCGGCGAGCCCGGCCCACGCACCCATCGTGTCAATGAACGTGATCACGGGCGCATGGAATTTCTCGGCGAGCTTCATCAGACGGAGCGCCTTGCGATAGCCCTCCGGATGCGGCATGCCGAAGTTGCGCTTGAGAATCTCCTTCGTGTCGCGCCCGCGCTGCTGGCCGATGACCATGACAGTCTCGCCGTCCAGCCGCGCCCATCCGCCGATGATCGCCGGATCCTCGCGGAACAGCCGGTCGCCGTGCAGCTCGATGAAATCGGTGAACGCGAGCTGGACCAGGTCCATCGTGAACGGACGGCGCGAATAGCGCGCGACCTGCACGCGCTGCCATGGCGACAGATTCGAGTAGGTCGCGAGGCGCAGATCCGACAGCTTCTTCTCGAGCGGCGCGATGTCTTCGGCGACGTCGAGCTGCTGGTCGCCGGCCATGCGCTTCAACTCCTCGATCTGCTTTTCCAGCTCGAGGATGGGCTTCTCCCATTCGAGCGGCGCGGAAGCACCCATCGTCAGGCCCCCGCCCCGTGCGACGTGGAGGCACCGGCGGCCGTGCGCACGAGACGCACCCGTTCGGCGCCGAGCAGCGCGCGCAGGTCGCCGAGCGACGACTGCGTCGGCGTGAGGCGCAGCGAGCGCGAACGCAGCCGCGACGGGGCGCCCGCCTGATCGCTCCAGTGCACCTCGAGCGGCGGCGATCCCACGTGCGACGTGGCGTGCGCGTTCACGACGGCGCGAACGTCCTGCATCACCTCAGGGCTCAACGAGTCTCCCACGCCAAAGTTGATCACCACGGCGACCTGTCCCGTCACGCGCATCTCCGCGAAGGGCGTGAGCGATTCCACGATGAACGTGGGATTCTCCGCGTCCTGGTCGCGCCGCGAATAGCCGCCCTTGAGCAGCACCGGAATGTCGGTCCTGACCCGGTCCGCCAGCATCGTCCAGGCTTCCGGGAAGACGAGCACTTCGGAAGATCCGGAAAAATCCTCCACTGTCAACCTGGCGAACTCGGCCCCGCTCTTCTTGGACACCTGCTTCTTGACCGCCGTGACCACCACGCCGAGCGCGATGGGCTGGTCGGTCCACTGACCCAGCTTGGCGACCGTGTGCGTCGCGAAGATCTCGCACTCCATGGCGTACGGCTCGAGCGGATGCCCTGAAATGTAGAAGCCCAGAATCTCCTTCTCGCGCGCCAGCCGCTCGGATTCGGTGAGCTTGGGGGCATTCGGCAGTGAGCGCGGCGCATGTACGGCGCTCGCTGCCTCGGCACCAGCCGCGTCGCCAAAGCTCAGCAGCGAGAACTGACCCATGGCCGCCTCCTGCTGCTTGAGCGAGGCTTCCTGCAATGCACTGTCGAGCGCGGCGATGTACTGCGCGCGGTGGCCGCCCAGGCTGTCCAGCGCGCCGGAGCCGATGAGCGACTCGATCGCGCGCCGGTTGCAGGCCCGCAGGTCCACGCGATCGCAGAAGTCGAAGAAGGTCGCGAACGGGCCGCCCTCGCGGCGCGCGTTCATGATGGAGTCGATCGCGCTCCGCCCCAGGTTGCGGATGCCGCCCATGCCGAAACGGATGCGCGTGTCGCCGACCACGGTGAACTTGTACCGCGATTCGTTGACGTCCGGCGGGAGCACCTCGAGACCGCACTCCCGCGCCTCGTTGATGTACTTCACGACCTTGTCGGCGTCGCCGATGCTCGACGAGAGCGACGCGGCGATGAACTCGGCGGGATGCCTCGCCTTGAGATACGCGGTCTGGTAGGACAGGACAGAATACGCGACCGCGTGCGACTTGTTGAAGCCGTAGCGGCCGAACGTTTCGATCTGGCCCGACAGGTCCTCGATGATCGCGCGGTCGTGCCCGAGCGCGACGGCCTTCTCCACGAACTTCGCGAGCTCCTTCCTGATGAGCTCCGCGTCCTTCTTGCCCACGGCCTTTCGCAGTACGTCCGCTTCGGCGAGCGAGATGCCCGCGAGCACCTGCGCGATGCGCATCACCTGTTCCTGGTAGGTGATGACGCCGTAGGTGGACTCGAGAATCGGTTGCAGCTCCGGCAGCGCGAAGGTCACCTGCTCCTCGCCGCGCTTGCGCCGCTGATACACGCGGTGCATGCCTGTGTCGAGCGGTCCGGGACGCATGAGCGCATTCGCCGCGACTATATCGTCGAAGCTGTCGCAGCGCATGCCGCGAAGCAGATCCGTGGCCAGCGCGGACTCGAACTGGAACATGCCCACGGTGCGGCCGGCGCGGATCATCTCGTACACGCGCGCATCGTCGAAGCCGAGCGCATCCAGGTCGGGCCGCGTTCCGCTGCGCTCCTCGATGAAGTCCAGGGCGTCGCGGATGATCGTGAGCGTGGTCAGGCCCAGGAAATCCATCTTGAGCATGCCCGCGTCGTCCAGGCAGCCCATGTCGTACTGCGTGACGATCACGTTCTCGTCGTCGCCCGATCCCGCGCCCTTGGACGATTGCGTGCACACGGGCACGTAGTCGTCCACCGGGCCCGGCGCGATGACGACGCCGGCCGCGTGCACGCCTGTGTGGCGCGACAGGCCTTCGAGCGCGATGCCGTAGTCGAGGAGCTGCCTGTACCGCTCGTCGCCGCGATAGAGCTTCTGCACGTCGGCGATCTGCGTGACGGCTTCCTTGATCGTGAGCGAGTTGTTCGGCGCGTTCGGGATCAGTTTCGCGAGCGCATCGGTCTCCGCTGGCGAGAAGCCGAGCGTGCGGCCCACGTCCTTGATCGCGGCGCGCGACTTGAGCGTCCCGAAGGTCACGATCTGGCAGACTGACTCGCGGCCGTACTTCTGCCGCACGTACTCGATCACCTCGCCGCGCCGCTCGAAGCAGAAGTCCACGTCCACGTCGGGCATGGAGACGCGCTCGGGATTGAGAAAGCGCTCGAACAGCAGGTCGTACTTGAGGGGGCAGACGTTCGTGATGCGCAGCGAATACGCCACGAGCGATCCGGCCGCCGAGCCGCGGCCCGGCCCGACAGGAATGCTCCGGTCGCGCGCCGCCTTGATGAAGTCCGCGACGATCAGGAAGTAGCCGGCGTAGCCCGTGGTCGTGATGACTTGCAGCTCGTAATCGAGACGCTCCTGCACGGGCTGGGGCAGTGGATCGCCGTAGCGCTCCTTCGCCCCCGCGGTCGCGAGCGTCATGAGCAGCTCGTTCTCGCTGGAGACGCCCGCCGGGAGCGGGAAGGCGGGAACGTGATAGCTCTTGCTGAACTGGACGTTCACCTCGTCCGCGATCTTGAGCGTATTCGTCAGAACGTCGGGCCGATCAGCGAACCTGCCCGCGATCTCGGGAGCGCTCTTGAAGTACAGCCCCCGGTCGTACCGCATGCGGTCCGCGTCGCTCCGGTCCTTCTGGAGCCCGATGCAGAGCAGCACGTCGTGCGCGTCGTGGTCGCTGTCGCGCAGAAAATGCGCGTCGTTCGTGGCGATCACGGGAAGGCCGAGCTCGTCGCTCAGCGCGAACACGCGCTCGTTGAGCGAGCGTTGCCCCTCGGAGTCGTGGGCCTGCACCTCGAGGTAGTAGCGGTCCTTGAACAGCTCCGCATACCAGGAGGCGGCTTCGCGCGCGCCGGCGACGTCCTCCTTCATCAGATGCTGCGCGACCTCGCCGGCCAGGCAGGCGGAGGAAACGATCAGGCCTTCGCTGTACTTCGCGAGCAGCTCGCGATCTATGCGCGGCTTGGAGTAGAAGCCTTCCGTGTAGCCCAGCGAGGCGAGCTTCACGAGGTTCTTGTAGCCCGTGTGGTCGCGCGCCAGCAGTACCAGATGGTAGTACGGCTTGGTGCCGGCCACCTTGCCGCGGGTGCGACGGTCGCCCGGGGCGACGTACGCCTCCATCCCCAGAATGGGCTTCACGCCGCTCTTCTTGGCGGTCTTCTGGAACTCCCACGCCGCGTGGAGATTTCCGTGGTCCGTGATGGCGACCGCCGGCATCTCGAGCTCCTCGGCGCGGTGGATCAGATCACCGATCCGATTGGCGCCGTCGAGGAGCGAGTACTCCGAGTGGCAATGCAGGTGGACGAAGGACATCTTGATGAAAATAGCGGCCGGGCTGGGCCCGGTCAAAGCTGCGGCGCCCGGTTCGCAACAGCATAACTCTTGATCTGGCAAGGTCTTGCGATACGTCGTCCGCGCGCTTCTGGGTCTGTTGCTGCTCGTCATTCTGTGGTTCGTCGTCACGCCCACGGGCCACTACCTGCTCAAGGCGGCGAAGGCGGAGGGCGGCATTCTCGCGCGGCGCCGCTCGATCGCGCAGATGATCGCGGATCCCGCCACGCCGCCGCCGGTTGCCGCGAAGCTCCGGCTGGTGCTCGCGGCGCGCGCCTTCGCCGCGGACTCCGTGAAGCTCGTCGCGAAGAAGAGCTTCACCACATACAGCCATCTGGACCGGGACACGCTGGTGCTCGTGCTATCGGGCGCCTACCGCGACAGGCTCGAGGCGTACACGTGGTGGTTTCCGATCGTGGGGCGCGTGCCGTACAAGGGGTTCTTCGACTTCGATCTCGCGCGCTCGTCCGAGCGGGAGCTGGCCGCGCGCGGGTTCGACGTCTATCTGAGGCCCTCGCCGGCGTTCAGCACCCTCGGGTGGTTCAACGACCCGGTCCTGTCCACCTCACTCAAGGCCGATTCCATCGACCTCGCGAATACAGTCATTCACGAGCTCACACACAACACGTTCTACGCCTCGGGCCAGGCGGTCTTCAACGAATCCTTCGCCAACTTCGTGGGCGCGCGCGGGTCGGCGTGGTTCTTTCGCAGCCGCGGCGATGCCACGTCGGCCGACGAGGCGGACGCGCGCTGGTCCGACGACAAGCTCATGGCGCGCTTCTGGGATGGCCTGTACCACGAGATGGACTCGGCGTTCAAGGCCCATCCGGGCGATCAGAACGAGCGCGCAAGGCTCGTCGCGCGCGACACGATCTACGCGCGGGCGCGCACGGAGCTCGTGCAGGTGCTGGGGCCGCAGCTCCGGACGATCGGGCCGTACGTGCTGGAGCGCACGAGGCTCGACAACGCCGCGCTCCTCGCGCACCGGATCTATCTGACGGACGTGGATCTCTTTGATGACGTCTGGGAGCGCGAGCACGAGAACCTGCCCGCGGCCGTCGCGCGGATCATCGCGCTGGCGCGGTCGCGACCGCGCGATCCGTTCGGGGCGGTACGGGACTGGTTGAAGGCGCCGGCGGGCTGAGACGCCGCTCAGCCCTCAAGGGCGCCGCGGAATGCGCGTGATCACCCGCGGCGCCCCGGGGTCGTCCTCCGAGCTCTCACGGACCATCGTGAAGCTCCCGACCGAGATCGCGCGCCGGTTCGCCCACTCCCCGTGCAGCGTGTCCGAGAACTCGGTGCCCGTGTTCGTGATCGTATCACCCGCCGACGTGACGAAGGCGAAAGTGATGGACGTTGTGTCGGTCTTCCGTCCAGCGATGACGGCCGTGACCTGGGTCTGCACGCCTGTAGAATCGGCGACGAGTCCCTCAAAGGCGCCGGTGAAGCTGTTGTCGTCGGCCAGGCTGTCGATCGCAACCACTCCGTCGAATGCGAAGCCGAATCCGACGGGCTGAATCGCCTTGTACTGCCAGCTTCCGAGCAACAGGAGGCTGGACTTCTTGGGCGCCGTCGTCTCGTTGGTACCGCAGGCGGCGACTGTCAAGCCGACGCTCGCCGCGAGGGCAACGACGACGATCAGCTTCACGATGGGCCGGGTTGTGAGCGGTCTCATGGGATTACCTCGTCTTGTAAACTCGGTCCAAAGCTCAGGCGGTCACGTCCGGCCGCTCGAGCGGGTCAGGCTGTCGAGCGCTGCAGCCACTACAGCACTAGCCCGAATGGATCGTGCGGTTTCGTAACTTCTAGGATCCGATGAGCAGGAGCATCGGGTCTTCGGGCCGCTGCTGTCGCTGGGATTGCAGCTGGCGACGCTCGCCATTGCCGCGATGCTCAACGCGAGGCGGGCCCGCGTCGTCCGGCGATGTCTTGACTGAATCCTTGTCCCGCGCTCCCTCGATCGAAAGGGGGCGGTGCTCCATCGGCCGTGGCGCTCGCGTTACTTTTGCCGACAAACTGGTGGCGAGCGAGGACGGACGGATCGTATCAGCTCTTGTTCGTCCCGAATCTCGCCCGAAGCAGCTCGCGCCGATCCATCCCGCTCGTACCCGACTCGACCGGCGCGGCGGCTGGAACCGGTCCGCTGTCCTCCAGCGTCACTCGCTGAAGGAGCGTGACTCACGGGGCTTTCCACTTGCGACGCGATGCCATTGAGCCGAGTGAGACGCAGCCGATTCCCACTCCAATGACAGTGAGGACGCTGGCATACCAGCCAGACAGCGCAAGCAGGCCGGCTGTCGCGAAAGCCATGGCCGACAGCCGGCCCGCTGAGTGCATTAGAAAGCGTGGAACTCTGTCCACGCACCTAGCGCGCCGTACCCACACGCCGTCATCGCGGCGCCGATCGCACCGGCGGCTGCCCCAACGGGCCCGCCCGCGCCGAACCCCTCGACGCCGGCGGTTACGATACCGTCGCCCGCGCCGATCGTCCCGATCACGCATCCATGAAGCATGGCATGCGCCCACGCCGGCCACAGGAACACCGACGTGGGGAACGGCAATTCAGGCAATCCGTCGCCATACCCTTCCTGCTCCTCATCGTTGAACGTCACCAGGTTGCTGTTCTGCTGATCGGCGGTGGCCTCGAATACCGAAATGTCGAATGAGCTGAGGCCCGACTCGTAACCACCGTAATTGCCCGGGGTCATTTCACTCAGGTCTTCGCTATACGAATCCAGGGCCGTCGTGACTGCGTCTTGATGGTAGTTGTCAGTCATGAAATCGCTCGCGCTGTCCAGCGTGGCGGCGGCGCCCGCCGTCGCCAGGACGCTCGGCATGGCTGCGTAGATGTTCAGCTGGCGCGGCTCGGCACACTGGGTACCCGACAGGAATGCTTTGAGCCTTAGCTGCCTCTCCGTTGGCGTCGGCGATGCGCCCAGCCCACGATCCAGGTCGACGACGTGCTTCGAGAATACGGCGACGAGACCGGTGCAGAAAGACGCCTTCGTGCGGTGCCCCGACTTGCCGAACCACTGGTCCTGGTTCTTCATCGCATCGGTGGCCGTTTCATTGATGATGCGCCGGAGCAGTGTCAAACGCGGCGCGAGCCCTAGCTGTATCTCCTTCTGTTGCAACGCGCGAACGGCATGAACCGTCGGCGTCGGAACCTCAAGTTGCGTCGGCTTGGTGGCTGGCGAGTCTGTCGAACATGCTGACAATGACAGCACGGTCGCGATCACGACTGTGGGGCGAACCCACCCTTGGATTTTGTGCATGGCAGTTCCTGGAGTCAGAGTAGGAAATTGCCGGCGTATCGATCGACACGCCGGACCTGCACATGCAGCGGGCCCACAGCATGAGAACACTGATTACGAACAAGGCAGCGACCTCCGCGGTGTTCGGCACCGCTAGGTACCGCTCGGAGTAGAACAGGCTCATATTCAACGCGCCGTGGATGGCCGTTGACAACCAAACGCCGGCCGCGTCCGCGACGTGCCAATACAGCACGCCGCAGCAAAGCAGCCGAACGAGCTCAGTCGGCGTCGGATGCCGCGCGCCCGTGTGGAGCACGAAATGGGACAGGGAAAAGCAGCACTGTGCCAAGAGGATCGCAACGCTGCAAAGCGACCCGACGCTCCCATAGCGCAGCAATACCGAAAAGCGAGAGGGAAGCCACCGACGAAAGACCACTTCTTCCGCCCACGCGCCGACGAAGACAACGCGCGCCACGGAGTCGACCTGGTAGTGACGCGCGAGGAGAACTGACAGTAGCCAGAAGCCGCAAACCGACAGAGCGAGGGCGCGAACGCTGGATGCCGCCGCGGCAGAGGTCAGGTCAGTGAAGACGCCGCTGGCAAGCGCGACGAGCAGCACGAAGATCAGCGGGGCGAGCACGCCGAGCGGAAGGAGGCGTTGATTCAGGGACTCCGCGACGCGAGCAGAAAGCCAAACGCTGGTCAGAACCCACGTGGCGAGTAACGCCGACAACGCGGCGCCGGCGGGCCGACCGAATCGCGACCCGCGATGGCTCACGTATGCGCCCGGCGCCGCGCGTACAGCCATGCGGACGCCGCGGCACTGCCGAGGGCCATGATAACGACGCGAAGTTCCCGGCCCGAGACACGTTCCGCAGAGTCGGGAAACGAAATGGAAACGAATATCGCGAGGAGTATTGCCCAGGCCACGACTGACCGCCCGGGCGTGACTATCCCACGGCGCGCCTGCAGAGCCGCAAGGACAGCAGTGAACAGCACACTGAAGCCGACGATGCTGAGTGCCGACGCCAGCGAGGTCGGCGCGGTTCGTAAGGGGTGCCCCAACGCC
>Ga0070679_100003225_pt1 | contig 14897 bp, 11 predicted proteins | sample KBSC63BmetaG_FD_65652 | JGI IMG/M metagenome (GOLD analysis project Ga0070679, IMG submission 65652) | Corn rhizosphere microbial communities from Kellogg Biological Station, Michigan, USA - KBS C6-3B metaG | ecosystem: Host-associated > Plants > Roots > Rhizosphere | place: USA: Michigan... | reverse complement strand
TCGCACGGGCCGGGCTTGGCCTCGAAGCCGACTTCGCGCAGGACGATGCGATCGCCTTCGATCTGCCCGGCGACGCGCACCCGCGTCGTCTTGGTGAAGCCGAGGCGCTGATTGCAGCGGAAGAGGCGCTCGTCGACCGACATCATGGTGACGGCGCGGTCGTAGTAGCCCTCGATGTGCAGGCCCTTTTGCGCGAGGTGCCACTCCTCCTGCTCGACGCGCATGTCGCCTTGATCGTCGGTGGAGCGGAACATCCAGTCCCAGGTCCCGCTGGCGTCGACCACGTTGGGGTCGGCGGCCCGCGTCGGTGCCGTCGAGGCGACGCGCGCGCGTGGTGCCGTGGCGGCGCAGCCCGCGCCGCCGGCGACGGCGGCAGCGACGGTGACGAGGACCAGAAGGTGACGGTGCATCAAGACCTCCCCGGTGAAACGAGTGTACGCGACCTCGCTTTCATCATATCGCGAGCCCTGTCACGGAGCATGCGAAATTTTCGTGGATGCGGGTAGGAGAGCGTCACCGGTTGCGCACCATCAGCGACAGCTTCCGATACCAGGGGAGCGCGTGCCAGGCGGCGAGCCGCTGGAACGCGTCGTCGTCGTACAGGTGCAGCGGACCGATGTCGCCGGCGAAGCAGGGGATGAGCGGGGCGTCGCGCAGCGCCGCCGCCTCGCGATCAGTGACGAGGCGCGAGCGACCGATGACCCACACCACGTCGCCGGGACCAACGGTGCGGACGAACGCGCGTAGCGGATTGGGTGGGCCGCGCAGCTCGTGCTCGACGAACGGCGCCGCCAGGTGCAGCTCGACGTCGGGATGGAGGCGCCCTTCGTCGCCGACGCGGACGAGCGCGCGGCCCGCCTCGTCGGCGACGTAGAAGTCGCGGCCGCGCTCGATCGTCGTCAGTCGCGGGCGTTCCCACGGCGCGGTCTCCTCGAGGTCGACGCGCGCCAACACCGCCGGCCGCTCCTCGGAGGTCGTCAGCGCGTGCGGCAGCGGCAGCGTCGAGGAGCCGGGCGGCGCAAGGGGCAGCACGGTGAAGCGCCGTGCGTGAAAGAGCGTCACCGGCGAAACGTAACATCGCGATCGCCGCTTCGCCCGTCGGTAATGCGCTTCACCGACGAAGAAGCCCATTGATTCCGTCGCTGCCAAGTCCTTACGATGGACCCGTGAGGAGTGTCGTCGTCGCTGCAGCCGCCGTCGCCGTGCTCGCCTGCGCGGGCACGGGCGCGCACGCCGCCGACGGCAAGCCGCTGCTTGCCCGCGGCATCGAGCTCTATCGCGAGGCGTCGTACGCCGAGTCGGTGGCGATGCTCGAGCATGCGCGGACGCGCGGCGGGCTCGAGCCGCCCGAGCGTGTCGAGTGCGCGTTCTACCTGGCGGCCGGCTACGTCGCGCTCAATTCGCCGGGCGCGGCGCGGCGCGAGCTGCGCACGGTGTTGCACGACGCGCCCGACTACGAGCTGCCGCAGTACACGTCGCCGAAGGTGGCGGCGCTGTTTCGCCAGGTGCGCGAGGAGCTGGAGAATGCGCCGCGCTTGCGGCCGCTGCCGCCCGAGCGGCACGGCGACATGCTGACACTGCGCTTCGAAGCGTCGCGCACCGGCGGGCGCGCGTTCGGCAGCGTGCAGTGGCGCTGGCGCGGCGACGAGCGCTGGCGCGAAGCGGCGCTGCGCCACGACGGCGATACGCTCGTCGCCGACGTGCGCGTCGAGCGGACCGGCGCGCTCGACTACTACGCCGATGGACGGGCGCCCAATGGCGCGTTGTCGGCGGGCTCGGCAGCCGAGCCACTCGAGCTGCCCGTCGGCGTCGGGCCGGCGCTCGCGCTCGTCGGCGATGCTGCGCTGCCGCCGGCGACGACGCAGCCGCGCCGCGGACGCAAGCTGGCGTGGCTGTGGGTGTCGCTCGCGGCGGTCGGCGCCGCCGGTGCCGGCGTCGGGCTTTACTTCGCGCTGCGCCCGCAACCGTCGCCGACGGCCGACGCCGTCTTCGACTTCCAGGTGCACTGATGCGGGCCGCGCTCGCGTTCGTCGTCGCCGGCTCGCTTGCCGCCTGCAGCGCGCCCGCCGACGAGGTCGCTACCGCGCAGATGGCGCTGTCGACGACGTCGGGCCTGTCGCCGAGTGACGTCGCCGCCGTCGAGATCCTCGTGTTCGACGGCGCCACCGGCGGCTGCGCGCGCGTGCTCGCCGGCAGCTCGCCGCTCGACGACAGCGGGCTCGCGGTCGTCGCCCACGCGCTCTTCACCGTCGATGGCACGCCCAAGCACCTGGCCATTCCCGCCGGCAAGCCGCTCGACTTCTACGCCGAAGCGTTCGCCACGACCGCGCCGAATCGCATGCGCATCGGCCGCGGCTGTGTCACCGAGACGCTCGCCGCCGGCAGCTCGACCGGCGTCAGCATCGTCCTCGGCGCGAGCAGCAACGACTAAGAGCGCAGCTCTCACGATTCGTCACATCGCGCTCTTCAGATCAACAGGGAGATCAAGAGATCAGCGAGGAATTCACAGGAAGATCAGAAGATCAGGAAGATCAAGACTTCCGATCTTCTGAACTTTTGATCTTCCTGTGAATCGATCCGTCGTCGCCTTGCGGCGCCGAGATCCGAGATGTGACGAATCGTGAGAGAGCGCGCTACTTCTTTTCGCCGAAGAGGTCGAGCTTGAGGAGCGTCTCTTTGTCGGGCGTCACGATGACGTGCCGCTTGGCGACGATGCCGAGCTCGCCGTTCTTGAGCGCCACCTGGTGCGCGCCTTCGGCGAGATCGACGGGCGACAGCGGCGTCACGCCGAGCACCCGCCCGTCGACGGTGACCTCGGCCCACGGCGACACCGCGACGCGCAGCGTGCCACGCCCGCGCACGATGGCGCGCGTCGCCGCTTCGCGCGGCCGCAGATCGACCTCGAGCGTGCGCGGAAACGCCAGCATCGGCGACGACACCGTGACGCGATGGTGTCCCGGCGACAGGTGCAGCTCGCCGTCGCTGCCGACGCGCTGCGAGCGACCGTCGACGACGAAGTTGGCCTGACCTTCGACCTGCACGCGCAGCATCGCCTCGCCCGCGCTCTCGCCGGCGGGCACGAGCTCGGTCGACGGCGGCGCAATCAGCTCGCCTTGCGGCCGCGGCGATGCCGGCGTCGGCGCGGGAACCGCCAGCGGCAGCATCGGCTTGACCGCCGGCGACGCGGGCGCTGTCACCTCTGCCGGCCGCGACGCCGGCGTCAGCGCTTGCGCGTGTCCGACGCGCGCCGCGCAGCTGCCGATGTGCGTCGCTACCATGGCCAGCGCCGCCGCGGCGACGACGACCAGCGCCGCGCGCGCCGCGACCGTGCGATGACGATCGGGATCGAGCGCGACGTCCGACAGATGCAGCGCCGGCACCGCCTTGGGATGGCGCAGCTCGACGACCGAATCGAGGAGCGGCTCCGGCGGCGGAGCGGGCTCCGTCGTCGGCTCGATGATGTCGAGCGCCGGTCCCATTGTCGTCACGGCCGAATTCACCGACGCCGGCGACGAGGGCGGCGGCATCGCCGACAGGATCACGGGCACCGGCGGCGCGACCGCCGGCAGCGAGCCCGTCGTCGGCGGATTGAGCTTCTCGACCTCGGCCGCTTCGATCGGGCACAGCTCCGCCAACAGATCGGCCACCGCCTTGGGCGACGCGTCGATGCCCTCGGCGATCGCCACCGCCTCGATCGAATTGGCGAGCGCCTCGGCCGACGGCAGGCGCCGATCGCGATCGCGCTGCAGCGCGCGCAGCGCCACCGCGCCGAGACCCGGCGGCACGCCGCGCCGCACGTGCTCGGGCGCCGGCACCTCGAGCGTCAACACGCGATTGAGCGTCTCGGCGTCGTTGATGCCGCGAAACAGCGGCCGCAACGTCAGCAGCTCGTGCAGCACGATTCCGAGCGCGAACACGTCGACGCGCCTGTCGATCGACTCGCCGCGAATCTGCTCGGGGGCCAGATAGGCGAACTTGCCCTTGATGGTGCCGGTGCGCGTCTGATGGAGCTGCGACGCCGCCTTGGCGATGCCGAAGTCGAGCACCTTGGTCGTGCCGTCGGTCGTGAGAAACAGATTGTGCGGCGTGACGTCGCGATGAACGACGCCGAGCGGCTTGCCCTCGTTGTCGACGGCGATGTGCGCGTGGTGCAGCCCGCGCGCGGCATCCGCGACGATGCGGACGGCGGCGCCGAGCGGCAGCTCGACGCGCGCGCGCGCCGCCTGCCGCAACAGCTCGATCGCCGGCTGCCCCCGCAAATACTCGAGCGCGATGTAGCAAGCGTCGCCGACCTGCCCGGCTTCGAGCGTCTCGACGAGGTTCTTGTGACGCAGCCGCTGGCCGAGCCGCCCTTCGTGGATGAAGAACTGCACGAAGTCGGGGTTCGACGCGTAGTGCGGCAGAATTCGCTTGATGACCACCAGCCGCTGCGCCCGCACGTCCTCGGCAAGAAGGATCTGCGCCATGCCGCCGAACGCGAGCGTACGGATGATGCGGTAGCGTCCGAACGCGTCCGGAAGCGTACCCGCCGCGGTCCCCCCCGACACCAGGACCTCATTCATCGGCAGTGACATCTCGATTTCATTTTCGCCTATTAGAATACTGGCGGTCAACGGAATTCTTCCGCGATTTGCGCTACTTACACTGCATTTTGCGTTTGTAAAATCGATTACGAAAGAAAAAACAAAAGCGGCGCACACCTCATTACGGTTGCGCCTACGGGGAAAGGGGTAGCTGGATTAGAAGCGCATGCCGCGCTTGGCGCGGTACATGAACCAGTCTTTGACGAGGTAACCGGCCGGAACCAGCGCGATCACGCCGAGGATTGGCGCGGCGCCCGTCAGAATCAGCGCTCCGGCACCCGCCGTAGCCGCAGCCGCGACGAAGCCCTTCTTGCGCGCGGTATCCTTGTCCTTGTCGGCGAGTGACATCAGCGCCTCCTATCTTTAAAGGTACGCACCTTTGCTTGCCTACGCAACGAGCATGGATAACGATCTACCCCCAATGACGCCTCCGCCCGAACCCATAGAGAACACGCCGATAGAGGGCGAACATTTCAGCGGATCGGGCGGCGGTGGCCTGTCGCGCGCACAGATCTTCGGTCCGCTCGCGTGCGCGCTCGTCGTCGTCGGCGCGGTCTACGGCTGGTCGCTGCGCGCGCCGCGCACCATCGCCGGGTTGCGCGCCGGCGGGCAGCCGGTCGGCGACGTCGCCTTCGCCGCGCTCGACGGCGCCCTCGACAAAGCGGCCGACGCCTATCTCGACTCGCGCGTGGTGCTGGCGTTCGGCTCCGACGAGCGCGTCGCCAAGCGGCGCGACCTCGGCTTCGTCGTCGATCGCGCCGCCGCGCGCGAGCAGGTCAAGGCCGCGGGCAAGAGCGGCAATCCGCTCGCCGACGTCGCGTTCCGCTTTCGCGCGCGTCGCGGCAAGGTCGACCTCGCGCTGCCGGTCGATGTCGATCGAGCCAAGGCGCTCGAGTTTCTGACCGAGCTCAAGGACGATGTCGATCGCGCCCCGTTGGACGCGCGCCTCGATCTCGAGCACCACACCGTCGCCAAGGAGAAGCCGGGCTACCTCTTGCGCGTCTACGACTCGATGGTCGCCGTCGAGTACGCGGCGCGCTCGGGCGCCTCGCGCGTCGAGCTCGCGGCGGGGCTTTCATGGCCCAAGGTCAAGAGCGAGGATCTCAAGGACGTCGACATCTCGACGGTGCTCGGCTATTGGGAGACGCACTATTCCGCCGTCGGTCCCGACACCGATCGCACCTACAACCTGAAGGTCGGCGCCGACAAGCTCAACGGCCACATCTTGAAGCCGCACGAAGTGTTCAGCTTCAACGAGGTGGTCGGCGATCGCACCGAGAAGGAAGGCTATCGCGTCGCGCCGGTGATCCAGGGCGGCGAGCTCATCGACGGGCTCGCCGGCGGCATGTGCCAGATCGCCTCGACGCTGCACGCCGCGGCGTTCTTCGCCGGCCTCGACATCGTCTCGTCGACGCCGCACTCGCGGCCGAGCGCGTACATTCCGATGGGCCTCGACTCGACCGTCGTCTACCCGTCGACGGATCTGAAGCTGCGCAACCCGTACGACTTCCCCGTCGTCATGCATTACCAGGTGAATCAGGGCGCGGTGAAGGTGGAGCTGCTCGGAAAAGAGCGGCCGTACAAGGTCGTCTTCGAGCGCGAGATCAAGACCGAGACGCCGTTTGGCACCGACACGCGCGGCGACGCCGAGACACCGTCGGGGCAGCGCTACACGATCCAGGAAGGCTATCCCGGCTACACGTTGATGCGGCGCCGCTACATCTTCGACAAGGACCACGTGCCGCGCTGGAGCGGGCCCGAGCCGATCGCCGACCTCTTGGAAAAAGCGCACGTCAAGCCGGTGAAGAAGGAGCAGTGGGCGCTGCACTATCCGGCGACGACGCAGTTCATCGCCGTCGGGACGGGGCCGTCGTCGCTGAAACCCAAAGTGCCGCCGCCGTCGCACCACATCCCGCCGATCAACAAGAACGATAAGCCGCTGTTCAAGCTCTTGAAGTGAAGTAAGCTCGGGGTTCATGCTCCGCGTCGCTGCCGTCGTCGCTGTCGTGTGCGCGACGGCTGCAGTGCAGGCGGCGCCGCCGCGCTATGACGTCAGCGTGCGCGTCGACGCCGAGGCGCGCCACGTCGAAGGGCACGCGCGCATCGTCGTCGACAACGACACCGCCGCGCCCGAAAGCGAGCTGTGGCTGTGGCGCTTTCCCGAGCGCTTCGCCACGCGCTCCAAGGCGCTCAACGATTACAACTTCTATTGGATCTATCCCTACCGCTTCAATCCGGGGCACATGCGCACCAGCGCCGTCGTCGTCGACGGGCGCGCCGCCGCCGTCGAGGTGCGCGATCATCCGCGCGCCGGCAAAGGCACGCTGCTCCACGTCGCGCTCGATCCGCCGCTCGCGCCCGGCGCGTCGGCGACCGTCGACGTCGACTTCAGCGTCGAGGTGCCGACGCGCTACGGCGCCTTCGGCTGCATCCACGGCGACTGCACGCTCTCCGGCTTCTATCCGATGGTGGCGCCGAGCGGCAGCGACGGCGCCGATCCGCTCGACGCCATGCCGGGGCGCGGCCGCTATCGGCTGAGCATCGCCGTGCACGACGTCTCCGACGTCGTCGTCAACGGCGCCTTGCGCGCGCTCGAGCGCGGCCGCCGCCTCGACTTCGACGTCGGCGACGCCGAAGGGCTGACGCTGATGGTCGGCCGCCCGCACCTGCGGCAATACGAAAAGATCGTGCGCGGCGTCCGCATCATCTACTTGTCACCGACGGGCCGCGGCCTGCCGTCGCCGCGCGAGCACGTGTTGCCCTATCAGCCCGCCGATCGCGTCGACCGCGTGCTCGACGCCGCCAGCGAGGCGGTCGATCTGCTCTACGAATTGGGCGCGGCGCTTCCCGCGGGCGAGGAGGTGCGCATCGTCGGCGGGCCGTTGCGCATCGAGCTGGCGCAAGCGCTGCCCGGCGTCGTCTTCGTGTCCGATCAGCTCTTCGACATCTTCCCGCTGCAGCGCTTCCTCAAGTTCCACGAGTTCGAGTTGGCGCGCGCCATCTACGAAGCGTGGATCGCGCGGCGCACGCTCGCCGTCGAGCGCGCCGACGATCGCGGCTGGGCGCCCGGCGCCGGCGCCTCCTACCTCGTCGACCTGTACACGCTGCGCTCGTATCGCAAGACCGAGTTCGCGCGCGAGATCCTGGCGTGGGCCAGCTTCATCCCGGCCATCGATCGCGTCATGTACGCGCCGCAGGTGCCGTTCGCCTCCTCGTACTTCTACACGCTCGAGGATCCCGATCCGCTGCGCGACAATTTGCAGCAGTTCAACAACACGCGCCCGACGGGAAAGACGATCTACACCAAGCTGCGCGATCTGCTCGGCACCAAGGCGGTCGACGTCATCACGCGCGCGCAGCTCGGCGGCGAGTCGCTGCGCGCCACCGCCGAAAAAGTGCGCGGCCAATCGCTCGATTGGTTCTGGAAGCAGTGGCTCGGCCCCTATCCCAAGGTCGACTATCGCTTCGCCGACGTGCACACGGAGCGCGCCGGCAAGCACGCATTCCGCCACATCGCGCGCGTCATCAAGGTCGGCGAGTCGCCGCCCGTCGAGCCCGTCGAGGTGCGCGCCACCGATCGCAAAGGCAACGTCGTCAATGAGACCTGGGACGGCGTCGGCCGCGAGCACACCTACGTGTTCGAGATGGCCGCGCCCTTGTCGGTCATCGAGATCGATCCGCGCGGCCGCCTCGTCGAGGATCTGCCGGGCTCCAACGACGATTTGAAGTTCGACGATCGCCGCCCGCCGCGCTGGAAGTTCATCTACAACAACTTCGGCGGCCTTTTGCGCTTCTTCCCGACGCTCGGGATCGATCTGTCGCTCGACTTCTCGCTGTCGCGCATCCTCGATCTGCATCACGGGCTGCGCTTCGTCGTCTATCGCTCGGAGTCGACGCAGGTCGGCGTCACGAGCTCCTACTCGTATGGCTTTGGTCGCAAGATCACGGCCGCGCGCCTCGCGCAGGGGCTCGGCTTTTCGCTCGGCGTCGCGCGCATCGATCCGTCGTTCGGCCAGGCCGTCGGCGCCGGCTCCAATCCGGGCACGCTTCTGACGGCATCGGCGAGCTGGGCCTATGACGATCGCCTGTTCGTGTGGGAGCCGCTCAAGGCGCTGTCGCTCGGCGCCGCCATCGCCGCCGACGAGACGGTGCTCGACAACGGCCAGGTGCTGTCGCAAGGCGTCGGCTCGGCGGGCTGGGAATCGATCGTGCCGCTCGCCGACGGACACGGCCTGGCGATGTCGCTCAGCGCCGCCATCACCTTCGGCGATCTGAAGATCGCGCGACAGATGTTGTCGGCCGGCGGCGGCGGCGGGCTGCGCGGCTACGACGTCGAGACGCTGCTCGGCCGCTGGCGCGCGCTCGGCCGCGTCGAGTATCGCCACGTCTTCACGCACGAGCTCGACATCAACCTTTTGCACTCGCTCTATCTGCGCGGCATCGGCGGCGCCGTCTTCGCCGAAGCGGGCGTGGTCAGCCCGTGCGAGTCGTACACGCCCGATTCCAAGTCGGCCGCCTTCGACGTCGGCTACTCGCTGCGCATCTTCGGCGACTGGTTCGGCGTCTCGCAGACGACGATCAACATCGACATCGCGGTGCCGCTGGTCAATCGCGCGCTCGATCGCAGCTGCTTCGGCATGGCGGCAGACGCGTCCAGCCGCGTGCCCTTCGGCTTCTTCTTCAGCTTCGGGCCGCCGTGGTGACTACTGGCCGTGCACGATGACCTTGGTGCCCATGATGCTGCCGACGACGTAGACGTCGTTGGGGCCGAGCGCCCACACGCCGCGGAAGTTGGTGAAGTTGTCGGGCGTCGGCAGGTTGGTCTGCTTCGTCCACGTGCCGCCGCCCGTCGAGTGGTAGATGGTGTTGTTGGCGCCTACCGCCCACAGGTCGCCGGTGGTGCCGGCGACGCCGTAGAGTGCCGTCGTCGTCGGCGGTGACAGCGTCTCCTTGGTCGAGCCGAGGATCATCGTCGACGCTTTGTAGTTGAGCCGCCAGATCGTGCCGTTTCCGCCCACGGTGTACATCTGCGTCGGTGACAGTCCGAAGACGCCGTAGAGCGGGTTGTCGGTGCCGCCGATCGACACGCCGGAGAAGCTCGATCCCTGCGCCGCCGAGTACATCACCGACGTCTCGTCGGCGACCATCATGATGAAGCCGGTGCCGTCGCCCCACACCGACTGCAGCGCGCGGCCGGTGCCGCCCGTGGTCGCCCAGTGGGTACCGCCGAACAGCGTCGAGTTGTAGTGGGCGAAGCCGTACGGATCGCTGCCCGGGTTCGAAATGGTGCCGCCGACCACCCAGGCGTCGTCGCCGGGCCCGCCGACCCAGACGCCGTTGACGTCGACGGTCATGGAGGCGCTGCTGTTGACCCACTTGGTGCCGTCGAAGTGCACGACCAGGCCGCCCGGTCCGGCGGCATAGAGGTCCGAGGCGCTGCGCCCGAAGACGGAGTCGAGCGTGACCATCGTCGGGTAGCGCGTGTCGCCGGCGAAATCGAGCGGGTCGATGGAGCTGCTGTTGTAGAACACCGCGCTCGAGCCGGCGTAGTTGCCGACGGCGTAGATGACGTTGCCGCTGCCCCAGACGCCGTAGAACGAGCCGCTGTCGAACGTCTTGGACGTCCACGTCAGCACCTGACCGCCGCCGCTCATGTCGGTCGCGTTCGGCTGACACATCATGGACGTGTCACAGTGCTCGTTGGCGGCGCAGGTGCACGGCGTGCCGCAGCTCGACAGCCCGCACGAGCCGAGGGCGCAGAGCGGGGTGCAATGAGCCATGTCCGGCGGCATCGACATGTCCGGCGGCGTCGACATGTCGAGCGGCATCGGCATGTCGAGCGGCGCCGTCGACAGATCAGCCGGCGTGAACGTCAGGTCGTCCGGCGTCGTCGGCAGATCGTCGGGCGCGCCGGCCAGATCTTCGCCGCCGCCGCCGGCGCCGAAGTCGGGATCGCCGTGGATCGGCACCGCCGGCACCGGCTGGCACGCCGCGTCCGGGCCGCACGCCTCGTCGCGCGCGGCGCAGTCGACGTTGCCGAGGCAGTTGGCGTAGAGGACGAAGTCGAGGCGCAGGCTCTGTCCGTCGGCGAAGGTGAAGACGGCGGCGTCGTCGATGACGTCGCTGTCGCGGCGCCAGGCCGTCACCTGCACGCGGCTCGAGTGGTCGCGGTGCGCGCCGGGAATGAGCGCGAAGTCGAGCGGCAGCGCCAGGCAGTCCGACTGCACGTCGGCGCCGCACAGGTGGAACTTGGAGTCGAAGACCGGATTGGCGGCGTCGGCGGCGTCGGCGACGCGCAGCTGGATGGTGTCGATGTCGTCGGGGATGCGCAGGCCGGCGGTGTCGACGACGACGACCGCTTCGGTGCGCGCCTTGCTGCAACCGGCGCCGGCGGCGGCGAGCGCCGCGGGGATGACGAGCGCGCGCCTCATCGCGTCGCCGTGATCGGCCCGACGGGCGATGGGGTGAGCGCCTGCTCCTTCGGGCTCAACCCGAAGGCGAGGCCGATGGCCACGCCGGCGACGACGACGGCGCCGACGGAGAGCCCCACGGCGAGCGCGACGTTGCGGCGCCGCGTACGCGCGCGCGCGCCGTCCGATGGCGCGGCGGTGAGCCCGAGCGCCGGTGACGTCGACGGCACTGCCGCCGGCGCGACCGGTGCGACCGGCGGGGGCGTCACCGGTGTGGCCGGCTGATGGTCGAGGTCGAGCAGCCGCTGCTCCTCCTCGAGCGTGCGCACGCGCTCCTCGATCTGCGGCCGATCGGGATCGTCCGGCCTGAGGCGCACGTAGCTGCGCAGCGCCTCGGCAGCGTCGTGCGGCCGCTTGAGCCCCTGCAGCGCGCTGGCGATGTTGTAGAGCAGCGCCGGCTCGTGCGACAGCGTGAACGACTCGCGAAACGAATCGTACGCGCGCTGAAAGTCGCCCGCGTTATAGGCGTCGCGCCCCGCCTTGTAGAGCTGCCGCGCCTGCTGATCGCGCGCCGCATCCGCGCGCGCCGCCCCGTCGCCGACGACAGCCACGCAGGCCGCCGTCACGACCACCATGACGAGTTTCATCCGCTCGATATCGTATCATGATATGGTGCCAGCGATGAGCGCGATCGGTCCTGCGCAGGCAGTGAGGCTCCTCGCGGAGCTCGTCGAGCTCGACCGCCAGATTCGCATCAAGCGCCAGCCGCTGTCGTTGCAGCAGAAGCAGCGCCGCGCGCAGATTGCGCAAGACCTGCATCGCTTCGCGCTGGCGCGGCAGCGCGCCAGCTACGGCGGCACCGGCGAGCAGCGCCGCGATCCGCGCGCCAACGTCAAGCTGCGCGTGCAGCTCATCGGCGGGCCGCGCGCCGTCGAGCTGCAATCGGACTCGCTGGCCGTCGGCGGCATGAGCCTGACGCTCAATTACGCGCCGCGGCTCGGCGATCGTTTGCATCTGCTATTGGTGCCGCCGCAGCCCGATGATCCGTTTGCCGTCGACGGCGAGGTCGTCTGGTTCAACGCCGCGCGCCAGCGCGTGGGCGTGCAGTTCCTCGGCCTCGACGAGGCGCAGCGGCAATTGCTCGAGCGGTTGATCTTCGCCGATCTCGTCGGCGGCGGCGCGCAGTAGCTTAGAGATCGTTCGGCGGGGTTTCGCAGCCGCTGCCGGTCGTGCCGTCGGCATTCGTCCATGGCAGCGGGACGTCGGCGCAGCTCCCGGTCGGCTCGCTGCCGACTCCGCCACGCGCGGCAATCCACTGGTTCACGTAGTCGGCCGGCGCGCGGCGGATGATGTCACGATGCTGCGCGCCGGCATCGAAGCAATACTTGATGGTCGTAGTCGCGCCCGCGCCGGAGAGATCCTTGGCGAACTTCTCGCGCGCGCACTCGGCGAAGCCGGGCCGGCTGGCGGTGTCCTTGCCGCCGTACCAGATGAGGATCGGCGCGCCCATCGGGTCGAGCGCTGGGCGATCCTGCTTCCAGCGCGACGACCACAATGGCGCGTCGCCCGCCGGCGTCGACGGCGCCTGCGTGCAGTCCGAGTTGAAGGGTGCCGCGGCGCACTGAAACCCGACGTTGTTGACGTAGTCGGCGTCGAAGAAGTCGGCGGGCGTTGCGCCGAGCGCTTGCAGCTTCGGCTGGTCGTAACACTCGCCGCCGAGCATCACGTCCTTTGCGGCCTGCTGCTTGGCGGCCTGAAACACCGCGAGCCCGCCACCGGGGTCGCCGCGCAGCGCTCCTGCCGAATACGCGTACTCCATCGCGTACAAGATGAAGCTGACATCGCTGGCGTTCGCGGTCATGAAGCCGCCGGCCGAGGTGGTCACGGCGGCGAACAAGGCCATCGTGGTCTCGAGCGGCGCGAGCGCCGCCACGCCAACGAGGTTGCCCGAGAGTCCATACGCCTTGGCGTACGACTGCGCCGACAAGACGGCATGGCCGCCTTGCGAATGGCCGACGAGCACCACGTTGGCCGGCATCGTCGGCAAGACGTTCGCCGCGGCGCGCGTCGCGTCGAGGACCGAGTGCGCCTCGTCCTCGGCGTTGAAGTAGCCCGGCGGCGACTGTCCGTAGGAAAACCCGGAGTAGTCGGGGACGATGACGGTGTAGCCGTATGCGGCGAGGCGCATCATGCTGGCCGGGTAGTCCTGGTCCGTGGGCGGCGCCGAGAGGTCGAGCAGCGACGGGGCGCATTTCGGTGCGATGCCGACCGACCCGTGCGCAAAGACCACCAGCGGCGCGCCGACGATCGGCTTCTCGGGAACGAGCAGCACCGCCGCTGTGTCTCCCTCGGCGGGCGCGCCCGTCGCCGGCGTGTTGCGCAGCGTGCGATAGGCGATGCGATAGGTCCAAAACCCGGACGTGAAGTTGCCTGGCTCCGTTCCGGTCGCGTCGACGCCGGTCACCGGCGGCTGGTTGTACGCGGTGATCTGCGCGTTCGCCGCGGCCGCCGTCAGCGACTCGGTCACGGCGCAATGGAAGACGTCGCCGCGATGAGTCATGTCCATCGCCGGCAGCCCGGTCGGCAGCGTGTAGACGTCGGCCGCCTTGTCGGTGCAGGCGATGGCCAGCGGCGGCGCGGTGCCGAGCGTCGTCGGAATCATCGCCATGTCGGGCATCGAGTTGTTGTTGGAGCCGTTGCCGCAACCGAGGGCTACGAGCGGTGCGAGAGCGAAGATAAGGGATTTCATCCCATGATTTTACTACGGCTCGATCTTTCCCATCAAGCGCGGAAACGGAATGGTCTCGCGCACGTGGTGCAGCCCACAAATCCACTGCACGGTGCGCTCGACGCCGAGGCCGAAGCCGGCGTGCGGCACCGAGCCGTAGCGACGCAGATCGAGATACCACTCGAAGGCCTCGCGCGGCAGCTTGTGCTCGTCGAGGCGCTGCTCGAGGAGCGCGAGGTCGTCTTCGCGCTGCGCGCCGCCGATGATCTCGCCGTAGCCTTCGGGCGCGATGACGTCGAGCGCGAGCGCCACGCGCGGATCGGCCGGATCGCGTTTCATGTAGAACGCTTTGATCGCCGCCGGGTAGCGATGGATCATGACCGGGCGATCGAACTCTTCGGAGATGGCGGTCTCCTCGTCGGCGCCGAAGTCGTCGCCGAACTTGGCGTCCTTGCCCTTCTTGTTGAGGATCGCGATCGCCTCTTCGTAGCGGATGCGCGGAAACGGCTTCTGCACGCGCTCGAGCTTGCTGAGATCGCGCTCGAGGATCTCGAGCTCGGCGCGCCGGTTCTTGACGACGTTCTGCACGACCTCGACGAGAAAGTCCTCGGCGAGATCCATATCGCCGTCGAGATCCATGTACGCGACCTCGGGCTCGACCATCCAGAACTCGGTCAGGTGGCGGCGCGTCTTCGACTTCTCGGCGCGGAACGTCGGACCGAAGGTGTAGATGCGGCCGAGCGCCATCGCGCCCGCTTCGCCGTAGAGCTGCCCCGATTGCGTCAGGTACGCTTTTTCGTCGAAGTAATCGACCTCGAACAAGTTGGTCGTGCCTTCGCACGCGTTCGGCGTGAAGATGGGCGCGTCCATCAGCACGAAGCCGCGGCTGTCGAAGTAGTTGCGGATCTGGCGGATGATCTCGTGGCGCACGCGCAAGACCGCGACCTGCTTCTTCGAGCGCAGCCACAAGTGGCGCTGCGACATGAGGAATGCGGTGCCGTGATCCTTCGGCGAAATCGGGAAGTCCGCCGTCGGCAGCGCGACGATCTGCAGATCCTTGACGCCGAGCTCGACGCCGAGCGGCGAGCGCTTGTCCTCGCGCACCGGGCCGGTGACGGTGATCGACGCTTCCTGCTTGAGCGAGCCCGCCCTGGCGAAGACCTCCTCGGGGACATC
>Ga0070679_100003224_pt1 | contig 14897 bp, 15 predicted proteins | sample KBSC63BmetaG_FD_65652 | JGI IMG/M metagenome (GOLD analysis project Ga0070679, IMG submission 65652) | Corn rhizosphere microbial communities from Kellogg Biological Station, Michigan, USA - KBS C6-3B metaG | ecosystem: Host-associated > Plants > Roots > Rhizosphere | place: USA: Michigan... | reverse complement strand
CGGACTTGCGAGTCTTACGAATCTGGACAAGCTGCCGCCTAGGGGGGCGCTCCTGATCACCCCGCCACTCAAGATCGTTCACGGGTCCGGGAGCCCGTGTCGGGTGCTGGCGCTGGTGTCGGATTAGAAAAAATGGCATTCGGGGCCGATAAGGGGCCACAAATGCCATTGACTGGCGAATTATTTAGATGTAAACTTGGTGCCATTCTCATTAGCTCCCCCGGTAAGGGCTAAAACGAGGCCGCTATGGCAGAACGCAGCTTCAAGAAGGAAGTCAAGAAGCTCCATCTCGCCAATGGTGAGGAGTTCCGGGGGGAGGGGATCCTCGCGGTTACGAAGGCACTCCTCCAGTCTGGGGTGTCGTACGTCGCCGGCTATCAGGGCGCACCCATCTCCCACCTCATGGACGTGCTGGCGGACTCAAGCGAGGTGCTCGAGGAGCTGGGGGTGCATTTCGAGCAGAGCGCGTCCGAAGCGACGGCTGCCGCAACCCTCGCCGCCTCGGTGAACTATCCCCTCCGCGGCGCGGTCACCTTCAAGTCCACCGTGGGAACGAACGTCGCCTCCGACGCGCTGGCGAATCTCGCCTCGGGCGGCGTGCGCGGCGGCGCGCTCATCATCGTCGGCGAGGACTACGGCGATGGCTCCAGCATCATGCAGGAGCGGTCGCACGCCTTCGCGATGAAGTCGCAGATGTGGCTCCTCGATCCGCGTCCGAACCTCCCGTCCATCGTCGCCGCCGTCGAGCACGGGTTCGAGCTATCCGAGGCGACGAATACGCCGGTGATGCTCGAGCTTCGCATCCGGGCCTGTCACGTGTACGGTCGCTTCATCGCCAAGGACAACGTTCGCCCGACCTTCCGCCTTCGCGATGCGATCGAGCATCCCGTGCGCGACGTGAGCCGCATCGTGCTTCCCCCCGCGAGCTTTCTCCAGGAACAGGAAAAAATCCAGCAGCGCTGGCCCAAGGCGCAGGAGTTCATCGCCTCTCGCCGGCTCAACGAGTTCTTCGCCGAGGATGCGAAGGATTTCGGCATCGTGCTGCAGGGGGGGATGTACAACACGGTGGTGCGCTCGCTCGAGCTGCTCGGGCTGTCGGACGCCTTCGGCAACACGCGGATTCCGTTGCTCGTTCTGAACGTCACCTATCCGCTGTGCGACGCGGACATCGCACGCTTCTGCGCCGGCAAGCGCGGCGTGCTGGTGATCGAGGAGGGACAGCCCAACTTCATCGAGCAGGCGCTGCGCTCGTTCGTCCAGCAGCGGGCGATTCCCGTAGAGGTGCACGGCAAGGATCTCCTTCCCGTGGCGGGGGAGTACACCGCGGCCAGCATGATCGAAGGCGTGCTCGGATTCGTGTCACGCTACGCGCCGCAGCTCGTGGATGAGGAGAAGCTTCCGTCCGCGGCGAGGGCGTCTCGCGCGCGCCCTCGCGCGATGCTCCCGGTCACGAACGCGCGTCCACCGGAGCAGGTCCACGCGCTTCCACCGGAGCAGGTCCACGCGCGTCCACCATCGTTCTGCACGGGCTGTCCCGAGCGGCCGGTCTTCACGGCGATGAAGCTCGTGGAGCGCGAGCTCGGCATGCATCACGTGAGCTGCGACATCGGCTGCCACCTCTTCTCCATCCTGCCGCCGTTCAACATCGGCGCGACCACCATGGGCTACGGGCTCGGCTGGGCGGGCGCGGCTGCGTTCAACACCAAGGAGACGCAGCGGCGAACGATCAGCATCATGGGCGACGGCGGCTTCTGGCACAACGGACTCACGAGCGGTGTCGGCAACGCGGTGTTCAACCAGTCCGACAGCGTGCTGATCGTGATCGACAACAGCTACACCGCGGCGACGGGGGGACAGGACATCCTGTCGTCGACCGCGCACAACCCGACGCGCACGACGAAGCTCTCGATCGCGGACGCGGTGCGCGGCGTGGGCGTGAAGTGGGTGCGCACGGTCACGCGCACCTACGACGTGGCGCACATGCGTGACGTGCTCAAGGAGGCGCTCACGACCGACGCGAAAGGCCCCAAGGTCATCGTGGCGCAGAGCGAGTGCGCGCTCAACGAACAGCGTCGCACGGTTCCACTGCGCGCGCAGCGGCTCAAGGCCGGCAAGCGGGTGGTGCGCGAGCGCTTCGGCGTGGATGAGGACACGTGCACGGGCGATCACTCGTGCATTCGGCTGTCGGGCTGCCCGTCGCTCTCGATCAAGGACAATCCCGATCCGCTGCGCATCGATCCGGTCGCGACGGTGCTCGATAGCTGCATCGGCTGCGGGCTGTGCGGCGAGGTGGCGCACGCCGCGGTGCTCTGTCCCTCGTTCTATCGCTCCGAAATCATCTCCAATCCGGGAGTGGGCGAGCGGCTGCTCGACCGGGTGCGGCAGACGATGATCGCGTTCGTGCAACGGCGAATCGATCGCCGGCTCGCGGACATCCTTGGTTGAGGGCCCGTTCGCGCACCCATGGACTCGAGCCTTGCACCCAACCACCGCGCCATCGGGACGCCGCGCCCCGCCGCCATCACCGTCGCCATACTCGCCATGGGGGGCGAGGGCGGCGGCGTGCTCGCGGACTGGATCGTCGAGCTCGCGGAGCATTCGAACTACTTCGCGCAAAAGACGTCGGTTCCCGGGGTCGCTCAGCGCACCGGTTCCACGATCTACTATTGTGAGATCTTTCCCGAAACGGCTGCGCTGGCGGAAGGGAGGGAACCGGTGCTCGCGCTGATGCCCGTGGTGGGGCAGCTCGATGTCGTGATCGCGTCCGAGCTCATGGAGTGCGGACGGGCGATCCAGCGCGGACTGGTGACGCCCGATCGCACCACGCTCATCACCTCGACCCACCGCGTGTACTCGATCGCCGAGCGTACGCACAGCGGCGATGGGCGCGTCGATCCGACGCAGTTCATCGAGGCGGGTGCGGCGGCGGCGCGCCGATTCGTGCGGGACGACTTCGCGCGCATCGCGCGTGAGGCCGGGAGCGTGATCAGCGCGCCGCTGTTCGGGGCGCTGGCGGCGACGCACGCCCTCCCCTTCTCGCGCGAGCAGTTCGAGGACGCGATTCGGAGCAGCGGCGTGGGCGTGGAGTCGAGCCTGCGGGCGTTCGCCGGCGGATACGAGGCGGCGTCGTCGACCGCCTCGGAGCAGCGCGCGCCGCTCGAACGCGGCGAGGCCGGAGCCGCGGCGGCGCCGCGCATCGGCGTCCGGCTGCGGGCGCTCGCGTCCCGCGTCGAGGGGTCGTTCCCGCCCGACACCCACGCGATCGTGCTCGCCGGCGTCGTGCGGCTTGGCGACTATCAGGACGAGCGATACGCCACGCAGTACGTGGACATGCTCGATCCCATTCGCGAGCTCGACGCGGAGCTCGGCGGCGGCGATTCCGTGCTCCTGCGCGAGACCGCGCGGTATCTCGCGCTCTGGATGTCGTACGAGGACGCGATTCGCGTGGCCGATCTCAAGATTCGCCGCACGCGCTTCGAGCGCGTGCGCGAGGAGACGCACGCGACGTCCGAGCAGGTGCTTCGCATTCGCGAATTTCTGCATCCGCGGCTCGACGAGATCGCCGACGTGTTGCCGGCGCCCATCGGGCGCTGGCTGCTGCGCTCCGGATTCGCCCGCCGGCTCATCGTGCGTCTGACGCGCGAGGGGCAGATGGTGGAGACGACGTCGCTCGTGGGCTTCCTCAAGCTCTGGTTCATCGCGAGCCTGCGCCCGCTTCGCCCGCGCTCGCTGCGATTCGAGCGCGAGCACCGGTTGATGAGCGAGTGGCTCGCGCAGATTCCGCCGCTGGCGCGCGAGGACTACGCGCTCGCGTGCGAGGTCGCGATGTGCCCGCGCCTCGTGAAGGGCTACGGCGACACGCACGCGCGCGGGAGCCGGAGCTTCGCCGCGGTGATGGGCGCGCTTCCGCGGCTGCGCGGACGCGCGAACGCGTCGCACCAACTGCGGCGGCTGCGCGAGGCCGCGCTCGCCGACGAGACGGGTGAGAAGCTCGAGCAGGCGCTGCGGGAGGTCGCATGAGCGCGGCCGCGGAGGTCGCGTGAAGATCGTCTGCCTGGGTGGAGGTCCCGCCGGCCTGTACTTCTCGATCCTCATGAAGAAGGCCGATCCGAGCTGCGAGATCACTGTGATCGAGCGGAATCGGCCGAACGACACGTTCGGCTGGGGGGTGGTGTTCTCGGACAAGACGATGAGCGGCTTCCGCGAGGCCGATCCCGAGTCGCACGCGGCGATCACAAACGCCTTTCGCCACTGGGACGACATCGACGTCCACTTCAAGGGGCGCACGATCCGCTCGGGAGGCCATGGCTTCTGCGGAATCGCGCGCATCACGCTGCTCAGGATTCTCCAGCGCCGCGCGACGGAGCTCGGCGTGGAGCTCCGCTTCGAGACCACCGTTACCGACCCGGACGACTACACGGCGGACTACGATCTCGTGGTCGCCGCCGACGGCGTGTCGTCCATCTCGCGCGCGAAGTATCAGGACGTTTTCCGTCCGAACCTCCAGCGGCGCTTCAATCGCTTCATCTGGCTGGGCGCCGCGACGGCGCTGGACGCGTTCACCTTCGACTTCAAGGAAACCGAGTGGGGGTGGTTCAATCTCCACGCGTACCGCTTCGACGAGAGCTGGTCCACGGTGATCATCGAGACGCCGGAGCGGAACTGGCGCGCGGCGGGGATGTGCGAGATGGAGCTCTCGCAATCGATCGAGATGTGCGAGCGCATGTTCGCCGATCGGCTGAACGGCGCGCGGCTGATCTCGAACGCGAAGCATCTCTCGGGCTCGAACGCCTGGCTGGTCTTTCAGCGCGTGCTGTGCGAGCGATGGCACCACAGGAACATCGTGCTCATCGGCGACGCGGCACACACCGCGCACTTCAGCATCGGCTCGGGCACCAAGCTCGCCATGGAGGATGCGCTGGCGCTCGCGCGCGTGCTCTCGACGCGCACCGGTGACGTCGAGACGGCGCTCGCCCGCTATCAGGAGGAGCGCGAGGTCGAGGCGCTCAAGCTGCAGAGCGCCGCACGCAACCGCATGGAATGGTTCGAGCACGTCGACCGCTACGTGCGGCTCGAGCCGGAGCAGTTCGCCTACAATCTGCTCACCGGCAGCCAGCGGCTGGGGCACGCGAACCTCAAGGTGCGCGATGCGCGGTACATCGAGGGGGTCGAGCGCTGGTTCGCCGGGCGACATGGCGTCGACGAATCGCGCCCGCCCATGTTCACGCCGTACACGATTCGTGGGCTGACGCTCAAGAATCGCGTGCTCGTGTCGCCCATGGCCACCTACATGGCCACCGACGGCGTCCCGAACGACTTCCATCTCGTGCACTTCGGCGCACGCGCGATGGGCGGCGCCGCGATGGTCTTCACCGAGATGACCTGCACCTCGCCCGACGCGCGGATCACCCCCGGGTGCCTCGGCATGTGGAACGATGCGCAGCGGGACGCATGGACGCGCATCGTGAGCTACGTGCACGCGAACACCGACGCGAAAATCGCGATCCAGCTCGGCCACGCGGGCCGCAAGGGCTCCACGCGGCCGCCCTGGGAGGGGAGCGATCAACCGCTCGCGAGCGACAACTGGCCGCTCGTGTCCGCGTCCGCCATTCCATACATCGAGGGGCAGACGCAGCTCCCGCGGGAAGCGAGCGAGGAAGACCTCGCGCGCATCCGCGAGGATTTCGTCGCGGCGACGCGGCGCGCCGCCCAGGCCGGATTCGACTGGCTGGAGCTGCACTGCGCGCACGGCTACCTCCTGTCCAGCTTCATCTCGCCGCTCACGAACCAGCGCACCGACGCCTACGGCGGATCGCTGTTCAAGCGCTGCCGCTTCCCGCTCGAGGTCTTTTCGGCGATGCGGGACGTGTGGCCCGTCGAGCGGCCGATGAGCGTTCGCATCTCGGCCACCGACTGGGTGGACGGCGGTCTCACGCCGGAGGACGCGACGATCGTGGCGCGGCTCTTCAGGGCCGCCGGCGCCGACGTGCTCGACTGCTCGTCCGGACAGGTGAGCAAGGCCGAGCGTCCGGTGTACGGCCGGATGTTCCAGGTGCCGCTGTCCGATCGGATCCGCAGCGAGGCCGAAATCTCCACCATCGCGGTGGGGAACATCTTCGAGGGCGATCACGTCAACACGATCATCGCCTCGGGACGCGCGGATCTGTGCGCGGTGGCGCGGCCGCATCTGGCGGACCCGGCGTGGACGCTGCACGAGGCAGCGAAGCAGGGCTACGCCAACATCTGGTGGCCCACGCCGTACTACCTCGGCAAGGTGCAGCTGGAGCGCAACGTTGCCCGCGCGATGCTGCTCGCGGCCGAAGCGTGACGAGCGCCGCGCCCGACTCCGGCCTGCGACCGCTCGCGGGGAGACACGCGCTCGTCACCGGCGGCGCGCGCGGCATTGGCGCGGCGATCACGCGCGCGCTGCTGCACGAGGGCGCGGAGGTCACGATGCTCGGCCGCGCGCAGGCGGCGCAGCCGATGGACTGTCTGCTCGCGGAGGCGCGCGCGCGCGTGGCGTACGTACGCGGCGACGTGGCGGATGCTGGCGACGTCGCGCGCGCGACGGCGGAGGCGCGCGCGCGCTTCGGCACGATCACGATTCTCGTCAACAACGCGGGGCAGGCCGCCTCGGCGCCGTTCCGACGCACGGATGCGGCGATGTGGCGGCGCATGATGTCGGTGAATCTCGACGGCGCCTTCCACTGCGCGCAGGCGACGCTGCCGGGGATGCTCGAGGCGGGGTGGGGGCGGATCGTGAACATCGCCAGCACCGCGGGGCTCGTGGGCTACCGCTACGTGTCCGCGTACTGCGCCGCGAAGCACGGCGTGATCGGGCTGACGCGCGCGCTGGCGATGGAAGTCGCGCCGCACGGAGTGACGGTGAACGCGGTGTGCCCGGGCTACACGGCCACCGGGATGTTCGAGGACACGATCGCGGCGATCGTCGCCAAGACGGGACGAACGCGCGACGAAGCGGAAGCGGAGCTGCTCGAGCACAATCCGCAGCGCCGGCTGGTGCTGCCGGAGGAGGTGGCGAACGCCGTCACCTGGCTCTGCCTGCCGGGCAGCGACGCGGTGAACGGCGAGACGATCAGCGTGGCTGGCGGGGAGGCCACGTGAGCGCAGAGGACAATGGAACGGAGACGACGTTGGCATCCGATTCGACAACCAGGGAGGATGGATCCGTGAGCGAGCCCGTGCTCGATTTCGAAACGCGTGTGACCATGGACGATCATCAGGCGCTGCGATTGTGGCTGCGCTGGCTGTCGTGCACGACACGCATCGAAAACCAGATTCGCGCACGGTTGCGACAGCATTTCGAGACCACGCTTCCCCGTTTCGATCTCATGGCGCAGCTCGAGCGCGATCCGGACGGCCTGCGCATGTCGGAGCTGTCGAAGCGGCTGATGGTCACCGGCGGCAGCATCACCGGGATCACCGACCAGCTCGAGCAGGAGGGGCTCGCGGTGCGCATGCCGGTGCAGAGCGACCGGCGGGCGGTGATCGTGAAGCTCACGCCGAAAGGGCTGGAGCGTTTCCGGAAGATGGCAGCGGACCACGAGCAGTGGATCATCGAGTTGCTCTCCGCGCTGAGCGATGATGAGCAGCACACGATGCTCGCGCAGTTCCGCCGCCTGAAGATGCACCTTGGCAACGTCGCGGCGGCATCCGTCGACGGCACGGGACCGCAGCAGTGAGCGACGCCCGAAGCGTGGCTGGCGCGGCGACCGGGGAGACGTCCGGTGCGAAGCGCCTGTCGTCGTACGCGGCCACGCACTTTCGCTTCGCCGCGTCCAACGGCGTCGCGACGATCACGCTCGACCGGCCCGAGAAGAAGAATCCGCTCACCTTCGAGTCGTACGCCGAGCTGCGGGACCTCTTCCGCGCGATGGAGCACGCGTCGGACATCACCGTCATCGTGCTCACGGGCGCGGGGGAGAACTTCTGCTCGGGCGGCGACGTGAAGGAGATCATCGGCCCGCTGACGTCGATGCCGATGCCGGCGCTGCTCGCGTTCACGCGCATGACCGGCGACGTGATCAAGGCGATGCGCGCCTGCCCGCAGCCGATCGTCGCGGCGATCGATGGCGTGTGCGTCGGGGCTGGCGCCGTGCTCGCGCTCGCATCCGACCTTCGCCTCGGCACCGCGCGGAGCAAGATCGCCTTCCTGTTCACGCGCGTCGGCCTCGCCGGCTGCGACATGGGGAGCTGCGCGCTGTTGCCGCGCGTGATCGGCCAGGGACGCGCGGCGGAGCTGCTCTACCTCGGACGCAGCATGACCGGCGAGGAAGCCGAGCGGTGGGGATTTCTCAACCGCCTGTGCGAGCCCGGCGCGTTGCAGGGTGACGCGCAGGCGCTGGCGGCGCAGCTCGCGGCGGGGCCCACCGCATCGCACGCGATGACCAAGCGCATGCTCCACCAGGAATGGAACATGGGGGTGGACGAAGCGATCGAGGCCGAGGCGCAGGCGCAGGCGATCTGCATGATGACGCAGGACTTTCATCGCGCCTACCACGCGATCGTCGAGAAACAACCTCCACGGTTCGAAGGCAATTGATCGACACGGCGCGCGGGCACCTCGAGTGGCCGTTCTTCGAGCCACGCCACAGGGAGCTGTCCGGGCGCGTGCGCGCGCTCGCGCGGGGGCACATCGCGGCCGAGCATCCGGCGAACGTGGACGCCGAGTGCCGCGCGCTGGTCGAGTTGCTCGGAGCGAACGGCTTGCTCGCGCATGCGATCGGCGGCACCGCGTACGGCGGTGCCTCTGAGCAGCTCGACACGCGGGCGCTCTGTCTCATCCGGGAGGCGCTCGCCGAGCGATCGGCGTTGGCGGACTTCGCCTTCGGCATGCAGGGGCTCGGCTCCGGCGCGATCACGCTGTTCGGTACGGACGAGCAGAAGGCGGCGTATCTCCCCCGCGTCGTGCGCGGCAGCGCGATTGCGGCGTTCGCGCTGTCGGAGCGCGAGGCGGGCTCCGACGCGGCGGCGCTGCAGTGCGCCGCGACGCTCGACGGCGACGCGTACGTGGTGCGCGGGGAGAAACTGTGGGTGTCGAACGGAGGCATCGCCGACTTCTACGTCGTGTTCGTGCGAACGGGCGAGGCCGCGGGCGCGAAGGGGGTGAGCGCGCTCATCGTGGACGCGAATGCGCCCGGACTCGAGGTGGCCGAGCGTATCGATGTGATCGCGCCGCATCCGCTGGCGCGGCTGACGTTCGCGAACTGCCGCGTCCCCGTGTCGCGGATGCTCGGCAAGGCCGGCGAAGGGTTCACGATCGCGATGGCGACGCTCGACGTCTTCCGCACGTCGGTGGCGGCGGCGGCGATCGGCCTCGCGCGCCGCGCGTTCGACGCCGCGATGGGGCGGGTGACGACGCGCAAGCTCTTCGGCCACGCGCTGGGCGAGATGCAGCTGACGCAGGCGAAGCTCGCGGCCATGGCGACCGACATCGACGCCGCCGCGCTCCTCACCTACCGCGCGGCGTGGATGCGCGACTGCGGCAGGTCGATCACGGTGGAGGCGGCGATGGCGAAGATGGCCGCGACGGAGGCGGCGCAGCGCGTGATCGATGCCGCGGTTCAGATCTTCGGCGGCCAGGGCGTGGTGAGCGGCGAGCCGGTCGAGCAGCTGTACCGGGAGATCCGCCCGCTGCGGATCTACGAGGGCGCGACGGAGCTTCAGCAGCTCATCATCGGGCGCGGAGTGATCCGGGCGTACCGCGATTCGGTGCCGGCCGGTGCGTGAGGCCGCGGGAAGTGCCCGCGTGGCGCGCGCCGCGTCGGCGATGGCGTATCGGTCGCACGTGATCGTGCGATTCGCCCACTGCGACCCCGCGGGAATCGTGTTCTTCCCGCGGTACATGGAGATGTTCAACAACCTCGTCGAGGACTGGTGCCGCGACGCGCTCCGCATGTCGTTCGCTGAGCTGCATCTGGAGCGCGGCCTGGGACTGTCGACGGTGCATCTGGAAGTCGATTTCATCGCGCCGAGCGTGCTCGGCGAGGAGCTGGCGACGACGCTCGAGGTCCGGAAGATCGGCACGAGCTCGATACGCCTCGGCGTGGTGCTGGCTGGCGCCGATGGCGCCGATCGCGTGCGAGGCGAGATGGTGCTGGTGCTCGTGGATGGACGCTCGAAGCGCGCGTGTCCACTCACCGACGAGCTCCGCCAGCGAATGGCTGCGTTTCAAACGGAGAGCTGAGCTTTTGCCCCCCTTTACCGTGACTGACTAGACATGGCCGCGTCCAAAATACTGCAACCACCGGACTGGTTTCGTCCCAAGGGGTACGCCAACGGCGTCCTTTCACACGGTCGCGCGCTGTTCGTGAGCGGAATGATCGGGTGGGATGCTGACGGCCAGCTCGTGGCCGATGACCTGGTGGGCCAGGTGGGTCAGGCGCTCAGAAACATCGTCGATGTGCTCGCGGAGGGCGGCGCCACGCCCGACCACATCGTGCGCATGACCTGGTACGTAGTCGACAAGAAGGAGTACATCACGCTCTCGAAAGAGATCGGCGAGGTCTATCGCGAGATCATCGGCTACCACTACCCCGCGATGACGGCCATCCACGTGATGGATCTGATGGAAGAAGGGGCGCTCGTCGAAATCGAAGCCACCGCGATGCTCCCCGACTAGAGCGTTCGCGCCGCCCGCGGCGCAGCGCCGCGGTCATCTCACTTCGCCAACACTGCCAATTCACCTCGAGGAGACATACACATGTCTGCCGCAGCCGCATCGCCCCAACGATCCCCCAACGCATCGCTCGTGTACCGCATGGTCGACGCCTACTGCGCGATGGACGCCGACGCGCTCACGCCGCTGCTGCACGCGCGCGCCAAGCACTCGGCTCCCGGGTCCGATTTCGGCACGGACATCGAGGGCGGCACGACGATCGTCGAATACTTCCGGAACAACGTCTTCCCGTCGTTCCACGATGTCCGGTTCGAGATCGTGAACTGCTACGAGGACCGGCAGCAGCCGGTGGTCATCGCCGAATGGCGCAGCCATCTCAAGCCCAAGACGGGGAAGAACTACAGCAACAACGGCGCGTTCTTCGTCGAGATCAGGGACGGCCGGATCTACTGGGTGCGCGAGTACTTCGACACCGAGAAGGCGCACGCCAATGTCTAACACCGCTCCGGCGGCAGCGATGGAGCTGCGCGGCAAGACGGCGGTGGTCACCGGCGCGGCGCGCGGGCTCGGGCTCGTGATCGCCGAGGCGTTCGCGCGCGAGGGGATGCGCGTGGCCGGCATCGACGTCAAACGCGAGGAGCTCGCCGAGGCAATGCGGTCGGTGGGGGAGCGTTACGGGGTGGAGACGCTGTCGTTCGCCGGCGACATCGGCGACGAGAAGACGGTCCGCTCGTTCATCGCCGACACGATGCGCCAATGGAACCGCATCGACGTGCTCGTGAACAACGCCGGCATCCGGAAGATCGCGCCGGTGTGGGAGACGTCGGTGGAGATGTGGGACGAGATTCACAACGCGAACCTGAAGGGGCATTTCCTGTGCACGCGGGAGGTGCTCAATCAGGCGATGCGCCCGGCGAACGACGGCGTGATCATCGTGATCTCGTCCGGGTCCGGGAAGAAGGGCGAAGAGGACAGCTCGGCCTATTGCGCGTCCAAGTGGGGTGTGATCGGATTTGCCGAGTCGGTGGCGAAGGATCTGAAGAAGAGCCGGATTCGGACCACGACCATCACGCCGGGGATGATCCTGACGCCGATGGCGCGCGAGTCCGAGGCGTGGGGGCTCGGGCTCGACTGGCTCGATCCATCGGCGGTGGCGGAGGCGGTGGTCTTTTGCGTGAAGCAGGACGCCGACACCATCATTCCGGAGCTGCGCATCTACCATCGCGCGCAGGTGTAGGGCTCGGAGAGCGCCGGGACCGGGATTCGAGGCTGTACAGCCGGTTCCGACCGGTCCCCGCGCCCGGCGCACAGTCGTGTTGCTTGGCGACTGGCCGCGAGTTATCATTAGAAGCTGTACGCGTTTGCCCTTCACCACTCCATACGCTCCTTCATGCCGATTCGTGGTCCCCGTCTCAGGGTCATTCGACGCCTGGGCGTTCAGCTCCCCGGTCTCACGCGCAAGGACGGCGAGCGTCGTCCGTATTCCCCCGGCCAGCACGGCCCGACGGGATCCAAGCGCCGGAAAACCAGCATGTTCCGCCGTCTCCTCGAGGAGAAGCAGAAGGTCCGCTTCAACTACGGGGTCACCGAGACGCAGCTCCGCCGTTACTTCGCGGAGGCCCAGCGCCTTCCCGGCAAGACAGGCGACAACCTGCTGGGCCTCCTCGAGCGCCGGCTGGACAACGTCGTCTTCCGGCTCGGCTTCGCACCCACGATTCCCGCCGCACGCCAGCTGGTGTCGCACGGACACGTTCGCGTGAACGGGAAGAAGGTGGATCGCGCGAGCTTCCTGGTGGAGGTCGGTGAGACGGTGGGGCTTCCCGAGGGGAAAACCCGCGAGCGCGCCGGGATCGTCGAGTCGGTGACGCGTGGACCGCAGGTGCGGATTCCCGGCTATCTGGCGCTCGACCCGGACGACAAGTTCACTGGCCGCGTGATCGGCACGCCATCGCGCGCCGACATTCCGTTCGTCGTGAACGAGGCAGCGATCGTGGAGTTCTACGCGCGGTAGTGCTCACGCGCGCAAAAAGCGAAGAGGCCGGCCCACCACGTGGGCCGGCCTCTTTCGTTCGGAGCGCTTCGACCGCTAGGGCGCGCAGCTCGCGATCGGGAGCACCTGGTACCGGACGCCGGGCGCCTGCGTCTCCACGCGAAGCAGAAAGCTGGAAGGCGCCTTCGCGTCCTTCTGCTTGAGGTTCGAGGCGACGAGCGTCGTGAGCTGGCGCTGCGTGGGATCCGGCAGGTCGCTCTCCGCCACCGAGATGCCGGAGACTCCGCCCTGGTCATCGAACTTGAGCGAGATCACCTCGAAGCCCTTCGGAATGGGCGGCGCGGCATTCGCGACGAGCATCTGCACCACGGAGCTGTCGACCACGGCGTCGAGGGCGGGGAGATTGGGCTCTGGCCTGGGCGTGCACGCCGCCGCCGGGGTGGCGGCGGCGGGACCCGACGCGGCGACCTGCGTCGCGGGCGCGGCCGCTGCGACCGGGGTGTCTCCACCGAACGAGGCGGTCCAGAAGAGCTGCCGCATCGACGACACATCCGACTGAATGTTGGTCTGGTACGCGATGAACGATTCGCGCTGCGACGCGGTGGAGAAGAATCTCGCCACGGCGACGTACCGACCACCCGCGTTGCCGGAGGGTGACATCCCGCCGTCCTCGTTGGTCCATTCGTACTTCGATATCTCCACGCGACGTCCGGCGATCTGCGTTTCGCAATCGTCAGTCCGATTCGCCCCGCTGCCCCAGGTGAGCGCGCTCGGTCCCGCACCGCTCCCGACCGCGATCCACCGATGCTCGCCGCTCCAGAAGAAGCGCGCATCCGCCATGTCTCGCATCGTCCCGCTTCCATTGCCGCGCACGACATAGCCCTGCGGAATCATGAGCGTCATTCCCGCGGGCGCCGAGATGGAATGCCACTTGTCCGTCTTCATCTTGGGCTGGCTGCACATGTCGCTCATCGGCTGCGCGGTCGCGCTTCCTGCAGCCGCGAGCACGCACGCGGTGGCGAGCACGGAATACGAACGGACGTGCGGGAACATGAGGATCCTTGGCAAGGGATGAGATCGCCAGTTACTCGGTGCGCCACACCCTAAGGGCCGGCGATCAGAACGCAAGAATCCCCGGGTGCGTACTGGCCATAAAGAATTCATTGTCTCATTTTCCCCGCGCCGAGCTCGCCCGCTGGCCCTTTCACCTCCCGATTGCGTAGCTTCACCACATCACTTCCCCTTCCGGTACTCAAATGCTCGTCCCTCGTACCTCGCGTCGATCACTCTCCCTGCTCGCCCTCGCTGCGTTCGCGCTCGCGAGCTGTTCGCGCGGCGGCGGCGCCGCCGTCGACACCAGCGCTGTCGCGCCACCCCCGCCGCCTCCCTCCGCGCCCAAGGCGCAAATGGGGATGATGATGGGCGACACCGCCATGGTCATGCTGGAGGGATTCTGCGGCGCCGAAGAGGGGGACTCGGCGTCGTCCCCACGGGTGGATCTCATCGTGAACGGCGAGGCCGCGCAGCGTGCGTCGCGCGTGATTATCAACGTGAACGCGGCCGCGCCGGGGGACCTGAAGGCGGAGCTCGTCGCGGGACGCGACGCGCACGCGATGTGCGGCGGGCACGCGCGTCACATCTACCTTGGCGGCACCACGATGTTTCTCGGCAACCCGATTCTCACGCTGTCGAGCGCAACGCCCGTCACCGTCGCGGCGCGCAGCACGACGTCGAAGATGCTCGGACCGCCGGTGGAGGTGAAGCCGGGACAGCGCGGCGCGCATCTCGAGTGGGACGCGCCCTCGCAGCCGCAGCCCTAGCGCTCAGCCCCGCACGTCGGTGCCCGTGCGCGCCCACGGGATGATCTCCAGGCGCTCGAGCGGAATCGGCTTCTTCGTGCGCTCGTCGATGCCGAATTGCTCCGGCGTGTCGTAGAGCCGCTCGAGCGCCGCGTCGATCTCGGCGAGCTCCGCGGACTCGCGCGTCGCATTCGACGCGTCGATCTCCGCGTCGATCGTATCCGTTCCGAGATCGGCCGGATGCAGCGGCACCTTCGTCAGGTCCCCCGACTGTTCCTGTTCATCATCCGCCGCTTCCGCGCTGCTGTAGCGCTGCAGCTCGCGCTGCAGTGCGGCGCGCTCCTGCAGGAGACGCTGCTCGAAGTGCTTGAGCTGTGCTGCCGAGAGTGCCATTGATCACAGTCCGGTGCGAAGTGAATGAGTGCGCTCGAGCCTCTGCAACCAAGCAAAGGTCGTTCCGCCATCAGAA
>Ga0070679_100003221_pt1 | contig 14910 bp, 11 predicted proteins | sample KBSC63BmetaG_FD_65652 | JGI IMG/M metagenome (GOLD analysis project Ga0070679, IMG submission 65652) | Corn rhizosphere microbial communities from Kellogg Biological Station, Michigan, USA - KBS C6-3B metaG | ecosystem: Host-associated > Plants > Roots > Rhizosphere | place: USA: Michigan... | reverse complement strand
GCTGCGGGCAAGGCCGCCGTGCTCGAGCTCGGCGGGAACGGCCCGGTCGTCGTGATGGACGATGCCGACCTGGAGCTCGCGGCCGATGCCGCCGTCACCGCATGCTTTCTCTGCGCCGGCCAGAGCTGCACCGCCGGCGAGCGGCTGCTCGTGCATCGCGACGTTCGGGAGGCGTTCGTCGAGCAGCTCCGCGAGCGCACGCGGTCGGTCGTGCTCGGCGACCCGTTCGATGCCGCGACGACGATGGGGCCGCTGAACAACGCCGGCGTTGCCGAGAAGATGGACGAGCACGTCGCGGACGCGATCGAGCGCGGCGCGCGGGTCGTCCACGGCGGCGCCCGGGCCGCGGGCTTCCCGACCGACCTCTACTGGCAGCCGACGGTGCTGGACGGCGTCCCGGCCGACGCGCGGGTCGCACAGGAAGAGACGTTCGGCCCGATCGCGCCCGTCGTCGCCGTCGACTCGCTCCAGCACGCGATCGCGCTGACGAATGCGTCGCCCTACGGTCTCCTCTCGGCCATCTTCACGCGCGACCTCGCGCAGGGACTTCGCTTCGCCGACGAGGTGCGGACGGGCTGGGTCAACATCAACGACTCGTCGAACTACTGGGAGGCGCACCTGCCGTTCGGCGGCCGGGCCGGGACTGCGAGCGGCATCGGCCGCGTCGGCGGCAGCGCGCCCATGGAGTCGTTCACCGAGCTGCAGACCGTCGTCGTCGGGTGACCTACGACTACGTGATCGTCGGCGGCGGGTCCGCCGGGTGCGCGCTCGCGGCGCGGCTGACCGAGGATGCGGACACGCGCGTGCTCGTCCTCGAGGCGGGCCGGCCGGACTCGTGGTGGGACCTCTACATCCACATGCCCGCGGCCCTCTCGTTCCCGATCGGCAACCGCTTCTACGACTGGCGCTACGAGTCGGAGCCGGAGCCGCACATGAACGGGCGTCGTATCTACCACGCACGAGGCAAGGTGCTCGGCGGCTCGAGCTCGATCAACGGGATGATCTTCCAGCGCGGCAACCCACTCGACTACGAGCGGTGGGGCTTCGAGCAGTGGGACTACGCGCACGTGCTGCCGTACTTCAAGCGAATGGAGAGCTGCCTCGCGGGCGCCGACGACTGGCGTGGGGGAGACGGGCCGCTCGTGCTGGAGCGTGGGCCGGCGAGCGGCCCTCTCTTCGCCGCGTTCTTCGACGCGGTGCAGCAGGCGGGCTATCCGCTCACGGATGACGTGAACGGCTTCAAGCAGGAGGGCTTCGCGCGGTTCGACCGCAACATCCGGAACGGCCGCCGGTGGAGCGCCGCGCGTGCGTACCTGCACCCGGCGCTCGGGCGCCCGAACCTCGAGGTGCGGACCCGTGCGCTCGTCGAACGCGTCGTGTTCGACGGGACGCGCGCAGTCGGCGTGCAGGTGGACGGCGCGACGATCCGCGCGGGCGAGGTGGTGCTGTGCGGCGGCGCGATCAACTCGCCGCAGCTCCTGCAGCTCTCGGGGATCGGGAACGCCGAGGAGCTCGAGGCGCTCGGTATCGACGTCGTGCAGGACCTCCCGGGCGTCGGCGAGAACCTGCAGGACCACCTCGAGGTGTACGTGCAGTGCTCGTCGAAGCTGCCGGTGACGGTGGCGCCGGCCTACAAATGGCGCAACCGCCCGCTCGTCGGGCTCAGGTGGCTGCTCTTCAAATCCGGGCCGGGGGCGACGAACCATTTCGAGGCCGGCGGCTTCGTCCGCTCGAACGACGACGTCACGTACCCGAACGTCATGTTCCACTTCCTGCCGATCGCGGTGCGCTATGACGGCACGGCGCCGCAGGGTCACGGGTACCAGCTGCACGTCGGGCCGATGTACTCGGACTCGCGCGGGTCGGTGAAGATCACCTCGCGCGACCCGCGGGCGCATCCGGCGCTGCGGTTCAACTACCTGTCGACGGCGGAGGACCGGCGCGAGTGGGTCGAGTGTGTCCGGGCGGCCCGGTCGATCCTCGGGCAGCCCGCGTTCGCACCGTTCAACGGCGGCGAGCTCTCGCCCGGCGCGGAGGTGGAGACCGACGAGGAGATCCTCGACTGGGTGCGCCGTGACGCCGAGACGGCGCTTCATCCCTCGTGCACGTGCGCCCTGGGTCCCGTCGTCGATCCCGGCACGATGCGCGTCCACGGCGTCGACGGCCTGCGCGTGGTCGACGCGAGCGTGTTCCCGAACGTGACGAACGGCAATATCTATGCACCCGTGATGATGGTCGCCGAGAAGGCAGCGGACCTGATCCGTGGCAACACACCGCTCGCGCCCGCGGAGGTGGGCTTCTACCGGCATGACGCTGAGCGAACAGCGAGTCGGTGACCTCCTGGCGGCGCTCGGCGAGCGCACGCCTGCTCCTGCGAGCGGCGTCGCAACCGCACTCACCGCCGCGCTCGCGGCCGCGCTCGTCGAGCTCGCGGGTCGGTTCGCCGAGGACGACCAGTCCGTCGTGCGTGCGAAGGCGCTCTGGTCGCGCCTCTCGGAGCTCGCCGACGAGGACGCGGATGCCTACACGGCGTTCATGGCCGACCGGACGGCGGAGACGAGAGAGCGAATCGTCGCCGTCCCGGAGGAGATCGCCGCCTGCGCCGACGAGGTCGCCGGACTCGCCGCCCACGTGCGTACCCAGCTGCAGAGCGCGGTGGCCGGCGATGCCGAAGCGGCCGGCGAGCTCGCCCGAGCGGCCGCCACCGTCGCCCGCCGCCTCGCCGCCCTGAACGTGCCCTGACCCGCCCCTCGTCGTGCGCCCCGCGTACCCTGGCTCGATGCCGTCCTTCGCCTCCCTGCTCGAGGAGCGTCCCGTGCTCGTTGCCGACGGCGCGACCGGGACGAACTACCAGGACATGGGAATCGCGCCCGGCGTTGCGCCCGAGGAGTGGGTGTTCGACGCGCCGGAGCACGTCCAGGAGCTGCATCGCCGCTTCGACGAGGCGGGCTCCGACCTCGTCCTCACCTGCACGTTCGGCGCGAGCTCCCTGCGGCTCGCGGACGGCCCGCTCGCCGGGCGGGCGGACGAGCTCAACCGCACTGCCGCCGAGCTCGCTCGCGCGGCGGTCGGCGCGGGCGTGCTCGTGGCCGGATCGATCGGGCCGACCGGCCACCTGAGCGATCCGCTCGGGCCGCTCACCCGCGAGCTCGCGACGGCGACGTTTGCCGAGCAGGCGGGCGCGCTCGCAGCGGGAGGTGTCGACCTGCTCGTGCTCGAGACGTTCTTCTCGCTCGACGAGGGCTTGTGGGCGGTCGAGGGCGTCCGTCGCGCGACCGACCTTCCGCTCGTCGTCTCCTACAGCTTCGACCAGGGGACGCGCACGATGATGGGGCTCCGTCCGGCCGAGGTGGTCGAGGCGTTCGTCCCGCTCGGAGTCGCGGCGGTCGGAGCGAACTGCGGCAGGTCGCTGGCCGATACGGATCAGATCGTCGACGAGCTGCTGGCGGCGGCCGACGGAGTGCCGCTTTGGGTGAAGCCGAACGCCGGCGTCCCGCGGATCGTCGGCGACGCCGTCTGCTACGACGCCGATCCCGCGACGCACGCGGCTCATCTCCGCAGCTACGCCGACCGGGGCGTCCGCGTCGTCGGCGGCTGTTGCGGGTCGACGCCGGCGCACGTCGCCGCGATCGCGGACGCCCTCCGCGCCGGCACTCGTTGACGGTGCCCGGCCGCGGCGCGGCCGGGCACCGCCCATCCGCTCAGCCGTCGTTCCGAAGTTGCCCGCGCAAGGCGCCGCCCGGGTACTTCGCGTTGTGCACGTTCACGTAGTAGCGGCCCGGGTTCCGCAGGATCGCAGCGGCGAGTGCGGGCGTCGTCGTCGTGCAGCCCTTCGCGTGGAACACCTTCCCGAACGGCACGACGACCGGGCCGGCGACGCCGGGCCCGCCCTTGTGGATGTGTCCGGCGACGATCGTCGCCACCTTCGACGTCTTGATCTCCCAGCAGACCTTCGTGCCGGTGATCTTCACCTCGGCCGTTCCACGGCCGTCCGGATCGCCTCTCGGCACCTCGACCTTCCCGGTCAGGGTCGCGTGCAGCGAGCCACTGCCCTGCACGGCTCCCGTCGCCGTCGCCGCGACGACGAGCGCGGCGAGTACGGCGATGCCCAGGTATCTCATCAGGGACCCTCCAGTGTCGGGGACAACCCCGATACGCGGGATCGGACGATCCGGATTCATGCGAAGGGTCTCGGCCGGGGGCCACTGTACGAGCGGCACGTCCCGCACTAGGGTGCGCGTAGATGCGCGGAAGACCCACGTGCGGCCTGCGGTGGGCCTCATCCGCTTCGTCGCTCCTGCTTGCCCTGGCGTGCGGGCTCGTGCTGGTCTCCGCCGGAGCGAGCTCCGGCGGCACGCGCGCGCTCTCGTACACCCGGCCCGGGACGCCGAAGCTCGACTCCCAGCTCGGGCAGATCGCGCAGACGGCGGCGCTGCACGGCGCCGGCACCGCGCTGATGCGGGCGCGGGCAGATGCTCTCCAGACGCAGGCGGGGAGCGTGCGCGTGATCGTGGTCGCGAAGCCCGGCGAGCACGCTCGCGCCCAGGCCGCGATTGCAGGCTCGGGCGGGACATCCCTCAGCACGGCCGGCGCGCTGACGGAGGCCCTCGTCCCGCCGGCTGCCTTGCGAGCGCTGGCAGCGAGTAGCTCCGTCGCCGACGTACGACCGCCGCTCCTGCACGTTGCAGACGCCGTCGACGAGGGGGTTCACTCCTCCAACGCCGGCACGTGGCACGCAGCCGGGCTCGGCGGCAGCGGCGTGAAGATCGGAATCGTCGATCTCGGCTTCTTCGGCTACGGGTCGCTGCTCGGCTCCGCGCTGCCCGCGTCGGTCACCGCGGTCGACCATTGCAGTAACAATCTCGCCGCGGCACCACCGATCGGGACCGAGCACGGGACCGCGGTCGCAGAGATCGTCCATCAGATGGCGCCGGACGCCCAGCTCTACCTGTTCTGCGTCGACTCGGAGGTCGGCCTCGCACTCGCCGAGCAGGACGCGATCGCCGACGGCGTCAAGATCATCAACCACTCCGTCTCCTGGTTCGACACGAGCCGCGGTGACGGGAGCGGCGCTGCCGGGACGCCCGACGCGATCGTCGCGGATGCTCGAGCACACGGGATCCTGTGGGTCAACTCGGCCGGCAACGACGGGCTGGATCACTGGGCCGGCTCATTCACACCCGCAGCTTCCGACCCGCAGCTGAACGACTTCGGCTCGGATCACGTCGAGAACCAGGTCGTGATCGACGCCGGCGAGCAAGCATGTGTGGCCCTCAAATGGGACGACTGGCCGGTGACGAGCGAGGACTTCGACCTCCTGCTCGTTCGCGACAGCGACCACGCGGTTGTCGCCGGCTCGGCGAACGATCAGGCCGACGGACCGGCGGCGCCCTACGAGGAGCTCTGCTACACGAACGCCGGCGGTTCGCCTGCGCAGTACGGAATCGAGATCGTGCGCTACAGCGCTGCATCGACGCCGCGGCTGGATCTCTACTACCTCGGCGAGGACGAGCTCGGAAATCGGACCACGGAGGGCGTCACCGAGCCTGCCTCGTCGCCCGCGGCGCTCGCCGTCGGCGCCGCCTGCTGGCAGACCGGCGACCTGGAGCCGTTCAGCTCCGTCGGCCCGACGATCGACGGCCGCACGAAGCCCGACCTCGTCGCCTCCGACAGCGTCTCGACGGTCACGTACGGAGCCGCGGTGAGCGGCGCAGGCGGCTGTGGGACTTCCGGGTTCACCGGTACGTCGGCCTCCTCGCCGCAAGTCGCCGGCGCCGCCGCCCTGCTGCTCCAGCAGGACCCGACGCTTACGCCGGGCCCGCTGACGGCTGCACTCGAGGTGCGCGCGCTCGGACTGCAGACGAGCGACGCCGGCCCGGTCGCCGACTCGAACGAGACCGGGAACGGCCCGCTCAGGCTCGGGGTCACGAGCCCGATCGGCACCATCGCCTTCGACTACGGCGGTACGACGTATGTCGGCGACGGAAACACGATCGCGCCGGTGCAGAACGCGAACACTCCCTCGTGGTCGAGCGACGGCACGAGATTGCTCGGAGCGGTCGCAGGCGCCGGCTTGTCGATCTTCAACGTCAGTCCAGCGACCAGCTCCCACGTCTTCGGCTCCGCCGGCGGCGACATCCAGCCGGCGTGGGAGGCCGGTGGTGGCGGGCCGAACGTGCTCTACGTCGATCAGTCGACTCCGGGAATCGTCCAGGACAACTACTTCAACGGCGCGACGACCCATCTCACATCCTCCAGCGCGGACCACGATCCCGAGGAGGCCCCCGACGGGTCCGCAATCGCGTTTCTGAAGACCACGGCGGGATCGACGGACATCTGGCTGATGAATCTGATCGGCACCGTCCAGACACAGTTGACGACACTCGGCACGCTTGCGACTCCCACCGCGACCGGAGGCGAGCTCGCGTGGTCGCCGGACAGCAGCAAGCTCGCGTTCGTGGTCGGATCGAACCCGTATGCAATCTGGGTCGTCGATGCGAACGGCTCGAACCCGCATGCGCTGACGACGACCGCTTCGGCGTTCGGCCCGTCGTGGTCGCCGGACGGAACGCAGATCCTGTTTGTCGACTCGGGCAACCAGCTCGACGTCATGAACGCCGACGGCTCGAACGCGCATCATGTGAACGACGAGCTCGCGCTGAGTCAGGCGCTGCTGAACTCGACGTCGTGGACCGGAACCGATCGTGTCTTCTCGCTGGGTCAGGTCGTTCTCACCGGCGCGCCTCAGGTGGGCGAGGCCCTCGAGGCGCAGACGCCGCCGTGGGTCGGAGCGCCGGCGGTGACGTTCGCGTACGACTGGGAGCGGTGCCAGCCGTACAACCTCTGCAACTACATTCCGGGAGCAACGAACTCGACCTATACCTTGACGTCCGCCGACCTCGGGTTCTACATCCGGGCCCAGGTGGAGGCGACTCACGGCACCACCGCCTACAGCCTCTCGGATGCGACCGACGCCGTCGTGCCTGCGGCACCGTACGCCTCCTCGCTCCCGACGATCTCGGGGACGGCAGAGTCAGGTGACACACTTGCCCTCGATTCCGCCGGCAGCTGGAGCGGATCGCCGGCCTTCACCTACAGCTGGGAGCGATGCGACCCGGACGGCGGCTCGTGCTCGCCGATCGGCGGCGCGACGGCGTCCAGCTACGAGCTGACCGCGTCGGACGTCGGCAGCACGATTCGCCTGGCGGTGACCGGGACGGCCGCCGGCGGCGCGAACGTCGCGACGTCTGCCTCCTCCGGCCCCGTCGGCGGTACGCCGGCCGGCGGCGGAGGGAGTAGCGGCGGTGGCGGCGGTGGCGGCGGCCCGCTCGACCTCGCGACGAGCGTGAGCGCGTCGGCGGCGCAGATCGCGCCGGGCGGCGCCGTCTCGTTCCGCGTGGTCGTGGCCGACCTCACGGGGACGCCGGCGACCCACCTGCACGTGACCGTTTCGCTGCCGGCCGGGGCCGTCGTCGGTTCGACGTCGACCGACCGCGGCTCGGGCTGCGTGCCCGGGCCGACCTCCGGGACGCTGAGCTGCGATCTCGACTACCTCGCCGGCTCTCCCACGGTCGGGAACGTGCTCGTGCTCGCCACGCTGCCGAACGCGGGGCCGGCGGTGCTGACGGCGTCCGCGGCCGCCGATCAGCCCGAGGCGAACGTGGCGAACAACACCGCCTCCGTCACCGTGCAGGTCGGTTCGCCTCCGGCCCCGCTTCCGCCCGTGCCGCCGGCTCCTTACCCTGGCCCGCCGGCACCGGTGCTGAGGCAACTGAATGCGCGCACGCTCAGCGGGATCAGGCACCGGACGAGCGAGACGGTCGACGGGCGCTTCACGACGAACGAGGCTCTGCACCTGAGGATGACGGTCACCAGGCTGCGCTCGACCCGCCGGCTAGAGCTTCTGAAGGGCAGCCGGCTCGCCGGTGTCACGACCCGCGCCACGACGGCGACGGCGGTCCGCTTCGCCGCCCACGGAGGCTCCTACTCGTTCCACGCGATCCTCAGGCGCTCGGGTCTGACGAGAGGCGCGACCTACGTCCTGCGGATCGGGGCGACCAACACGGCCGGCAAGTCCACGGTGCTGTCGGTCCGCTTCCGGGCGTGAGCCACGATCCGGATTCATGCCGAAGGTGGGAATCGAACCCACACTCCCCGGAGGGAACCGGATTTTGAGTCCGGCGCGTCTGCCAGTTCCGCCACTTCGGCCCGAAGGCGGATCGTAGCCTTGGACGCTCGCGTAGGACTTTCCGCGCAAACGCAGTAAAGTCGCGGGAGCGGCCGCTGGAGCCGTACCTGCGACCCGATGACTGACGCCACAGCCCCCGCCCTCGGTGCCCGCCTGAAGCGTCCCAGCGTGGTCGGGCTCTTCGGGATGCTCTTCGTCGGGCTCCTGCTGCTCTGGCTCGGGATCAACCTGGTCAAGGCGCCGTCGGACTTCTTCGAGATCCTGCTGATCGGGCTGACGACGGGCTGCGTCTACGCGCTCGTCGCGCTCGGGTACACGCTCGTCTACGGCATCCTCGAGCTGATCAACTTCGCGCACGGCGACGTGTTCATGCTCGGCGGCATGTTCACCATCACGTTTGCGACGTCGATCTTCAACCTGCACGCCGGGCGCGGCTTCGTGGCCGTCCCGATCGTGTTCGCCGTCCTCATCCTCTCGATGCTCGCCTGCGGACTGCTGAACGCGGCAATCGAGTTCGTCGCCTACCGGCCGCTGCGCGGCGCGCCTCGCCTCGCGCCGCTGATCACAGCAATCGGCGTCAGCTTCATCATCGAAGACGTCGGCCTGGCATGGAAGGGGCCGAACTACGTCACCGCCCCCGACGTGTTCCCGCACACGAAGGTCTTCTCGTTCCACGGCGTCGACTACGGCTGGAACAAGCTGATCGTGATCCTGATCACGGTTCCGGTGCTGCTCGCGCTGACCTACCTCGTCCAGCGGACCCGGCAGGGGAAGGCGATGCGCGCGACCGCGCAGGATCAGGAAGCGGCGGCGATCATGGGGATCAACGTCAACCGGACGATCTCGTTCACGTTCCTGATCGCAGGCGCCCTCGCAGGCGCCGCCGGCCTCCTCTACTCGCTCTACGTGACGACGGTGCGCTTCGACCAGGGCTTTCAGCTCGGTCTGATCGCGTTCACGGCGGCCGTGCTCGGCGGCATCGGCAACCTGCCGGGTGCCGTCTTCGGCGCGGTGCTGATCGGTCTGATCCAGGCCTTCAACGAAGGATTGAACTGGCACGCGCCGGGCTCCGACTGGACGCAGTCGATCGTGTTCACGATCCTGATCCTCATCCTCGTCTTCCGCCCCGAGGGCCTCCTCGGCGAGCGGACACCCGAGGGCGGATGAGCCAGCCGGCGGAAGCAGTCGGCCTGCGCAACCAGGTTCGCGCGTGGTGGAAGCACCTGCCGGTGCTGGAGCGCGCCGGCGTCTCGATCGGGCTCGAGCTGCTGCTCGCGGTCGGGCTCTTCTTCATCGACCATTCGCTCGCCTACGCGGTGATCGCCTGCTCGGCGCTCTACTGGCTCCGCCGGCTGCCGCCGCTTCCGTGGAAGCTCGCCGGCCAACTGGTGCTCGTGCTCGCATTCATCGTCTTCGGCGTCTGGTCGCTCGCCGTCGTGCTCGCGATCGCGTTCGCCGTCTTCTGGCTCCCGCCGCGCTACCGCAGGTGGGCGCTCCCGGTCGTCGCTTGTGCGGTCACCGTCCTCTATCCCTTCTACCAGGACAAGATGTTCACGATCCCGGTGTTCGGCGTCTGGCCGGACGTCGCAACGGGCGTCTACATGCTCGTGTTCGTGATGATGGCGGTTGGGCTGAACATCGTCGTCGGCTACGCCGGGCTGCTCGACCTCGGCTACGTCGCCTTCTATGCGACCGGCGCCTACACCGCCGCCTGGTTCGCATCCCTCCAGTTCCCGCACACGACATTCCACCTCGGCGCGATCGGGATCGACCCGCACCTGCCGGGCATCCACGTGACGATCTGGCTGCTCCTGCCGCTCGCCGGCATGATCACCGCGTTCTTCGGGATCCTGATCGGCCTGCCGACCCTGCGGCTGCGCGGCGACTACCTCGCGATCGTGACGCTCGGCTTCGGCGAGATCCTGCCGCAGATCGCGCGCAACAGCGACAACTTCCTCGGCACCGGCTTCAACCTGACGAACGGGCCGAACGGGATCACGCCGCTCGACTCGCTCGGGTTCGGGAACCGCCTCTCGTCGTGGACGGGCCACGTCCTGCCGGCGAACTACCTGCAGTGCTGCAACGCCAAGGTGCTCGGCCACCAGATCCAGTCGACCGACCTCTTCTTCTGGACTGCGATCGCGCTCCTGCTCTTCACCGTCTTCTGCTCGATGCGCCTGCAGTTCTCGCGGCTCGGGCGTGCGTGGATCGCGATCCGCGAGGACGAGACGGCCGCCGCGGCGATGGGCGTGCCGCTGATGAGGACGAAGACCTGGGCCTACGCGAGCGGTGCGTTCTTCGGCGGCATCGCGGGCGCGTACTACGCAACCTTCAAGAGCGCGACGTTCCCCGGCGACTTCTTCTTCAACATCTCGGTGTTCATCCTCTGCATGGTCATCCTCGGCGGGATGGGGAACATCTGGGGCGTGATCGTCGGGGCGTCCTTCCTCGCGTACCTGAACCAGGAGGGCCTCGCGAACACGGGCCAGTGGATCAACACGAACGTGCACATCGGAAGCCACCACCCGAACCTCGACGTGCCGCTCTACGCATCCGGCATCTACGGCCTGATCATCCTGGTGGTCATGCTGTTCCGGCCGGAAGGCCTGATCCCGTCGAGACGCCGGGCCGCCGAGCTGCACGAAGGCGTGCACGACGAGCCGCTCTACGACGCGGCGCACGCGGGAGCGGAGGCATGAGCGCGCTCGAGACGGGCGGGAACGGGGACGGGGACGGGAATGTCCTCGTCGCGACGGGCGTGCGCAAGGAGTTCGGCGGGCTCGTCGCCGTGAACAGCGTCGACTTCACCGTGCCCCGCGGCAAGGTCATCTCGCTGATCGGCCCGAACGGCGCCGGCAAGACGACCTTCTTCAACATGCTCACCGGTGTCTACAAGCCGACGTCGGGGACGGTGCTCTTCCTCGGCGAGGACGTGACCGGCAAGCCGCCGCACGCGATCACCGAGCGTGGGATCGGCCGCACCTTCCAGAACATCCGGCTCTTCCAGAACATGAGCGCGATCGAGAATGTGATGGTCGGGATGCACGCCCGCATGAAGGCCAACCTGTTCAACTCGATCCTCCGCACGCCGTCGGTCAAGCGCGAGGAGAAGCAGGCGCGCGAGCGGGCGCTCGAGCTCCTCGAGTACACCGGCCTGCGCCGCAAGGCGGAGGAGACGGCACGCAACCTTCCGTACGGCGACCAGCGACGCCTGGAGGTGGCGCGCGCGCTCGCCACCGAGCCGCAGTTGCTGCTGCTCGACGAGCCGACGGCGGGAATGAACCCGCAGGAGTCGGCCGAGTTCACCTCGTTCGTGGGGAAGCTGCGCGAGGAGGAGAAGCTGACCGTGCTGATGATCGAGCACGACATGCGAGTCGTGATGGGCATCTCGGACCGCGTCTCGGTGCTCGACTACGGCGAGAAGATCGCCGAGGGGACTCCGCGCGAGGTGCAGCAGAACGAGCGGGTGATCGAGGCCTACCTGGGCAAGGCCGCGGTCGAGGACATGAAGCGGCAGGGCCTCGCGTGAGCACCAACGGCTCGACGATCCTGAAGCTGACGGACGTCCATAGCTACTACGGGTCGATCCACGCGCTGAAGGGGATCTCGATCGAGGTGCAGGACGGCGAGATCGTGACGCTGCTCGGCGCGAACGGTGCCGGCAAGTCGACGACGCTGCGCTCGATCAACGGACTGAACCGTCCGCGTCAGGGGCACATCGAGTTCCAGGGACGCGACATCACGACCGTCGCCGCGCACGAGATCGTCAAGCGCGGCATCGCGCAGTCGCCGGAAGGGCGGCGTCTCTTCCCTCGCATGACCGTGACCGAGAACCTGGAGATGGGGGCGTTCCAGCGCAGGGACCGGGGGGAGATCAAGGGCGACATGGACCGCGTGTTCGACCTGTTCCCGCGCCTGCAGGAGCGCCGCAGCCAGAAGGCGGGCACGATGTCCGGCGGCGAGCAGCAGATGTGCGCGATCGGACGGGCGCTGATGGCGCGGCCGAAGCTGCTCCTGCTCGACGAGCCGTCGCTCGGGCTGGCGCCGATCTTCGTCGAGCGGATCTTCGAGATCATCAAGCAGATCAACGAGCAGGGAACCTCGATCCTGCTCGTCGAGCAGAACGCGCTGATGGCGCTCGACGCGGCGCACCGCGGGTACGTCCTCGAGACCGGCCGGATCGTCCTGGCGGACGCCGCCGCGGCGCTGAAGACGAACGAGCAGGTGCGCAAGACCTACCTCGGCGAGACCTAGCGGAGCCTCTCGATCAGGCGTCGGTCCGGTTCGTCCACCAGCGCCCGGCGCGCAGGAAGATGACCGCCCAGACGACGAGGGTGAGCACCGCGGTGACGCTCGACATCGCAAGCTGGTTGTCGATCGCGTGGCGTGGGGCGAAGTGCTCGGCGGCCGCCACGTCGATGAGCTTCCGCGAGCCGCCGAGGCTGCCGATCGCGATCAGCAGGTGCGAGACGATCGCGTTCCAGGCGATCAGGACACCGACAACGACGCGCGAGCTCGTGAAGGCCGCGAGACCGACAGCGAGGATCACGTCGATCGCCGTGAGCGCGACCGTGTAGGCGAGGTACCTGCCGATGTCGGCGCCGGTCGGTAGCGGCAGCCCGCCCGCGAGCAGGAACGACCCGCCGATCGCGACTGCGAAGCCGAGGGCGAGCATCGGCAGGAAGACCGCGAGCGCACCCACGACACGCACGTTGAAGAGGGTGCTCCGCTTGCGGCCGGTGACGACGAGGTCGCGGAAGACGCCGTTGCCCACGTCCTGCGTGCCGGCGGTCGCGCCGATGATGATCGCCGCCACGTTGCCGAGGCCGCTCAGCAGGAACACCAGGTGCTCGAGGTTCGCCGCGCCGCCCGCGGGATCGTGCTTCGCGGAGTTCGCTGCGTGCAGGGCGACCAGGACGATCTCGGCAACGAGCACGGAGCCGACCGTCAGGAGCAGCGACCACGCCATCAGGCCGCGACGCCGGACGAGCTTCAGGACCTCGGCGCCGACGAGCCTCACTCGTTGCCCTCGAGCCGTGAGGTGATCGCGAGGAACTTCTCCTCGAGCGTCGCGCGTGCGGGCTCGAGCCGCGAGACGGCGACGCCCGCCTCGACGAGGGCGCGGTTCAGCTCGGCGGCGCCGAGCCCGTTGGTGAGGCTGACCCGCAGCCCACCCCCTTCCACGTCCACCCTGTGCCCGTCGAGGACGCGGCGGGCGGCGGCGAGGTCGTCGACCTCGAGCAGGAGGGTCGGGTCGCCGCTCTCGGCGATCTCGGCGACGGCACCCTGCACGACGATGCGGCCCTGGTCGACGATCGCGACGTGGTCGCAGGTCTTCTCGACCTCGTCGAGCAAGTGCGAGGAGAGGAAGACGGTGCGCCCTTCGTCGACGAAGGCGCGGATCAGGTGGCGCATCTCGAGGATGCCGGCCGGATCGAGACCGTTCATCGGCTCGTCGAGGATCAGGAGCGCGGGATCGGCGAGCAGGCAACGGGCGATGCCGAGGCGCTGGCGCATGCCGAGCGAGTAGGTCTTGACGCGGTCCGAGCCTCGGTGGGCCAGCCCGACGCGCTGCAACGCCTCCGGGATCCGCGCCTCGGCCGCCCGGTCGCGCGCGGCGGCGACGATCTTCAGGTTCTCGCGGCCGGTGAGGTGGGGATGGAACTTCGGCTCCTCGACGATCGCGCCCACGCGGGCAAGCGCCTCTCGCCGCTTCGCGGGCTGCGGCAGCCCGAGCAGCAGCACCTCGCCCGAGCTCGGCCGGGTCAGCCCGAGGAGCGTGCGGATCATGGTCGTCTTGCCCGCGCCGTTCGGGCCGAGGAAGCCGAACGCGACCCCGGCCGGCACGAGCAGGTCGACGCCGTCCACCGCGGCGCGGTCGCCGAACCGCTTGGTCAGCCCGCGCGTCTCTATGACCGCTTCCATGTGAGTCACCGTACGTCCGAACCGTGACCGATGCATCGTCCGCCAGGAGGATTCGCGGTCGACTACCCGTTGACGACGAGCGGGAAGAACGGCGGCGCGAGCAGGTAGCCGATCCGTTTCGCTCCACGGCCGCGGGCCATGTCGAGCGCAGCGCCGAGGCCGTGCACCGGCACGAAGCCGAGCTGGCGTGCGGAGTGCGCGTCGCGGCAGCCCGCGACCAGCACGGCGCCGAGCCGGTGCGCGGTCGCGTCGCAGGCGCTCCACTCGAGGAACGGCTGCAGCGGGTGGCAAGCGTGCCCGGCCCGGTAGTCGGCGATCGCCTGTTCGTCCTGCACCGCCGCCTCTTCGAGGTCGCGCATGGCGTTGCTGTCGCGTGCGGTGCGCGGATCGAAGAAGAGCCGGCGATAGGGCAGCTGGGTCGGCCGCGGGAAGCGGCGCTGGAAGGGATGGACGAGGATCGCGGTCCCGCCGGCCACGATCGGCGGCGCGTTCCGCCAGAGCCGCAGCGCCAGTCCCAGGCCGAGGTAGGCGGCGGTGACCGGGTTCGGGCGCTCGCGCGGCATCCACGGTGTCGTCGGCGGGATGCCGATCACGAGCGCGTCGACGGGCTCGAGCTCGACCCCCTTCAGCACGGTCGCACGCAGGAGCGCCTCAGTATGGGCGACCGACGGGGTGCCCGCGAAGACCGCCGCGGAGGTCTGCTCCCGCGGGAGCCCGTCCAGGATGCGCTGGCGGAGGCGGGCGGGCGCGAGCTGAAACAGGCGGCGCGCGTGGGAGCGCAGCATCCGGTCGATCGC
>Ga0070679_100003218_pt1 | contig 14921 bp, 12 predicted proteins | sample KBSC63BmetaG_FD_65652 | JGI IMG/M metagenome (GOLD analysis project Ga0070679, IMG submission 65652) | Corn rhizosphere microbial communities from Kellogg Biological Station, Michigan, USA - KBS C6-3B metaG | ecosystem: Host-associated > Plants > Roots > Rhizosphere | place: USA: Michigan... | reverse complement strand
GAGAAGCTGCTGGCGCACGCCACCCAGCACCCGATCTTCGGCTGGGGGCAGTTCGGCCGTAACTTCACCTTCGACCGCTGGGGTCATCCCGCGGTCACGGACGGCTACTGGATCATCCAGTTCGGCGAGACCGGTATCGTCGGCTTCGCCGGGACGTTCGGCCTGCTGCTGGTGCCGATCTTCCTCAGCCTCAAGCGGCTGCGGTTCATCCAGTCGATCGAGGACCGGAAGCTGATCGGGGGGACCGCGCTGATCCTGGCCATCGTCGCGTCCGACCTGCTGCCGAACGGCCTGTGGGGCCTGTATCCCTACTTCCTGGCGGGCGCCCTGACCGGCGTCACGCGCACCCTGGCGCTCGAGCCCCGCCGGGAAGTCCCGGTCTGGACCTGATCGCGCCGCATGTCGACGTTCATGACCGGCGCGGTCGTCGCGCTTTCGGTGGTTCCGGTCAGCCTGCTGGTGGTCGCTGTGGCGGCGATGCTGCGCCGACCACGCGTCATGACCGATCCTGCCAAGCCGGCGCTGATCCTGGCGGCGCACCAGGACGATTGCGCGATCCTGGCGGGTGGCTACGCCATCTTCGCGAAGCAGGCCGGCTGCCGGGTGCAGGTGGCCTATCTCACCTGCGGCGCCCCGTCGCCCGACGAGCCGCGGGCCGTGACCCGCCGCGAGGAATCCCTGGCCGCCTGGCGGGCCCTGGACGTGGGCGACGACGACGTCTTCTTCTTCGGGTTGCCCGAGCACGGGGTCTCGGCCGAATCGACCTGGACCCACGCCGACCGCGATCGCGCCCGCGGCTGGATCGGCGGGCTGCTGCGCAAACTGCCGGCGAACAGCGTGGTGTTTCTGCCGGCGGCCGGCGAGTCCCACGTCGACCACCGCGGGCTGCGGCGCCTGGCGCTGGAGGCCTGGCAGGAGGTGGCGCGCGGCGACCTGCTTTTTCTCGAAGGTCCGGAGTACAACGATTACGTGTCGCTGGTGCAGTCGCCCCGGAAGACGCTGGCCGCCATCGTCTCCCGGCTTCCGTTGCTGGCACGTTTCCGACCGGCTCGTCCCGCCTGGACCGGTTTCGCCGAGGGCGGTGCCTACTGGACGTTGCCCCCCGACGAAGCGCGCATGAACCGGCGGCGCGAGCTGCTGCGTGCCTTCGTCTCCGAGGACGGCGCATTGCTGGTGAATCTGTTTGGTTGGTTCGAGCGCTATCGTCCGGTAACTAACCCTGTTACGGGCCTGGCGCGGGAACCACCCCGTGGCTATGTTGCGGTCGGTGGCTTGCACCGAGGTGCTTCGGCGATTCTTGCTCTGGCCGCGCTGGCGGAAGGAGCCGCCGCGCTGGGCTGGGCGGTGTCGCGTTTCGCGCTTCACGGTGCAACCTGGGGGTGGGCGGTCGTCGCCGGGATCGTCATTGCCGGCGGCGCCCTGGGGGCGCGCAAACGCACCAAGCTGGAGGGCCGCTTGCTGTATTGGTCGGCCAGCATTGGCGCGCTCGGTTCCGTCGCGACGATGTTTCGATAGTTTTCGTGACGGTGGCGGCGTTCACGGTGGAACTATCAGGCCGGGACGCGCGGCGCGCGCCGAAGGAAATGCAATGGCCGCACACTGTCTACGTTAGGATAGAGGGGCATGAAGATTACCTTTCTTGTTCCGGAGGGACACTTCTCCGGAGGCGTCAAAGTCGTGGCCATCCAGGCCGAACGTTTGAAGAAGCGGGGGCATCAGGTGGTGGTGGTGTCGCCTTCGCACCGCATCCCGACCTTGCGCGAGCGCGTCCGTTCGGTGCGCCGCGGCGGTCACTTCTTCCAGCCGCCGCACCGATCCCACTTCGAGGGGCGCGACGTGGACCTGCGGGTGTACAAGCCCCATCGTCCCGTCGAGAACCGCGACGTCCCCGACGCGGACGTGATCGTGTCGACCTGGTTCGAGACCGCGTTCTGGATCTCGCGGCTGGCGCCCGAGAAAGGCGCGCGGATGGCCTTCATCCAGGGTTACGAGACGCTGCCGGAGGAGCCGCGGCCCGAGATCGATGACGCCTGGAGGCTGCGCTTTCAGAAGGTGGTCATCTCGCGCTGGCTCAAGCAGCTGGCGATCGACAAGTTCGGCGATCACCAGGCCGCTCACGTTCCCAACAGCGTCGATTCGGCGCAGTTCTTCGCGCCGCCCCGCGGAATGCAGGCCGTGCCCACGGTCGGTTTCCTGGCGGCGCACTCGCCGTTCAAGGGGATGAAGACCGTGCTGGCGGCGATCACGCGCATCCGTGAGACCATCCCCAATCTGCGCATCCTGTGCTTCGGGCAGGACGACGTGCGGCCCGATCTGGCCGCGTTCCCCAACAGCGAGTTCCATCTGCTGCCGGCCCAGGACAAGATCCGCGACATCTACGCGCAGTGCGACGTGTGGATGTGCGGCAGCCAGCGGGAGGGATTCCATCTGCCGCCCCTGGAAGCGATGGCCTGCCGGTGTCCGGTGGTGTCGACGCGGGTCGGCGGACCCGAGGACATCATCGTCCCGAACAAGAATGGCTTCCTGGTCGAACTGCGTGATTCGGAGGGGCTGGCCGCCGCGACCACCAAGCTGTTGACCGGCGGGAAGGAGAACTGGCAGCAGTTCTCGGACGCCGCGCTGGCGACCGCGAACGGCTACACGTGGGACGACGCGGCCGCGCTGTTCGAGAAGGCGGCCGAGCTGGCCGTGGAGCGCGCCGCCCGTGGGGAGATCGAGGGCGGTCGCCGGATCGTGCAAAGCAAAGTTCAGATGGCGCAGGAGGCCCGCTAGGTCATGGCTACGACGTATCTGGTCACGGGGGGGGCGGGCTTCATCGGGTCGGCGATCGCGCGCGCGCTGGTCCAGCGCGGCGACAAGGTGCGCATCATCGACGATTTCTCGTCGGGCAAGCGGGAGAACCTGGCCGACATCGCCGGCTCGGTCGAGGTGATCGAGGGGAGCATCCTGGACGAGCGGGCGCTGGCCCACGCCATCGAGGGGGTGAAGATCGTCTTTCACGAGGCGGCCATCCCCTCGGTGCCGAAGTCGATGGCCGAGCCGATCGAGAACCACGAGGCGAACGCCACGGGCACCATCAAGGTGTTGCAAGCGGCGAAGCGGGCAGGGGTGGAGCGGCTGGTCTACGCCGCCTCCTCGGCCGCGTATGGCAGTGATCCCCGGCTACCGAAGGTCGAGTCGATGTCGACGGGACCCATCTCGCCTTACGGTGGCTCGAAGCTGGTGGGCGAGATTTACTGTCAGGTGTATGCGGCGGCGTACGGGTTGTCGACGGTCTGTCTGCGCTACTTCAACGTGTTCGGGCCGCGCCAGGATCCGCAGTCCGAGTACGCGGCGGTGATCCCGAAGTTCATCACCCGAGCCCTGGCTGGCGGAACCCCCGTCATCTTCGGCGACGGCACGCAGTCGCGTGACTTCTGCTTCATCGACAACGTCATCGAGGCCAACCTGAAGGCGGCCGCCGCGCCCGCGGCCAAGGTGTCGGGCCGCGTGTACAACGTTGCGTGCGGTGTTGCCACCACGCTGGACGAGGTGGTGAAGGTCATCGGCGACATCCTGGGCAAGCGGATCGAGCCCAGGCACGATCCCGAGCGCGCGGGCGACATCAAGCACTCGGTGGCCGACATCTCCGCGGCGCGCGCCGAGCTGGGCTACACGGCCGGCGTCTCCTTCGAAGAAGGCATGCGCCGGACGGTCGACTGGTATCGGAAGTAGAGCGCCCTACGGGCTCATCGTGCCGAACGACAGCGCGGTGCCGTTCCACGAGATCGTCTGATTGCCGACGCTGATCGTGTTGCCGGCGGCCGTCACGGCCGGGGCCGCGCCGCTTTGCAGGGTCATCACGTAGACGGGCGTGGTGCCGACCATGACCATGGTGCTGGCGCCACGGGCGCCGAAGTCGTCGCGCCGGCCCATGTCGATCTTCAGATCGTCGCGCGCGCCCACGAACGCCAGCAGCGCGTCGGCGCCGGAGGTGCCGCTGAAGTCGATCGCCAGCGAGCTGCCGCCGATGGACAGGACGCCCGAGCCGTCCTTGCTGGCGGCCAGCGTCTCGGTCTTGGGGTGCGGGTGATCGCCGACGTAAGGCAGGCTGCCGAAGGTGGTGCGGAAGCCGAAGCCCCACACCGTGATCGACGTGGTCGGTGATTCGTCGGGCCAGCCGCCCAGCAGCGCCGTGACCAGGATGTCGTTCTTGTCCTTCCACTGCTTGCGGAACTCGTACAGGCCGATCACGTCATCCTTCAGAACGTGGGGCAAGACGTCGCCCGGGTTCTTGGCGGCCAGGCCGACGGGCGAGTTGATGAACGCGAACGCCAGGTGCTGCGGATAGACGCCGTCCTGCTGCGAGCCCAGGCCCAGCGTCTGGTTCGTCCAAACGATGGCGGGCTTCATGGCGTCGCTGACCAGGCCGAAGCCCTGCTCGAACGCGCCGCCGTAGCGGATGCCTGTCTGGTTGAATGTGCTGACCAGCGCCGAGGCGTCATGCCGGTCAGGGAACCGCGGCACGACGCTCATGGGATCGGGGACCATCTCGAACACCCAGTGCATGGTCATCCACTCGACGCCGGGGTGATCGGCGACGTAATCCTTGTTCAGGGCCACGCGCATCGCCTGCAGCAGCGGCACGAATCCGGTGTTCGACACGATCGCGCCCTGCTTCGCCATGCGCCAGAACCCGCCCATGTCGCCCCAGCCCTGCGTCAGCACGATCTCGATGTTGGACTGCACGCCGGCCAGCAGCTTGGTCGTTTCCGCCGCGTCGACACCCGGATCACCCATGGTGGCCAGCGTGATGAGGCCAGCACCCGCCACCACCGGACCGTACGTCCACGTGCCGGGATCGCCGGGGGGAGAGAGCGCCATCTGCTCCAGCGTCACGGTGGCGCCGCTCGACGGCCAGCCCTCGATCTTCTGGTTGGGGCACTGGTAGGCCATCATCTTCTGGGCCACCATCTTGCGGAAGTCGTCGCTCCAGCCGCCGTAGCAGACGTCGTAGGCCATCGCCACGGACGTCATGGTGCCGCCGGCCGTGTCCATGTAGCCGCTCGGCGCCGGCCAGTTGTACTCCTTGTTCATGTCGGGCGTGCCGTTCAGCACCAGCTGCGTCGCCTGCTGGCACGCGTCGGCGTACTTCTGCTGGCCAGTCAGCTGATACAGCAACCCGAATCCGAAGCCGTCCCACAGCGTGAAGCCGCTGAGGTCGGTCCGCAGGGCCTCGCCACCCCCCAGCGCCGCCTTCAGCTGCGCGATCATCGCCGCGCCCTCGGTGGTCGCCGCCTTTGCCTTCAGCATCGGCAGATCGTACGAGCGAAAGAACAGCCGGGGGTGCTCGCCGGCCGTCAGGGGCTGGAACGGCGCCGGCAGCCCGAGATCGGGCATGCCGCCGTCGGGGCTGCCGCCGCTGCCGACGGCGCCGGCCTGCCCGCCGTTCGGCGGTCCACCCGTGCCTGTGTGCCCGCCAGGCGCGGGCGATCCGCCGGTGGCGTCGCTTCCGCCGCCGGTCATCCCGCCACCCGAGCCGAGCACGCCCCCGGCGCCGGGGTTGCCGCCGCCGCCGGGAAGACCGCCGGAGCCCAGCGGGCCTCCGGAGCCGGGACCCCCGCCAGGGCCGCCGATGCCGCCGGCGGCGCCGGTGGTGCCGCCGGTATGCGTCGCCGTGGGGCGGCCAGGGCTGCACGCCGCCAGCGAGACCGCCGCCAGGGCCACGCCGAAGGTCTTCAGGGTCCCCGTCATGCGCCGAGCGACCCCATGTCCGTCAGCCACGCGTCCAGGATGGGCAGCTCCTCGTTCTTCACGATGGCGTTCGCGGCCAGCGCGACGTAGGCGCGGCGAAGGTTCGCCGCCACGCTCTCGCCGGGCGCGATCGCCGCCTGAACCAGGCCCACGACCTTCTCGACGTGCTCGTACATGGGGATCTCCGAGACGAAGTCCTTGAAGTAGTCGTGCGGGTTGCGCTTCTGCACCACGGTCGCGTCGAGGAAACCCAGACGGTAGCCGTGCAGCCACATGATCGGCTGCGCCACCAGGCCGCGCAGGATGTCCGTGAAGCGGAAGGTGACTGTGGCCGGCAGATACAGCAACGGGAAGAGCGGTCGCCTGAACATGGTGTTCTGAGAGTTGAACGGCGTGACCACCTTTTCTTCCAGCACCAGCGGGGCCCGCTCGGCGAACTGGCAGGGGGTGTCGGACGTCAGCCGATAGATGGCGTCGACGTCCGGATCCTCGTCCGCCAGGCCCTGCCAGACGCCCACCCGCGCCTGGTGGGCGACGGCCGGCGCTTGCAGCTCGGTCTTGTCGTTGATCAGCCGCAGGGGAAGGCCACGCGGCCAGATGTGCGCGCGCGTGTAGTACCGGTAGATGTTGACGAAGCGCGCGTCGCCCGACGGGGCGGGGATCTGCTCGTAGTCGCCGTCGAAGGCGGGGAAGCGCCAGTTGCCCTTGGGAATGTTGTCGTCGTCGGTGTCGACCACCGACTCGGCGCCCTGCCTGAAGGCGTGCAGGTAGCCGAGCATCTTCCGGCAGTAGTGGTTGTAGGGCAGGGCCCGGCTCAACGAGAAGGCGGTGGACGCCGGATCGTCGACGGAAAGAAAGTCGGTGTTCGGGCAGCTCCAACCGCGCGGCGTCTTGCGGTCGCCCACGGTCACCAGCTTGAAATCGGGCAGCTTCGAGAAGGCCAGCACGGCCTCGGTCGGCTCGTTGATGGTCGTGATGACGATGAAGTTTTTCACGCGGCCTTTGCGCTTGGTGATCGGGTGATGTCGACGAGCTGGTTCAACAGATCCACCCGCGTCGAGGTGTAGTGCTTCTCGAGGTACTCGTGATGCCGCTGGAGGGGCGGCGGCGTTCGCAGCGCGGTCGACAGCGTGCCGGCGAACTCGTCGTAGCTGCCCACGCTGGGGCACAGCTCTTTCAACTGGTAGAACCGCGTGTCGTCGTTGTCGGGGTAGCGAGCCACCACGTGGCACGCGGACGCGAGCAGCTCGAACAGCCGAGGTGTGACCGGGTTGAACCCGCCGGTGCGCTTCTCGCCGCCGTCGATGCCCGGCGTCGAGTAGAAGCCGACGCGCGAGGCCCGCAGCAGCTGCACGTACGATTCACGGTCATTGAAGGCGCCGATGACACCCGACTTGTTCGAGCAGTAACAAAAATCGCCGTCCTTGACCGTCTGATAGACGTACTCGACGCCAGGGTGGTCCTTCTCGAACCGCTGCAGGAACTCCAGCAGCACCGGGTTGGAGCGCCCGGCGATGACCACGTCGTACCTCTTCTCGAAGCGGGCCCCGGGCGAAGCGCGGTACTTGTCCGGCAAGCTGAGCGGAAAGTGAAAAATGTTCAGCGGGCAGGCCTGGCTCTTCAGGAAGTTGTACGCCTCGAGGCTGGAGATCAGCACCATCGGGCAGTTGGCGTACGTCCGATAGAAGGCCTGCAGATCGACGCTCTTCCAGAAGTCGACGATGATGGGGATGATGTTCGCGCGCGCCGAGAACGAGCTTTTTCGCTGGGGGGACAGCGCGAAGTACAGCGACTTCGTCGACCGCGTCATCAGCGCCTCGCAGCGCTGCAGCACGCCGAACGCGCCCGGGACGCGGACCAGGTTCCTGGCCACGAAGTTCTCGTGCAGCAGCCGGGGCGCGCGGGAGTCCTCGATGGGCAGCTGAGTCAGGGCCGCGACCTGATCTTCCCACTCGTAGATGAGCTGCCGGCTGGGCTCATCGCCGCCGGCGATATACCGATCGGTATAGATGTTGCCGACGTTGAATTTCTTCGTGCGGTTCAAACAGGGGCTCCTCGCTCCGAGCGGCCAAGACTTGGGAGACTCCCGGCGCGGAGCTGTCAGCGCGCGTCCGGGCCGTTCAGGACGCGGCGCTCAACGGCTGCTGGGCCTCCTGTGCGCGCTTGGCGGCAGCTTCCTCGAGCTGCTTCTTCCGGTTGTACTCCTCGAAGTGCTGCCAGCCGGTGGGGGTCATGAAGCCCCAGTCACGCTTGACGGCCCCGCCGATCAGGATGGTCCAGGCAGGCTTCTTCAGCTCGAGACGGTGCAGCCATACCAGCGGGTGGTAGATGATCCGGCCCGGCTTACGGTCGAACGTGCCCTTTGGGGTGTGCTCGCGGTAGCCGCCGCGCAGGATGATCGAGATGAACCGCCACGGGTGATCGTGCATGCACGGATCGGCGTCGCTGCGGCTGATCTTGTGCAGGTAGATTCGAAAACGAACCGACTCGTAGATGAAGTAGCGCCGTAGATACTCCTCACCCTCGGGCGTCTTAGAAATAAGAGGATTTTTGAAGTCTAGGAACTTGACCATCTGAAATTAATCCTTAGCTTGCGCACGGGCGCTACGTTTGTGCGCGGCCGCAATTGTACGGTTTTCAATCAACGGGTGTCAACGACACTGGGGTAACGTGACGATGACGAACGTATTCCCCGTTGTTCGCTTGGCCGGAATGGGCCAAAGCGCCGCAATCACAGGCCGCACGGCCGATTGTTTCGGGCGCGCGTCAGCTTCGTGACGCGGACGGGGCGGCCACCGTGCCGTTCAGCACGTCCCACGTCCAGCGCATGCGCCGGTCCATCCAGACGGCCTGCGTGTTGGCGTGAGCGAACGCCACGGCCTGGCCTACCATCCGTTGCATCAGCGCGCGGTCGCCATCGAGCCGCTGGATCGCGCCCGCCAGCGCCCCCACGTCCGGCCAGGGCACCGTGACCACGGCCCCGCTCGATTCGAGGTCCTGGTAATAGGACAGGTCGAACGCGGCAATGGGCAGACCCGCCGACAGGGCGTCGAACGCGCTTCGCGGCGTGTCCTCGGACAGCGGGGTGGCCAGCATCAGATCGGCGTCCATCAGCTTGCCGAACAGCGCCGGGCCATACGGGACCGCGGCCTGGAAGGTCACCGCGTCGCCCAGGCCCAGCTCGGCGACCATTCCGCGCAGGCGCTGCTCGTCGTCGCCCGAGCCGATGATGTCCAGCCGGAAGTCACGGCCGGATTCGCCCCGGGCGCGCGCCACCGCCTGCAGCGTGCGATCGAGGCCCTTGTACTGCACCAACCGTCCGAAGTAGACCAGCCGCAGCGGGCGGTTGGTGTCCGCCAGGCGCCGCTGGCGGGCGGCGATTGCGTCCGCGCCGATGATGTTCTCTTCGTCGTGGGCGGTGTCGAAGAAGTCCTTCACGTTCGGCTGACCGCCGCCGAACGCCTCGACCATGCGCGGGCTCTTCAGCAGCACCAGCGAGCAGAACCGCGTAGCGACCTTGATCTGCGCGATCCTCAGCGGATCGTAGACGTAGCGGCATAGCAGGTAGCTCTTCCGCGACCAGCGCTTGGTCTGGTAGTTCATCGCGGCCGAGTTCCGGAAGTCGATGTCGACCACGAAGATGGATCGCTTCTTCTGCGCCAGCCCCATCAGCGTGGCCAGGAAACCGATGGGCCGGTACAGATCCGAGCTGAGCCCCGCGTGCACGATCTCGCTGCGCTTGATGGTGTCGAACATGCGCGGCAGCGCCGACGGCATCGCCGCCCAGTAGCGCAGCACGTTCGTCCCTCCCGGCGGCATGGGACAGAACGAGAAGCCATCTTCGGCCCGTAGCTCCTTCATCGCCGACCGTTGGCGCTGGTAGACGTCGTCGGCCATGCGCGGGGCGATCAGGTGCAGGCGCTCGAAGCGGGGCGCCAGCTGGTCTCGCAACACCTCGAGGTGGCGCGCGAACACACTCTCCGTCGCGAACACGTCAGATGAGACGGGAAACGCCGGCGCGCCGACCACGATTACATATTCCAAGCTCGGTTTTGATACCATGAATGCGCGTTCGAGCCATAACGATTGACCCACCTCGCGCCCCTTCCAACGTTCGACCTTCTCGGCATGCGGCTGGCCGCGGTCAATGCGAGCGAGCTGCTGGATCACATGTTCGCCGGTCTGGCGCAGGGGCAGGGGGGCTGGATCGTGACGGCGAACCTGGATTTCTTGCGCCGTCATGCCCACGACCCGGCCTCGCGCGCGCTGTACGCCGAGGCCGACGTCTGCGTGGCGGACGGCATGCCGCTGGTGTGGGCCACGTGGCTGCAGGGTGATCGACTGCCCGAGCGGATCGCGGGCTCCTCGCTGATGCTGCCCATCGCCGAGCGGGCCGCGGCGGAGGGAAGATCACTGTACCTGCTGGGGGGCGAGCCGGCCGCCAACGCCCAGGCCGCGGAGGTGCTGCGCGGGCGCTGGCCGAACCTGGTCATCGCCGGCGCGTCCAGCCCCATGGTGAAGAGCCCCCCGTCCGCCGACGACATTCACGCCCTGCGCGAGGAGCTGCTGCGGACGCGGCCCGACATCCTGCTGGTGGGCCTGGGCTCGCCCAAGCAGGAGCAGATCATCCGCGCGCTGCGCGCCGACTTCCCGCGCACCTGGATGATCGGCGTGGGGATGACCTTCAGCTTCGTGGCCGGCACGGTGAGCCGGGCGCCCGCCTGGATGCAGCGGACCGGCCTCGAGTGGTGCTGGCGCCTGGCCCAGGAACCGAAGCGCCTGGGGCGCCGTTACCTGCTGGAAGACCTGCCGTTCTCGGTCGAGCTGTTCACGCGCGCCGGCCTGAAGCGACTGGGCCTGTAACGACGCCGGCGAGTCGGCCCGCGGCCCCGGCCTCGTGGTGCCGGCTCTCAGGCCTCGCGAAACACCTTCAGCAGCTTCGTCGCCTCGTGGTTCACGTCGTGACGGGCGGCGACCGCCTTCGCGCCGGCGCGTCCCATGTCGGCCAGCGTCGCAGCCGGCGTGGTCAGCGCCTCCTTGATGGCGGCCACCAGCGGATCCACGGCGCCTGCGGGGACCAGCCAGCCGCTCACGCGATCCTTGACCAGCTCGGGGATGCCGGCGACGTACGTCGTGATGGCGGGACGGCCCAGCGCCTGCGCCTCCATCAGCGCGACGGGCAGGCCCTCGGCGAAGCTGGGCATCAGCAGCACCCGGGCGCCCAGCAGCTCGTTGCGGACCACGTCGTTGCTGACCCAGCCCGTGATGCGCACGCTGGCGCCCAGCCCCAGCTCGCGGATGCGCTCCTCCAGCACGGCGCGCATGGGGCCGTCGCCGCCGAACACCATCTCGAACGGGACGCCGGCTGCCGCCACCTGGGCCAGCGCCTCCAGGATCAGCAGCTGCGCCTTCTGCGGCGCCAGCCGGCCCACGCACACCATGCGGTGGTTGTCGGCGATGGGCTGCGGGCCGGCGGCCAGAAACCCCGCGTCCACCCCGCAGTGGACGACGTTCACCTTCCGCCACTCGTTCCAGGGGATCCAGCGGTAGATCTGGCTGCGCCCGAAGTCGCTGACCGCCACCACCGCCGACGCGTGGTGGATCTTCTCGCGCAGGGACAGCTCGCCGGGGTGGTCGAACTCCTCGGGGCCGTGGATGGTGAAGCTGTAGCGCGGCCCCCCGAGCAGGCGGATCAGCATCGCCACCGCGGCAGAGTTGGTGCCAAAGTGCGCGTGCAGGTGGCGCACCTCGGGCATCTTCTTCAGCCAGCCGCGGACCACCGCCGCCTCGGCCAGGTAGATCAGGTGGCGCAGGACGCCCCGCTCCGAGCGCCGTCCCAGCCGGACGGCGGCCCGCAGGGCGGTCCAGAAGGCGCCCGGGGCCGAGAACATCGCCGCCAGCGTCCCGAAGAACAGCCGCGCCGCCCCGCCCGGGCCCAGCACGGTGCGGGTCTTCTTCAACTCGGCCTGATCCCCCGGGTCGACCGGGTTCACGGGGGGCAGCCGGATGCTGAAGCGCACGACCGGCAGGCCGTGCCCCTCCAGCGCCACGATCTCGCGCCGGATGAAGCTGTGGGTCACGTGGGGGTACTGGTTGACCAGGTACGCGACCTTGAACCCGGCCTCGCCCGTCGTGGAAGGGGAGGTCACCGACGGCATGGCCTGTTCATTTATGAGCGGCGATACTAGCGCCTGCCTGGGACGTGGCCAAATCGGAAAGCGTCGGGAATCGCGCGCGCGGGCACGAACAAATCGTCACAGGCAATCTCAGAACCTATCATCGTGCCGTGACAGTTCCGGCCACCTGGAAGAAACACCGCCCCGAGCGTTGACCCATGGAACCGATCAGGATGCAAACGCACGCGATGAGAATGGCCGAACTGGACCTGCGCGTCGTGCAGCCGGTGGACCTGATCGCGCCGGCGAAGGCCCCGGTGGTCGTGCTGCTGCATGGCTTCTCGATGCGCGCCGACGATCTGGCGCCGTTCGGCGCGTCGATGGGGCTGCCGGCCGTGTTCGTGTTTCCGGACGGCCCCATCGACCTGGCGGCGCGCGGCCTGGGCGGTCGCGCCTGGTGGATGATCGACGTGGGCGCCCGCGACGCGGCGATGGCCCGCGGTGACGATCGGGATCTGTCGGGCGAACGACCGGCCGGGCTGGACAGCGCCCGCCGGGGATTGCTCCGCCTGATCGACGACGTCCGTCGCGCCTGGCCGGATCGCCCGCTGTTCCTGGGCGGCTTCTCGCAGGGGGCCATCCTGTCCCTGGACACGGTGATCCGGACCGGTTTTCGCCCGGCGGGGCTGGTCCTGCTGTCGGGGGCGCGCGTCGACGCGGCGGCGCTGGCGCCCTTGCTGGCCGACGCCCGCGTCAGGGCGCTGCTCCGCGATCTGCCCATCTTCCAGAGCCACGGACGCGCGGATCGTGAGCTGTCCTTCGCCGCCGCTGACTCATTACGCAACGACCTGGTGACAACCGGGGCGACAGTGCAATGGTGGCCGTTCGACGGCGGACACGAGATCCCGCTTCAGGTGCTGCGCGCGCTGAAAAAGTTCATCCAGCGGCAGGCGAGAGTCGAGACAGAGAGGATGGCCGATGATATCGTTCGACGCGAAAAATCTTAACCGAGGGGCACTCACGTGAAGGACCATTCCAAAGCCAGCGCGGGCGTCCAGGCCGCGGCGCGCGTGGGGACCGAGGTCGCCGCAGCCCACGCCGACGACGTCGATCGCCAGGCGCGGTTTCCCAGGGAGGCGCTGGAGGCCCTGAAGAAAGAGAAGCTGCTGGGCGCCTTCGTGCCGCAAGAGCTGGGCGGCCTGGGGCACGGCATGATCGAGCTGGCGGCCGCGTGCACGGCGCTGGCGCAGAACTGCTCGGCGACGGGCATGGTGCTGGCGATGCACCACATACAGGTGGCCTGTCTGGTGCGCCATGGTCTGTCGGAGCCGACCATCCGCGACTACCTGGTCGAGCTGTGCGAGCGGCAATTGTTGGTCGCGTCGATCACCTCCGAGGTGGGCGTGGGCGGGGACACCCGCACCAGCATCTGTGCGGTCGAGCGCGACGACGCCGCCGGCACGTTCCGGTTCAAGAAGGAGGCCACCACCATCTCGTATGGTGAGCAGGCCGATGACTGGCTGGCCACCTGCCGGCGCGCCCCCGACGCGGCCGGCAGCGATCAGGTGCTGGTGCTGCTGCGCAAGGGCGACACCACGCTGACCCGGACGTCCAACTGGGACACGCTGGGCATGCGTGGCACGTGCAGCCCGGGCTTCAGCGTGGTGTCCTCGGGCAAGACGGGTCAGATCGTGCCGGGGTCGTTCGCCGACTCGTCGGCCGAGACCATGGTGCCGTTCTCGCATATCCTCTGGTCGGCCGTGTGGCTGGGCATCGCCACGGACGCCGTGGCGCGCGCCAGCGCGTTCGTGCGGGCCGAGGCCCGCCGCAAGCCCGGTTCGGTTCCGCCGACTGCCATGCGCCTGGCCGAGCTGTCGGCGCGCCTGCAGATCATGCGGACCAACGTGCACGCCGTCGCCGCCGAGTGCGACGAGCTGATGCGGTCCGAGGGGACGCAGGCCCTGCTGAGCCTGGGCTTCGCGCTGAAGATGAACAACCTGAAGGTCTCGTCATCCGAGATGGTGGCAGAGATCGTGCATCGCGCGTTGTCGATTTGCGGGATCATGGCCTACAAGAACGACACGCCCTTCAGCCTGGGGCGCCACCTGCGCGACGCGCTGTCGGCGGCGCTGATGATCGGCAACGACCGTATCTTGTCGAAGAGCGCCTCGATGCTGCTCGTCTACAAGGACGACTGAACGGCCAGACCGTCAGACGCTTTCGAGTTTCGAGCTCAGTCATCCGGAGGAGGACACGCGTGTCTGTCAAAGAGTACGACGCAACGAAGTTCTACGAAGACCTGGTCAAGCATCGCCTGATCATCCCGGTGGGCGTTCAGGGCGCCTTCGGGCGCGGGCCGGACTTCGAGAAGGTGCTGGCGGGGTTCAACGCGTACGTCAGTCGGGTGGCCAGCAACGACGGCGCCGAGGTGATGCTGTTCCCCCCGATCATCGACCGCCGCGTGCTGGAGCGCAGCGACTTCCTCGATTCGTTCCCTCAGCTGGCCGGCAGCGTCTTCAGCTTCTTCGGCAACGAGAAGCAGGCCAAGGAGCTGAGCGAGAAGGTCCACGCGGGCCAGCCGTGGGGCGATCTGCAGGGGATCACGTCGGTGGTGCTGAACCCTGCCGCCTGCTACCCGGTCTACCCGTCGTTCACCGGCAACGTCCCCGCGAACGGACGCCTGGTCGATATGCAGAACTGGGTGTACCGGCACGAGCCGTCCCCCGAGCCGACGCGCATGCAGGCCTTCCGGGTGCGCGAGTTCGTGCGCGCGGGGACGCCCGAGATGGTGGTCGACTGGCGCGACACCTGGGTGAAGCGCGGGGTCGAGATCCTGACCTCGCTGGGCCTGCCCGCGCGGCCCGACGTGGCGTCGGATCCCTTCTTCGGGCGCGGCGGCCGCATGCTGGCCGTCAGTCAGAAGGAGCAGAAGCTGAAGTTCGAGGTGCTGATCCCCGTGATCTCCGAGGAGAAGCCGACCGCTGTCTGCTCGTTCAACTATCACCAGGATCACTTCGGGCACACCTTCGACATCAAGACGGGCGACGGACAGACCGCGCACACCGCCTGCCT
>Ga0070679_100003217_pt1 | contig 14923 bp, 11 predicted proteins | sample KBSC63BmetaG_FD_65652 | JGI IMG/M metagenome (GOLD analysis project Ga0070679, IMG submission 65652) | Corn rhizosphere microbial communities from Kellogg Biological Station, Michigan, USA - KBS C6-3B metaG | ecosystem: Host-associated > Plants > Roots > Rhizosphere | place: USA: Michigan... | reverse complement strand
GATCTTCATTACCAGATCGTACTTATCTTCATAGTAGCGATAGAAAGCGGTTCGACTAACCATCGCCCGGCTGGCGATCTCTCCTACGGTGATGGCATCGAAACTCTGCTCTTCTATTAAGGCAATAAGTGCCTCGCGAATAAGTTTCTGGGTGCGTCTGACACGCAAATCGTCTGAGATGTGTGACATTTTTGCCTCTTTGTTACATAACTAACATTCCCTCTTGTTTGCATCTGGATTCAACCTGACAGCGCGGAGTAGACTCAAAGCAGACAGAGAACTACTCATACTTTACCATGCAAGGAGCGATATATGACACAGCAATCTCTTCCCACACAAACTATCCTGATCTCTGGCGCTAGCATCGCCGGACTCACACTTGCCTACTGGCTGAAACGCCATGGCTTTCATGTCACCGTGGTTGAACTAGCACAGGGGCCTCGTCTGGGTGGCTCACCCATTGATGTCCGGGGGCAAGCGCTTGATGTAGCGGAATGGATGGGCATCTTGCCACAGATCCGGGCGGCACAAATCGGCACAGATGGTATGACCTTCGTGAATGCTGAAGGTCAGCCCGTTGCCCAAATGGACCCGAACCAGTTTGATGAGAAAGTTGGTGAGGACGTTGAACTACGGCGCGACGTTCTCATCAATATGCTCTACGATTTGACCAAAGAGAATGTCGAGTTCCTCTTTAGAAATACGATACAAACACTGACGCAGGAGGCTTATGGCGTTGATATCACCTTCGCTGACGGCCAGGCCCGTAGATTTGATCTTGTTCTCGGGGCCGATGGCCTCCACTCGGTAGTACGGAGACTCACTTTTGGCGAGGAGGAGGCACGCATTGTGCATCATCTTGGCCTCTATGTTGCTCTTCTTGAGATTGACCGTGGGGTTTATGGGCAGCAGAAGAACCAGGTGATCTTTTATCGCTCACCAGCGGGCAGAACCGCAGGCCTCTCCCATTACCCAGATCAGGATTACGCGATGTTTGTCTTCCGCGCACCCAAACTCTCCTATGACTATCACAGTCTAGAAGAGAAAAAACAGCTCCTCATCAATGCCTTCGCCGATGAGTCGGGCTGGGAAGTTCCCAAACTGTTGAGCATTGTGAAAGCCGCAAATGATCTGTACTTTGATGAAGTGAGTCAGGTGCGTATGTCCACATGGTCGCAAGGTCGGGTAGCCCTGATAGGTGACGCTGCCCACTGCACGGCCTTCTTATCCGGCATGGGTAGCACTTTGGCAATGGTTGGTGCCTCTGTCTTAGCGAATGAACTTGCAAAAGCTCAGGGAGACTATCAACACGCGTTTGCCCAATACGAACAGCTTCTTCGACCTCTCGTAGAGCCAACCCAGGCGCGTGTTCCTGAAGCCGCCACCATGTTTGTCCTCTCAGAAGAGTAGGCATCACCTCTTGTAGACAAAAGAAAAGCGTCTGTTCCTACGGCGGGCAAACCCCAGTTTTCTTGAGTAACATGCTATACTCAGCCTATCGCCCCCCAACAAAGAGATGATTGATCCGAAATACGCGACAAGTTTTTCAGATCGATCATCTTTTTGTTGTGATTTGCTTGGCGCGCAAGGGCGCGCTGACCTCGTGTAAAAATTGCAGGATTTCGCGGAAGGATTGGAGCACGCCGGTCTGATAGTAGGCGATTTCGCGTTCACGGCAATAGGCTTCGACGATCCTCTGCGCTTTTTTCAGATTGTTGCGCGGCATGTTGGGGAAGAGATGATGCTCGACCTGGTAGTTGAGGCCACCATACCAGAAATCGGTGAAGAGGCCGCTACGTACGTTGCGCGCGGTCAAGACCTGGCGGCGCAAGAAATCAACAGGGCTATTTTTCTCCAACAAAGGCATGCCTTTATGGTTGGGCGCAAACGCTGTGCCCAAAAATACGCCGAACAACATCTGATGAACGAGAATGAAGGCGAGCGCCTGCCAGGGGTTGAGGCAGGAGAAGATCATGCCAAAGTACAGGACATGATGAAGGATGAGCAGCAGGGATTCGAGGGCGCGGTACTTCTCCTTGTGACGCGCGAGATAGAGAACACTGCGGAACTGGAGGTCCAGCGCGATCAGGGAGAGCAGTGGAAAGAAGAAATATGTCTGATGTTTGACCATCAGGCGTTGCAAACCCGTCTTGCTCCTCACCTCCTCGTCTGAGAAGGCCAGCACGCCGATGTCAATATCGGGGTCCATGTCGATCTCGTTCGGATGGCTATGGTGCGCGTTGTGCTTATCCAGCCACCAGCTCATACTCATGCCGAGCGACAGATTGGCCATCAACAGGATGAAAAACTCGTTTTTGCGCGTCGAGCGGAAAACCTGGCGATGCCCGGCGTCATGTCCCAGGAAACCGAACTGGGCCGAAATCATGGCCAGCAGTGCCGCGTTGCCGAGTTGAAACCAGAAAGAGTGGATCGTGAAGAGCAGAAGGACGCTGAAGGCCAGCAGGCCAAGCGTCACGCTGGTTTTGTACGTATAGTACGCGGGCTGTTTTTCCAGCAGTCCACTTGTCTTGATAAGCTTCTTTAACTCAGCGTAATTGTTGAGCGGCTTTACCAGAGCGGGAGAAATCACCGGCGCAGGGATTATTTGCGGATCGCTTTGCGTAGCTGGAAATACATCTGATTGAGAATTGTTTTTGCTCATATCCATCCTTCATCAAAAACGCGCCAGCAACGCGCTCCTCGTTTAGCGGGTAAGCTAACACTGATTTCGCGTTGCTGCTGCTACTTCGCCCATTTATTGGATATTTTTGCTTGCTTGCTAGTAAGCAAAAATAGAGATGATACTTTCTTTAGGAGAAAGGGTTATATATCTATGATAAGAGCAAGGGCGAATCCGCCTCATCTCGTGTTGAAAGCACGACCCGGATAGGTTTCCCTGTAGAAATTGACAGGACAGGCCCCGTGAAATTGCCTGCCTGAAAAACCGGTCAAATTAGCGGCGCGGTGGATACGCTGGGAGGGTATACTTAGCCCGTGCAGAGGAAACTACCAGCATAGCCCGATCTCTGGCCACACTGATTGTGGAACCCGGCGTCGCCAGAGCATCCGCGCGAGGCGCTTTTTGGAACAACTGCGTGCGAGGCAGAAGACGGGGCGTCTCACGCGACAGCACTACCGCATGTAGTGCCGGGGGCTGTGCCGGTAGCGACCAATGGAAAGATCCAGAGGTTCGCATGCAGCGAGCCTATTTGGAAAACAGTGAGCAAATATTCTGGTGAGATGGCGCTGATAACGCCAGCGAAAGGAGGAAGCGATGGGACAAGCACAATGGGCATATAAAGTCGCGTATGTCGATTATCGAGGGCGAATTTCTTGTGAAGGTGTGGAAACGCTACGCGGCGAGGAACGGAGGAGCGCGTTTGTGCGGCGGTACATGAATACGCTTGGCAAGGATGGTTGGGAGCTGGTGGGTATTCAGCCGCTAACAGGCAATTCCGCTTACTACGTTTTCAAACGCTCCGCGCAAGAGGGCGATTACGCCGAGCCAGCCCCGGAGGCCAGCGCCGAACAGGCCCAGCCTACAGATGGGCCAACGGTGGAAAACGCCTGACGGTAGAAAACGCCCGGAGGAGAGAAATTCATCCTCACGCGCAACGGGTCAGACTTTCGCATTGTGCGGAGTCTGGCCCGCTTCTTTTTACCTTGAAACGGGCGAGAAGATTCGACTGATTCGACGCGCCCTCGTTCTGGCTGATATAATGAGCTTGCAAGCAATCAGTCGACAAGCGAAGCTATCCTCGCCAGAGGATCGGCAGACATGTAACCACCGATCACAGCAGATCAGCTTCATCCAACGCAGAATGAGGAGCATTTTATGTCAATTTCAACCCCGGCGCGCTCAACAAAGTTGGGGCAGGTTTACCAGAATTTTATTGGCGGAGAGTGGAAGAACGCACGCAGCGGCGAGACGTTTATCAGCACCAATCCGGCCCGCACATCCGAGATCATCGGGCATTATCAGAAATCGAACTCGGCAGATCTGGACGAAGCGGTTGCGGCAGCGGTGAAAGCACAACCCGGCTGGGAAGCGACGCCAGCCCCGGTACGCGGCGAGTTGCTCTATCGTGTAGCCCAGATTTTAGAGCGTCGTCAGGAAGAACTGGCCGAATTGATGACCCGCGAAATGGGCAAGATCCTCAAAGAGACGCGCGGCGACGTGCAGATTGCGATCGACGTGGCGAAATTTATGGCGGGCGAGGGTCGGCGTGCCGAGGGCGAGACCGTGCCTTCAGCTTTTCCCAACAAACTCTGCCTGACCATGCGCCATCCTATCGGCATCGTAGGCATCATCACCCCCTGGAACTTCCCTATAGCCATTCCAGCCTGGAAAACCTTCCCGGCGCTGCTAGCGGGCAATGCAATCGTCCTCAAGCCAGCCAGCGATACGCCGCTGATGGCAATCAAACTGGCTGAAATTTTGCAAGAGGCCGGATTGCCCGATGGCGTCTTCAATGTCCTGACCGGCCCTGGCGGCTCGCTGGGTGATGCGCTGGTCAGCCACAAGTCAATCAACATGATCTCGCTGACCGGCTCAACCGAGGTTGGACGGCGCGTGGGTGAGATTTGTGGACGCGACCTGCGCCGCTGCGGGCTGGAGCTTGGCGGCAAGAACGCGGTGGTGATTCTCGACGATGGCGACCTCGACCTGGCAGCGGAGAGCATCTCCTGGGCCGCTTTCGGCACGACTGGCCAGCGTTGTACCGCGACCAGCCGCGTGATCGTGCAGCGGGGCGCGCTCAAGGGTTTCACCGAGCGCCTGACCGCCCTGGCCGAAAAGTTGCGCGTGGGCGATGGGCTACTGCCTGAGACCGAGATGGGGCCGCTGGTCAATATGGGCCGCGTCAAGGCCGTCCATGAATATACCGAGATTGGCAAACACGAGGGCGCGCAACTGGTCACAGGCGGCACAGCACTGACCGAGGGCGTACATAGCGAGGGCGCGTTCTACCAGCCCACCATCTTTACCAATGTTACGCCCGATATGCGGATTGCGCGCGAAGAGGTCTTCGGCCCGTTCGTCTCAATCATCCCGGTGGACACCTATGAAGAGGCGGTCTCCGTCGTCAATGCGAGCGAGTACGGCCTCTCGACGGCGGTCTTCACCGAGAATAGTCGCCTGACCTTCCGGGCCATGCGCGACATTCAGTCGGGACTGGTCTACTTCAACTCCGGCACCACCGGCTCCGAGATTCACCTGCCCTTTGGCGGTATGAAGGCCAGCGGCAACGGCCACCGCGAGCTAGGAACCGCCGCCGTTGACGAGTTCAGCGAGACCAAGAGCATCTTCATCTGCTATCCTGAGAGAAAATAAGGCCCAAACCATAAAAATCGGGGAAAAATGATTGCAATCATTTTTCCCCGATTTTTATGGTTTTATGCAAAATAAAAGCGTACTAAGGTACCTGGGGCAGACCGAATTGGGTAAACATCGCCTCCCAGACCTCTTGATTTTCCAGGCGTTCATCCAGAGAGACGATGCGCGCGTTGATCGAGTCAAAAATGCAAGCGAGGATACGTTGCAGGGTGATCGCGCCTTCTTCGTAGAAATCGTTGGCCTTCTGCATTTCGCCGCGCATAACCTCGTGGCAGAGTGAGGTGAAGTTCTCCACGTCGATTCTGTTCTGCTCGATGAGGAAGCGGTAGTTGCCCATATAGCGCAAATTGGCGCGCGCCAGCAGGCCTTCCAGTGTGTGCGGGTCCAGTTCGGTGCCGTTGGCTTTGCAGGCATCGGCCAGTGCCTCCATCGTCCAGTTGACAAATTCGGCCAGCGCGGGCAACTGGTCCATCGGGGTTGTTTTGCGCAACCAGTGCTGCTCCATGCGGCTAATCAGGTTGAGCAGTTCGAAGTGTTCCATGCGCAACATCTCGGCTGGCTCAGGCAAATGCACGCCGCCGGATTCTTGCGCGACCTGGTTGGGTGGTAGAACATAGACCAGGCGCATCTGGATCAATTGCGCGAGATCGCGCGCGACATCCAGTTCAGGACGCCGAATGCCGCTGGCGATTTTGCGCACCGAACGATAGCGGTTGATTCCGCCCAAAAGTTCGAGGGTGCGCGCGTCAAAGCTCATGGCGTAGGGAATGGCCGGAGCCATCTGGAGACAGGTCTGCATGCCCAGAGGCAGCGCATGTTGCAACTGCTCCCACTCTTCAGAGTAGCGCAACATCTCCATCGAGACGCGCATAACATCCAGGCCCAACGATTCTTCGCCATAGGGCAGGATATTCTTGCTTTCGGGGATGGCCGCGAATTCATAGCTGCCATCTTTCCAGAGGCCGATATCGCGAATGGTCCAGAGGGCTTTGGTGCGCAAGGCTTCGCGCAACTGAGCATCATGGATAACACGCATCTCAATCAGACGCTCGCCGATGCGTTTGCCAAAGGCGTCCTGCAATTGCTGCTGGAACGCGACCTCAATCTGCTGAGCCGTCGCCATGCCCAATTGTTGAAGAACATCACCCAGAGTCAACGCGCCAGCGTCGAGTTCAGAGCAACCAGCCATCTTGCCATCTTTGAAATAGACAATGCCGATGCGGTCATTGGCCTGCTTGAGATGAATAGCTCCGCTCATGCTCTCCATCTCCATCATCTGCAAAATCTCCACCAACCCAAACTCCCTGAGCGAGCCTTGTAATCGCGTGCTAATCATCGTGAGTCTCCCATGTGAGCGTGTAACGATACTCTTCCCAAGCTAACCTCAACCTGAGCAAATACGAAATTGTTCACTTTCCGCACTGCCTATTATAGCAATCTCAAGATGTTTCAGCAAGTGTCGGCAGGCAAACAGCCAGGGGTATCTGTTACTGGCTTGCCAAAAGTGAATGGAACCTGTTATATAATATCCCCATGAGTATACAAAATAAAGTCACACTTATCACTGGCGCGGGTCGCGGCATTGGACGCGCCACGGCCTTACGCTTTGCCCGCGAGGGTGCGCGATTGGCTCTTTTTAGCCGCACACCGGAAACCCTGGAAGAGACAGCCGCACAGATTCACGCGGCTGGCGGCGAAGCGTTAGCAATACGCGGTGATGTGGCGCGTGAAGAGGATGTGCAGGCGCTTTTCAAGCGCGTCCACGAAACCTACGGGCGCGTCGATATTCTTATCAGCTGCGCGGGCGTGGTCGCGGTCAAGCCGTTCGCGGAAATGGACGTGGAGACGTGGGACCGCGTGCTGAGCGTCAATTTGCGCGGCACCTTTCTCTGCTGCCAGCTCGCCTTTCGCCAGATGCAGCAACAGGGCGGCGGCGTGATCCTGAATATCTCGTCGCTCTCTGGCGTCAAAGGCGTCGAAAAATTCCCCGGCCTGAGCGCCTATAACGTCTCGAAGGCGGGTGTGGCTAGCCTGACCGAGATTCTGGCTGTCGAGGGCAAGCCGCACAATATTCGGGTCGCGGCGGTCAGTCCGGGCGCGGTCGATACTGAAATGTTGCGCCAGGCTGCTCCGCACCTACGCGCCGGAATGACGTCTGAAGAGATGGCCGAGATTCTGCTCTTCATGGCCGATGACAGCGGGCGCGTCTTGAGCGGGACTAATCTGGAAATTTTTAGCAACGCATAAGTGTTGTCATACAGTAAAGCAACCAATCTTTTTGACGCGAAAAGAGGCGGGAGAAAACGATGGTCTATCTGACGAGGCGTACAACCTTTAGCGCCGCGCACCGCTTATGGAGCGAGCACCTGACGGATGCGGAAAACTATGCTATCTATGATAAATGCGCGAACCCCAACGGCCACGGCCATAACTATATCCTGGAAATCACCGTGCGCGGCTGGCCCGACGAGCGCACTGGCATGATTCTTAATCTGACGGACCTCAAAGAAGCGATCGAGAACGCGATCATTAAGTGGGTCGATCATAAACACCTGAATTATGACGTCCCATGGCTGGAGGGCATTATTCCCACAGTTGAGATGCTGACCGTCGTTTTCTGGCGGCAGTTGGAAAAAGAGCTTCCGGCTGGCCTGCTCTACGAGGTCAAGCTACAGGAGACGGAGAACAATCTCGCGTCCTACCGAGGAGAACAACGGGCATGAGAATCGCGCTGGTCGCGCCCCTGGTTTCTCCAATTGCTCAACCATATATTGGAGGAGCGCAAGCCATGCTCGCCGACCTGGCGCGTGGCCTGCGCGCACGTGGGCATCAGGTGACGCTTTTCGCGCGCGCTGGTTCGGCGGTTGAGGGCGTCAACATCGAGCAAATCGCGGTCCCTGACTGCGTGCGCCCGGCCAATTTTTCCGACTCGTCCAACGCCAACGCGCCCGATGCCGGTTTCTTCGTCCAGGCCAATCTCTTTCTCGATGTCTGCTTACATCTGCAACGAAACGCCGAGACATTCGACCTTATCCACATGCATGCTTTCGACTGGCCAGCCTATACTTTGAGCGCCCTGGTCAACAAGCTCCCGGTCGTTCACACACTGCATCTGCCCGCCGTCGCCAGTGAAATCAACGAAGCCTTGCGCGTGCTGGATCGGCAGGGGCATCCCTTGACGCTGACCACCGTTTCCCACGCCTGCGCGCTCACCTATGCCGCGTACACGCCGATCGATTACGTGATCTACAATGGGCTGGACATCAAGGCCATTCCGTTTCAGCCCACTGTAGCCAGGCATGCACCGCTGCTCTGCGCGGGCAGAATCACGCCTGAGAAGGGCGTTGAGGCCGCGCTGGAAATTGCCGAGCGAGCACACTATCCCCTGGTCATCGCTGGCGGCATTTACGATCGGGAGTATTACGAGCAGCGAATCGCGCCACGCATCGCCCAGGCAGGATCGCGTGTAACATATCTGGGGCAGGTCGAGCGCGAGGCGCTCTGGGAACTCATGGGTCAGGCTTCGGCCCTGCTCTGCCCGATCGCCTGGGATGAGCCGTTCGGTCTGACACCTGTCGAAGCAATGGCCACGGGCACGCCGGTCATCGCCTTTCGCCGGGGCGCGATGGAAGAGATTGTTCAGCATGGCGAAACTGGCTACCTGGTCGAGCCGGGCGAGTGTGCGCAGGCGGCAGCGTTCATCGACGATCTGCCCGACATCCCTCGCGCACACTGCCGGGCACACGTCGAGGAGAACTTCTCGCTCGATACAATGCTCGACGCGTACGAGCAGATGTATCGAGAGATGACAGCAACAGCCAGGCACGACTGATAGGCGCGAAGACGACAGGCTAGATAGTGTGAATTACCGCGCTACGCCAGGGCCAGCTCTTCTTCACGTTCTATCTGATCTGGCCCGCTGAGGGTTGAGGTGCTCGTGCGCGGACTACGCTGGCCGGGCTTGCCACGGGCGGCGAAGAGAATAAACATCGGGAAGGCCGCGCAAGCAAAGTACGAAGGCAGGCTTCTCCAGGCGAAGAAGAGCGGCAACACGGCCAGCAACATCACTGCCTCTGGATGCGTCTTGCAGATGCGCCAGTACCAGATAAAGCAGAGCGGGTAGAAAATCCCATACTCCAGCACCGAGTAGGCCATTGAGGACATGTAGGCGTGCAGATAGGGCGAGCCAACTAATCCGACGATCCCAACACCCATCGGGAACATGGGGTCGCTGACCGGGGCCATCACACCCGCGAACCAGGCATGCGCATCCCAGAGAATGAAGGGCAGGTTGAAGACCAGCAAGACCGCGCCAGCAATGGTCAGACGGCTCGCGGCCTCTTTCAAATTGTAGGTGCGGAAGATCAGGATGGCGTAGAACGGCACGTAGAACCAGGCAGGCTGTTTGCAAGCCAGGGCCAGGCCGAGCGCCAGGGCCGAACGCCAGCGATGCTCGCGCCATAGCCACGCCATGACCAGAAAGAGAATCGTCATGACGTCGAGGTTGCCGCCCAGCACCGACGACCACATCGAAATATTCGCCAGGGCAAAGACAATCAGCCAGGGCCGCAGGTCTTTGCGCACCGCAGACCAGCCAAGGGCAATCAGACCGAGGTAGCAGAGCAGGTAGAGCGGCAGGACGTTGTAGCTGCCCAGCCAGATCAGCGGCACCAGGGTCAGGAACGAGAGCGAAGGATAGCTGACTTTTGCCTCAAATTCGGGTGCATGGCCGGACTTCATATCGCTATCAAAGATCGTGCGCAGATCCACATCCGAAGGATAAGCCGTGCGGTTGGCAAATTGCCCCTCGCGCAGCGGCGTCGTCCAGCTCGGTTCAAGCGCAAAGAGTTGCGCGATCGGCACGATATTGGAGTCAGCATAGGGGTTGCGCCCTTGCAGCATGAGCATAGCCGCGTAGGTGTCGAGCGAGGTGCCGTCATTCGTATACTGGGGCGGCTCGAAAAAGCCCATATAGACGGCGCGACCAAACTCTACGACGCCAACGAGCGAAGTAATCAGAACCAGGACCAGCACAACAGCCTGCCAGCGGCGAGGATGTTGCCCAATCCGCCTGGTCTGCTGACGCAGGGTCGAGGAGCGAAACGCCAGGATCATCATGATGAAGCTGCCCAGAATCAACGCAAATGAGATCGTTCCTCGCCAATGCACGATAAAAGGCAAATGCGCCTCATACCACACCCCAGGAATTTGATAGGACGCCTCGTCAAGCGCTTGCAACATCAGAGCTACCGCGATCCAACAGGCCCGGCGCTGGATATCAATGACGGAATGGTTATCCGGCGATTTATCATAGGTAAAAAAGAGAGAGATAGGATTCATTGCCCGCAGAGCAACACGCCAGTCGCGTGTAGTCGTGCTTTTCGACGGATAAATAAACTGCCGTTCTATAACATCCATAAAGTCGCGCTTCACTCCTCTTAACATGGCAGCAAGAATCTGCTTTTCCCCACATTGCCAGGCAGCCACGTACTCTAAGCCCTTGCCCCGAAAATGCTTGCTGATTTTTCCTGGCTAAAGATTGAAACGAAAGGTCATCTTCATCCGTCACAAATCGTCGCAACAGCAGTCTTCATAGTCAGAGTAGGTATTTTTACTGAGTAGTGAATTGTGTATCGAACGGCGAACGCGAGATCATTATTCTTGCTTGAGGATGGCCGCGATCAGTTGCGCGTTCGATTTTGTTTTTTCCAGGACACGCAAAAGTTGTTCAGCGCCTTCGCGGCGCGAGCGGTCTGCGATCTGACGCCGCAGGAAAGCCATAGCGCGCAGCTCATCGGGTGATAAGAGCCGCTCTTCCTGGCGGGTGCTTGACGCGAGCAGATCGATGGCTGGGAAGATACGTCGGTCGGCCAGTTCGCGTGAGAGGCGCAGTTCCAGGTTGCCCGTGCCCTTGAATTCTTCGTACACCACCTCGTCCAGCCGACTCCCGGTCTCTACGAGGCAACTGGCGACAATGGTCAGGCTGCCACCTTCTTCTAAAGCGCGGGCCGAGCCAAAGAGCCGCCGACCAATTTCCAGGGCGTGGGCATCGATGCCGCCGGAGAGTGTGCGACTGCCGTAGCTGCTCCACATCTCGTTGTTCAGATTGTGAGCGCGTGCCAGGCGGGTCAACGAATCGAGCAGCACCACGACATCCCGGCCCTGGCTGACCAGGTGTTTCGCCTCACTCAAAGCCAGTTCGGCGACGCGCCCATGCCGGGTCATCTCCTGGTCGAAACTCGATGCATAGACGCGCACGCCAGGCCCCTGCACCTCCGCGCGCCATTCCGTCACCTCTTCCGGGCGTTCATCTACCAGGCAGAGGAAAAGCATCGTCTCGGGGAAATTCTGGCGAATCGAGGCCGCGATCTGGCGCAGAATCGTTGTCTTGCCCGCTTTAGGCGGAGCCACGATCAGCGCTCGTTGCCCGAAACCGAGCGGTACAAATAAATCGATAATCCGACCTGTCAGAGACGCTGGCCCGGTCTCTAACGTGATACGCTGACGCGGGTGAATCGGCGTGAGCTTGTCAAAAGGCTTGTGCGTGGCTGCCACTCATCTTGTCCTTTGCGTGAGATTTCGAGGGTGAATCGATTGGTTGGTGATAGTGTATCATATCCATTCTTGCGAGGGAAGCATGCCCACCCTGTCCATTCTGACAGGTGACGAACCGACCACTTAACCAGTGCTTTTCAACGGGCAATCCTGTATACTCTCTCCTGTAGAGAAAAAATGAGGAACGTCCATGGCTCGCAGGGTGCGGCGTGGAGGCAGCAAACATGAGATCGACTCAGGAGTAGACTTTTTATGGGAATGCATGGTATGCGTGGTGGCAGCATGGCTACCTATCTTGAAGAACAGAAACAGCGTGGGCGCAAAACCGACTCGCGCACCCTCCGGCGCGTCGCGCAATCGTTCGCGCCGTATAAAGTGCAGGTCGTACTGGTCCTGCTCGCGATTATCTTCACGACAGTTCTAGGTCTCGTCAACCCCTTGATGATTGGTCTTGTTTTTGACGACGCAATCGGCAAACGCGATGTTAAGAAGCTCATCATCTACGTGCTGATTATGCTGACGATGCCAGTCATCACGGGCTTGATCGGCGTGGCGCAAACATATCTGAACAATATTATCGGCCAGAACGTCATGCGCGATTTCCGCAACAAGCTCTATACCCACATGCAGAGCATGTCATTGCGCTTCTTCACCTCGACGCGCACCGGCGAAATTCAATCGCGCCTCTCCAATGATGTCAACGGCATCGAAGACGTGGTGACGAACACTGCTACAAGCCTTGTCTCCAATATCTCGACCGTGTTGAGTACGGTCATTGCCATGCTTATCCTCAGTCGGATTCTGACCCTGATCTCGCTCGGCCTTGTGCCTCTTTTCCTCTGGATCACAACGAAGCTGGGCAATACACGGCGCGCGACGAGCAAAGAGACGCAGGAGAGCATGGCCACGCTGACCGCGCAGATGCAGGAGACGCTTTCGGTGAGCGGTATCCTGCTCATCAAAGCCTTTGGGCGTCAGAAATTTACCCGCGAAAAGTTCCAGGAAGAGAACGAACGCCTGACAAACCTGGAAATTCGCCAGGCCCTGATTGGACGCTGGTTCTTCATGTTTATTGGCTGGTTCTTCTCCGCTATCCCCGCGATCGTCTACCTGGTCGGTGGCCTGCAAATCATCAATACGCCTGTGGGTCAGACACCACCAATCTCGCTCGGTATCATTGTGGCCTTCACGACGCTCCAAAGCCGCCTCTTCTTCCCGATTGGACAGTTGCTCGGCATCCAGATTCAGGTGCAGGGCGCGCTGGCCCTCTTCGATCGCATATTCGAGTATCTCGACTTGCCGATCGAGCTTCAGGATAAAGTCAACGCGCTCCGCCTCAAATCGGCTGAGGTGCGCGGCGAAGTAAGCTTTAACGATGTCTCGTTCACCTACCAGCGCGATTCCCAATTTCTCGCAGGTGGCCTCTTCGATCCAAAACTTGCGAATAAAGAGAATGGGAACGGCAAGGGCAAAGACAAAAAGTCGCGTCGGAACAAGCCCGAAGCCGCCGCAGCCAGTAACGGCGCATCTCTTGTGGTCTCGCCCAATCCGGTTGCCATCAACGATGACGCCGCGCCACGTCCGGCTCTGAGCCATGTTTCCTTCACCATCAAACCGGGCCAGCTCGCCGCGCTGGTGGGACCGAGTGGCGCGGGCAAAACGACCACCACGTATCTCGTACCGCGTCTCTACGATGTCGATAACGGCTCGGTTGAGATCGATGGCATCAACGTCAAAGATATCGCCCTGGCCTCGCTCGGTGAAGTCATCGGCATGGTCACGCAGGAAACATATCTTTTCCACGCGACTGTGCGCGAAAACCTGCTCTATGCCCGCGAGGACGCGACCGAAGAAGAGATGATTGCCGCAGCCAAAGCCGCAGCCATTCACGAGCGTATCATGGACCTGGACGAGGGCTACGACACGGTTGTTGGTGAGCGCGGCTACAAGCTCTCTGGTGGCGAGAAACAGCGTATCGCCATCGCCCGCGTGATCCTCAAGAATCCGCGTGTCCTGATCCTCGACGAAGCCACGAGCGCGCTGGACACGCACTCCGAGCGTCTGATCCAGGCCGCGCTGGAGCCGCTGATGCAGGACCGCACCACGCTGGCCATCGCCCACCGTCTCTCGACCATCCTGGCCGCAGATGTGATTCTGGTAGTCGATAAAGGCCAGATCGTCGAACGCGGCACGCACGAAGAGCTGCTGGCCCTCAACGGCCTCTACGCGCGCCTCTATAACGAGCAGTTTGTCAAAGGCACGCTCGAAGAGGTCTCGGCGTATGCGGGATAAGCTATTGGCAGTGAATGTAGCGGCATCGCTTGCCCACACCATCTGCGAGAAGATATACTTTCCCTAGAAACCCACGAAAGGAAGTATGAGTATGCCATCGTCTTCACAAGATCACAAAACAACGGTGCGCCAGGAGTTTACACAACAGGCGCAGAATTATGCCGCCAATCCTCAGATCAAGAACCAGGATCGGCTCGCGGCGCTTGTCCAGGCCGTGCAACCACAAGCAGGCGCGCGCGTGCTGGATGTCGCGACCGGACCCGGCTATGTCGCGGCGGTATTTGCGGAGGCCGGGTGCGAGGTCGTCGGGCTTGATCTCACGCCCGCCCCGCTCGCGCTGGCCGAACAGCTTCGCGACGCGCGCGGCCTCACCAACCTGAGCTTCCAACAGGGCGATGCCGAACACCTGCCCTTTGACGCGCAAAGCTTTGATATCACCGTCTCTCGTTACGCCCTGCATCACTGTGAAGAGCCGCAGCGCGTTCTCGCGGAGATGGCTCGCGTTTGCCGTCCCCAGGGGCTGGTCGTGATCCAGGATCTCATCACGAGCGAGTTTCCTGAACGTGCCGCTTATCAGAACCGCTTCGAGCAGCTACGCGACACCTCGCACACGCGTGCCCTACCGCTCAGTGAATTTCTGGCGCTTTTTACCGAGCGCGGCCTGGAAGTTGAGCAGGTTATCACCGACTACATGCTGCATCCGATCGAAACCTGGATGGCGAATGCACACACGGACGCCGA
>Ga0070679_100003216_pt1 | contig 14925 bp, 11 predicted proteins | sample KBSC63BmetaG_FD_65652 | JGI IMG/M metagenome (GOLD analysis project Ga0070679, IMG submission 65652) | Corn rhizosphere microbial communities from Kellogg Biological Station, Michigan, USA - KBS C6-3B metaG | ecosystem: Host-associated > Plants > Roots > Rhizosphere | place: USA: Michigan... | reverse complement strand
TGGCGGAGAGACAGGGATTCGAACCCTGGATGACATTGCTGCCATACACGCGTTCCAGGCGTGCCAGTTCAACCACTCCTGCACCTCTCCGTGATTGACCTATCTATTATACATAGCTACCTCTCTGTTTGCAGGGGTGCATATATTACTACAAAAACACCTTGCGATAAGTGCAAGCTGAGGTTTAAACTGGTATAACTATGAACCTGCCTCAAGACCTCACTCCAGCCTCAAGCCATTGCGGCCCTGTCCTGCGCCAGTTTTGCTCGTCAGCATACTCTCCGGTATCCTTCCTCGCAAAAACTGACACATTACGGCGGTCGCAAAGGCTTTCGCTTAACGTAGAGAGGTTTTGAGACAGGTTCTATGGCACTGATTGAGCTCAAAGACGTCAGCAAACTGTACGGCTTCGGCGACGCCACTACCCTGGCGCTCGACGAGGTCAACTTGACCATTGAAAAAGGTGAATTCGTGGCGGTCATGGGTCCGAGTGGTTGCGGCAAAAGCACGCTCATGAATGTTATCGGCCTGCTCGATAAACCGAGTCATGGCGAATATCGCTTTGACGGCAAATCTGCCGCCCGACTTAAGCCTAACCAAACGGCGAAGATTCGACGCGACACCATCGGTTTTATTTTTCAATTTTTTAATTTGCTACCTCGCCTAACCGTGCTCGAAAATGTTGCCTTGCCACTGGCCTACAAAGGCATAACGCTTACGCGCCGCGAGAAAATGGCCAGCCAAATGCTGGAGCGGGTCGGCATCCAAGACCGCGAATATTTTCTGCCCTCACAACTGAGTGGCGGTCAGGCTCAAAGCGCCGCCATCGCCCGGGCCCTCGTCAATAACCCGAAGCTTATCATCGCCGATGAGCCGACCGGCAATTTGGATAGCGGCAATTCGCGACTGGTCATGGAGCTTTTGGCGGACATTCACAAGATGGGGAACACCATCCTCTTCGTCACTCACAATCCCGAGCTGACTCGCTACGCTACCCGCGTGGTTTATATGCACGACGGCAGTATCATTCATGACGAAAAGACAGCGCTTGGACAGGTGGCGACCACTGCTCGTAAAGTAATGTACAGCATTCCTACTATCACTGAAGAGGACGCGCTCGCCGGTGTGTCGGCGCTGATGAAAGCGCTGCCGGATAAGATCGAGCCTCGCAAGCGCAAAAAATCGGCTGTCAGCAAGAAGTCCGCGCGCAAACCAGTGCGTCGGCAAAAAGCTAAGAAGCAAAAGGCACGGGCATGAGGTCCATAACGCGCGGGCACGTCAAGACTGGTCTGGATTCTGTGCGCGGGGCCAAGATGCGCAATTTCTGGACAATGCTGGGGGTAATTATCGGTGTCGCGTCGGTAATTACGGTCATCGCGATTGGCAATGGCGTCAAGCGACAAGTTAGCGGCCAGATTCACCACATCGGTAGCGATGTTATTACCGTTCGTCCGGCTCAGTTGCAAACAGGCAGCGGCGGGCTTAATTCAACCCTACTGACTGGACTGAGTATAAGTGGTTCGCTCAGTCAGCGCGATGTGACGACAGTCGCCCAGACCAAAGGCGTGGCGGCGGTAGCGCCCTTAGCGATCGTCGGTGGCGAAGCGAAAGGCGACAACGGCACGTACAAAGATGGCTTTGTCATCGGTACAACCGGAGATCTATCGAGCCTGCTTAATCAATCGATGGCTTTTGGTACTTTTCTATCAGATGCCGACAGCGGTACCGATACGGCAGTGCTTGGGCAGCACGCGGCCGACATGCTGTTTAACGAGGATGTGCCCCTCGGGCATAGTTTTGTCTTCCATGGACATGAGTTTATCGTCCGGGGCATTTTCAATAATTTCACGACTACCCCGCTCAGTCAGCAGGCCAACTTTAATAACGCCATGTTTATTCCTTATGACGTGGCCGAAAGCATTACGAATAACTCTGCTCCGACCTATGAAATTTTGGCCAAGGCTCGATCAACTGATCAAACCAAACAAGTGACGCACGATATCAACAGTCGTCTGGAAAAAGCTCACGGCGGTCAAAATGACCTGACGGTCCAAGAAGGCAGCCAAAATCTGGCAGCCAGCAATAACATCCTCGATCTTTTGACGGTCATGATCGCCGGGGTGGCGGCAATTTCACTGGTCGTGGGCGGCATCGGCATTATGAATGTCATGCTCGTATCTGTTGCCGAGCGCATGCGCGAAATAGGCATCCGCAAAGCCGTCGGCGCCACCAATCGCCAGATTCTCAGTCAGTTTATGATCGAGGCCAGCCTCTTGAGCGTGGTCGGCGGCATAATCGGCGTGGCGCTCGCCTACGTGCTTAATGTGTTGATCCGCCTGGCGACCAGTCTGCAGCCGGTAATTACCTGGCAGACGGTTGTGCTGTCGACGGTTGTTTCCCTGACGGTTGGCGTTGTCTTTGGGTCGGTGCCGGCTTTGAAAGCGGCGCGTAAGCATCCAATTGAAGCCCTGCGTTCGCAGTGATTCAAGCAGTGTCTTTAGAGGATTAGAGGATCGCCCAGATACCGGCAATGCCGCTGGCAGCCATCAGAAGCGTGATTGCCCAGCCGGCAAAGATCGTGCTGCGTTTGTTGGTCCAGCGCCCCATTATCTTGCGGTTGCTACTGATTAAGACAATGACCGCCAAAATGATCGGCGCCACCAAGCCATTGATAAAAGCTGAGTAAATAAGCGCTTTGATGGGATCGATGCCTAAGAAATTAATACTGAGGCCCACCAGCATCGAGATGATAATGATGCCATAAAAGGCATGGGCTTGGTTAATCGGCCGATACAAACCTTCTCGCCAACGGAAGCTCTCACTAACCGTGTAGCTAGTGGCGCCGGCGAGCACCGGTATCGCCAGCATTCCGGTGCCAATGATGCCCGTGGCAAACAAAACGTACGTGGCATTGCCGGCAAAGGGCCGAAGGGCTTCAGCGGCTTGAGAGGCTGAAGTTATATTGGTGATGCCATGGGTAAATAAGATCCCACCACAGGCGGCGATGATAAAGAACATCACCACTTCACTGAGGAACATGCCCGACCAGACGTCGATGCGCATGCTTTTAACGTCCGCTGGAGCGGTGGCCGTACGGCGATCGTGCAAAGTTGTCTTGCCTTGCAGAATCTGTTCTTCGACTTCCTGCGAAGTTTGCCAAAAGAATAGATAGGGTGAAATGGTGGTACCCAGAACGGCACAGAGTAGCACCAGCTGATCTTTCTGAAGCTTTAGGTGCGGCACAAAGCCGTGGCTGAGGACTTCTCCCCAGTGCAAGTGCGCTAACAGCGCCGAAAAGACATAGGCGAGCAGTACCATGGCCAGCCATTTGAGGTAGCGGGCATAACGGACGTAGGGAGTATATATCTGCAGGAAGAGGCTCACAAACGCAAAGCAGACGACCAGCCAGCCGAAACTTAATTTAGGATTGAGCAGCTGGCCGGCTTTGGCCATAGCGCCCAAATCAGCGCCAATATTGACCGCATTGGCGATAAAAAGCAGCAGCGAGCAAGCGTACAAAACGCGGCGATGGAAAAAGACCCGGATATTGCCGGCTAATCCCCTGCCCGTGACTAGGCCGATTCGAGCACACATCTCCTGGACGATGGCTGATAACGGGAAAGTCCAGGCGGCTAACCACAGAAAATGATAGCCGAACTGAGCGCCCACTTGGGAGTAGGTGGCGATACCTGAGGGATCATCATCGGAAGCCCCGGTCGTCAGTCCTGGTCCAAGCATATGCCAGTAATCGTTGGTTTTCTTGAGCACCGCTTCGGTAGGGAGAGCCGCGGTTAATTCCTGGGCGGTGACCACGGTCGCGTCGAGCAATTGGGCCGGCGCTTCAGCGCTTTTTTTCAAGATGTCTGTTTGCTTTTTCATATCACTTCACTTGAGTAGTTACTCTAGATTGTATCATGACACTTATGCTTGCTTAGCTTATTGAGTGCAGCTGCCGGTGCTGACGGCGCGGTTGCTAGCCGCGGCCTGATTGATCTCGGTCGTAGCCTGGGCGGTAGTTAACGCGTAGCCGACATTTTGAAAGGTCGTCGATTCGGCAAAGATGACCCCAATCACCGTACCATCGGTTGCCACAAGGGGCCCGCCGGAATTGCCAGGGATGATATGAGCTCGCAGCTCGTACACATCACGGGCAGTGGCACCGCGACCATAAATGTTGCGACCACTGGCGGTGAATTGATCAAGCACCGCGGCGACACCCGCCGAGAAACCACCCCCGCCCGGGTAGCCAAGCACGGCCGCGGGCGTACCAGCACCCACGTGGGCGCGAGAGATCACCAGACTCTTGCCTGCTAGGTTCGATACGCGCAGGACGGCGAAGTCTAGGTTAGGGTCAAAGCTAATGACGGTGCCGCTATGCGTGCCATTACTGTCGATCACATACGGATGGCGTATGCCGGCTACGACATGGGCGTTGGTCGCCACGAGGTTGGAGCCTACCACGAACCCCGACCCTTCGACGATGCCGCCACAGCCCTCGCCTTCTAGCTTGACCACCGAAGCGCGATCAGCTTCGACGGCCGCCCTGAGCACGCCAAGCGACGGTAAATCGATGTTGGAGGGCGGATTGGGTTCGCTGCCGATGAATACCTGCGGAAAGCCATTCGGGTCAATCAGTCTGCCCAGGTCGGCTATGAGGTTCGGCGCCGATGGCAAGGCACGATTTAGGGAGTGGACGATGCGCGAACGTTTCACCGAATCATTGATACTCTGCAGCGGTAATGAACCGAGGAGTGAGGCCAGCAGCCAGCTACTGATGAGCACCGTCACGACGCTTACCAGCGCCCCGAGATAGACGTCAGCCAGGTTGATCCGCTTCACCACCACTCGTCGCTTGAGATAAATGCCGATAACTTCGCCTATAGTCAGGAGCACCATAGCCGACCCGAGTGTTGTCAGGAGGGTGATGACAGCCCGGCTGTCAGCGGCGTGGGCCAGCTTGACGGTGTGACCCTGGAGCCAGGCACCCAGAAACAAGCCGCCAAAAAAACCAATGGTTGAACAGGCCTGACGTACAAAACCAATCTCACGGCCACGATAGAGTGCCGAAAGGCAAAAGGCCACAATAAGAATATCGACCCACATAAATCTTAGTGTAACAGATCAGCGTAAGAGTTTATGCGCTAGCGTAAGGCCGGAGCTGCCGATTGGATAATGGTCAATCTCAGCCCGTTTACCCCACTCATTAAGTACCGGCTGGACGATGCGCCAGGCCTCCAAAACTTCTTCGCTGGTGGCAAACAAGGTGTGATCGCCACGCACGGCGTCGACCAGCACTCGCTCGTAGGCATTATGGTGACTGGCGCCGCCAAAATTCTGCTGATAAGAAAAATCCATCGACGCTGTCTGCAGTTCGGTGGTCAGACCCGGTTTTTTGGCGAGCAAGTCAATTTCAATGCCTTCGTTGGGCTGAATGCGAAAACGCAACTGGTTGGTGGCTTCATCATGGCCCTTAAAAGTGACCTGCACCTCTGTCTTTTTGGCGTCTAAACCCTTGCCGGACCACATAGTTATGGGTACGGCTTGCCAGCGCGGACTATCAATACATACTTGCACGGCGGCGAACGTTTCAGTCGTGGACGTATCGTGATGGACCTCAGCTGGGTAGCCTTCGTATTGCGCGCGGACGGCTTTGTTCGCGACCTGATCTGCTGGAACTGATAGTACTTTTTTGAGCAATGCCTGCTTGGACTTATGGATAAACTCGCTATCCAATTGCTTCGGGCGATCCATGGTGACGATGGCCAGCAGTTGGATCAGATGGCTTTGGATGAAATCGCGCAGCGCGCCCACCGGATCATAAAACTGGGCGCGATTTCCGACCCGAATATCTTCGCTGGCGCTGATCACGATACTTTCAATGTGCTCACTGTTCCAGATGGATTCAAAGATCGGGTTGGCGAAGCGAAAGGTCAGAATATTTTGGACGGTTTCTTTGGCCAGGTAGTGATCGATGCGAAAGATTTGTCCCTCAGCAAAAACTGCGCCGGTCTGTTGGATTAGACCCTCGGCCGACACTAGATCGTAGCCAAACGGCTTTTCAATTAATAACCGTGTTTCGGCCACATTGTGTTGGCAGCTGGTGTTGAGATCGGCCTTACCCATAAGCGTAATAATTGAACTGTAAATTTGCGGCGGTATCGATAGATAATACAAGCGATTCATGCACAGACCTTGGGATTCTTCGAGTTGATCGAGCTGTTGGCGCAACTGCTTGTAGGCTGTCTCCTCGGTCAGATCCATCTGCACCATCGAAGTGTGCGTCCGCATTTTTTTGAGTGCCACCGGATCACAAACCTTATCGACCTCATTGACGCAGAGTTCGACCTGTTCAAAGAGTTCATCTACGCTGATTGATCGCCGGCTTATACCAACGATCTGAGTTTGCTCATGCAGCAAGCCGTCTTTGATCAAATGATACAGCGAGGGCAGCAGGTAACGTTGTGACAGATCACCAGTGATGCCAAAAATGACAATGATACTCGGATCCAGTGTCGAGGGGGTGCTCATCATCACTTGTTTAGTTGGTGCCCACCGAATTTATTACGCATAGCCGAGAGCAATTTAGTGGCAAAATTAACTTCGCCCTTTTGAGAAGCTAATCGCACGTCAAAAGCAGCCTGGATGCTTGGCAAAGGCAGCCCTAAGTCTTTGGCGGTTTCCAGCGTCCAACGGGCCTCGCCGCTTTCGGCGACAAACCCTTCAATGCCCTCAAGTTCTGGATTTTCACGCAGCGCATCACGACAGAGCTCATTGAGCCACGAGGTAATGACGCTATGATGCTGCCAAACCTCACCGGCTTCAGCTAGCTCTAGGCCTTGGTACGGACCGTCCTTGAGCATGCGATAACCTTCCGCTAGGGACTCCATCATCCCGTACTCGATGGCGTTGTGGACCATTTTGACGAAGTGGCCGCTGCCGCTCGGTCCGAAATGATAAAACGCGCCTTCTGGCTTGGCCAGGGTCTCAAATACCGGTTTGATTGCTGCAAAGGCGGGGTGCTTGTCGCAGCCGATCATCATCGAAAAACCGTTCTGATACCCCCAGACGCCGCCACTAGTTCCGCAATCAACCCAAGCCACTTCCTTTGAATTTACTCGTTCATTACGCTGTTTAGTCAAGCGATAGTCTGAGTTGCCCCCATCGATGAGAATGCTGTGAGCTGGTACTAAATCAAGCCATTCATTGAGATGTTCGTCAATGATATCAGCCGGCAGCATCATCCAAATTACAATCGGCTGCTCGCCAAAAGTCTTGACGACATCGGTCTTTGTCTCTGCCACAACCGCGCCGTAGCCGGCTGCTTCCTGCAGCGGTTCCGGACTGCGGTTGAGCGCGATGACTGTATGACCATCTTCTAAAAGTTTCCGGACAATTTGCATGCCCATCCGTCCGAGTCCCTGTACCGCAATCGTCATAAATCTAGCCTCCTAGTTGATCATTATATATGTAGACTTCAGAAATGAGTTTGAGCAGCTGGGCGGGCTGAGCGCTGGCAGCTACTTTTTGTCGGCGCAGCTGAAGTAGCGCCTCGTGCTTGCCCTCGCCGAAGGCGAAGACGTAGGCGGTGTTTATCTGCTTCATCGCTTCAGCGGTGAGCGTTAACCGCTGAAACTTACCGCCATCGTAGGCATAGGCCAGTGACCGTGCTGCAACGGCCGGACTATCTGGCAGGATGCCGAGGATGTGCCCGTCTTCACCGATACCGAGTTGGGCAACAATCAGATCAGCTTCAGAAAATGCCTTCTCGGCGAGTGCGGTGTAGGCTACCGCCGCGGCCGAGAGCGAGGATTGGCCAGTTAGAACTTCATAAGCTGTTGCCTGCTTGGTCTCAAAGCCTGCATCGAGTAGCTGCTGCCAATTGGAGTCCTTATGCCCCGCTGGCCCAAAACGCTCATCGGCAAGGAGTAGGGATAGGTTGTTGGTTAAGTTGTCAGCTATACTGTCCATCACTTCAACGCTGGCTCGGATATTAGAGCCGCCACTGAGTAGCCAGAGCACCCGCCTGCCCTTACGGAGTTCAGTTATCAAGCGGGCCGTCAGATCGGCGATGCCCTCTTCCCAGCTGGTGGATAACTTGTAGTGCATAGCTACACTATATCAACAACAGTGATAAGTTATCAGTAGTTAGTAGTCAGTAAGTCGCAACAACTGACTGGGGCAGATCCGCCCCGACTACTGACTACGGACTACTGACAACTACTCAGGCGGCTTGCATCATACTGATCAAGGCCTTATCGAAGGCCGGGATGTCATCAGGCTGACGACTGGTGATCAGATTGCCGTCGATGACTACCTCTTCGTCTACCCAGTTGGCGCCGGCATTGCGCATATCGTCTTGGATGGTAAAGAAGCTGGTCAGGCGGCGATCTTTAGCTAGGCCAGCTGAGGCGAGTAGCCAAGGCGCGTGGCAGATGACGGCGACCGGTCGACCCATATCGAGAAATTTTTTGACCCAGATCTTGGCTTTTTCATTCATGCGCAATTGATCGGCGTTCACGGCCCCGCCGGGCAATAGTAACGCGTCATATTCATCGATTCGGACATCGTCGAGCGCTTTATCGGCTTGATAAGTTTCAGAGAGTTCAGCATGCTTCATAGCCTGCAAAGGCCCGACCTTGGGCGCCACGATTTCGACCGTTGCCCCAGCCTCTTTCAGATCTTTAATTGGCTCGGTAAATTCTGCCTCTTCAAAATAATTATCTACTAATACGGCCACTTTTTTACCGCGCAAATCCGCCATGAACCTATCCTCCTTATGTTTATTCACCAACCGATGCATTATGACCCTTTGAGGTGTGTCAGACAGTGAGAATTACTACTGACGGGCTGTGATACGGGCAGGCTTAGTGGTTCGAATGAAGGCATAGGAAACAAAGCCTGAACTGATAGCCAGCAGCGCGCAGAGAGCCATTGAAAAGTGATAAAAGTTACTCGCGCCGAAGAGGCCCAAGAAGGCGATCACGATGACACCTGCGGCTCTGGAGATGGCATTATTGATGCCCGAGGCGATACCGGAGTAAGAATCCTCGACCGAGGTCATAACCGTGGTCGTCAGCGGCGCGACCGTTAGCACTAAGCCGGCGCTAAAGATGAGTACGCCGGGCAAGACATGCAGTAGGTAGCTGGAGCCTGGCTTGAGACTATAGAGCGTGGCCATGCCGAGCCCGGCAATGATTGGGCCGGCAGTCATGAACCGCCTCGGACCGTAAACGCTCGACAACTTCCCCACCCGACCGGCGAAGAGGAACATGACGATGCTGACTGGCAGCAAACTGAGCCCAGCTTTGATGGAAGAGTAATGGAGTGTCGATTGCAGATAGATGACTAGCGCGAACGTAAAGCCTGCCAAAGCGCCATACATGGCGAAAGTCATGATATTCGAGCCGCTGAAATTGCGTGAGCGAAACAGGGATAGATCGACCATCGGATCAGGGCTTCGGCGCTCCTGCCAGATAAAGAGCGCCGTGAAGAGCGCGCCCAAGATCAGCGCTGTGATGGTAACGGCTGGCCAGTGGCGGGCGGGGCCTTCAATGAGTCCGTAGGTAAGCCCAGCCAATGCGAACGCGGCTAAGCCTGCGCCAAGGTAATCGATGCGACGGGCTCGGCTGTCGCGGCTTTCGTTGATGGATGATTGGCCCAGTAAGAAGCAGGCTAGTCCGAGCGGCAGATTGATCAAAAAGATCCAACGCCAGCTAGCGACGTCTAGTATGGCGCCGCCTACCAGGGGTCCCAGCACAAACGCCGCGCTAGTCCAGGCTGTCCAGCGGCCGATGGCCTGTCCGCGTTCTTCCCGTGGGAAATTGGTGTTGATAAGCGACAACGCGCCGGGTACCAGCAAGGCGCCAAACACTCCTTGCGCGACACGGGTAGTAATCAAAAAATGATCAGTTGGTGACAGGGCGCACAGCAGCGAGGTCAATATAAAGCCACCTAGACCGTAGAGGTAGATGCGCTTGCGGCCAAAGATATCACCAAGCGATCCGCCGAGCAAGATGAGCGCCGAGAGCGAAAGCAAGTAGGCGTCAGCAATCCATTGCAATGAGGAAAAGCCGGCGTGCAGATCGCGGCCGATCTTTGGCAATGCTAGGTTGACGACCGTGCCATCGAGAAAAACTACGGCACTCCCCAAGATTACGGCTGCCAACACCAGTTGTTTGCGGCGAACCTCGCTTGTCATGACTGTATTGTAGCAGTCGCCGCCTAGCCTTGGGCTTTTTCGTAACGTTCGGCTACTTCCGGCCAATTGACGACATGCCACCAGGCTTTAATATAGTCACCACGATTATAGGTGTAATCGAGATAGTAAGCGTGCTCCCAGACATCCAGCCCGAGGATTGGTTCGGGCAGGTTTTGGTTGAGCGGATTATCCTGATTTGGGGTGGTCACAATGGACAGGTCGGGCTGCAGCCAGGCCCAGCCGCTGCCAAAAATGCCCAGCGCTTTTTCACCAAAAGTATCAATAAACTTTTGGAAGTCACCGTACTTGCCTTTTAGCGCGTCGGCCAGTGCGCCCGTCGGTTCATTGCCGCCCTCTGGCGACATCCACTGCCAGAATTGGGTGTGGTTGTAGTGGCCACCGCCATGGTTGCGGACAGCGGTTTTGACGTTATCAGGCAACGAGTCGACACCACGCAGTAAATCTTCAAGTGATTTGGCTTGCAACTCCGGTGCTTGCTCCAGCGCGGCGTTAAGTTTGTCGACATAGGTCTGGTGGTGTTTGCTATGGTGCAGCTCCATAATGTCCTTGCTGATGTATTTGCCAAAGGCGTCGTAGGCGTAATCTAGATCAGGTAGTGCGTACATGGATCCTCCTTTTGTTTCAAGTATACTCCAAGCTTACCTGCTGATAAGATGATCGACAGTAAAATTTTCTGACCATCCTTCCCGTACAAAATCACAAACCAAGGAGCAACAGCGACTGTTTGTGATTTTGAAAGGACGACCGTAGCTCAAAGCCGAAGTTTTTGCTGGCTAGGCAAAACGAGGCATGAGCGTACGGGAGGACGCGTTTGCTATGCTATAGCTATGGCTCAGGCAAGAAAAGCCAAAACAAAAACACTCAAACGGCGGTGGGCAGAGGGCGCCATCGTCTATCAGGTCTATCCGCGCAGCTTTTATGATGCCAACAGCGACGGTATCGGTGATATCGCCGGGGTGACCGCCAAGCTCGATTATCTTAAAGACTTAGGCGTCAATGCTATCTGGTTGTCGCCCTTCTACCCTTCACCGATGGCTGATTTTGGCTACGATGTGGCTGATTACTGTGATGTTGACCCTATCTTCGGCGAGCTGAAGGACATGGATGAGCTGATTGAAAAAGCCCACCACAAAGACATCAGGGTAATCGTCGACCTAGTGCCGAACCACACCTCTGACGAGCATGAATGGTTCCGCCAATCGCGCCAGTCGCCTTCCGACCCGTATTCAGACTGGTATATCTGGAAAGATGCCAAAGGCCACGACAAAGACGGCCAGCCAATTCCGCCCAACAACTGGATCTCGATCATGACCGGTGGCTCGGCTTGGGAGTGGGAAGCCTCCCGCCAGCAGTTCTACCTCCATACTTTCGATGTTCGCCAGCCCGATCTCAACTGGACCAATGGCAAGGTCCGTGAGGCCATCAAAGACGCTATGCGTTTTTGGCTTGATCGCGGCGTCGATGGCTTTCGAGTCGATGCCGTCCCTTACATGGCCAAGGACCCGCTGATGCGGGATGAACCGCCAAACCCGCACCACGAGGGCGCCGCTCATTACAATTCGCTGCTGCATCCTTATAATCACGGTTGGCCGCCTATGTACGCTTATCTATCGGAGATGGCGGCGGTGTTGAAAGAACCCAAGTACGCCCACTCAGCGCGCTTCATGGTGACCGAAGCTTATCCCGAGACCCACAACTCGGTCGAAGAATACCTCGAGTTTTACGAGGGCATGGACCCGGAGGTCGCGGCGCCCTTTATCTTCGAAGGCCTATGCATCCCATGGCAAGCCGAGCCCTGGCAAAAATTCCTGGCGACCTTCCACAAAACGATCGATAGTTTTAGCCCTCACTGCGTAGCCAGCTATGCTTTTGGTAATCACGACCAGCCAAGACTGGTGACCCGGATGGGCGAACCGGCCGCCCGCAGTTCGGCCGTACTGCTGCTAACGTTGCCGGGGATGGCCTTCATATATAACGGCGACGAGATCGGTATGAAGAACGGTGTGATTCCGAGGGAACTAGTGCAAGATCCGGCGGCCCTGGAGGGTTACGGCCGTGATCCAGAGCGCACGCCGCTCCAGTGGTCCGACGCCCCGAACGCCGGCTTCACGACCGCCAAATCAGCCTGGTTGCCGGTCGCCGACGACTACCGGACGCATAACGTTGAGACCGAAGCTTCGAATCCCGACTCTTTCCTGTCCCTGTATCGCAAGCTCGGCAAGCTGCGCAATGAAAGTGACGCGCTGCGTTATGGCCGCATCGAGGTACTCGACAGTGGTCATCATGATGTCCTGGCCTTCCGCCGCCACAGTGACGACGAAAGCTTCACCGTTTTGATTAATTTCTCCAAAGCCAAGGTCGCTATCAAGCCAGGTTTACTAACGGACACGGCCAAGCTGCTAGTCTCCTCGCACTCCGGCTACGCGCTGTCCAAGCGTAAACTCGAAAATTTTGAGCTCCTGCCTTACGAGGGAGTTCTCCTTAAACCATAGCTTTACAATATCACTCCAATCTGATGTAACAGTTGTAATATCATTGTAATTATGCTAAAATAAACGCATGCGAAAGCGTGGAGGGCGTCTGCTGCCTTCTACGCGTCGGGCGCTTTGGATTTTACCTCTGTGGATTACTGCCGTCATTTGGTTATGGCAATGGTGGTTTTTTGCTGCTCCGAAAAGTATGCTCGAACTGTATGTACCTCTGTCGGTAGCTTTACTGTACGAAACCACGATCATGCCTAGCGTACTGCTTTTCTTAGCTCTAAAGGCTAAAGTCCCGGCCAAAAGGCGTCCGGCAAAAGACAGCAAGGTCGCCATTATTACTCCATGTGTGCCGGCACAGGAGTCACTCGACATTATTGAACGCCAGTTAATCGCGATGATCGCTGTGAAGTATCCACATGACAGCTGGATTCTCGACGAGGGCAACAATCATGATATTAGACGACTCGCCAAAAAATATGGCGTGAAGTACTTCTCCAGAAAGGGTAAAACGAAGTATAGCCAGTCTGATTATCCTTTTAAGACTAAAACTAAGGCTGGTAACGTCAATGCCTGGCTTGACTATGTAAAACGATATAACTATGAATATTTCGTTCAAATGGATATCGACCATGAGCCGATGCCTGATTATCTTGACAAGACTCTAGGTCATTTTAAAGACAAGGACGTGGCCTGGGTGCAGGCTCCATCCATTTATAAAAATATGGAATATTGGACTGCGCGAGGGTCTGCCGAACAAGACATGGGTATGCAAGGACCACTGCAAATGGGTTTTTATGCTATCACCCAGACACCAGTTATTATTGGCTCGCATACAACCTTCAGAATTTCAGCGCTAAGGGGAATAGGCGGATTTCAGGCTACCCGGGCTGAAGACCATCTCAATACCATGGCCCTCACCGCGAATGGCTGGAAGGGCGTGTTCGTGCCGGAGGCGATTGCTTATGGTGACGGCCCTGAGACGCTCAACGCCTACCTATCTCAGCAATATGCTTGGGCGCGCAGCATGTTTCAGATCTTCATTTCGCACGCCTGGCAACATTTACGACGCATGACATTCAAACAAAAATTGCAATTTTTGTTCTTGCAGACTTGGTACCCGTTCTCGACCATTACTTTTTTCACGTTGTATTTTGCGCCAATTATTGCGCTGGTCTTTAACCTACACCCTGTAGGTGTCAGCCTCTTTGACTTTGCCACAAGGATAATCCCCTTCCTGGTAGCTTCGGTTGCGTTGCTCTGGGCGGTTAAGCCTAGTATGCAGCCGATTGGTTTGAAGTTTTCATGGCGCGGAATATTGCTGCACATTATCCGGTGGCCGGTTATCGGCAATGCACTGCTTGGCGTACTAACCAACCGACAAAAACCCTATCAAATCACGCCAAAGGGTAAGTTCCTGCGCAGTATTCCGACACTAAAACTTTATCGGCCTTTCCTGATGCTGGGAGGCCTGAGTGCTGCAGCCATGATTTTTGCGGCCATAAAATATGACTCTAAAACTGCATCAGGGCAAGCGCTCTTTGCGCTGTATGACGCCGTAATCATGTTAAGTGTCTGCTTAGTCGATCTAAACGTTCGCCTTAGGAAGATCAGCCTTAAGCTCAGAGCTTTTAGATTGTACTGGCTACGACCAGTCGGCGGCGTGGCGCTAGCTACATTTGTCGCGGCTTTTGCTTTTATCACATCATTTGTTACGCCTCAACAGCCTTTGTTAGCGCTTTCGAGCAAACAAACATTGTCTGATCGACAAAGTCCGGCGACACTCCCCGCGTCAGAATTACATGGGAAGGCGCTAAACTCTGAACTATCATCCCGACGCTATGCGTTACCTAATGCGGAACATACTCCTGATATAGGAGTGTACAGCCCTGAAGCCTCTGTTCCGTCCAGCGCGCCATATATACGTCATACTTTTGTGGATTGGCGCGAAAATTGGCGGTTGTCTCAGGAACTGGTCAGAACGGAACGTGATCATGCCACGCCCCTAGTAACAATAGAGCCAAAAGGTGACCCGAATGGCGCTCGGTTACTAAGTGATATAGTTGCCGGTAAGTACGATGACCGGCTTTCGACACTAATTGACACTATGTCGTTAAGCCCAAATCCGGTTTATGTGCGATTCTGCCACGAGATGGATTTGAACGACACATATGCTTGGGGCGGCCAGGACCCCGCCACGTTCATCGCCGCGTATCGGCACGTCAT
>Ga0070679_100003215_pt1 | contig 14926 bp, 12 predicted proteins | sample KBSC63BmetaG_FD_65652 | JGI IMG/M metagenome (GOLD analysis project Ga0070679, IMG submission 65652) | Corn rhizosphere microbial communities from Kellogg Biological Station, Michigan, USA - KBS C6-3B metaG | ecosystem: Host-associated > Plants > Roots > Rhizosphere | place: USA: Michigan... | reverse complement strand
CGAGGCACTGTTGGACGAAGCGGAAGGAGCGGATATCGTCATGGTGAAGCCGGCCGGCCTGTACCTCGACATCATCCGGGACGTGCGCGAGGCAACGCGCAAACCGGTCGCGGCCTACCAAATCTCCGGCGAATATTCGCAGATCCAGGCGGCGGCAAAGCTGGGGTGGTTGGATCTGGCGCGGTGCCGCCATGAATCGTTGGTCGCGATCAAGCGCGCTGGCGCCGATATGATTCTTACCTACTTCGCGAAAGAAATGGCGGCCGCGTTGCGCGCCTGAGCGTATCGGTGCGCGTACGAAGCCGCCGCGGGAGTGCCGCGGTGGCCTCGGCCCTGGCGGGCTTCCTCGCCCGCACCGGGAAAGCCGGTCAAAATGGCGAACGCGGAATCTGCAGCGAGTCGCCTGGAACCAGCGCGGGGTCTTGTTCGGGATTCTTTTGGGCGAGCTTGACGTCCACCGTGTACGCGTGCGCTTCGCGGACCAGGCTGACGGCCGACTCTTTGGCGTACAGCGAGAATCCTCCCGCCGCCTGGATCGCTTTCGCTACCGTCAGATCCGGCGTCCAAACGATGCGACCGGGGTGTTGCACTTCGCCGCCCACATAGACGTAGCGCTCGGTGACACTCACCGACACGTCGACCGTCGTATAGATTTTTTTCGAGATGTAGGTCTCCCGCACCTTCTCCGACAACGCAGCGGTGCTTAGGCCGGCGGCGGATAACGCACCGATAAAGGGCAGGCTGATCAGCCCTCGGTCGTCGATCGTGACGGCGTTGGTCGATGGATCCGGAACCCCTTGCAAGACGATGGTCAAGCTGTCGCCCGGACGTAGCTGTGCGGTCGATGTGCTGGCAGGAATCGGCGGATTTTTCCCGGTGTTTGCCGTTTCGCAGCCCGCGACGAAAAGCGACGCAATCAGCAGCAGCAGGGGAGCTCCACGACGCAGAAAAATCATCCGACCGGTTTGGGCCGCCGCGGCCGAAAAGGCAACGCCCCAGCGCCGCATCGCCGTCCTGGTCGGCGTCTTCGCAGGTGAGAAAACGGCGGCCCGCGCCTCTGTGGTGCAAAAAAAAGGCGGCCGGGGCGGCCGCCTGTTTATTGAAGTGCGACTAGCGCTTCCCTTTGGTGCGACGTCGAGGCTTCTCACCCTCTTCGTCCTCGTCGTCTTCCTCCTCGTCCTCGTCTTCTTCGTCCTCGTCGTCGTCGCCCTCCTTTCCTTCCTTCGCAGGTTTGCCGTCGGCGTCGCCTTCCTTCGCTTCGCCTTCCTCGTCTTCGTCCCACTTGAGGGACTCATCGTTCTTTAACTTTTCCTCCTCCTCGGCGTCCAACTCGGGCAAATCGTCGTCCTCGTCGTCTTCGATATTCTTCGCCGGCGCTTCTTCGTCGGTTTCATAGCCAGCCGGCATATAGTCGAGAATAGCGGTGAGCTCTTCGAACGTATGAACGGCTTTTCCTTGGATGAAATTGGTATTCTGATCCTCGCGAATCTCGTCCTCGACCTCATCGACCGAAAGCTTCGATTCGAAGTCGAATAGGTCATTCAGCATCTTCACGCGGCAGCGAGTGAGATGATCCAGCAGGTCGGCGTACGGGCCATTCTCCTCATCGAGGATGTCGGGCAGGCCGAAGAGCTTTTCCTCGGACTCGAAAATGGACTCCTTGACGCGTTTCAGACGAACGCGGGTGTTGCCCAAGTCTTTCTCAATCCGGAATGGAATGAACGCCGACTCGAACATGTCCTGATCGAAGCCGTAGTCGCGCAGGGGGTCGACCAGCTCGACGAGATGTTGGATTTGGCGGGGGTCGACAATGCTGAGACCGTCAACATCCCAACGTACGGGATCGCTGGTCTCTTCGACCCACCAATTATGGTCCTCGCCCAAACGGACGATACACCAGTCGAGAGTGTTAGGCTTCGGCATGAGCGGAAATTTTCGCGCAGCGTGCTACCGGAGTTCGAAAAAACAAGCACAAAAGGGCGGCTTTCTTGCACGAACCTTGCGGACGGGCGCGGATTTGGAAAACCCTCGTCTTCCGCCGCTTGTCCAGCCGACGCGCTTGCCAATCAGCAAGCGGGATTTCACCGTGGCCGGGCATGGGAAAATATTACGAACGTCTAGTGCGCCCGCGCCTCTTCCGTGACAACGCGGAGCATGCGCACGAGCAGGCGGTTGCGGCGCTCACGTTTTTGGGGAAATGCGGTCCCTTGTGCCGGCTCGTGGAAGCCACGTTCGGCGCAGGCGCGAGGAGCCCGGTTTCCGCGTTCGGACTGACGTTTCCCAACGCGGTCGGTCTCGCCGCGGGGTTCGACAAAAACGGGACGGCGTGGCCGGCGGCAGCGGCGCTTGGTTTCGGCCACGTTGAAATTGGCACCGTCACGGCGCACGCCCAGCCCGGGAATCCTCAACCGCGCATGTTTCGTTATCCGGCCGAGGAGGCGATTATCAATCGCATGGGATTCAACAACCGAGGAGCGCGAGCCATGGCCGAGCGCCTCGCCAGGCAGCCGAAACCAGGACACCGCCGGATTCCCGTGGGGATCAATCTCGGCAAGTCGAAGGTGACCCCGCTCGAGCAAGCGACGCAGGATTATCTGCTCAGCTTCGCCGCCCTCGCAGATCATGCCGACTACCTGGTTCTGAATGTTTCCAGCCCCAATACTCCGAATTTGCGGCAATTGCAGGATGAGGGCCGATTGCGGGAATTGCTCGGGGCGGTGACCGCCGCGAATCGCGCCCGACCAGCGGCGGGAAAGCGTTCCATTCCTCTGTTGCTAAAGATCGCGCCGGATCTCACGTGGCCGCAGATCGACGCCGCGCTGGGCGTGATCAGCGAATACGGCCTCGATGGCATTATCGCGACAAACACGACGCTCGCGCGGCCAGGGTACTTCGCGTCCGTCAACGAAGCGGGCGGACTCAGTGGTGCTCCGCTGCGCCGCCGCGCGACGGAAATCGTTGGCTACATCTTCCGCGCGACCGGCGGCCGATTGCCGATCATCGGGGTCGGAGGCATCGTCGATGCGACGAGCGCGGCGGAGAAACTCGATGCCGGTGCGACGCTGGTTCAGGTATATACCGGCCTGGTTTATCGTGGACCGTTTTTCGCGGCGGAGCTCGCGCGTGCGGTGCGCGACCACTCGGTTCAGCGGTGAAAATCAGGTGCTGGTTTTTTCCGTTTCCGTGCTTTACTTCGCCGGATCGATTGCTCTTAGTCCGCCTTCCGCACTTCATTACTGCTCAGGTGGTGGAATTGGTAGACACACACGTTTGAGGGGCGTGTGCCGTAAGGCGTAAGGGTTCGAGTCCCTTCCTGAGCACCAATTTCGCCGCGCATGCCATCGTCCCCGCTCGCCGGTTTGAGTTTCTTGCTGCTGGAGGACGAACTGTTGGCGCGAAAGCGTCTGGCCGGCTTTCTCGAAGCAGAAGGCGCCGAAGTTACCGCGGTCAGCACCTTGGCGGAGGCTCGGCGCGCCAGCGAAGGGTTAACTTTCGAAGCGGCGCTGCTCGATGTAAACCTGCCGGATGGCCGCGGCACCGACCTCCTTCGCGACAAGATTTTTCCGGCCACGACGACGGTAATCGTGATGACGGCTGAAGGCGGCATCAGCGGGGCGGTCGATGCCATGCGGGCTGGAGCCGCCGACTACCTGGTGAAGCCCTTCGATCCGCAGGAGCTCGCGGTGCGTTTCGCGCAGGCGCGGCGCGCGCGGCAGTCCAAGCGGGCCGACGAATTTCGCCGCGGGCAGGAGGCAGAGTTGGTATTCGGTCCGAGTCTCGCCTCCGTCCAAGAACAGCTGCAGAAAATCACCGCGGCAGACCGCCGACTCCGCGAACACCTTGCGCCCGTTTTGATCGAAGGCGAAACCGGCACCGGCAAAACTGCGGTCGCGCGGTGGATCCACCGCCACGGCCCGCGTGCGGACGCTCCGCTCATCGAACTGAATTGTTCCGCCATGCCGGAGACCCTGGCGGAAGCGGAACTGTTCGGACACGAACGCGGCGCTTTCACCGATGCGAAGTCGGCGCGTATTGGCTTAATGGAGGCGGCCGATGGCGGGACGCTATTCCTCGATGAACTGCCGAGTCTCGCGTCGTCGTTCAGGCGAAGCTGCTGACGGCGATTGAAGATCATAGCCTGCGGCGCGTAGGAGCGACCCGGCCAATCGCCGTCGACGCACGCATCATCGCGGCCACGAACCTCGACCTGAATACGCAGGTCGCGGAAGGGCGCTTCCGCGAAGACTTGCGGCAGCGTCTCGACTTGTTTCGCGTCCGGCTGCCGCCATTGCGAGAGCGCGGCGCCGATATCGTCACCTTGGCGGAAGAACTCTTGTCGCGGGTCGTTCGGCGGTACGGTTTGCCGAATGCGACGATACCCGACGACGGTAGAGCGAGGCTTCTTGCCCACAACTGGCCGGGTAACGTCCGTGAATTGGCCCACGAAATTGAGCGCGCGATCGTGTTCGGTGGAGACAAAGGCTTGAGCTTCGCGCATCTGGGCGGGGGCGCACGCGCCGGTGCAGAATGGCTGAAACCGGGGTTCGTGTTTCCCGATACGGGCTTCTCGCTCGAGTCGGCGATCGATCACTTGGTCCACCTGGCCGTCGATCAAGCGGCCGGGAACGTGTCGGCAGCGGCCCGGCGGTTGGGCGTGTCGCGCGACGTTGTCCGCTACCGGTTGAAACCTAAGGATGCGGTCGAAGATGGGAAATAAAGCGCGCCATTTGATTGCAATTGGGGAATATTCCGCGCGCCCTGGCGGCGCCGCGGAGGGGCTGGATTACGTTTCTCGTTGGGTTCAAACCTACAACGCCGCTGCGGCACAGTTGGCACGTCGAGTGCGATAGGTGCGCCGATGATTTCAGCCCGGAGAGCGCTTTTTATGTCAGTCGCCGCATGTGTGGCGGCCGGCGGCCTCTTCGCGGCCGATGCCGGAACCCCGGCTCGCCCCGCCGCTCCGGCCGCGGCGGCCGACGGGAAGCCCGACCTGCAGCAGTTGATTCATCAGTTTAGTGCGCGTCGGGATACCTTGATGGCGAATCGCGAGGCGCTCCTGAATCAGCTTAAAACGGCGACGGCCGAACAAAAGAAGGCCATTCTGGCAAAGATGGCCGCCGAGCAAAAGGACCTGATCGACTCGCAACGTGCGATGGCGAAACAGATTCGCGACGAGATGCGCAAGCTGCGGCTCCAGACGCCGGCGCGTCGTTAAATTTGTTAGCGTTACCTAAGTCGAAGGGCAGCCGTTCTCCGGGGCGGCTGCCTTTTTCTTGATTGCGTCATGGCGGAAACGACTGGCTGAGTTGTCTTGCCTGTACGCAGGCTCAGACGCCTTTCCCATCGTTACGTGTACCGCCCTCTTCGCCAATTCCTGTTCGTCTGCTGCGTGGTCGGAGGCGTCTGGGCGAACGGACCTGAAAATACCGGGTTATCAGATGCGGAGATGCGATCGCTGCTCGCCGCGGCCGAGCCCACGTGGCTGTTCACCGGCAGCGCGAGCACCGCTCTCGGCTACAACGATAATATCTTGTTGAGCAGCATTGATCCGGTTGGCCGCGCGTTTGGCCGCCTCAACGTCGATTCGCTGCTTTGGCATGTTCCACGTGGCCGGATCGATTATTTCGCATTCTTGAACGGCAGCTACACGAGGTACTCCCAGCGCGTGCTGGACGAAACGGGCAATGTCATCGACCACAAATCGGAAGCGTTCGGCGGCATCGAATGGCGTTTCAAGCAGCCTGACTGGCTGGTCGTTACCGGCGACCTGCAGGGATACGCGCTCGATGAAGTTTTCGACCTGACAAATCTGACGGGGAAGCGGGATGTCGAGAACCTCGATGTGCGCGGCGCCAAGGTCGGTCCCACCGTGCGATGGCTGCCTTGGAAATGGCTTTGGCTGGAAGGCAACGCGACGCTCGATCGCCAAAAATTCGCGGGAGGGCTCAACGACGCGACGATCCATGATGCGGCGGCCAGGCTCGCGTTGAAACCCACGGCTTGGGTTGAGTTGCGCGGGGAAGTCTCGGAACGGCACCGGGCCTTCACGCAACGCCACCCGTATGATCCCAACCTGCGCGATTTCGACGCGGGGCTTCTGGCCATTACCGAACGAGCCCGCGACGTTCGGCTCACGACGACCGTGGGCCACGCGCGACACTGGGTCCTTGCGTCGACGGTCGGCGTTTCCACGTATTCTGACAACGCCCTCGGCGACCTCGATTTCCACGACCGCCATGCTCGGGAGGAGATCGATTGGACGGCAGGCAAGTGGACCGTCCATGCCGAAGGCGCCGCGCGCCACAAATCTTACGACAACCAGACCGTCGGCTTCGGCAATAACCTGCCCGCGCAAATCAAGGATGAGTACGACGCGCAGCTTCGCGTCGAAAAAAAGGTATCGTCGGCCTGGACCGTCTTCGTCGAATATTCTTGGGAGCGCACGCGATCGAATGACGACCAGATCGCGTCGTACCGTTCGAACGAAGGCTTGCTTGGGGCCCGTTGGAGCTGGGAAAAATGAAAGCCTTCAAAGTCAATGCCCGGCCCTGTCCAGCCTCGCCGCCTCGCCTTGGTCGCTGTCATTGCAGCGACGTTGGCCGTGTTTGGCGCAGTGATCGGGTTCGTGTCGTGGCAGTTGCGCAGCGGGTTGCGGGCGCAGATCCTGCAGCGTGAGGCGGCGACACTGACGGAAGTCGCCGATTTGCAGCTGACGACCGAGGCCGACGCGCTCGCCAAGCTGGGCATCGCCGACGCTCCCGGTGAATTGCTTAACGCGGTCCTGCGCACGTCGAAACTACGCGGGGTGTTTGCGGTCCGCGTTTTCGATGCCGCCCGCCATTTCGCCGGCGCCTTGCCGCTGCCGTGGAGCGAAGAGCCGCCAAGCACGAACGACTGGGATCGCCTGTTGGCCGGTCGGCCGGTTGCCCGGCTGCATCCGCGGTCCTCCGCCGCAGAGGTGGTTGGTCTCGTCCCGGGAAGACAGGACACCCGGGAGGACGAACCCTTGATCGAGACCTGGCTGCCCCTGAAGCGGGTCGATTCGGATCGCTTGGTCGGCGCCGCGCAGCTCTGGACCGACGGTCGATCCATCCTGCGCGAGTTCGAATTGGTCGACCGGCGGCTGCTCACGCAAGGTCTGCTCGCGTGGCTGGGCGGATCGATCCTGATCGGTGTGCTGGTGGGCTGGGCTTTCGGCCGGCTCGCCTCCGCCAACCGCCAACTGCTCTCGCGCACGAAGGAATTGGCACGTGCGAACCGCGAATTGACCCTCGCGGCGAAAACCTCGGCCCTCGGCGCGCTGGCGGCGCATCTCGTCCACGAACTGAAAAATCCCATCGCCGGTCTCGAGGAATTCGTGGCGTTGCAGGGTGGCCGGCAAACCGGCAGCTCGGAGCTGGCGGCCGCGACGGAATTGACCCAGCGCCTGCGCACGCTCGTCAACGATGTGGTGGGCGTTATGCGCGATGAACAGGTCGGCGACCAGTATGAGCTGACGGGCAGCGAAATTGCTTCCGTGGTTGCGACGCGGGCGGCGGCGCTCGGCTCAGCCCGTGGGGTTTCCCTCGTCGTCGACGGCGTGACGACAAAATCCCTGGCCGCCCGGCGCGCCAACCTCGCCGCCTTGGTGTGCTTCAATCTGGTGCAGAACGCGATCGAAGCGAGCGCCTCCGGCAATACGGTCGAATTGCGCGTCGCAGCGACCGCCCACGGTATCGATTTCTTGGTTACGGACAGGGCTGGCGGATTGCCTGACGCCGTGCGCGCGCGGCTCTTTCAGCCCTGCCAGACGACGAAGCCGGGCGGCAGTGGACTGGGCCTCGCCCTCAGCCAGCAGCTTGCCCGTCAGGCGGGCGGGATAATCGAGCTCGTGCAAAGCGAAACCAGCGGCACGATCTTTCGCCTCCGCCTCGCGTTCGACCACGCCGATTGAGTACGGCAGCAGCGATCGGTGGTGCCGTGACTGTGCGCGTTTGGCCGCCTCGCCAAGGTCGGGCTGATCATTCAGGCAACGAGCGAGCGGTGGAGCGGAAGATGTTCGCATGGGGAAATCTCCGCTGTTTGGACGGCTCCGTCGGCGCAGGTAAAACTGCTTGCAAGCAGGGGGGCGGGTGAGACACTGCCGACCGCTTACGATTCGGCCCACGCACTAACTTCGCTTACTTTCGCGGGTCGATACCCGCTTCGCTACATGGAAGACGACGCTCCCAAGGAGAATCCCCCTGCGGATTTCAACAAACTAGACCTGACTCAGCTTCAGGGATTCAGCTTCGGCACGCAGTGGACACAGGACAAATCGTCCTCACCGTCTTCTCGCACCGACCGCGACAGTGGCGATCGTCCGCGTCGCGACGATCGTCGCGATGGCGGGATGCCAGACCGGCGCGACCGGCGCAGTTTCCGGCGTCCGGCAGGAGAGGGCCCGGCTCCAACTGGCGGCGGCAATCCGCCGGCCGGCGGCCAAGAACGGCGCGACTTTTCCGGCGGCGGTCCGCGGCGCGAAGCCCGGGGAGATTTTCGGGGTGGTCCGCGGCGGGATTTCCGCGGCGGTCCGGGCGGTGATCCGCGCGGTGGCTATGGTCGCCGCGACCCGATCGAACGCGGCCCTTACGAAAGTCCGTACTACACCGTCACGTTCTATCCCGAAGACACCAGTTTCAACACGCTGGTGCAGACTATCCGCAAATCGTGCCGCACGATCGAACTGTTCGAGATCGCGCGCACGGTTGTCGCGAAGCCCGACCGCTTCGTCGTCGTGCTCGGGCATAAGCCCTCTGCCAGTGATGCGGCAGGAACCGCTGCGCCGGGCGCCGACGCGGCCGCCAAGCCGGCGAAACAGCAGTTTTATATTTCCGTGCCGGACGGGATGCCTTTTGAGTCCGACGAGGCAGCCACCGCGCATGTGATGGCGAAGCACCTGGATAAGTTTTTCGATACCGCCGAAGTCGAAGTGGAGGCGCCGAAAGGCAATTTTCAGGTGATCAATCGTTGCGGTGTCACCGGCGAATTGCTCGGGCCGCCCAACTACCATCGATACAACCAAATCGTTCAACAGCACTACGCGGCCAAAGTCGCCGGTCGCATGCCGTTCGAGGCCTTCCGCAGCCGTATCGAGACGGTCCGCGATCCTGAAGTCGTGAACCAATGGCTGGCGAAAATGAAAAAGGTGACGCGGTTCACCTGGAAAGCCGGCGGCAAAGCCACGGCGGCGATGCCTGCGCCCGAAGTGGCGGCTGCAACCGCGACGCCGGACACCGACGCCGCGGCTTCCGAACCGACCACCGAGGCCGCACCGAGCGCCGCGCCCGCGCCGGAAGCGCCGGCGGCTGGCGGTCCGTCGTTCGACACGCTGGAGGACGCCCGGATGTACCTGCTTTCCCAAGCGCGGGACAAAGTCGTCCGCACGACCGAAACGGCGCGTTTCCACGGCAAAACCGCCGAGCAGCTCGCCCCCGGGGAAATCCGCCGCGCGGTTGAAGGCGCCTTGGACCGCCAACGTCGCTTCCCCCTCGACACCGCGAACGCACTGCGCGGCCGTCTGCGCCGCGAACACTTCACCATTTTCAAGAAGGGCTCGAAGGGCGTTTCGTATGTTTGCGCCGTGAAGCGCAAGTTCCGCGTGCCGGGTCAGACCTTCTCGGATTCGATTGGCGCGTTGATCTCGTACATCGAGACCAATCCGATGATTCGCGCCAGCGAACTACCGTCGAAGTTTCTCGGCATTGCCGCACCGGCTGCGGTTGAGGGCAACGCCGAGGCGGCGCCAAACCCGGCCGCCGAACCCGCGAGCGCTGAACCGGCGCTGACGATTGACGAGCGCGCGCGGATTTCACGAATGCAGGGCGATCTCGTCTGGCTCGTGCGCGAAGGGTATGTGACCGAGTTCATCGACGGTCGCCTGTTCGCGCCCCCGGCCATGGTCGAAGCGCGCAAACGCGAAGTGGAGGCGTCGGAACACGATCCCGAGAACTTCCCGGAAGCACCGGCCACGGCCGAAGGGCACGCACCGTCGGAAGCCTCCCCGGCCGAAGAAGCGCCGCCGACTGACTCACCCGAGGAATCCTCCGCAGAACAATCGCCTGCAGCGGAGCCGACGGCGGATTCGTCGGAACCCGCCACTCCGGCTCCCTCATCAGAGCCCGCAGCTCTGGCGTCGGAGTCGCAACCGTCCGAGCCGGCCGCTCCCTCGCCGCCTCCGGTTTCAAGCTGACCTCACCAAACGCCGGTTTCCGCTGGCGTTTTTTTATTTCCCGCGCAGGCGACGCAGTCGAGTGGCATGGGCATCAGCCCAAGTCGCCGAAGGGAAGCACATCGCGGTGCTCATCGACCGGGCGGAGCCGGTGGACGTCGACGCAATCGGCCACGGAGCCGGTGGGAGTCGACGCAATCGGTCAGCGCGCCGCGCGCTTCGGCCGGCTCGCCGCCGCCGATTGCCCTGCTATTTCTGAAGCGCCTTCGCTTGCTCGAGTGGCAGCACGTGCAGCTTGAGCTCGGGATTCTTCTCCTCGAAATACCGCATTGTCCAATCGTTCGGAAAGAAGATTACAGGGTGATCAAACCGGTCAGTGCCGAAGCACACGCCCGAGGCCACAATGAGCTGCGTGGTATCCTTGAGGGAAGGATGGGGCTCAATCCAGCGCATGACGGTCCACGACGCCGGCGTGAGTCGCGATTGCGCGTTGTATTCGCTTTGGAGCCGCCACTGCACGACCTCGAACTGCAGCGGACCGACGGCTGCCAGCAAGGTAGCGCCCGGCGGTGCGTTCCGCGCATTGAACGCTTGCACGACGCCTTCCTGGAGGAGCTGCTCGAGGCCGGCCCGATACTTCTTCGCATCCGACGGGTTCGGATTCGAAATGAAGGTGAAGACCTCGGGCGGAAACCGCGGAATTTCGTCGAACGTGATCTCGCGATCCTCCGTCAGCGTGTCGCCGATGCCAAATTCGCTGTGGCCAACCAGCCCGATGACATCTCCCGGCCAAGCCTCGTTGACGGTCTCGCGCTCCTGACCGAAGAGCTTGTGTGACGACGAAAGCCGCACGGTCTTCCCGGTTCGCGTATGCACGACGGTCATATCGCGTTCGAATTTGCCCGAGCACACCCGCAAAAACGCGATACGATCGCGGTGCTTCGGGTCCATGTTGGCCTGGATCTTGAAAATGAATCCGGAAAATTTCGGCGCTTCCACCGGCACAATGCCGTCTTTCGCGACCAGCGATTCTTCACCGTGGTCGCCGCGCTGGATAATCGCGCGGCGCCGCGGGGCCGGAGGCACCGAGTCCTGCAGGAAGCCATCGAGCAAAAGCTGGATGCCAAAATTATTCACCGCGCTGCCGAAGTAGACCGGCGTCTGTTGCCCGGCGCGCACGGCCTCGACGTCAAAAGGATGCCCGGCGCCATCGAGCATCTCGAGTTGCTCTTTCACTTCGGCATAGGTCGCGTCGTCGAGTTTCTCGCGGACGGCCGCATCGTCGAGGGAGGTGACTTGGACGGGCGCCTGATACGCGCCGCCTGGCACGCGTTCGAAGAGGTGGACCTGTCGCGTTCGGCGATCGAAGACTCCGCGAAACGAGGGGCCGCTGCCCAACGGCCAGACGACGGGGGACGATTGCAAGCCGAGCACGGTTTCGAGTTCGTCGAGCAATTCCAGCGGATTGCGCGTCGGTCGGTCGCACTTGTTCATGAACGTGAAAATCGGCACCCCGCGGCGCCGACACACCTCGAACAATTTCCGCGTTTGCGTCTCCACGCCCTTGGCGGCGTCGATCACCATGAGGGCAGCGTCGACCGCCGTGAGCACGCGATACGTGTCTTCGGAAAAGTCTTTGTGTCCCGGCGTGTCGAGCAGGTTGACCGCGAATCCGCGGTAATCGAATTGAAGCACCGTCGAGCTGATGGAGATGCCGCGCTGCCGCTCCAACTCCATCCAGTCGGAGGTCGTTGCCCGCTGATTTTTCCGATCCTTGACCGCTCCGGCCAAATGGATGGCGTTGCCGTACAGCAGAAACTTCTCGGTGAGGGTGGTTTTGCCCGCATCAGGGTGCGAAATGATCGCGAACGTGCGGCGGCGAGCGATTTCGGTGGCAACAGACATGGAGAACCGATGAACAAACGAAAATGTGCCGGTGCTGTCGAGTGATCAATCGGCCGCTGCGGCGCGGGAGTACCTAACTCCATCGTCCGTCGGTTCACTTGCGAAATCGCGCGGAATTTTTAAACAAGGCGGTATGCCAATCTACGAGTATTACTGCCCGCAAAACCATACGATCTACCAGTTTTACGCGAAGACCCTGGCGCAAGGTCGAACCATTCCGAAGTGCCCCGACAACCCGGCGTTCACGCTCCAGAAGCTGATGTCGGCATTCGCCGTGACCCGGGGCGGCAAAAAGGACGATCAGGGCCCCGCTCCGCTCGGCGAGTCGGCCGAACCGGCGGAAGATCCCCGGCTCGAAGCCGCGATGTCGGCGATGGAAAGCGAGTTTTCCAGCGTCGACGAAAACGATCCGCGCGCGATGGCGCGAATGATGCGCCGCATGTCGGAACTCACCGGCGAAAAAATCGACGGCGAGATGGAGGAGGTCGTGCGCAAGTTGGAAGAAGGCGCCGACCCGGATTCGCTCGAGGAGCAACTCGGAGGAGCGGAAGGCGAGGGGGCCGACGATCCGTACGGCGCGCCGGGCGGCGATGAACCGGCTGCCGATCCGAAGGAACGAAAGCACCGATTCAAGGTACGCCGCGCGGCTCCGCGCCGAGATCCGAAACTCTACGATTACGAATAGCCGGCCGTTTCGATTGGCCAGTGCGCCGAGGCGTCGGGCTTTGATGATCGGACGACTGCGCGGCGTGGTTTAGGGCAATGACGCAATTGCCCGCGCCCGGTCTCCGGGTGCCCGTTTTTCGTCACACGCAAGCACGGCTACGCTTGCGGCCACCGCGGCACCACGCCTCCCGGTGAAGTCGCCGCACGAAGTCGGCGCGGCGGCGTAGTTTTGGTGACCGGGAGACAAACGTTAGGTCTCGTTTTCCACGCTCTGCTGTGTTTCGTGGTCGTTTCATGGCATCTCCTGAGCTCGTCCAACGCATCGAAGCCGCGCGACGTGCGGTCAACGCGCAGACCGATTTGCTGCACCGCGAATTTGGTCGCGCCGAAAGCCGCTGGAAAAGCGACGGTACGCGCGTGACCGCCGTCGATATCGCGATATCCGAGGGGATCTTCCGCGACTTAGGCGCGCAATTTCCAGAGGACCAGTACTTCAGCGAGGAACTCGCCGACGTCGACGCTCCGATCCCCGTCACGGCGAAGTTCAGTTGGGTGCTGGATCCAGTCGATGGGACGAATAATTTCGCGCTCGGCATCGCGCACTGCGCCATCTCGCTCGCGCTGTGCGAACGCGGCGAGCCGGTGTACGGCGTGGTGTACGATCTCAGCCGCCGGACGCTCATGCATGGTGGGCCGGGATTCGGCATGCATGATGGAGACCGCACGCCGAGCGTTAGCACTGCCGCTCCGACGAAGGAAACGCTGATTGGGTTTCACAGTCCGTCCCACAAGTCCCTTGCGCCGCTGGCCAGCGGCCTGATCAGCCAGTTCAAGATTCGCGGGCTGGGCAGCGCCACGCTGCATCTTGCCTACGTTGCGGCCGGATTGCTCGACGGGTGCGTTGATTTCAACGTGAAGATTTGGGATTTGGCCGCGGCCATTCCGCTGCTGCGCGCGGCCGGAGGCGAAATTCACTTCCTGAACGGCGCCCAGCTACCGATGCAGCAGTTCGACCTCAAGATGGGCCGCATCATCTACGTCGCCGGTTCGCCGACGATGTGCGCGCGGCTGCAGGAATTGATGACCGCGCGCTAAGCGAGTCGTGCAGTTGCGGCCGCCCCGGTCGGGTTCAATGCGCTATGGTCGGCGCAGCCGCGAGGATCGCATCACCGAAGGGCAGGCAAGGCAGCTTGCCCGCCGCAGGCTTGCGCGGAGGCGAGGGGCCCGACGCTGGGTTTGCATGCTGGGCGCTCGTCGAGCCGCGTATCCGATTTCCATTCACGTCCGCGGCTGGCGAGGCCAACGGTCGGCGAAGTATCGCTCACCGACGACGGTTCGACTGAGCGCGCGCAGGGACGGCTTCCAATTACACCTGGTACGTCTGCAGCGGGACCGGATCGAGGACTCGCGAATCTGGAGCTTGGGTGCGCAACTGTTCCGCAAACCAAGCGCGCGCGGCGGGGTCGCCGTGCGTGAGCACGATCGAGCGGGCTTTGGTTTGCACGGCGAATTCCAACAACTCTTCGCGGTCGGCATGGCCGCTCAATTCGAAGCGTTCGACATCGGCTTTGACCTTGGTCTTCACATGCGCCGCTTCGAATACGAAGTCGTCGCCCGGCTTCGCCGCGAGCAAGCGGCCGCCCGGCGTGTCGGGGTCACAATAGCCGACGAACGCGATGCTATTGCGCGCATGCCCGAGCAACCCGGAAGCGAGAATGTAGCTCGGCGTGTTTTCCACCACCATGCCGGAGCTCACGAGATAAATGGCGCCCTGCGGCACATCCTGTCCCGGTATCAGCTTTTTCGGCAGCGACCTGACGTGGAGGTCTTTTAGCACCGTGCGACTGAATTGGACGTGCTTCGTTTTTTTGGCGATGTCGTCGAAATAGTCCGACAGATCGACGCCAAGCCCGGACGCGTAGATCGGGCATTCGGCCAACCGGCCAAATTTGCGGGCGTCATGGAAAATCGAAAGCACTTCCTGCATGCGCCCCAACGCAAAGACCGGGATCAGCACCGCGCCGCCGCGTTGGATCGTCGCGTTGATCGAAGCGATCAGACGAGCGACCTCGTTCACCCGCTCCTTGCCCAGCGGCCGCTCCGTCGCTCCGCGCGTCGTTTCGATGATCAGCGTGTCGAAATGGCCGGCTGGAAATTTTGCCGCAG
>Ga0070679_100003213_pt1 | contig 14928 bp, 16 predicted proteins | sample KBSC63BmetaG_FD_65652 | JGI IMG/M metagenome (GOLD analysis project Ga0070679, IMG submission 65652) | Corn rhizosphere microbial communities from Kellogg Biological Station, Michigan, USA - KBS C6-3B metaG | ecosystem: Host-associated > Plants > Roots > Rhizosphere | place: USA: Michigan... | reverse complement strand
GGAGAAACCCCATGATCGACAAGTTGATCGCGTCGGACCTCGCGGTGCTCGCGCGCGAAGACCAGCAACAGATTCCCGCGTTCGCGTTGCCGGTGCCACGGGCGAGGCCGCGCCGACATGCTCTGATCTGGGCGGGCTTCGCGGCCGCGGCTCCAACGCTCGCGATGCTGGCGGTCGGAGTCGTGTTCGTCGAGCTCGACGTCGCTCCGTTCAGTAACTACGAGGCCTTCCTCGCACCGTTCGTCGTCGCGATCGCGAGTCTGGTCGGGCTCGCGACGGAAGGTCGATCCGAGACCTCCCTCGCGCGCTCGCGCCGCCAGGCGAGCTACGTCCTCGCTGGCGGAGTGCTCGTGGCCGCGATGGTCACGTGCTTCGTCATCGGCTGGCCCGGCGAGGGTGGTGCGTGGTTGCAGGTGTCGTACGACGCCGTGTACGCGGTCATCGGCGGCGAGTCCCCCGCGCTGACGACGCGCGTCGGCTTCATCTCGATCCTCGCGACGCTCGCCTTCGTCTTGGCGCGTCTGATCGCGGGCAAGCTCGATCCGCAGAGACTGACAAGTCGTCGCAACCTGGACGCATGGGGCACGGCCGGGCTCGTCGCGGGCGTGCTCGTCATCGTGCTCTGGGCGGGTGCGATGTTCTTCGCAGCGCGCTACTGGCCGCTCGTGGATTTCAGGCTTCCGGACCCGACGCTGCGCGATCACTACGCCGCGGCGATCAAGGGCTCGATGTGGCTCGCACTCCGGTTCCGCCCGTGGTCGGAGAGCTCGATCTCGATCGAGCAATGGGATGCATTTGCGGCAGCGGCGGGCGTTATCGTCGTCGCGATCGCCAGCTGCATTGCCATCGCTCGCGAACCGCGGCGCGGACGTACCTCGCGCTGGCTGCAGCTGGTCGAGCTGCCCGTCGTCGTCCCGCTGTTTGTCATCGTCGGCATGCGCTATCTCGTCGCCGCGATGGTGGCCGATGGCCCGGATCAGGCGGCCGGCCCCTTCGCCATCGCGAGCGCCGCCGTGATGCTGGCATTTACCTCGATGATCCTGCGCCGTCGACGTCGCCGAGCGCTAAGCTGACGGCATGGCCGAGCCCAACATCGCTCCCGATCGCATTCACGAGCTGTTCCGCCGTCAACAAGCGAACCGCGCCGCGATCAAGCGCACGACCGCCGTCGAGCGGATCGGCAAGCTCGAGCGCCTGCGCGAGGCGATCACGTCGCGCGAGGCGAAGATCCGCGAAGCGATGGCGAAGGACTTTCGTAAGTCGCCGACCGAGGTCGATATCACCGAGGTGTTCCCGGTGCTGGTCGAGATCAAGGACGCGATCAAGCACCTCGCACGCTGGATGCGGCCGCAGCGGATCGAGACGCCGATGTCGCTGTTCGGCACGCACAGCGAGGTGATCTACGAGCCGAAAGGCGTCGTGCTGATCATCGGACCGTGGAATTACCCGTTCCAGCTCGTGCTCGCACCGTTGATCGCGGCGGTCGCAGCGGGCAACTGCGTGATCGTGAAGCCGTCGGAGCTCACGGCGCACACCTCGAAGGTGCTGGTCGAGCTGATCGGCGATGTATTCAAAGAAGACGAGGTCGCGGTCGTCGAGGGCGATGCGGTCGAGACCCAAAAGCTGCTCGCACTACCGTTCGAGCACTTCTTCTTCACGGGCTCGACCCGAGTCGGCAAGATCGTCGCGGAGGCGGCCGCGAAGCACCTCGCGTCGACGACGCTCGAGCTCGGCGGCAAGTCGCCGGCGATCGTCGACGATTCGGCGGATCTCGACCTCACCGCGAAGCGCCTCGTGTGGGGCAAGTTCGTCAACGGCGGCCAGACCTGCATCGCACCGGACTACGTGATGGTCTCGGAGGCGAAGCAGAAGCCGCTCGTCGATGCGCTGAAGACTGCGATCACCGACCTCTACGGTGCGAGCGATGACGACCGCAAGAAGTCGGCGGACTTCTGCCGGATCATCAACGACCGCAACTTCGATCGCCTGAAGGGCATGCTCGACGCGACGGTCAAGGCAGGCGCGACGGTCGAGGTCGGCGGCCAGACCGACGCGAGCGAGCGCTACATCGCACCGACGGTGCTCACGAACGTGAAGCCGGAGACGGCGGTGATGGCCGAGGAGATCTTCGGGCCGATCCTGCCGGTGCTGACGTTCAGGTCGCTCGACGAGGTCGCTCCGTTCATCACGGCGCGCGACAAGCCCCTCGCGCTTTACATGTTCGGCAACGACGAGCGCCGGATCGACGAGGTGATCGCGTCGACGACCGCCGGTGGCACGTGCATCAACAACACGCTGATCCACTTCGCGAACCAGAACCTGCCGTTCGGCGGCATCGGCGCGAGCGGGCAGGGCAACTACCACGGGTTCTACGGGTTCAAGGCGTTCTCGCACGAGCGCGCGGTGTTGCGGCAGGGCCGGCTGGATCTCCTGAAGCAGGTCTATCCGCCGTACACGCCGAAGGTCCAGCGGATGCTCAAGTGGATGACGAAGCTGTTCACCTGAGCGGGACGTAGAGCTCGGTGACGAGGTCCTCGGGCTTCGCGTCCATCGGCGTGTTGCGATAGACCTCGAACGAGACACCATCTCCGATCCGCTCGTCGTGCTGCGGGATCCACCCGCCCATCAACTGCGACCACACGTCGCCGAGCAGCTCGTACGGACCCTTGTGGATCGTCTTCGCGTAGCGACCGGCGGGGATCGTCGTCGTGTCGAGGCCGGGCGGCACCTTCGCGCTCGGCGGGACGACGAGGCCGGCATCGCTGCGCAGCTCGGCGGCCGGCACGGCCTCGGGGTCGTCGTGATAGATGCCGACCATCATGCAGCCGGGCGTGCCGATCAGCGGTCCGGCGAGCGCGCCGAGCCGCCCGAAGGCTTCGCTGATCTGGTTGTAGGGTCCGACGTGGTGGACGGTCGCGACCTTCATCTCGGGAACGGTTTCGATCGTGGCGTTCATGGTGGATGCTCCTTGCGATAGGTTGAAGTCGGGCCGTGCGTAGTGGAGCCCCGACCGCGCCGCGAGCTCGAGCTGCGGCGGCCGGGTGCAAGCATCGCGGGCTTCGCGCGCACGTGCGCGGAGCTCGCTCGGTGACAGCGCGTACGCACGCCGGAAAGCGCGCGTGAACGACTCGTGCGTCTCGTAGCCGGCATCGAATGCGATGGTCGTCACCGCCGCATCCCCTCCGGCGAGCTGCACCGCCGCACGTTCGAGACGTAGGCGACGATGCACCTCGAGCGGCGTCTCTCCCACCATGCCGCGGAACACGTGGTGGAAGTGCAGCGGCGACAGCGCGGCACTCTTTGCCAGTGCCGTGAGGTCGATCGCCTCGTCGAGGCTTGCGGCGATCGCCGTCAGCGCTCGCCGTACGCCATCTTCGTAGAATGCCAGGGTCTCGCGCTTCACGAGTCCAACCTACTCAGCACACCTCCACCCCGCTTGACCGCGGTTGCGATTTTTCGCGCGGTGCCTGCACTGAATATTCGCCTTTTTTCGAGCGTCTATTATCGTGAAAGGCGATGTGCCGGATGCTTGGAATGGCCGCGGCGAGACCGACATCGGTCCGCGACCTCCTGCACGATGCACCTCGCAGCCTGCGCGTGCTTTCGGAAGAGCATGCCGATGGTTGGGGCATCGCGCTGCGAAGCAACGAGATGTGGACGGTCAAGCGCAGCACGACCTGCGCCGCCCGCTGCGCGAGCTACGCGGGCCTCGATCAAGAAGCGGTGCTCGCGATCGCACACATCCGCAAGAAGACGGTCGGCGATCTGTCGCTCGCGAACACCCATCCTTTCCAGCGCGGCCGGTTCGTGTTCGCGCACAACGGCACGGTCGATACCGCGCCGCTCGTCGCCGCGACCGCGCCGGAGCACACGGCGTCGCTCGTCGGCACGACCGATAGCGAGAAGCTGTTCATGTTCGTGCTCACGCACGTCGATCGCGTCGGCGAGGTCACCGCAGGCGTGACCGCCGCGGTGCGTGCGCTTCACGCGCTGGGCAGCATCGGCTCGGCGAGCTTCCTGTTCTGCGACGGCGATCGGCTGTACGCGCACCGCCTCGGCCGCGCGTTGTTCGCGACCCAGCGGCGCGGTGTGTCGCTGATCGCGAGCGAGCCGCTCACGGATAACGATCGGTGGACGGAGATCGTGGAGCGCCAGCTCGTCGTGCTCGAGCGGCCGCAGCCGTCGGGCGTTCTCGCGGCGTAACGCTAGCCGTCGTCGTCGTCGTCTTCGTCTGGCGGCGCGTCGTCGGATTCGGCCGCCGCGAGCTCCGCGTTTCGCCGCGCGACCTTCAGGGCCTCGGCGACGTGGCGAAACAACGCGCGCGCCGCACCCGGGGGCTTGCCGGTCTCCTTCTCCTTGCGCGCCGCCTCGATCAGCCTTACCAACTCCGCACTCCCCCCACCGGGGAACGTCTTCGCCGCGTCGATGCCGTCGGCGATCAGCTTCGCGCGCCATTGCTCCGCCAGATGAAACTGCTGCTCGTCGACATTGCCGTCGTGGACCTTCTGGAGCTGCGCCTCCAGATCGGCGATCTCGAAGCGGCGAAGGTCGCCGGCGAGCGTGCGCTCGGCGCGGCGGCGCGCGATCGGCGCGGTCACGGTTCGCGCGCGTTCGATCGCATCGCGCAGCCCTTCCTCGAGCTCGAGCCGCTTCACGACCGGCGCCTTCAGGTCCATCAGCGTTCGCGCGAGTCGCGCGGTCCGGTCACCTTCACGGCGGACACGGCCGCGCGCGATCTGCCGGTTACTTCTCCACTCGTCGTCGTCGGGCGGCACGCCGGCATCTTGCCAGATTCCAAGGAGGCATACGCATGATCGCTCGGCGGACGTTGCTCTGGGTCGTGATCGCGGTCGCGATGATCGCTGGCGCGTTACTGTGGAGGCATCCGACCGCTCGCGAGACGCCGGCCGCACCCCCGGTGGCGCCGGGTAGCGCGACGGCGACGGCAACGGCCCCTGGGCCTCGCTCGACGCCCACCGGCAAGACCCGCCGGTTGTCCCCCGAAGAGCGCAAGCAGCTCGGCGCCCAGATCGCCGCCGCGGTCCACAAGGCGCGCGAAGCCCGCGCGGCCCAGGCCAGAGCAGCGGGAAGCGCCGTCCCGGATGACGATCCGATCATCCCGCTCGAGTCCGTCGGCCCCGAGCTCAAGGACGCGCTGACGGCCGCGATCCCGATCCTCGCGGAGTGCTTCGAGCACGCCGGCATCACCGACCCCAAGACCGCGGTCGCACAGATGACGATGACGAGCGATCCGGACCTCGGCACCGTGATCGACACCGCCGACATCCTCGGCCCCGATGGCAAGAAGCTCGGTCCGCAGCTCGATAGCTGCTTGCGCGACTCGATCGATTCGCTCGCGTTGCCACCGCTCGGCCAAGCGGGCAAGCTCCAGCTCCAGTACTCGTTCCGGTTCGACTAGAAAATGTTGCTGTTCAAGAAACCGTTCTTCGCGGGCCTCCAGAACGGTTCGATCACGGTCACGTACCGGCGCTGGCAGAAGCCACACGTTCGCCCCGGCGGCCGCTATCGCTGTCACCCGATCGGCGTGCTCGAGGTCGATCAAATCGCGCTCGTCACCGTCGGCTCGATCCGCGACGCCGACGCGCTCGCCGCGGGGTTCGCCGATCGCACCGCGCTCGTCGCGTATCTCGCCGAGCTCGGCCCGCTCGACGAGGCGACCGAGGTGTATCGCGTCGAGCTTCACCACGGCGGCGACGGCGACCGCGTCGAGCTCGCGCTGCACGATCAGCTCACGGCCGACGACGTCGCCGCGATCCGGACGAAGCTCGCGCGCCTCGATCGCGAGGAGGCGTGGACGAAGAAGACGCTCGCGTTGATCGGCAAGCACCCGCGGATCGCGGCATCGCAGCTCGCGAAGAAGCTCGGCCGCGAGACGCTTCCGTTCAAGGTCGACGTCCGCAAGCTCAAGAAGCTCGGCCTGACCCAGAGCTTCGAGGTCGGTTACGAGATCTCGCCGCGCGGCCGCGCGTACCTCGCCGCCGCGTCGCGCAAGCGCGGCTAGCTCACCACTTCACGCTGCCGACGATCTGCCGGGTCATCAGGTTGAACCGGTTCCACACGTTGATCGTCGCGATCGCGATGACGAGACCCGCGAGCCCGCGCTCGTCGTAGTGCTTCGCCGCCTCGGCCCACAGCGCGTCCGGAACCGGATCTTCGCGATCGGCGATCCGGGTGCCTGCCTCGGTCAGTGCCAGCGCCGCGCGCTCCGCGTCGGTGAAGAACGGCGTATCGCGCCACGCGGCGACCGCGGCGATCCGCTCGAACGGCTCGGCCGCCTTCTGCATCTCCTTCGAGTGCATGTCGACGCAGATGCTGCAGCCGTTGATCTGGCTCGCACGCAGCGCGATCAAGTACAGCGTCTTCACGGGGATCCCGCACTCGTGCGCGCTGCGGTGCAGCGCCTGCGCCGCTTCGAACGCCTTCGGGACAATGCCTACGATGTTGTTGATACGTGCCTTCATGCCTCCATGACGAGGCAGCGGACACGGTTGTGACATCAGCCGACCGGCGGACCGAGCTTCTGGACGAGATCGGAGTCCTCGCCCAACCAATCCGCGTGCTTCGCGGTCGAGTCGAAGTGGCTCGAGGTCTTGAAGAACTCGTACTTTCCCTCGGTCGCGTACGGCTTCGTCTTCGCGACCAGCGTCGCGACCTCGTCCGCGCTCATCGGCTTGAACGTCTTCGCCGCCTCGAACGCCTGGTCGAGGATCTCCGGCTTGTCGATGCCGGTGATCACGACCGAGGTCGGCAGGTTCATTGCGTAGTGCAGGCACTCGATCGCGGTGATCGGTGCGCCGCTCTTCAGGAACACTGCATCGCCCATCGTTTTCATCGCGAGCACGCCGATGTTCTGCTTCACGAGCTGCGGCACGACCATGTGCGAGAAGCTCCGGAAGTGCGCGTCCATCACGTTGAGCGGCATCTGGACGGTGTCGAACGTGAAGCCTTTGCGCTTCGCGGTCTCGAGCATGTAGAGGTGGACGCGCGGGTCCTTGTGGCCGGTGAAGCCGATGAACCGGACCTTGCCGGCCTTCTTCGCGGCGACGAGCGCCTCGAGCGCACCGCCCTCCTCGAAGATCCGGTCCGGATCGTCGAACCGGAGGATCTCGTGGAACTGGACGAGATCGATGTGGTCCGTCTTCAGGCGCGCGAGTGATTCGTCGAGCTGCGACTTCGCGGCCTCCTTCGTCCGGCCGTCGAGCTTCGTCATCAGGAACGCCTTCTTGCGATAGCCACCCTGCGCGAGCGCGCTGCCCATCCACTTCTCGCTGTTGCCGTGGCCGTAGTCCCAGCAGTTGTCGAGGAAGTTGATGCCGCGATCGAGCGCGGCGTGGATCAGCTTCGTCGCGCCCGCTTCGTCGAGCGGCTTGCGGCTGAGGTGCGCGCCGCCCATGCCGATCAGCGAGACCTTGACGCCCGTGTGACCGAGCGTGCGGTACAGCATGTCGCCGCGGCGTTCGCCTGCGTCGGTGACGCGCAGGAGATCCTTCGGATCGAGAGACACGTCCGTCGCGTCCGGGTTCTTGGGGTCCGGCGCAGCGCCGGCGGCGGTCGGTGCGAGCGCGACGCCCGACGCCGCGGCGACGCCCGCGGTCTTCAAAAAATCACGTCGTTGCATGCCGCGATCGTAGGTGCATCGACCGCGGTTTTCACCGAGCGAGTCGGCGCGGGGAGAGCGCGGGCGCGCGCAATGCAGGGCGCATCACCTCAGTTCGGTAGCGCGAGCGGACCGTGCAGCACGTTCAAGTCACCTTGCCCCGTAGGTGGATCGCCGGGGACAGCGCGCCGGTCGTGGTGTCGAGCTGCTCGAGCCAGAGGTGCTGCGTCCCCGCGGCGAGCGCGCCGACCGGCCGCTGCGAGACGAACGCGATCCAGACCTGGCCGTTCACGACCGGTGACGCCCACCGCGCGTTCTTGTCGAGCGGATCGGTGGTCAGCTCCACGATCTGGCCGCTGCCGTCGCTGCGCACCGCGGCCGCGCCGGTCGGGACCTCGGTCGTAGGATCCACCGCGGGGGCCGGTGCGGCCAGGTCGACGTCCATCGCGATCGCCGCCGGCTCGACGCGGAGCTGGTGCGCCGTCTCTCTCGGCAGAGTGCAACTCGTGCACGTGATCATGATGAGCAACGCGCTGCGCATGCTCCATGAAGTTGCAACGGACGAGCCGCCGCGATCTCGACGCAACTCCGCAGAACCGCGCGGCGGTCAGCTGACCCCAGGGAGCGCGCGCCTCACTCGCCGAACACGGGCAGCGTGACCCGAAACGTCGTGCCGTAACCGACGACCGACTGGACGTCGACAGCACCGTGGTGGCGGCGCACGCTCGAATGGATCATCGCGAGCCCGAGGCCGGTGCCGCGGTCGCGAGACTTCGTCGTGAAGAACGGCTCGAACGCGCGCGCGAGCGTCGCCGCATCCATGCCGCAGCCGTTATCGGTGACCGTGAGCTCGATGTACGTGCCGGATCCGAGCAGCTGGCGCGCGAGCGCTTCCTCGCTCGTGATCTTGACCGTGCGCGCGGCGATCACGAGTCGGCCACCCTTCGGCATCGCATCGATCGAGTTGATGCACAGGTTGAACAGCACCTGGTGGAGCTCGTCGTAGGAGCCGAGCACGCGGGCGCCCGGTTCGACGTTGATCACGAGCTCGATCGGCGCGGTCGCGCGGCGGCGCGCCATCGCGGCGGTCTTCGTCGCGAGCTCCTGGACGTCGACCGCGGCGAACGGCAGCGACTCCGGGCGGCCGAGCCGTAACAGGCGCTTCGCGAGCGCGATCGCGGAGGTCGTCGCGTCGCGGATCTCCTCGAGGCTCGCGCGACCCTCGCCCTCCTGGAGCTCCGCCGCGACGACGTCGAGGTTGAACATGATCACCGACAGCGCGTTGTTGAAGTCGTGCGCGATGCCGCCGGCGAGCGTCGACATCGCCTCCAGCCGCTGCATGCGCTCGACTCGCTCGGCCAGCTCGTCGTGCTGCGTGAACACCAGGACGGTGCGACCGATCTGGATCCGATCGCCGACCGAGACCGTCGCCGGCCGGGTGATCCGCGCACCGTTCAGCAGGGTGCCGTTCGAGCTCTGCAGATCCTCGACCTGGAACGCGCCGTTGCTGATCGCCGAGAGCTTCGCGTGGCGGCGCGAAACCTCGCCCTCCGCGATCACGATGTCGGCGTTGCTGCGACCGATCATGACCGTGCTCTTGGCGACCGGGAACGCTCTGCCGAGGTCCGGACCGCTCACGCAGACCAGCGAGGCCCGGATGACTCCGCGGTTCGTCGACTCGGAGTCGACGATGTGGCTCGTCTCGGTATCAGCCTGGATCCACGGAATCATCGTTCCGTAGAGTCGGTCAAATTCGGTGAAGTTTAGGGTAGCGACCGGGGACGGCTCCGGTTCCCGACGTTCAGAAATACTCGACGGTAATCGGCCGGTTCGTGAAGTCGGTGTAGTCCCTCGCGAGGTCGTACGACGCGGGATTGTGAGGACGATGCGTGATCAGGACGTCGTGCAAGCACCACCCGGCGCCGGTCGCGCAACCGGTGTGGGACACGTCGACCTCGAACGGTGTCGTGCCGTAGCTCTCGGCGAGCGCGCGCGCCGTCGCGTTGTTCTCCGAGTAGCCCGCGACGGGATCGTGGGCGTACGTGAACGTGATCCGGTGTAGGCCGGCGACGATGTCGTCGGTCAGGCCGCTGCCGCCGCCGTCGAGATTCCAGTACGAGATCCGCGCGAGCACGTCGGTCTTGTCGGCGGCGTAGAGCTGATCGAGGAGCTCGTGCGCGACGTACGTGCCGCTCGAGTGCGCGACGATATAGATCGGCGACGTGCCGTCGTCGATCGTCGCGAGGTGGGCGCGCAGCTTCGAGTTACCGATCTCCTTCGCGGAGTAGCTCGCATCGCGCGGCCCTTGGACCGCGTAGATATGACCGACGCCTTCGCCGCCGAGCTTCGCATCGACCAGCTCGCTCGCCCATGCAGCCGAGTACGACAGGTGCGCGGTGTAGCCGCCGTACGCGATCACGATCGCGGTGCCGGTGTTGACCTGCTGGTACTCGACGCCGTAGCCGATGCCGGTCCAGCCGTCGCCGGGCGAGTCTTCTTTGCCGCCGCCGGCGCCATCGCCGAGGTCGTCGTTCGATGGCGGTGGGACGTCCGGATGTCCCGCGCACGCGGCGAACAGGACGGCGAGCAAGGCGCAGCGAAGCACGGCCGCGCTGCTTGCCAATCTCGCGCCAGCGCCGCGCCACGATCGATCGCGCGGTTATCTCGTCAGCGCTGGGGACAGCAGGCTCCGTTGCGCAATTCGTGTAGCCTGCGGCCCGTGCTCGACCATGGCCTCGCGCCCTACTTCGACGAGCTGCGCGCGATCAAGACGCGCAAGCAGCTCGAGCGCAGCGAGCTGTGGCGCCGGATCGGCGGCGAGGTCGAGCGCGTGCTCGACGGCCTCGACGTCCGCTCTCCGGACGCTGCGCCACCGCTCGGCGCGACGTTCCGCGCGGCGGCGTGGAACATCCAGCGCGGTGCGCACCTCGACCGCCTGATCGCGGCGTTCCGCGAGGACCCGGAGCTCGCGCGCGCCGACGTGTTGCTGCTGAGCGAGGTCGACGTCGGCATGGGCCGCTCCGGCAATCGCCACGTCGCGCGCGAGCTCGCCGATGCACTCGGCATGGGTTACGCGTTCGCGGTGTCGTACGTCGCGCTCGAGGACGATTTCGGCGAGAACGCCGCCGGGCTCACGAGCACGCTCGCACTCGCGGGCAACGCGATCCTGTCGCGCGCCCCGATCCTGAAGGCGGTGAACGCGGACGTCCCCGCGGTCCGCGACAAGTTCGGCTCGTCGGAGAAGCGCCTCGGCCGCAAGCGCGCGGTCGTCGCCTCGATCGCGACCACCGCCGGGCCCGTGACGTTCGCGCAGGCCCACCTCGATTCGAACGCCGATACCAAGCAGCGCTCGCGTCAGCTCGCCGCGATCCTCGACGAGGCCGATCGACTCGGCGGTCCGGTCGTGCTCGGCGGCGACCTCAACACGACTACGTATCAGTACAGCTCCGCGTTCCGGCTCGCGCGCGACCTCTGTCACAAGCTGTTCGTCACCGGGTTCAAGGGCACGATCAATAACTACCTCACGCCCGAGCGCCGCTACGAGACGCCGATGTTCGAGCTCCTCGCCGCGCGCGGCTTCACCGTCGACGGCTTCAACGAACGCGGCCGCGGCACGATGAACTACGACTTCAACGAGCCGTACGCGATCGAGAAGGTCGAGAAGGCGGTCGGCGGGATGATCACGCGCTGGTTGATCCGCCGGCTCCGTCCATGGAACGGCGTCGTCGCCGCACACCTCGATTGGTTCGCGGGCCGCGGCGTGCGGGCGAGCGCGCCGGCGATCGTGCGGCTCGCCGCGCCGAGACCTTCCGACCACGATCCGATCGTCGTCGATCTGTCGGTATCATGAGCCATGGAGCAGCTCGCGTTCGCTGATGTCAGCGTCGAGGTCGTGCCGGAGCGCGGCGCCCTCGTCACCGCGTTGCGGGTCGGTTCGCACGACGTGCTGTACCTCGATCGCGAAACGCTCGCAGATCCGGCGAAGAACGTGCGCGGCGGCATCCCGCTCCTGTTCCCGTTCGCCGGCAAGCTGGCCGACGAGACGCTGACGCTGACCGGGACGAAGATGAAGCAGCACGGCTTCGCCCGTAACCGCGCGTGGAGCGTGACCGAGCGCGACGCCGCGTCGCTGACGATGACGCTCGCGGCCGATGCGGAGACCCGCGCGCAGTTCCCGTTCGACTTCACCGCGCATCACCGCGTTCTGATCGTCCCCGGCGGCGTCGAGCTCGAGCTCGCGATCGTCGCCGGCGATCGCGACGTTCCCGTTTCCCCGGGCTGGCACCCGTACTTCGCGATCGCGCGCGAGAACAAGGCGGCGGTCCGCCCCGGGATGACCGACGACGACCACGAGTTCGACTTCGGCTTTCCGGCGCCGATCGAGGGCCGCTCGCAGTTCGCGCCGCCCGGCATCGCGCTCGAGGCCTCGCCGGAGCTCCGCCACCTCCAGATCTGGTCGCAACCCGGCAAGCCATTCGTCTGCATCGAGCCGTTCTTCGGCCCGGCCGGCACGATCAACACCGATCAGCGCGGCTGGGTCCGCGCCGGCACCGCGCGCTCGTTCTGGATGCGGATCAGGTATCGCCCGTGATGTTCAGCTGCCACGTCGCTGTCGACGCGCACCCCGTCGCCGGTGCACGGACCTCGACGACGACCGTGCGGCCATCGTCGTTGCCGTTCGAGAACGTGCCCGTCTCGCCCCACGTCAGCTTCTGACTCTGGATCGCGCCGTTCTTCGTCGCGGCCCCGGTCGGCGTCGTGCAGCTGAGCACGTCCGAGCCGGTGTTGATGTACAGGTAGAGGTCGTAGCTCGTCGCGGCCGGCGACGTCAGCTGCGCGGTCATCGTCATCGACACGCCGAACGGACCGCTGTCGTCCTCGGTGACGCGGATCTGGTACCAAGCAGATTGATAGCCGCTCGCGCTCGCCGTGCCGGCTCCACTATCGCCGCTGACGCTCGGCAGCGTCATCGTCGGCGCCATGCACGTCGCGGTCGTCGTGCACGTGCCGCTCTGCACCGGAGCGTCCATTTGGGTGACGTGGGCATCGATCGCCTTCGCACCGTCGATCGGTGTGCCCGGCGCATCAGCCGGTCCGCCGCCGGTGGCGTGCCCCGCCTCGGCACATGCCGCACACATCACCCAAACTGCGAGGTGGGCCCGCGTCACCAGCACACGGTATCACCAGGTCCAGGCGAACCCGCCAAGGATCGTGAGGTTGTTACCTATCGCGTGCAGTTCGTTACGCGCGCCGTGCAGGGGGGCCTCGCCAGACCTGGCCACCCGAGTCGCGCCGGCAACTCGAGGAGCCGGGGGACCCCACGCAAGGTTGCGCACTTCGGGGCGTTTGCGTTGGTCCGAGTCCTGCGATGGCCGGGGTCATGCGTCGCGTGCTCTGTCTCTGCCTCCTGGCGTTTGCAGCCTGTACGGACGCGGCGTCGGACGACACCGACAACGTCACCGAGCTCGACCCGGGGCCGCCGCTCGGCAAGGAAGACTCCGCCGGCGTCCCGGCGCTGTCGGCCACCGCCGACTACTCCGACTCGCAGGCGTGGGTGGTCACGAACCAGTGGGAGGACACCGACACTCCCGACGCGAAGCTCGCCGGCATGGCGTGGCCCGCGAACAGCGGCCTCGACTGGGACCAGAAGTTCTCCGCGTGGGTCGGCTCGTTCCAGCAGATTCCGAGCGTCGATACCTGGTTCCAGACGGTCACGATCTCGACGCCATTCGGCAAGTCGGTGCCGGGCCCGAAGATCGATTGCGCGGACCTCGCGATCCTCCTGCGCGTGTCGTTCGCCGCTTGGTACCACCTGCCGATCTATCTCGTCGGCTACGACGGCAACACGCCGGTCTACTTCGGCCACTTCGGCGTGCGCACCGCGAAGGGCCCGTGGAAGGACGCCCCGCTGTTCCCGAAGTACAAGGACTACTCGAACCAGACGCCGGCGCAGTACGGCGCGAGCTGGCCGAAGGACACGGTCCTGCGCACGCGCGGCATCTCGGCGGGCGACGACCTGCCGTTCCTCGGCGCGGGCGCGCGCGAAGGCGCATTCCTCGACGAGATTCACCTCAACAAGCGCGCCGCGCGGCTCGTCCTGTTCGCGCAGGCCTACCTCGGCTCGCACAACATGGTCGATAGCCAGAACACGTACAACCTGGTGCCCGAGTCGGTGCGCACCGGCGACGTGCTGATGTTCGCGCGTTCGCACGCCGTCGACGGTCACACGACGATCGTCACGCGCGCGGCTCATCTCGACGCCGGCCGGATGGAGCTCCAATCGATCTACGGCAACGATCCGCCGGCGCAGCCGCAGTGGCAGGACCCGGGGCAGACCCGCAACCTCTTCACCGATAACGAGGGCGGCGGCCCCGTGCTCAACACGCCGTACGGCGGCACGACGCTGTACTCGCACCTGAACGGCGGCCTCAAGCGATTCCGCGTCGCGAAGGTCAAGAACGGCAAGTGGTTCAACACCTGGATGAACGCCGACGAGGCGAGCTGGATCAACGACACCGACTACACCAAGATCGGCGCGCGGATCGCGACGTTCGCGGCGCTCCTCAACGACGGCGATCCGGCGACCCAGCGCGATCAGCTGCTCGCGGTGATCGCGGAGAAGCGCGCGTACCTCCAGGACCACCCGTCGTCGTGCGCGGCGCGGACGGGTCGCGAGGATGCGTTCACGTCGCTGTACGGCCTGATGGAAGACAAGTTCGGGATGGACCACATGGCCGTCGACAATCTCTACCGCACGACGATCGACGACTACATCTTCCAGCCGCTCGACTACTCGAAGTCGCGCACGTGCTGCTGGAACCACACGACGAACAAGATGTACGCCGTGATCGCCGCCTACGAGGCCGCGCAGCAGATGGGCACGTGCCAGACGCCCGCGGTGTTCATGCTGAAGAGCAACAGCTACGACCCGTTCCAGAGCTACGCGCAGACCACCGGCCACGGCACCGACTGGGCGCCCTGGACCGAGGACGAGTCTTGCGCGGCGGCCGGCGCGACCGACGACGTCGTGCTGCCGGTCGCGAACCTGACGCCGTGGTGTGCGCTCGCGGCGAATGCGCCGCCGCAATGAAGGGGCCGTGAGGCCAAGAACCAAGTTTCGTTTCGCGGATGTTGGTACGCGTTCGTCATAAATCGCTCTCGACGTTCGCGAAGCAACGCTTGGTTCTTGGCCTGTTGGCCCGTTCGCATGGTCGCTACGACTTGACCGGCTCGGGCGGCGTCCACGCCGCGCCGCGATACAGCTTGCCGTTCTCGAGCTCGCTCAGCATCTGCTCGAGCAGCTTGTCCTT
>Ga0070679_100003212_pt1 | contig 14932 bp, 5 predicted proteins | sample KBSC63BmetaG_FD_65652 | JGI IMG/M metagenome (GOLD analysis project Ga0070679, IMG submission 65652) | Corn rhizosphere microbial communities from Kellogg Biological Station, Michigan, USA - KBS C6-3B metaG | ecosystem: Host-associated > Plants > Roots > Rhizosphere | place: USA: Michigan... | reverse complement strand
GGAGCTGGCGGATCGACGGGTGCAGGTGCGGGTGCAGGCGCCGGCGCAGGTGGTGCTGCTGCCGCTGGCGCTGGCGCTGGCGCTGGCGTCGGCGTCGGCGTCGGCCTCATCTCGACAGGCTTCACGATCGGCGGCGGCGCCACAGCGACGGGGGCTGCCGCCTGAGGCGCGACGAGCTTCACGGTCACCACCACGACCGCGATCACGACAGCGAGGCCGACGACGCCGGCGAGGAACCACAGCCCCGCGCGCGACCGCGGCGGCGGTGCGGGCGCCGCCGGCGGCGGGTAATACGGATACGGCGGCGCTCCGTACGCCGGATCGTACGCGAGCGACGGATACGACGGATGCGGCGGCGGGAACACGGGTTGCGCCTGGAGCCGGTATGGCTCGGGCGGTGGGATCGGCCCGCTCTGCCGCTCCGGCGCGCCGCGCGACTCGATCTGACCGGAGACCTGCGCGGCGGAGACCTGCGCCGAGAACCGGGGTTCGGCGAGGTTCTGCGAGGAGGGCCGCGGCGCCGGCGCGGACATCGCGGTGATCGAGTCGCGGCCGTACGGCGGCGCAGTGCGCGGCAACTCGCGCCGCGGCCCCTGGCTCCCTTTTGCGGTCGGCGCAGCTGGCGGCGGTGCCGCGAGATCCTCGAAGTCGAGGTCCTCGCCCGGCGCGCGGCACGCGACGACGAACGCCGAGTCGTCGATCGCGATCTTGTCCTTGTCGGTGAGCTGGGTCGGATCGTTGACCAGGTTGCCGTTCAGCCGCGTGCCGTTGACCGTCTTCTCCGGAATGATCCAGTAGCCACCGTTCGCGTACTCGATGCGGGCGTGCGCGCGCGACACGGCCTGGCTCGGGATCGAGATCGTGCAGCTCTGCGCGCGGCCGATCACGAATGGTCCGCCGTCGAACGTGAACTGCTGACCGCGCAGCGGACCGGCGGTCGTCCTGAGCACGAGCCGCGCCACGGGCACCATGACCGTGCGCTCTTCGCGCTGGTCGAACGTGCCTGGGAACGGGACGAGCCGGTTGGACATGAGTCAAAGCTTCTGGTCAGAGCTTTTCGAGCTTGTTCACCGTGAACTCGGAGTCCGCGACCTTCGTCGCCTTCATGTTGTCGAGGAACATGTCCGTCGTGTGCTTCTCGCGGTGGTTCTCGATCCGGCCCTTGCTCGCGTACCAGTGGCCGTCGACGCGCTTCATCTCGGAGGCCTGGTACGTCTTCATCAGGACCTTCGACTTGTCGTACATCTCCCATTTGAACACGAGGAAGTTGTCCGTGCGGACCCACATCACGAACCGGGAGTACTGGGTATCGGAGCGGGTCGGGATGACCTCGAGCTTGTAGTAGTCGAACTTGCCGATCTTCTCGGTTCCGGTCAGCGTCGCCTTGCTCTCGCGCAGGTCGCGCATGTCGAGATCCGCGAACGAGAAGTCGGTGCCCATGAACGAGTTGTTGCGGAGGGCGCCCGCGATCCGCCGCGACTTCTTGAGATCCGGCAGGTACAGGAACCGATCGTCATCCGCGTCGTCGCGCATGATCTGCAAGAACCCGACACCCGCGATGTCGGCGGGCGCCGAGAACCGGGTGACCGACTTCGAGAGACCCGGCTTGTAACGTAGTGCGTCGAGCCGGAACTCGAGAATGCGCTCGTCGTGGTTCTTGTCGTGGAGCACCGCGCGGCCGGAGAGCGTGGAGTCCATCATTCCAAACGGATCCGCATCGACGACCTTGTCGACGATCGTCTTGGCATCCAGCTTCGGGTCCGCGGCACGTGCCGCCGGCCCGATCGCGAGGAAGAACAGCGCGATCCAGGCAAACTTCATGGCTTTCTCCATCGAAAGAAAACGCGGAGCAGCGTCGTACTCAGCATCATATCGGAAACGAACGCGACGAGCAGAGTGTTCGACGCGAGCAGGCCAAACACCCGGAGATCGGGAAATCTCGACAGGCCGAAGATCGCGAACCCGAGTGAGAGAATGACGGCGGTGAATAGCGCCGGAGGACCTACATCGCGCATCGCGTCCTCGATCGCGGCATCCGAGGACAGGTCCGGATGCGCGGCGAGCTGCTGGCGCAGCCGGGCGACGAGCTGGATCGTCGTGTTGAACAGCCCGCCGACCGACACGCTGAGAAACAGGACGGTCCCGACGCGCAGCGAGATGCCGAACACGCGCAACAGGAAGAAGCACGCGACGACCGGAACCAGGTTTGGCACCGCGCTGATCAACGCGATCCGGACCGAACGAAACACGATCGCGATCAGCACGAGCACGAGCAGGAATGCGGTGACAAACCCGCGGAGCACGTCGTGGACCAGCGCGTCGAGCGCGTCGAATCCCGCCGGGCTCTGCTCGGTCATGTGGACCTGGATGTGAAACGGCGCGAGCTCCTTCTCGGCGGTCGCCATCACCGCGTCACGCATCGGCCGCCACTCCGCCGTGCCGTGGTCCATCGAGAAGATCATGACGTGCGAGCGCGCGTCGTCTTCCGTGAGGAGGCGCTGACGGTCGGCCGGATCGAGCAGCTCGAGGTACTGGGCGGTCAGGTTCGCGGAGTCCGGGATGCGCAGCTCCTTCGGATCTCCGGCCATGAACGCGCGGTTCATCTCGCGAACCATGTCGCCGACCGAGATCACGGCGGTCACGATCGGGTAGCTCGCCGCGACATCGGAGATCCGGCCGATCGCCTGCAGCACCTTCGGCTGCTTCATCACGTCCTTGGGTCCCTCGAGAAACACCGCGCTGCGGATCACGCCGACGAACTTCTTCTCGAGGAACCGGATGTCGTTCTCGGTCGCACCCGGCGGCAGGATCCGGGTGTAGAAGACCGACACCGTCTGACGCGTGCCGGCGAGCGCACCTCCGAGGATCAGGGCCGCGGCGGTCAGCAGCACCTTCCTGCGGTGGCGGCTCAGCCAGCGCCAGCTCGCCTGGATCGCGCGATCGATCCGCGTCGCGATCCGGGTCGACACGGCGAGCGGCGGCGGCACGGGCAACAGCGCGAGCAGCACCGGTAGCACGACCATCGTCGTGACGAACGCGAGCATCACGCCGATCGCCATGATCGCGCCGAAGTTCACGATGATCGGCAGATCGAGCGTCGCGAACGCGGCGAACCCGACCGCCGTGGTGAGCGAGCTCAGCAGGCACGGCAGCGTCAGCTCGCGATAGGTCTCGACGATCGCCTCTTCCTTTGCGTGCCCGAGCCGGAGCTTGTCGAGGTAGCGGCGCAGGACGAAGATCGGGTCGACCGCGCCGTAGACCATCAGCGTCGCCGGGATCGTCGACGCGACCATGTCGACCGGCCGCCCGAACCAGGGATAGATGCCGGCGGTCCAGATCGCGGCGCACGAGATCGCGATCACCGGCATCGCGACCCCGTGGATGCAACGGAACGCGAGCCACAGCGCGACCACGATCAGGAGGATCGCGATCGGCGTGAACACGATCTGATCGAGGATCAGCGCATCGCTCGCTTCGACCTCGAGCACCGGCGCGCCCGTGACGCGGACCGAGATCCCCAGCGGTGGCGGGTGCGTCCACAGCACCCCGTCGACGATCTGGATCGCGCGCCGCAGATCGGGCAGCGTGCTCGAGGACGGCGGGACTGCGAGCTGTGCGGCGACCATCGTCGCGCGCGAATCCTCCGAGACGAGCAGGCGATGGAGGAGCCGGCTGTCGCGCGCGATCCGGCGCAGCTTGTCCGAGTCCGCCGCGGTCTCGGGCAGGTGTGGCATCAGCAGGCCGACGTCGACGCTGTCACCGTCGGCCCGGATCGCGCGTGCATTCGTCACGCTCCTCACGTGGGAGAACACCGGATCCGGTTCGAGCGCCTGGGTCAGCGCCGTGACGTACGCGAGTGTCTTCTTGTCGAACACGTCGCGGCTCTCGATCACGATCGCGACGAAGCCGGCCGGGTCCTCGAAGTAGTCGTGATAGCGGTCGACGACCGCGACCTCGGGATTCGCGGGGTAGTCGAAGAAATTGCGAAATGCGAAGCGCACTTCGATGTTGCGCGCCGAGTACGCCGATCCGGCGGAGATCACGACGATCGCGAACAGGACCCACCAGCGGAAGCGGATCACGGCGCGTACGAAGCGCGCGCTTGCTGGCCCCCGCAAAGTCAGGCAAATATACCCGAGTGCTCGGGAAACAGGGAGTCCGTGCGCCCCGCAGCACTGCGCGCTACGACGTGCGCGGACCGCTTGGGGGAGCGGTATATCGCGCGGGCGTCGTCGATTCCGCGCACGAGATCGCGCTGAAGGCACTCCCACCGCTGTCCGCGGACGCGATGCCGTTCGTGCGCCAGCGCTTCGACGTCGTCGCGCGCGCGCGGCACCCGAACCTCGTCGCGCTCTACGAGCTCGAGATCACGCAGGACTCCGCGTTCTTCGCGATGGAGCTCGTCGACGGCATCAACGTGATGGCGTGGCTGTCGCGCGAGCGGCCGACAGATGGCGATACGGTGCCGTCGTCGCCGCGGCGGTTGCGCGCCGACCTCGGCCGGCTGCGCTCGGTGATGCGCCAGCTCGCCGATGGTCTGTCCGCGCTGCACGATGCGGGGCTGCGCCACGACAACCTGAAGCCGAACAACGTGCTGGTCACGGCGCAGGGCCGCGTCGTCATCACCGATTTCGGGATGACCGATCACGCCGCGCAGTTCAACACGCTCGACAACCCGATCTCGACCAGCGGCATGTACCTGTCGCCGGAGCAGGCGGGCGCGGGCAGGTTGACGTCCGCGAGCGACTGGTACGCGCTCGGCGTGATGCTGTACGAGGCGCTTACCGGACGCGTGCCGTTCGCGGCGAATCGGCTCGCGCTGGTCTCGCAGGATCCGGCGCCGCCCTCGGACCTCGTCGATGGAATCCCGCCGGAGATCGAGGTCCTGTGCATGCGCCTGCTCGACCGCGATCCGGCACGGCGCGCCGGCCGCCAGGACGTGCTCGAGACGTTTGAAGAGTCGACCCAGACCGACGCCGCGCCGCCCGAGCCGGTTCGCGCGAAGATCGAGCTGAACACGACCGATCGGTTCGAGATCATCCGCCAGCTCGGCCGCGGCGGGATGGGCGTCGTGTACGAGGCGCTCGACAAGGAGCGCGGGATCCGCGTCGCGCTCAAGACGTTGCTCCGCGTCGATCCGGGCGCGCTGTATCGCTTCAAGCTGGAGTTCCGGGCGCTGTCCGACGTCGCCCACCGCAACCTGATCACACTGTACGAGCTGGTCTCGGCCGAGGGCGATTACTTCTTCACGATGGAGCTGCTGAGCGGCGTCGACTTCGTCTCGTACGTCCGCGGCCGGAGCGGCAGCGAGAAGGGAGACAGCGGACGGTCGGCGGATCAGGGCACGCGCAGCATCAGCTCGGGTCAGTCGTTCTCGGCCGAGGAGGCGACCGCCGTGATGGCGACCCGGCCCTCGACCTCGGAGCGACCGCCTGCCGTGAAGGAGCCCGTCCCGCAGGCGGCGATCGACTGGGCGCGCCTGCGCGATGCCCTGCTCCAGCTCGCGCACGGCGTCCACGCGTTGCACGCGAGCGGGCACATGCACCGCGACATCAAGCCGTCGAACGTGCTGGTCCAGCCCGACGGACGTGTCGTCCTGCTCGACTTCGGCGTGATCGCCGAGCTCGGCGCGAGCCGTCACGGCACGCAGGAGATGGTCGGCACGCCGGCGTACATGGCGCCCGAGCAGGCCCGCGGCAAGGTGACGCCGGCGAGCGACTGGTATGCGGTCGGCGTCGTGCTCTACCGCGTGCTCACGGGCTCGTTGCCGTACGTCGGCTCGATGGGCGAGATCCTGTTCGCGAAGCAAGACACGGATCCGATCCGGCCCGATCAGCTGCGTCCCGACTTGCCGAGTGACCTCGTCGAGCTGTGCATGGAGCTGCTCGATCGCGATCCGGAGCGCAGGCCCACCGGCGAGGACCTGCTGAACCGCCTCGGTGCGACGCGGCAATCGCGCTCGCTCGACGTTCACGTGTCGGCGCGCCGGCGCAACTCGTTGCAGGGCGAGACGAAGCGCGCGCTTGCCGGCCGCGACCATCACCTGATGGAGTTGCGCGAGGCCTTCGCGCGGACCAAGCACGGCGCCGGCCAGACCGTGTTCGTTCACGGCAGCTCGGGCATGGGCAAGTCGGCGTTGATCGACCAGTTCATCGAGGAGGTCCGCGCGGGCGCCGGCGTCGTCCTCGCGGGTCGCTGCTACGAGCGCGAGCAGGTCCCTTACAAGGGCGTCGACGCCGCGATCGATGCGCTGTCGCGCTATCTGCTGTCGCTCGACGAAGCGGAGGTCGCCAAGCTCGTCCCGCGCGACCGGATGCCGCTCGCGCAGATCTTCCCCGTGCTCGAGAGCGTGCCCGCGTTCGCGCGCGTCGACGATCGCAAGAAGCCCGCCACGCCCGAGCCGCTCGAGCTGCGCCGGCGCGCGTTCGCGGCGCTCCGCGAGCTGCTGACCCGGATCGCGCAGCGCGGTCCGCTCGTCGTGTTCATCGACGACGTCCAGTGGGGCGATCGAGATAGCGCACCGTTGCTCGGCGAGCTGATGCGCGCACCGAACGTGCCGCCGATGATGCTGCTGCTCAGCTATCGCACGGACGATGCCACGCGCAGCCCGCTGCTCACGACGCTGCTCGCGAGCGGCAGTCTGGCGCCACGCGAGATCCAGGTCGGCGCGTTGTCCGAGGCCGAGGCGCGCGCACTCGCGTACGACCTGCTCGCCAGCGAAGGCGCGGATACCGACGCGGCGTGGCCGATCGCGCGCGAATCGCGCGGGCATCCGTACTTCATCCACGAGCTCGCTCACTACGTGAAGGACGAAGGGCTCACCGAGGGCGTCGCGCTGTCGCTCGACATGGTGATCAACAAGCGCGTCCAGCGGTTGCCGCAGCAAGCGCGGCGCGTGATGGAGGTCGTCGCGGTCGCGGGCCAGCCGATCGCACCGGCGTTGATCGGCCGCGCCACCGGCCTCGAGCCCGAGGATCGGATCCGCGTCATGAACCAGCTCCGCGTGGCGCAGCTGATCCGGACGACGAGCGGCGACGACGAGCAAGCCGCCGAGTGCTACCACGACCGGATCCGGGAGCTGCTCGTGAGTATGCTCCCCCCCGACCAGCTCGCGTTCGATCACGGCCAGATCGCCGTCGCCATGCTGGCCGAGGAGGATCCGGATCCAGAGGCACTCGCGCTCCACTTCCAGCGCGCGGGCGATGCGCGGCGTGCGTTCTCGTACGCGACGAAGGCCGCCGATCGCGCCGCGGCGGCGCTCGCGTTCGACCGCGCCGCGTCGCTGTACCGGCTCGCGCTCGAGCTGCCGTCGGATGCCGATACGCGGCGAACGCTCAACGAACGCCTCGGCGATGCGCTGCGCAGCGCGGGTCGCGGGCCCGAGGCGGCCGCTGCATTCTCGGCGGCCGCGGCTGGTGCGAGCTTCGAGCGCCGGCTGATCAATCAGCGCTACGCGGCGGAGCAGCTTCTCTACAGCGGCCGGTTCGACGAAGGCATGCGCGCGATCGCCGAGGTGTTGCGCGAGATCGGCTTGAAGATGCCGGCGACGCCGACGCGCGCGCTGCTGTCGCTGCTCTGGCGGCGGTTCCGCATGCGCATCCGCGGCATCGGCTACAAGCCCCGAATGCTCGGCGAGATCCCGCCGGACAAGATCCACTTGATCGATACCTGTTACGGAATCGGCACGAGTCTGGCGATCGTCGACGTGATCCGCGCCTATGACTTCCAGGTGCTCAACCTCCACATGTCACTCGATGCCGGCGAGCCCTACCGGATCGCGCGTGCACTCGCGATCGAGGGCGGCTTCGTCGGTTCGATGGGCCACAAGATGGCACCTCGTGTCCGCCAGCTCCTCGACGAGGCGATGCGCCTGGCGCGCGAGATCGGTAACCCGCACGCCGAGGCGACCGCGCTCCTGACCTCGGGCATCTCGTCGTACGAGATGGGCCAGATCCGCGAGGCGCGCGAGTACTGTGATACGGCCGAAGAGATGCTGCGCACCCAGTGCAGTGGCGTCGCGTGGGAGCTCGCGAGCGCGCGGTTGTTCGGGACGTGGTCGCACTACCGGTTGGGCCGCTTCGCCGGTCTGGTCGAGCGCCTGCCGGAGCTCGAGCGCGAGACCGCGGAGCGCGGTGACCTGTACGGCTGGCTCGCGATGGTGCTCGGCTGTCCACGGATCGCGATGACGATCGCGACCGACGATCCGGCGACGCAGCACAAGATCGCCGAGGACGCGATCGCGCGCTGGCCCGGGGTCGGCTACCAGGTGCAGAACTTCTGGGCCGACTACGCGCTGATCCAGATCGAGCTCTACGCCGGCCAGGCGGAGCTCGCGTGGGAGCGCCTGACGCGGGTCTGGCCGCTGCTCCGCAAGGCGCTCCTCATGCGGGTCGAGGAGGTTCTGATCCACATGACCGAGCTGCGCGGCCGGGTCGCGCTCGCGCTCTACCTCTCCACGAAGGACAAGAAGTACGCCCGCGAGGTCGAGCGCGCCGCGAAGCGACTCGCGGCGTTCGCGAAAATTCCATGGTGTAGCGCATCCGCACAGTTGCTTCGCGCACAGCTCGCCGCGCTGCACGGGCAAGCCGACGCCGAGGCGATGCTGTTGGGCGAAGCGACGAAGAATTTCGAGATCTCGGGGTTTGCGCCGTACGTGATGGCGATCGCGACGAGGCGACCGGATGCGGCGCAGCGCGTCGCAGAATGGTGTCAGCGCGAAGGCGTTCGCAATCTCGGTGCGATGACGCGATTGTTCGCACCTGTGTACGCCACCTACACGCTGCTCGGCGGGAAGATCGGTTGACCAGCTCACACAAAAAACAGACTATCGATCACGATGGTGCGGTCTCGACCGTCAGCGCCTGCGTGGTTCGAGCGCCGGATGCGCAGTTACATGGGCCGGGTCGACGCGTTCGATCCGTACCCGTTCGAGCTGCCTGATCAGCACGGCGAGCTCGTCGCGCTGCACCTCAACGATTACCTCCGGCTGTCCGCGCGCCCCGAGGTGATCGCCGCGAAGTGCGAGACCTTGAAGGTCAGCGGTAACGGCAACATGGCGTCGGTGATCTACGGCGGAGCGTGCAGCGAGAACAACGCGTTGCGCGCGCGCCTCTCGGAGGTGATGGCCGGCGGCGACGCGTTCCTGACCGTCGCCGGGTACACCGCGAACCTCGGGATCATCGAGTCGATCGTCGAGCCGGGCATGCCGGTCTATCTCGACGATCGCGCGCACGCGTCGATGTGGGACGGCGCGAAGTTCTCCGCCGGGCGCCCGATCGGCTTTGCCCACAACGATCCGAGCGCGCTCGCCGAGGAGATGGCGGCGAACGGCCCGGGCCTGGTCTGCATCGATACGGTGTACAGCGTCCACGGCGACGTCGCGCCGCTCCGCGAGATCCTCGAGATCACCGAAGCGAACGACAGCTTGCTGCTCGCCGACGAGGCCCACGCGTTCGGCATGTTCGGTCCCGGCGGCGGCGGGCTGGCGGTCGCGGAGCAGGTCGCGGACCGCGTCCACTTCCGCACGGGCAGCTTCTCGAAGGCGCTCGGTGGTCACGGCGGATTCGTCGTCGCGGCCAAGGACATCGTGTGGTTCCTGACCCACCGCTCGCGCTCGAGCGTGTTCAGCTCGGCCGTCACCCCCGATGTCTCCGCGGGCCACCTCGCCGCGCTCGAGCTCGCGATCCGAGAGAGGGAGCGGGCGGAGCACTGCCTGCAGATGGCCGCGCTCCTGCGCGAGGAGCTCGGCCGGCGGCGAATTTCCACGCGGCCGAGCAGCTCGCAGATCATCCCGATCGCGTTCGCGAGGGAGGCCGACGCGTGCAAGTTCTTCGGCGCGATGCGCGACCGCGGCGTGCTGGTCTCAATCTTCGTCGCGCCCGGCGTCGACGAAGGCACGGGCGTCGCGCGGCTGTCCTGCCACGCCGACCTCACGCGCGCGATGGTGGTCAAGGTCGCGGACGCCGCTCGCCAGAGCCTCGACGCGATCGGTCTAGCCTAGTGACTACGATCGTCGATCTGCTCCGCGAGCGCGCGGCCTCGCGTCCCGACGTGGAGGCGTATCGGTTCCTGCGCGACGGCGAGGGCTCGCCGGAGACCCGCAGCTGGGCCGAGCTCGATCGGCGTGCGCGCGCGATCGGCGCGACGCTGCGCGAACGCGGCGCGGCCGGCACGAACGTGCTGATGCTGTATCCGCCCGGCATCGACTTCATCGATGGCTATTTCGGCTGCCTGTATGCCGGCGCGGTCCCGGTCCCCGCGTATCCGCCGGAGCCCGCGCGCTTGCAGCGCACGCTGCCGCGCGTGCAGGCGATCGTCGCCGATGCCGGCGCGAAGTTCGCGCTGTCGACGAAGCCCCTCCTGGCGCTCGCGGAGATGGTGTTCGCGTTCGCACCGGATCTGCGCGCGCTGTCGTGGCTCGCGACCGACACCCTGGACCGTGCCGCGGCGGACAGCTGGAGTCGCCCCGAGATCACGCGCGACGCCCTGGCGATGCTGCAGTACACGTCGGGATCGACCGGCACGCCGAAGGGCGTGATGCTGAGTCACGCGAACATGCTCGCGAACGCGGCGTCGGTCGTCTCCGCGTTCGAGGTCACGCCGGAGGATCGCTGGTTCTCGTGGCTGCCCGTGTTCCACGACATGGGCTTCATGCAGGGCGTCCTCCAGCCGCTCTACAGTGGATGTCCGGTCACCTCGATCGCTCCGACCGCGTTCCTCGAGCGGCCGTTTCGCTGGCTCGCGGGGATCTCGAGCGCGCGCGCGACCCTGAGCGGCAGCCCCAATTTTGGTTACGACCTGTGCGTCCGCAAGACCACGCCGGAGCAGCGCGACTCGCTCGACCTGTCGTGCTGGAAGCTCGCGTTCAACGGCGCGGAGACCGTCCGGCTCGACACGATCGAGCGGTTCGCCGAGACGTTCGCACCAGCCGGGCTGCGGCGCAGCGCCATGTTTCCGTGTTACGGCCTCGCGGAGGCCACGCTGATCGTCAGTGGCAACGGCCGCGATGCGGAGCCGATCGCGCACCCGTTCTCGAGGTCCGGACTCGAGGAAGGTCGGGTCGAGGAGCGCGCCGACGGGCAAGTCCTCGTCGCGTCTGGTGGGATCGTCGCCGGCGCGACCGTCGCGATCGTCGATCCCGACCAGCGCGTACGCGCCGCTGCAGATCGGATCGGCGAGATCTGGGTCGCCGGTGACAGCGTCGGCCGCGGCTACTGGAATCGGCCCGACGACACCGCCGCGACGTTCGGCCTCCCGCTGCCCGGCGACCCGCACCGCTACATGCGCACGGGCGACCTCGGGTTCGTGCGCGACGGGCAGCTCTACGTGTGCGGCCGCGTGAAGGACGTCATCATCGTCCGCGGCGCGAATCACTATCCGCAGGACATCGAGCTCACGGTCGAGCGCGCGAGCGCCGCGATCCGGCCCGGTTGCATCGCCGCGTTCGCGTACACGGCGGACGGCGAGGAGCGCGTCGCAATCGTCGCCGAGGTCGATCGCCGGTTCGAGAAGGACCGGCGCAGCGCCGCGCGCACGGCTCCCGATCGGCGCAGCGGCGAACCGGCGCAGCGGCTCCCCGATCCCGCAGCGACTCCCCGCCCGGAGACCGAACCGCTCGACGTCGATCGGCTGTTCTGGGACATCCGCGAGGCGATCGGTGCATCGCACGAGCTCGATCCCTACGCGGTCGTGCTCGTCCGCGCGGGCAGCATCCACAAGACCTCGAGCGGCAAGCTGCAGCGGCGGGCGTGCTGCGCCGCCTTCGCCAAGGGAGAGCTCGAGGTCCTCGCCGAGTGGCGCTCCGACGGAACGAAGCGCCACTCGGATGTCGCGAGCAAGCCGCGCACGCGCGCGCCGAGCTCGGCGCCGGTGCCTCCGGTCGGCGCACCCGTGCCCGCGCCCGTAAGCGATGCAGGATCGATCGACCTGGCGGCGCTCCGCCGGCCCGTCGTGATCGTGGTTGCCGGTTCGGTCGAGATCGCCGAGAGCCTGGCGAATCCGCGGTTCGAGGTCCGCGAGGCCGATCGCGCCCGCGCGGTCGCCGGTGACTACGCGATGATCGTCTCGGACGACCTCGCCCTCCTCGGCGACGTCGCCGCCGCTCGCCCCGCGACGATGCGGATGCTCGTGACCACGTTCGACGATCCTGAGGCCGTACGCGCGGCGCTCGCGACCGGTGTCGCCGCCGCGGTCGTCTCCGCGACCGCCGGCAAGCAGCAGCTCGTCGCGGCAGCCGTCGAGCAGGTCGAGGCGTGGGTCGCGCGCGAGACCGACGTCGCGACGGGCGCGATCGAGAAGTGGCTCGCGACCTGGCTCGCGCAGCGCCTCGGCCTCAATCCGAAGGCGATCGATCTCGATGCGCCGGTCGGTGGCTACGGCTTCGACTCGCTCGCCGTCGTCGAGGTCCAGACCGCGCTCGCCGACTGGCTTCGCCACGAGGTGCCGGCGACACTCGTGCGCGGCCGGTCGTCGATCCGGACCATCGCGCGGCGGCTGTCCAATGCAGATGTGAGCAGCCGCGCCCGCAGCGCGCGCGCGAGCGACGATCTGTCGATCGCGATCGTCGGCATGGGATGCATCCTCCCGGGGGCGCGAGACGTCGCGGAGCTGCGCACGATGATCGCGAATGACAGGTCTGCGATCGCGCGCGTGCCCGAGGATCGGATCCATCCGGACGAGCGCACGCGGTGGGGCGCCGCGATCGACCATATCGCCGAGTTCGATGCCGCTTGTTTCGGGATGTCACCCCGCGATGCCGCGACGGTGGACCCGCAGGTCCGCCTCCTGCTCGAGACGACGTGGCAGGCGCTCGAGCACGCCGGGATCAGTGCCGCGCAGATCGGCGGCACGAACGCGGGTGTGTTCGTCGGCATCTCCGGGAGCGACTTCTTGCGCTCGCGTCCCGATCTTTCGATCACCGACCGGACGAGCGCCGCCGCGAACCGGTTGTCATACTTCTTCAACCTGCGCGGGCCGAGCTTCGCGGTCGACTCCGGCGACACCTCGTCGCTCGTCGCGCTCGAGCTGGCCGCGGCGAGTCTGCAGCGCGGCGAGTGCGATCTCGCGATCGTCGCCGGCGTGAGCCTGACGCTGTCGCCCGACTCGGTCGTCGCCTACGGCAAAGCGAAGTTGCTCGCAACGGATGGCGTGTGCCGGCCGTTCGACGCGCGGGCCCAGGGAACGGTGTTGGCGGACGGCTGTGGCGTCGTCGTGCTCCGGCGGCTGCACGACGCACGTGCCGCGTCCGATCGAATCTGCGCACACGTGCTCGCGGTCGCCGTCGGCCAGAACGGTCGCGGTCACGGGCTCACCGCGCCGAGCGAGGCCGCCCAGGAGCGGGTGATTCGCGAGGCGATCCATGCCGCGAACGTGCCGGCCGCCGGCATCGGCTATGTCGAGCTCAACGCGCGCGGTCTCACCGCGTTCGACACGATCGAGGCGCGTGCGCTGACGAACGCACTCGGGATCGATCGCGCCGCCGATCATCCGTTCGTCGTCGGCGCGCTGAAGGCGAACCTCGGTGACACCCGCGCGGCAGCGGGGATCCTCGGCGTGATCAAGGCCGCGATCGTGCTCGAGGCCGATACGCGTCCGCGCCTGCTGAACCTCCTGGAGCTCGCACCGGAGATCGCGACCGGCCATGCGTTGCTGGCGCCGCGCGAGGCGGTCCCGTGGCCGGCCGGCGAGCGCAGGATCGCCTGCGTCGACAATTTTGGTTTGCTCGGCACGAACGCCGTCGCGGTGCTCGCCGGCGAGCCGCCCGCACCGCCGCGTACGCCGGCCGCTCGGCCCGTCGAGCTGCTGTGTCTGTCGGCGCGCTCCGAGGATGCGCTGCGCGCTTCCGCCGCGCGCTACGCAGCGGCGCTCGCCGCGGTTCCCGACGACGCGCTCGCCGACGTGTGCTTCACGGCGAACCTCGGCCGGACCCACTTCGCGCAGCGCGCCGCGCTCATGGGCTCGTCGCTCGCGCAGCTTCGCGATCAGCTCGCGGCGCTCGCCGCCGGCGACATCCAGGCCAAGCGTGCGCTCGGGCGCGGTGCGGCGAGGATCGCGTTCCTGTGCACGGCGACGCCGGCGCAGCGCGGGACCGCGCGCTCTCTCTACGAGCTCGAGCCGCGGTTTCGCGCGACGCTCGAGCGCTGCGATCGCGCGGCGCACGAGTTGCTCGGCGCGTCGCTGCTCGAGGTGCTCTACGGCGAGGCCGCGCGGTCCGATGCGCGCGAGGCCGCGGCGACGGTCGCGATCGAGATCGCACTCGCGGAGCTGTGGCAGACCTGGGGCATTCACCCCGACGTGGTGCTCGGCCACGCGGTTGGCGAGTACTCGGCAGCGGCGATCTCCGGTGCGCTCACGTTCGAGCAAGCGATCGGGCTCGCGTGCGGCGCGAGCCTGGCGAGCGCGCCCCGTGCGCCGTCGATCCCGATGATCTCCGCGAGCACCGGGACGCGGGTGGTCGAGCTCGACGCGAGCTGGCAGCCGCGGAGCGAAGCTGCCCAGGTCGAGCGCGGCGTCAAGGAGCTGGTCCGCAGCGGGATCGACGTGTTCCTCGAGCTCGGGGTCGAGCCGGTGCTCACTCGCCAGTATGCCGGCGCCGTGACCGGTCCGGGCGTGTGGTTGCCGTCGCTCGATCCCGGTGTGACCGGGGACTCGCAACGGCTCGTGATGTCGCTCGGCGCGCTGTACGAGCGTGGGATCTCCCCGCACTGGAGCGGCGTGTATGCGAATCAGGCACGCGCGCGGATCACGCTGCCGGGCTATCCGTTCGAGCGCCGGCGCTGCTGGCCCGACGACTGACGCGCGTGACGCGCGGCTCGCGTCACTCGCGCGGACGGACGCAGTACGCCTCGGCGACGATCTCGATCGTCGTCGATGGCGACGTGTTCTTGTAGTCGCAGCGCCACGAGGCCGGGTTCGAAGCATCGGTGAGCCCGAC
>Ga0070679_100003210_pt1 | contig 14937 bp, 14 predicted proteins | sample KBSC63BmetaG_FD_65652 | JGI IMG/M metagenome (GOLD analysis project Ga0070679, IMG submission 65652) | Corn rhizosphere microbial communities from Kellogg Biological Station, Michigan, USA - KBS C6-3B metaG | ecosystem: Host-associated > Plants > Roots > Rhizosphere | place: USA: Michigan... | reverse complement strand
GTCTGGCTGGCGCTGCGCACCGCCGATGGGCTGGACCGGCCCCGGCACGCCCGCCGCTTCGGCGCCGATCCACAGGTCGGGCGCGAGGCCGAATTGGCGAGCTGCGCCGCGCGCGGCTGGCTGATGGTCACGCCCGAAGCGATCCGGCCCACCCCCGCGGGCCTCCTGTTCGCCGACGAGATCGCCACGCGCCTCTGGCGCTGAGCGACGCAGCGTTCGCGTATCCGCGACAGTTCGTGCTCGCCCGCGTCGCGGAGAGGAAAAGGTGAGGGGGAGCCGATCGGCGGCGCGGCGCCCCTCTCCCGGCGCTGCCGCGCCGACCTCTCCCCACTTCGTGGGGCGAGGTTCTCTGGGATCGGCGCCGAAGAGGCAGCCGTGTGTTGTTTGCCGAGGAGATGCCGAGGAGATGCTGCGCGCCTCCAGCGAGCGCCGACGAAGAAGCAGCGCTTTCGAGTTCAGCCAACTGTTTGCCCTCGGCCGCGCAGCAAGGAGAGGGTCCGGGAGAGGGGGGCCGCGATCTATTGCGTCGCCCCACTTTGCGGGGCGAGGGTCTTGGGGATCGGCCCCGCTTTTCTGGGACGCGATCGTGGTTCCCGGACACCTGTCCGCGGACACCTGCGTCGTCCGGACGCGGCGGGGGCTCTGTCCGGCTGAAAACCACAGCGATCTCGCGTCCCGCGCCTTGGCACGGCGGCTGCTGGGGTGGCTGGTCGTCGCGCAGCCGTCCGGACGGCGCGGGACCGATTCCAACCTCGCTCACGCACGGAGAACCTCATGGACATTCAACAGAAACTCACCGGCTTCGCGATGATGGGCGCCACCTGGATCATGTGGCTGCTGGTGGGGCTCTCCATCGGCGGCGTGGCCGTCGCGCTGGAGCGCGCCATCTACCTGATCCGCACCAGCGAGAACGTACGCAAGCTGCGGGTGCAGATCCTGGGCTTGCTGCGCAGCGGGGACGTGGCCGGCGCCCGCGCCCGGCTGCAGCAGTCGCCGTCGCACGTGGCAGGCATCATCGCCGCCGGCCTGCAGGATCCGAACGACGGCAGCGCCTCGGCCGAGGAGCGCATGAGCGGCGCCATGCAATTGGCCAAGCTGCGCATGGAGCGGCGGCTGGCCTTTCTGGGGACGCTCGGTTCGAACGCCCCGTTCATCGGCCTGCTGGGGACCGTCATCGGCATCATCCGCGCCTTCCACGCGCTGAACGACAGCGCCGGCAAGGTCACCGCCGGCTTGATGTCCGAGGTGGGCGAGGCGCTGGTCGCCACGGCCATCGGCATCCTGGTGGCGCTGCCCGCCATCGCCTTCTTCAACACCTTCCAGCGCATCATCAAGACGCGCCTCGGCCGCGCCGAGGCCTTCGGCAAGGACGTGCTCGCCTTCCTGAAAGCCGAGCGCACCAGCGTCCCGGCGCCGCGCGCCTAGGCGCCGGACTCACCCGCTCACTTCACCGCGCCCGACAACTGGAGACTCCCATGGCTGCTTCCGCTTCTTCCGACGACGAAATGATCACCGGCATCAACGTCACGCCGCTGGTCGACATCACCCTGGTGCTGCTGGTGATCCTGATGGTCACCGCCAGCTACGTGGTGTCGCGCGCCATCCCCGTCGAGTTGCCCAAGGGGGCGACGGGCGAGGGGACGCCGACGACGCTGACCGTCTCGATCGACAAGGACGGCAAGACCTTCCTGGACGCCGAGCCCATCGCCGAGCCCGCCCTGCGCGCCCGCATCAAGACCGCGCACGATGCCGACCCCGAGACGCGGGCCGTTATCGCCGCCGACGGGCGCACCAGCCACTCGAACGTCATCCACGTCATCGATCTGTTGCGCCGCGAGAACGTCACCAGGTTCGCCATCAACGTCGACCCCGACGACATCATGGCCAAGCGCTGACACATGTCCCCGTCCGAGGAGCCTGCCATGCGAAAGAGAACCGAGCTGGCGATCTGGAGCGCGGTGGTGGTGACCAGCCTGGGCTTGCACGCGGTCGCGTTCGGAGGGCTGGGGTACCATGACGACGGCTTCGGTCGCGTGAAGGTCCGGCCGCCCGCGCTGGTCGAGATGTCCGTGCAGAAGCCCAAGGAGACGCCGGCGCCCGCGCCCAAGCCCGACAAGGCCGCGCCGCGCCTGGCGATGGCCCACCCGGCCCGCCTGCGCGCCACGACCCCACCGCCGGCGCGCAGCGCGCCGCCGCCCGCCGCCGAATCGCCCGCGGACTTCACGGGCGTGACGATGACGAATGACGGTCCCGGTCCCGGCTGGTCCAGCGCCACCGGCGACGGCGAAGCGATGCGCGGCCCCGTGGGGCGCCCCGGCGCGCGGGTCACCCATCGGGTCGTCGACGGCGACGGCGTCGCCGGCCGCGCTGGCCCTCCGGTCGTGGCCGCCGCCGATCTGTCGCACCCGCCGGTCGCGCCCGATCTGGCGCCGGCCCTGGGCCGCGCCTATCCGGCCGAGGCGCGCGCCAAGGGCCTGACCGGCCGCGCGGTCGTCCACGCGCGGGTCCTGCCGGACGGCCACGTCGCCGAGGTGCGGATGGTCAGCGAGTCGGCCCCGGGGTTCGGCGCCGCCTGCCTGACCACTTTGCGGGACTCGGTTTGGTCGGCGCCCGTCGATCGCCAGGCGAGGGCCGTCTCGACGTTCGTAAATTACACCTGCCGCTTCGAGGTCCAGTAGATTCCTGGCCGGTCATGACCAGTCCCCGATTCACCGCGCCCGGCGCCGTCCCGGCCACCCCGATGCTGGAGATGCGGGGCGTACGCAAAGTGTACCGCGCCGGCCTGGTGGAGACGGAAGCCCTGTCGGGCGCCACCCTGACCGTCAACAGCGGCGAGTTCCTGGCCATCATGGGCCCGTCCGGGTCGGGCAAGACGACGTTCCTGTCGGTGGCCGGCCTGCTGGACAGCTTCGAGGAAGGCCAGTACCTGCTGGACGGCGAGGACGTGCGCCGCCTGCCGGACCGCCGGCTGTCGCGCCTGCGCAACCAGAAGATCGGCTTCATCTTCCAGAGCTTCAACCTGATCCCGGACCTGGACGTGTTCGACAACGTCGACGTGCCGCTTCGCTACCGTGGTCTGCCCGCCGGCGAGCGCGACGCCCGCATCGAGCAGACCCTGTCGAAGCTGGGGCTGGTGGCGCGCATGCGGCATCTGCCCGGGCAGCTGTCGGGCGGGCAGCAGCAGCGCGTCGCCATCGCCCGCGCGCTGGTGGGCCGCCCCCAGCTGCTGCTGGCGGACGAGCCGACCGGCAACCTGGACTCCACCTCGGCCCGGCAGATCATGGACCTGCTGGCGCGCATCAACGAGGACGAAGGCATGACCATCGTCATGGTCACGCACGATCACGAGTTCGCGGCGCGCGCGCACCGCAAGCTGCACATCCTGGACGGCAAGCTGATCGACCCGCGTGCCGCGCCCGCGCTGGTCAGCGGTTAGGCCGTGCTGCTGCGCCTGCTGCCGTACCACCTGCGCCTGGCCGCCCGCAGCCTGCGGCGCGACCCGGGCCTGTCGGCGGCCATCGTGCTGGTCATGGCCGTGGTGGCCGGGCTGTTCTGCACCTGCGTGATGCACTACCTGCGCACGCACGGTCCCCCGCCGCCCGTGTCGTCTGACCTGCACCACGTCGAGATCCAACACACCTGGAGCAGCGTCCGGGGCGCCCTGGAGGGCACCAGCGCCGAGACGAACGTGCTGGCGCTGCGTATGCGCATCAGCTACCCCACGTACCGGGCGCTGGCCGGCAGCGGGATCCCCGCGCGTCAGACCGCGACGTTCCGCGCCCGCCTGCTGGTCCAGCCGCCCGACGGGCCCCCCGCGCGCGTGTTGCCGGCGGACGTCGACCCGCAGGGCTGCGCCTCGCGCCCGCGCAACGCCCGGTTCGTGAACGCCGACTTCTTCTCGCTGTTCACCGTGCCCCTGCGCTACGGCGCACCGTGGACCGGCCAGGACGAGGCGCGCGGCGAGCCGGTGGTGGTGCTGTCGAAGGTGCTGAACGAGGAGCTGTTCGACGGGGCGAACAGCGTGGGGCGCACCGTTCTGATCAATGGACGGCCCCACCGTGTCGCCGGTGTGTGCGCGCACGAGCAGCCGTTCGTGCCGGAGTGGGACCGCGCCGTGACCGGCTCCTCGCAGGACCTGCTGTACCTGCCGTTTCCGGAGCACCAGCGGCTGGCCGCCTACCCGGAGATGCCGATCCACATGGCGCCCGCCGGACCGAGCTATCGCGATCTTCTGGACTCGGACGACGTGCTGTTCCTGACCTACTGGATCGAGCTGACCACGCCGGCGCAGCGTCAGGCGTACGCGCGCTACCTGGCGGAAACGCTGGGCGCCCGCGGCGTCCCCTACGTGCTGCGCGATCTGGCCCAGCTGCGCCAGAGCCTGCGCCAGCCGCACGGCGCGATCAGCTTCTTCCTGTTCGTCACGTCGCTGATCATGGTGGCGGGCGGGTTGATCACGGCGCGGCTGCTGCTGGCCAAGGGCATGGCCCGCCGCGACGAGCTGGGCATCTTTCGCGCGCTGGGCGCGCCGCGGGGATCCCTGTTTGCCCGGCAGTTGCTGGAGGCGCTGCTGCTGTCGGTGGCCGCCGGGGTGGCGTCGCTGGCCGTGTCCTGGCCCGCGGCCGCGGCGTACAACCACGCGGTGGCCGACACCGACATCCCCCTGGCGCTGTCGGGCGCGGCCTTCGCCATCACCTTCGCCGCCACGGTGGCCGTCGGCGTGGTGTGCGCGATCTTCCCCGCCTGGCGGGCCGCCGACCGGGCCCCCACCATCGCCGGCCGGGGGGCGCGATGACGTTCGAGCTGGGCCCGGTGCTGCGGGCGCTGCGGCGGCACCCCGGCATCTGGGTGCTGGTGGTGATGGAGCTGGCGGCCGGCGTGACCAGCATCAGCGCGCTGCTGCTGGGAGGCGGCTGGTTCGGTCACATCGGACAGGCCAGCAGCCACCTCGACGAGGAGAACCTGGTGTCGCTGGCGATGTACTCGCCCCACGCCGGCGAGGGTGCGGCCGCCGACGGCGAGATGCGGCGCCGGTTGGCCAGCGATCGCGCGCGGGTGCGCGCGTTGCCTCACGTCGTCGGGGTGACCGCGGTGTCGACGAACGTGCTCGACGATCGCTGGAACTTTCCCGCCGCGTTCACCGTCGAGGGCGCGCCGTCGGTGCCCGAAGCGGTGGGGTGGGACGTGTACACCGACGACGGCTGGGCGGACACGCTGGCGCTGCCTTTTCTCGCCGGGGGTCCGCCGGCCCCGGTAACCCCTGGCGATGTCACCGATCGGCCGGTGACGGCCGTGCTGACCCGCAGCCTGGCGGTGGCGTTGTTCGGCGACGTCCAGGCGGCCGTGGGCCGTCGGATCTCATCGCAGCTGCACGGGCCGGTGTCGATCGTGGGGGTGGTGCGCGACGCGCGTATGCGCATCCCGTTCATGCCGCGTAGCGAGGCGGTGGCCTTTCTGTTCGGGGGCGCGCCCCTCAACGAGGACGTTCGCCTGATCGCGCGCGCCGAGCCGGGCCACCGGGACGAGGTGGTGGTGGCGGCGCGCGCCGCCTTTGCGACCGACGCCGCCACCCGCTTCGTCGACGTGCGCCGCTTCGACTCGCGCCGTTCGACCCACCACCGGGTGGGCGCGGGCCTGGATGGATTCCTGTCGGTGTTCGGCGGGATGCTGGGGCTGGTGGTGCTGGTGGGGGCGCTGGCGACGACGTCGTTTTTGGTGGCGCAGCGGACGCGCACCATCGGCGTGCGGCGGGCCCTGGGCGCCAGCAGGGCCGACATCGTCGCCTACTTCCTGCTGGAGAGCGCCCTGGCGACCAGCGCCGGTACACTGCTGGGGGTGGGGGGCGCGGTGTTCCTGTATCCCATCATGCAGCGGGTGTTCCAGGGCATCGCGTTCGAGGGGCGCCAGGTGTTGCTGGCGCTGGCGGTGCTGTGGGTGGCCAGCCTGCTGGCCACGTTGATCCCGGCCCTGCGCGCCGCGCGCGTTCCCCCCAGCGTGGCCAGCCGGAGCCTATGAAACGGAGACGTTCATGCTGAAGGTGCTCATCATCGACGACCAGCCGGCGGTGCGGACGGCGCTGGAGACGCTGTTCGAGGTGCACGGCCTGCCCGCCGTGGCGGTCAGCTCGCCCGACGAGGGATTGCACCTGCTGGCCACCGAGGATATCGGCGCGGTGGTGCAGGACATGAACTTCACCCAGGCGAACACCGACGGCGCCGAAGGGGTGGCCCTGTTCCGCAAGATCCGGGAACTGGACGCCGACATGCCGGTCCTGTTGATGACGGCCTGGACGGCCCTGGCCACGGCGGTGACGCTGGCCAAGGAAGGGGCGGCCGACTACATCGCCAAGCCGTGGGACGACGACAAGCTGGTGCGCACGGTGAAGAACCTGGTGAACCTGCGCGCCCTGCGGCAGGAGAACATCCGCCTGCGCGCCCAGGGGAATCGGTCCCGGCGGGCGCTGGCGGCGCAGCACGACCTGCGCGACGTCATCTACAGCAGCCCGCAGATGCACGAGGTGGTGCGGCTGGCCGTCAGCATCGCCCCGGCCGACGTACCGGTGCTGATCACGGGGCCGAACGGCAGCGGAAAGGAGAAGCTCGCCGAGATCATCCAGGCCAACTCGCGCCGCCGCGACCGACCGTTCGTCCGCGTCAACGTGGGCGCGTTGCCCGAGAACCTGTTCGAGGCCGAGCTGTTCGGGGCCGAGGCGGGCGCCTTCACCGGCGCCACCCGGCTGCGGGTGGGGCGCTTCGAGGCGGCCGACGGCGGCACGCTGTTCCTGGACGAGCTGGGGACGCTGCCCCTCACCGCGCAGGCCAAGCTGCTGCGGGTGCTGCAGACGGGCGAGTTCGAGCGGCTGGGTTCATCGACCACGCGAAAGGCGAACGTGCGTCTGATCAGCGCCACGAACGTCGATCTGCCGCGCGCCATCGCCGCGGGACAGTTTCGCGAGGATCTGTACTTCCGCCTGAACGTCATCGAGCTGTACGTCCCCCCGCTGGCGGATCGCCCCGACGACATCCTGCCCCTGGCCGAGCACTTCCTGGCGCTGCACGCGGGTCAGGCGGTCGCCGTCGCGCTGAAGGAGGGGAAGCCGGCCATGAAGCTGGGCGACGAGGCGCGGGCGGCGCTGCTGAACCACGAGTTCTCGGGCAACGTGCGCGAGCTGCAGAACCGCATCCAGCGCGCCGTGCTGGTGGAGACGTCGGACACCATCACGCCCGCGGATCTGGGGCTGCCCGCGACGCGGCCGCACGGGCCGGGGCTCTCCGATCGCAAGCTCACGCCCTCGTCGCTGCCGCCGCTGGGGGCCGCCACGCCGGCCAGCCGCACGGCGCCCGCCGACGCCGCCAGCGTCGAGGAGCGCGCCGGGATCGAGGAGGCGCTGCTGCGCGCCGGCGGCGTGGTGGCGAAGGCGGCCGCCGAGATGGGGCTGTCGCGGCAGGCCCTGTACCGCCGCATGGAGCGGCTGGGCATCGTGATGGAGCGCCGCCCCCGATGACCTCGGTGGCGAGCCATCGCCGCAGCCTGCTGTCGACGTTGCTGGTGTCCGCGGGTGTGGTGACCGCCACCCTGGCGACGGTGTTCGTGTGCGGGCGCCTGGCGCCGCAGGCCTCACCGGCGACGCTGGCCCTCTCCAGCGGGCTGGCCGCCACCGTGGTGGTGTTCTTGCTGAACCGCCTGGTGGCGGCGCGCCTGGTCTGGAACGGCGTCCAGGCGGTCAGCGACGGCCTGCTGAGCCTGACGGAAGGCGACTACGGCGTCCGCCTGGCGGTGCAGCGCAACGACGAGGTCGGTCACCTGGTGAGGCGCTTCAACACGCTGGCCGAGACGCTGCGCCGCGATCGCAGCGGCCTGTACCAGAAGGAGATCTTGCTGGAGCGGGTCCTGGCAGCCAGCGCCACCATCGCGGTCATCGTCAACGAGGCGGGGCGCGTGGTGTACGCCAATCCATCCGCCCAGGCGTACTTCGGGCCGTACATGGCCGGCGGCAAGCGGCTGGAGGGCGAGTCCTTGCCGGCCCTCATCGGCGCCGGTCCGCGCGAGCTGCAGGAGGCCGCCAGCGCGCCGCACGACGTGCTGTTCACGTACGAGCGCGGCGAGGCGGCCGAGCCGGAGACGTACCACCTGGCGAAGCACTACTTCGAGATCTCCACCCAGAGGCACACGCTGTTCCTGCTGCGGCCGCTCACCAAGGAGCTGGCGCGCAAGGAGGTCGAGACCTGGAAGAAGGCGATCCGCGTGCTGAGTCACGAGGTGAACAACTCGCTGGCGCCCATCACGTCGCTGATTCACTCGGCCCGCCTGATGCTCGCCAACCCGGCCGGCTTTCAGCAGCGTCTGGGCGGCGCGCTGGACACGATCGAGGAGCGGTCGGCCCACCTGAAGGCGTTCCTGGACGGGTACGCGAGCTTCGCGCGGCTGCCGCTGCCGTCGAAGCGGGCCGTCCCCTGGCGCGAGCTGCTGGCGGGCGTCGAGGGGCTGTACCGCTTCCAGCTGGAAGGCCCCCTGCCGGAAGCGCCCGCCTTCATCGATCCCAGCCAGCTGCAGCAGGTTTTGATCAACCTGCTCAAGAACGCCGCCGAGTCCGGCAGCGCGCCCGAGGCCATCACCCTGGCGGTTCGCGCTGACGGCGCCGGCGCGGAGATCGTGGTGCGCGATCGCGGCAAGGGGATGTCCCCCGACGTGATGCGAAACGCGCTGCTGCCGTTCTACTCGACCAAGAAGACCGGCAGCGGCCTGGGCCTGCCGGTCTGCCGCGAGATCGTCGAGGCCCACGGGGGCCGCCTGTCGCTGCACCCGCGCGAGGACGGCGGTCTGGCCGTGAGCTGCTGGCTGCCGGTCGCGGGGTCAGCGCCCGCCGTCCCGTGAATCGACTACGGCGAGCAGCTGAAAGGCGGGTGGCTCTGATCGATGAAGTCGTTGCAGGCGCAGATCTTGTGACAAGGTACTGGTGCGGACGTGCCCGAGACGGCTGGGAGGTAGGCCTGACACGAGAAGCCGCCCTGACAGCGCCGATCCATGGGGTCCGCGGCATTGCGCGTCTGGCCGCCCTGACAGTCGGCATCCACCTGGCACTCCTGTGAGCACAGGGCCGTGGTGTCCGTCATCTTCTGTTCGGGCGGCCTGATGCAGAAGCAGCCGTCGGTGTTCGACCCGAGCTGGTAGTAGGTGGGCGAATGGCTCTCGACCGCCATCGCGCAAACGGCCCCCAGTCTGGTAGCCGAGGTGGGCGGCGGGGGATTGTCGATGGTGGGTTGGTCCAGGTAGTTGCAGGCGGGTGCCGCGGCAAACGCCGCGGTCAGCAGCGCTCCCAGGGCGAAGCGAAGACACAAGGGGGCGGTGGCTCGAACCATGGGACTCCTCCTTCGGTTAAATGCAACGGCGCCGTCAGGGAGAGCCGACGGTCGTATCGCGGGCTGGCTCGGGTCCAGGAGATCCTCCCGCACGCATCGTGACCGATCCCGGAGGGGCCTCCCGCCGGTCGCGAAGGGGGCCGGCGTTCTGGTAGTGCCGGCCATCCCGCGAAGATCGGTCAAGTTTCGCCTGCCCCGCGAGCGGCGCGTTCTGGACCGTCCGGGGGGCGCGGCGCGCCTCAAGAACAGCCGGCGGGCGGGGTGGCGGATCCCTCCAGGAAGTCGCGGCAGGCGCACATCTTCCGGCAGGACGCCGCGCCGGAAGAGTCGGGGACCAGGGGGATCGGCTGGCACCTGAACCCGCTCTTGCAGCGCATGTCACCGACGTTGTGCTCGTCGCGTGTCTGCCCTTCCTCGCAGTCCGCGTCGGTCTGGCAGTCCTGCGAGCACAGCGCGCCTGTGTCCGTCGTGACCTGCTCGGCCGGCAGCAGACACAACCGCGAGGGGCAGGCGACCGCGTTCGCATCGAGGCGGTACGTGGTGGGCGAGGGGGCGGCCGCGGGGAGCGAGCAAGGCGCGCCGAACTTGGTGTCGCTGCAGCCAGCCGCCGCGGCGACCGCCGCCGTGACGAGAACGGAGGCGAGGACAAGGCGCAAGGAATCCATCGAACCGCGGCGAGACATGGGGACCTCCTGGCATTGAGGGAACCGGCAATGTGTCGATCGCCGGGCGCGACCTTCATTCCCCTAGTGGCCGCACGCGTGAAAATCCGTTCGCCTTTCGCGAGCGCGCTGGCGACGGCCGGTCCTTGCTGTTGCTTGCCCGTTGCTCGCCCGTTCCTTGCCCGTTCCCGCTCTCTTCCGGCTAACCTTAAGGTCATGCCCGATCTCGTGGTCGCCGCCGAGGGGGAACTGCGCCGGCAGCTCGCCTCGTTGACGTTCGCCGAGGTGGCCCCCAGCGGCCCGGCGGAGGCGATCCAGGCGGTGACCTGGTGGAACATGCTGGCCCGCCTGGGGCTGCCCATGCCGCTGGTGGCCGTCCACGACATCGGGCTGCTGCTGTCGCGGAGGCGGCAGGGCCAGCGACAGCCGCATCGCGTGCAGCCGGTGGCGCGGGGCGCGGCCAGCGCCTTCCGCGCGCAGTATCGGGCGCTGCTGGCGCAGGTCGCGGATTCCGACGTGGTGGGCGAGTTGGGCACGGCGGCGCTGCGGGACGAGACGATCGCGGTCGTGCTGGCGCGCGCGCTGTCGGACATCTACCTGCGCTGGTCGGCGCGCCCACGCCGGCCGGGGCTGCAAGAGTTGCCGGTGGCGTCCCCGTCGTTCGAGCGGGATCGGGCGGCGCTGGCCAACAACCTGGACATGACCTGGGTGGTGTCCTTCCTGCAACGGCTGCTGGAGAACGAACGGGGTTTTCTGGCGCGGCTCGACCAGATCGACGTGTCGGCCTTGCGCCTGCTGGGGCTGTTCGCCGTCGACGGCGGCACGCCGGATCTGTCGGACCTGTACCAGATCGTCGGCAACATCGGCGCCGCCGACATCGTCGACTTCTCCCTGCAGCTCTTGCCGTCGCTGCTGGAGACGAAGCGCCGCCGCTCCGTACAGCGGTTCGCCATCGACGGCTACGCCTCGATCGAACGGCGGGGCAGCCTGGATGCGCTGCTGCCCAGCGAGCTGGCCCACGACCCCGAGACGCTGACCTTGAAGGCGCTGTCCGACGATTTGTTGTACTACGGGCGCGAGCGCGCCCCCGACGCCGGCCGGCGGCTGACGTACCTGCTGGTCGACGCGAGCGCCTCGATGCGCGGCACCCGGCAGGTGTTCGCGCGCGGGCTGGCCCTGGCGCTGTGCAAGAAGCTGTCGCTGCTGGGGGGCGAGGTCTGGTTCCGCTTCTTCGATAGTCGCCTGTACGAGCGGATGGACGTGGGGCGCCAGGCGCGCCGCGAGCTGCCGCGCCTGCTGTCGTTTCGCTCGGAGCGGGGGCGCAACTATGCCCGGGTGTTCGGCGATCTGGCCGCGGAGGTCAGCCGGTTGCGCCAGGAGGAGGGGCGTGACGTGGCCATCACGTTCATCACGCACGCCGAGTGCCACATCCCCACCGCCACCGTCGAGGCGCTGGCCCGCGACGCCTCCCTGTACGGCGTGTTCGTGCTGCCGTCGAAGCCGATCTCGCTCGAGTATCTGCCTCTGCTGCACCGGTACCAGGTCGTCACGCCCGAGACGCTGGCGCGGGCGGGGGCGGGACGGCGGCGGGCGCTGGACATCGTCGATGACGTCACGCGCGGGGGCGAGGGCCAGCAGGACGGCGTGCGCTGATGCCGACGCGCGAGGAAATCGACCTGAAGGAGCGCGCCGATCGGGCGCTGCGCACCGGCCGGCCCGCCGAGGCGCTGAGCCTTTACGAGGTGTTGCTGGGACACGTGCAGGTGTTCGCCCCCGGCGTCTACGACGGGTGGATGGAAGGCGCGCTGGGCGCCTACCAGGCGCTGGGGCGGGCGCGCGAGGCGGGGTACGTGCTGCTGGGGCTGCGGCGGTTCGCGGACGCCGCGCGGCTGCTGCCCTCGCTGGAGCGGCCGGTGGAGTGGGCGCTGGCGGCGTCGAAGCTGGGGCAGCACGCCGAGGCGGCGCGCGTCCTGTCGGGCGCGGGCCACCCCGTGCTGGCGGCGGTCGAGCTGGAGCGGGGCGATCGCTTCGCGGCGGCGCGCGGCGAGTGGGAGCGGGCGCTGGGCGATCCGCGCCTTCTGGGGCGGCCCTACGAGCTGGCGCTGGTCCACTTCAACCTGGGCGAGTGTCTGGTCAAGCTGGGCGACAGCGCCGGCGCCGCGCGCGCGTTCACGGTCGCGGGGCGTCAGCTGGAGGAGGTGGCCGACACCTTCGAGACCCGCGGCGAGCGCGAGCGGGCCTTCGACTGCTACACGGTGTTGCTGCGCATCGGCATCAACACCGGCTCGTTCGAGAACGTCTCGGAAGGGTACGTGAACGCCATCCGCATCCTGAAGGGGGGCGACCAGCGCTTCTACGTCCTGCAGTACTACGAGGACTTCATCGCCTACGCGGTGGAGCACGGCGAGCTGTACGCGGCGGCCGCGCTGGCGCGCGAGGCGGCGGACTACAGCGCGCACGCCGGCCTGGTCTACGACAAGCACTACCTGGCGCGCGCGGCCGCGCTGTGGGCCGACGCGGGCCGGGCGAACGAGAAGGCGTCCGGCCCCGCCGACCTGACGAAGAACGCCTTTCACGCCGGGATCGACGCCGCGACCGCGCTGGGCGATCTGGCGCTGGCCTCGCGGCTTTACGACGAGGTGGCGGCGCTGCCTCTGCCGGCCAAGACCCGGGACCGCTACAAGACGCTGGCCCGTCGCTTCGGCGGCGGGCGCTCGCAGGCCGCGCCCGCCGCCGGCATCCCGGACTACGTGCGGCGGGCCGGCGCGTACCAGGACGTCTGGCGGCAGGATCTGATCGAGTGGGAGCTGGACGGCGATCCGGTGGCGGTGGCGGCCGGGCTGGTGGTGGATCGGACGGATCACATCCGCTTCTCTCGGCTGGCCTTGCGCGCGTTGCTGATCGCGGGCGGGCTCGGCTTCTCCACGGCTGACACCGCCCGCACGGCCGAGCTGGCGCAGGCGCTGGGCAAGGTACAGGTATACGAGGTGCTGCGTCCGCTCGAGAAGCTGTACGAGTCCATCGAGTCGCCCGAGGTGCGCGGCGCCGTCATGACGGGGGTGGGCCAGGTGTACTGTCGCCGCAGCTTCGGCCTGGTCCGGAAGGGGATCGACGATTCGTCACCCCGCGTGCGTGAGGCGGCGGTGGGGGCGCTGCGAGGCCTGCGCTTCCGGGACGCCTTCGACGATCTGTCGGCGATCTTCAAGGAAGCGCACGACGTCCGGGTGCGTGTGGCCGCGCTGGAAGCGCTGGCCGATCTGGCGTCGCCCGAGGCGGGGACCATCCTGCTGGAGGCGGTGCTGCGCGAGACCGGCCCGGTGCAGGCCATGGCCGAGGCGCGCCTGCGCGCTTTCAGCAGCGACGACCTGGCCCCGGCGATCCGTCAGGCCATCGAGCTGGAAGGTGGCGACGCCCACCCGGCGTTGAAGCGGATCTGGGAGAGCCTGGGCTAGCGATCGACCATGTGCGCTGGCCAGACGGGACCCTGAGGCGATACATTCCCGCACCGTGTCGACCGAGGTAAAGCGCCTCTACTTCCCCGCGCTGGATGGCCTTCGCGCGTTCGGGTTTCTGCTGGTCTTCCTGCACCACCTCCCCTCGGGACCAGCTCCATGGCTGGCCTTCGCCCAGGAGCACGGCTGGATCGGCGTCCACATCTTCCTGTTCCTCAGCGCCTACCTGTTGACCGCCATCTTGCAGGCCGAGCAGGCGGCCACGGGGCGCATCTCGGTGGTCCGGTTCCTGATTCGCCGGGCGCTGCGCATCTGGCCCCTGTATTTCGCGTTCTGCGGGGCCATGACCATCTACATGTTCGCGGGCGGACACTACCAACCTCGCGAGCTGCCCCACCTGATCGGGCTGGCCACGTTCACCGAGAACTGGGTCGATGGCGCCTACTCCAGCTACAGCGGCGTCCCGTATACGTCGGCGCTGTGGACGATCTCGCTGGAAGAACAGTTCTATCTGATCTTGCCCTGGCTGCTCGCGCTTTGGCTGGCCGCCCGGACGCGCAAGCCCCTGGTGATCGGTCTGGCGGTGCTCTGGGCCATCTTCGTGGCGGCGCGCGCCATCGCGGTCTCGAAAGGTCTGGTGCATCCCTGGATCTGGACCTCGCTCTTCAGCGCGGATTCTCTCCTGCTAGGCACGCTTCTGGGAGCTGTCCGCTTCACCATCAGGAGGCCATACGTGCGGGAGGTTTGTTTCCTGGCCGGGCTCGGGGTGCTGGCGACCATAGGGCTCTTCCCGAGGATCGACGTGATCGTTTGGCAACAGGTTCCGCTCTTCACCGTCGTGGCCGTGGGGGCGGCGATGCTCTGCGTCTCCAGCATCGAGTCGCCCGCGCTGATCGCCTTGCTGGGCAATCGGCCCATGCGGTACCTGGGCAAGATCTCGTATGGCCTCTACGTGTATCACGTCCTGATGATGGAGCTGTGCAAGGCGCAGATGGCGAAGTTCGCCATCGCCTCGTGGCCGCTGACGGCATTGGCATCGCTCGCGTCGACGATCCTGGTGGCCGCGGTGTCGTACGCCCTCCTGGAAAAGCCGTTCCTTCGGATCAAACGTCGCTTCGAGTCGGTGCCGACGCGCGTGGCCTAGCGCGCGACCCGTGCGGCTGTGCGCCTCAGGGCGCCGTCGCGCCGTTCCAGTCACCGGTGATCGTCGAGGCGACCCGCGACACGTCGCCCCTGTCGCCCAGCAGCAGCCCCAGTTCGCGGTTGTCGTCCAGGGAAGCGCGGGTGAAGTTCACGGAGCCGACGTACGCCATCGTGCCGTCGATCACCATCGCCTTGGCGTGGAGGGTGGGGGAAGGCAACGCGCGGACGGGTATCCCGTCCGCTTGCAGCGTGGCCACAGCGGCGCTGGTCGCGGCGGAACGATCGGCGGCAGGGACCAGCACCGAGACCGCCACGCCTCGG
>Ga0070679_100003209_pt1 | contig 14937 bp, 12 predicted proteins | sample KBSC63BmetaG_FD_65652 | JGI IMG/M metagenome (GOLD analysis project Ga0070679, IMG submission 65652) | Corn rhizosphere microbial communities from Kellogg Biological Station, Michigan, USA - KBS C6-3B metaG | ecosystem: Host-associated > Plants > Roots > Rhizosphere | place: USA: Michigan... | reverse complement strand
GGTATTCGACGAGCGCGGCGCGGTCGTCGGACGAGAGCGCAGCGGCGGCGGGCAGGCGGTCGACGGCATCGCGCAGCGTCGCCGCGCTGCCGTCGTGGAAGTAGGGCGCGGTGGCGAAGATTCCGCGCAACGTCGGCGTGTCGAAGTCGCACGCCGAGTGCATCTTGCCGACCACCTCGTCCGGCGCCGGCTGATCGGGGAACTCGCCGCCGACGGCGCAGGTGCCGATGTCGTGCAGCATGATCGGTCCGTCGAGATCGAGCCCGGGGTTGCCCGTGCCCGAATCGGTGAGGTACTCGCCCGTGTGGCAGGTGCGGCAGTTCTGCAGGAACAGGTCCTTGCCGTGCAGCTGATCCGCGGTCAGCGTGCCGTCGTGCGCGAGATACGGATTCTGCGGGAACGGAATGGCGTCGTTGACGAACGCCGCCAGCGCGTCGAGCAGCGGCTGCTGCAGCGTATTGGTGCGATGGAAGAAGCCGCCCTGCTCCACGTTGATCGTCGTGTCGTACTCGGCGACGCTGCGCCGCAGCGCCTGCCGCAGCAAGAAGCCCGTGTTGATCGGGCCGCCCGCGTTCGACGGCGTGTCGCGCGGACCGACCGTGAAGAGCCAGGTGACCGCGTCGGTCTGCCCTTCGAGATGGCAGGTCGAGCACGACATCCAGAAGTTCTGCGTCACGGGAAACGCCGTCGAATTGGCGCTGTAGAACAGCCGCTGGCCGAGCCGCAGGTTCGCCGGCATCGGATCGGCACCGGCGAGCCGCTCGATCGGATCCCCGTCGACGGTGACGAGCGCCAGCGGATCGTCCGGCGCCAGATCGAGGACGACGACGTTGTGCGTGTTGCGCCCTTCGACGTAGGCGCGCGCGCCGTGATGATCGACGACGATTCCCTCGGGAAATGCGATCGGCAGCGGCCGCACCAGGAAGCGCTCGTTGCCCGTTTCGCCGTCGAAGACGATGACGTCCTCGCTGCCGCTGCTCGCCATCAACGCCAGCTTGCCGTCGGGCGTAAAGGCGATGGCGCGCGGGCCCGACACGACGTCGTTGAACGCGCCGCCGGCGACATCGATGCCGAGCGGCTGGAACAACAGCCGCTTGCCCTCGCCGCTGCCGTCCGCCGTCACCGTCGACACCGTCGGAAACACGGTCGACTGAAAATCGAGATCCGGCTCCGGCGTGTGCACCGCGAGCAACAGATGCGGCATCCACACATCGCCGCCGACGGGCCGCGGCACTGCCGCATACACACCGCGCGCGACGCCGTTCGGCGCCAGCTTGCCGGCAGCGTCGTCGGGCATCTCCTCGGCGAGCTCTACCGTGTTGCGCACCGCGAAGGTCGCGGTGTCGATGACCGTCACGCCCGGATGCAACAGAAACTGCGAAACGTAGAGCGACGCGCCGTCCGCCGACACCGACGCGCCCCACGGATGCTCGCCGACGTCGAGCGTCGCCACCACTTTGTCGCTGTGCGCATCGATCTTGGCGACCTTGCCCGCCTCATGGCTGACGACGTAGACCGCGCCGCCATCGGGCGCCGCCACCACCGCCGTCGGCTCGGCAGCGACGGCGATCGACGCCGTCACCTTGCGCTGCAGCGCATCGATGACGAGCACCTGATTCGCCGTCTGACCGGCCACGTACACCTTCTTGTCACCGGGCAAGATGGCGAGCGCGCGCGGCTTGACGCTCGGCTCGTAGCGCTGCGTCGCCGCATCGAGCGCCGGCGGCGCCGCGCCGAGCGCGATCTCCGCCACCAGCGCGCGCGTCGCCGGATCGATCACCGAAACCGAGTCTTCGTCGGGATTGACGACCCACAGCGCGCGATCGTCCGACGTCAGCGCGATCGTCGACGACACTTGCGGCCCTCCGGCCGCGCCGCCACCGCCCGCGCCGCAGCCGAGGAAGAACAGGCCCAAGGCCACGAGTGAAATCCGCATCGTCCGCTCCTTCATCGCCGCTTGAACACGACCTGCCCCGCGAGCGCCGCCGGCAACTTCGCCACCGACGCCTCCTTGACGCAGTCGTGATCGCGATCGGCCCCATCCGCCGGATGCGACAGCTCGCCGGTGAGCGCGCGCTCCGCCATCTGCAGCCCGGCGCCCGTGCACTCGTCGGGGTACTTGAGCTTGTTGTCGCCGTTGGCGTCGTCCCAACCGTTGAGCACGAGCTTGTTGGTGCGCTGCACGCGCTCGAGGATCTCCGCCCCCAGCTGCTCGTTGCCCGGCCGCTTGCCGACGATCTTCCAGTACTGCCGCATCGCGCCCTGCAGCGTGCCGAACGCCAGCGGCGTCCACGTCAGCGTGTCGCTCACGCCCGCGGTCGTGCGGTACGCGCGCACGTCGCTCATCCAGAAGCGCTTGTCGAGATCGGCCCACACGCGCATCGCCGCCACGCGATACTTGGTGTCGCTGGTGGCGAGATAGGCGTCGAGCAGGCCGCGGATGACGCTCGCCTCGGACTCGAGCTTCGTCGGCGACGCGTCGGCCGCGCCGGCGCCGAGGTCGTACGAATTGGCGACCGATCCGTCGGCCGCCACCAGCTTGGCGAGGATGAAGTCGGCCTGCGCGCGGATGAGCTGCAGCGTGCGCGCCGGCAGCGGCGCCGACGAGCCGCCCAGCGTCACGCCGTCGAGCGCGGTCGGCGCACCGACGGTGTCGGGCGTGTCGTTCGAGTACAGGGTCAAGCTCGAAGAGATCGAGCGCAACGCCGTGCGCAACCCGACGATCGAATAGGCGGCGACGAGCGCCGTCACCGTCTGGCCGCGCTGCACGGTGCCGCCGGAGACGGTCGACTCGTCGACGAGCACCTTGTTGCCGGCGTCGTAGTGCAAGCGGTCGATGTCGACGATCGCGACCTTGATGGCGGCGAGCGCGCGATCGTGCGGCGTGTCCTCTCCGTCGGGCAGTCCGTTGTCGGCGGGGAACGGATCGCCGTCGAACGTCGCACGCGAGCTCGGCTGCCCGCCGACGTCGGCGTTGTTGAAGTCGGTGAGCGCGAACATCTCGCCGAAGCCGCCGGCGAGCGCGACGAGGCCGTGCAGGCGGCTCGACGCGCTCTTGATGGTGAACGTCGTCGGCTGCGGAAACAGCTCCCACGAATCGCCGCCCACCGGCTGCGTGGTGCCGGTCTCGGTCACCGCCACCGACGAGGGCCACCACTTGAGCGGCGAGGTGTAGTCGTACGCCATCGCCGCCTTCGTCGACGCGAAGCCGCCGAGCGTCGCCCCGTCCGACGTCAGCATCTTCTGCAGCATGAAGACCGACTTGTTGTGCATCTCCTCGAGCATCGTCAGGCCCTGAAAGCCCTCGAGCGGAATGTCGCCGAGATAGACGCCGGGCACGCCGCTGACCATCGCCTTGCCCGTCGGATCGTTGGGATCGGGGTACTGGCCGACGACGGCGTTGTTGGCGACGCCGATGGCGGCGATGTCACTGTCGGCGACCGCGGTGATCGGATTGCCCGCCAGATCGTGCATCGACTGCCAGTAGTTGATGACCCACAGCCCCTGCTTCCACATGGAGAAGCCGAGCGCGTCCGGCTCGAGCAGCTTCTCCACCTGCGTCTCGCGATGCGGCAGGTTGAGCGAGTTGTACCCGCACTCGTAGTCACCGACGATCTGCGCGCCCATCGACGCCGCCGCGTAACCGCCGGTGAACGAGCAGCCGCGCGTCGCGCCCGCCGACGGCTCGACGTCCGGCTGGAACGAGCGGAACTCGGCGAACACGGGAAAGAAGCCGGGCCAGCCGTAGACGTTGAGCGGATTGTCCGTCGGCGACGGCGACACGACCCAGTTCGTGCCCGACGGGCCGCCCGACGAGCTCGCCAGCGCGAACGCCTGCACGCGATCGTGCAAAAGGTTGAACGCGGTGCCCTGGTTGCCGTTCGTCGGATTGAGCACCGGCCCGTAGCTGAGCGCCAACCCGGCGCCCGACTCGAACGAGACGTTGTTCATCGGCTGCTTCGAGTACTCGTACGATTCGATGGCCATCGAATAGCCGAGCGGATCGACGATGGTCACCGCCGTCGCCGGATCGGTGTAGAGATCGCTCGTCGTGTTGAAGCGATCGTAGCCGGCGAGGTTGCGGCCGAGCAGCTGCGCGAACGGCTCGCCGGAGATCTGCATCTCGACCGAGGCGAGAAAGTGATCGGCGACGTAGAACGTCTTGTCCGTCATCGACGACGTCCACCACGTCGTCGGCGTCGGCGTTCCTTGCGGCAGCGGCACCGGCGTCTGCCCCTGCTTGTTCTTGCATGAGATGCCGGCGGCCAGCATCAATAGGAAGATAGTCTTGCGCATCACTGCTCCTTGAGTCCTCACGCCGTCAGCGCCTGGCTCTCGACGAGCCCGCGCTCGGAGCGCAGCTCGGCGATGGGCCGCGCGCCCGCGCCGTCCGTGCCGTGCAAGAGCGCCGCGGCGGCCGCGATTCCCATTTCCATCGCCGTGTCCATGAAGATGTAGCGGAACGCGCCCTGGCGTCCGCAGCTGATGACGTTCTTGGTGGCGCCGACGAACGCGAGCAGGCGATCGCGATCGTGCGCGTAGTCGAGGTGGTAGATCGGATAGCCCTCTTCGACGTACGTCGAAAAATGGCCGAGCGTCGCCGCGCGCACGTGGCCGAAGCCGAGCCGTTCGAGATCGTCCATGCAGCGCGCGTAGATCTCGTCATCGCTCGCGCTCCACGTCGCGTCGCCGACGTGGCACGGGATCTCCAGCATCAGCGACGTCTTGCCCGGCGGCGCCGCGAACGGGCTGCGCTGCCGCGGCTCTTGAATCCGCGCCATCAAATAGCGCGGCTCCGAGACGTACATCCACGTGTGCGGCGACACCTCCGGCAGGTCGAGCAGGATGTTGCACAAGCGGATGGCGCGAAAGCGCAAGCGATCGGCCGAGCGCGCGACGCTGTCGTCGAGCGCGCGGCCGCCGAGCATGCGCGTCAACGTCGGCAGCGCGATCGTCGAGAGCACGCCGTCGGCGGCGAGCTCGTGCTCGCGCCCGTCATGCGTGTAGCGCACCGCGCGCACACTCGCGCCGCGCCGCTCGACGCCGGTGACGCGCGCGCCGGTGATGACGCGGCCGCCCGCCTCCTGCATGCGCGCCGCCATGCGCTCGAAGATCTCGCCGATGCCCAGCCGCGGGTACAAATAGCGACGCGCGTAGGTGCGCGCGCCGCCGCGGCGCAGTCCGGCCAGCCGCAGCATGACGTCGGACAGCGAGAGCAGCGAGATGCGCTGCGACGCCCAATCGGCCGAGATCTGTGTCGGCGACAAGCCCCACAGCTTCTCGGTGTACGGGCCGAAGAAGTCGTCGTAGAGCTCGCGCCCGAAGCGATGCGTCACCCAATCTTCGAAGCTGCGATCAGGCGCGCGGCGAACCGACTGCGCGACACGCTCGCCGACGTAGCTGCCGACGATGCGCGCGGCGCGGCGCGGCGTCACCTTGCGCAAGATCTCGTCGAGCTCGAGCGGATAGCGATAGCGCTCGCCGCCGTGCAAGACGACGCTCGAGCGCCGCCGCAACAACAGCGAATCGCCGAGCAGCTCGCGCACCAGCTCGTGCATCGCCTGCGATCGGGAGATGAAGCGATGGCCGCCGAGATCGAAGCGAAAGCCGTCGCGCTCGTGCGTGCCGCACAGGCCGCCGATGCGCGGCTCGCGCTCGAGCACGGTGACGTCGGCGCCGGCGCGGGCGAGCGTGTACGCGGCGGTCATGCCGCACGCACCGCCGCCGAGGACGACGAAGCGGCGCGCGCGCACGTCAGTCATGATCCGCCATGTCGTCGGGTCCCGGCGGCGGCACCGCCATGTCGGCGGCCGGCGGCGGCTTGATCGGCGGGCACATCGACTCGGGAACCTCGTGCACCACGGGCGCCAGCGCGCGCAGGTAGGCGACGATGGCAGTCGCTTCGACATCGGTCATCGCCGGCTGGGTCGGATCGGTGCCGTCGAAGTGCGGCATCGTCGGACAGAGCGGCGATTCCGCGTTGTCGGTGCCGAAGCGCATCGCGCGCACGATCTCGATGTCGGCCCAGGCGCCGAGGCCGGTCGTGGTGTCCGGCGTCAGATTGCCAGCGTAGGCCATGCTGCCTTGAACCGGCGTGTCGCTGCCGGAGAGCACGTCGCTGCCCGCGGCGGCGTGGCACGTCGCGCAGCCGCGCTGCTGCACGAACTCGAGCCCAATCGTCGCCTGCAAGCCGAGGTCGGCGCCGGCGTCGTCGCTGCCGCTGTCGCAGCCGGCGACGAGAGCGAGCGCGACGGCGACGAGGAGCTGTACGCGTTTCAGCTCCACAGCTCGCGCGTCGCGGCGTCGAGGAATTGGCGGGCGCGATCGGCATCGGGCAGCCCGACCTCGGCGACCAGCTCGGCCGACGTCGGCTGCTCGTCGAGCTCGCGCGCGAGGTCGGCGACGGCCGCGCGGCGCGCGTCGAGCACGCGATGGCGTGCGGCGCGATCGAGCTTGGTGCGCGTCCAGGCGTCGAGCGCCCAGGCGAGATCGGCGTGGCGCGCCTCGTCCTCGGCGATCGAGGCCATCATCGCGCGCACGTGCCGATCGCCGGCCGCGCGCGCCTGCCACGAAGCCAACAGCGCGCCGAACGTCTCGCGCACGCAGCCTTCGACGGCATTCTCCACCGCCATCGCCTCGAGCGAGCGCGACGCCGGCGCGGTCACCTTGACCGGCGCGGCGGCGCCGCCGTGCGCCTTGGCCATCGCACGCGTCAACCGCGCGTGGCGAATCTCGTCGCGCGCCGCACGACGCGCTTGCGCGATGAGCCCGCGCGGCGCGCCGTGCGCACGCAGCTCGCGCGCCATCGAGCGGAACGCGTGCACCGACGCCGCTTCGAGGTGCGCCATCGACGCGAAGTATTGTCCGACCGCGCAGCCGTGGCTCGCCGCCGCTTCCTCGAGCCCCGCGGGACGACGCCCCGATGGCCCGCAGTTGTACTTGCACGCGACCAGGTAGGCGCCGCCGTCGCTCGGCTTCGGGCTGCAGCAGGTCGTGTATCCGGCGGGGTCCGGCACCTGTCCCGTCACGCCCGACGGGCAATAGTCGCTGCACGGGCTGCCGGTCACGCAGAGGTAGAAGCCGGCGTCGGTCGGGAAGTTCGACGGCACGTTGATGCTCGTCACCGGATGATCGACTTCGCAGCTGTCGAGATCGGGGCCGACACCGCTGTCTGCGATTCCCGGATTCGCGAGATCGTCGCCGCCTGTGTTCGCGGCCATGTCGCCGGGCTCGAGCACCATCGCCATGTCGCCGGGCGTCGTGTTCGTGCCCGGATTGCCTCCGCCGCACGCCGGAATGACCAACGGCAGCGAAGCGACAATCACGCGTTCGAAGAATACCCGCAGCGCGTTACGCGACATGAAGCCGGCCTCCTCGCAAGAGCCCGACGGTACAGCAAAAAGCGCGCCGCCGCTCGGCCGTCGTCGCAGCGCCGGCAAGTAGCGGAGACGGCTTGCCGCGCGCGGCGTTGCAACCATTCGACATCATGGCTGGGAGCGGTCTCACCGACGCGTTTTTCCACGAATCCGGGGCGCGTCTCCCCGCAATCTTTCGGGTGCACAGCGCGCCGGGGGGCGGGGTCGAATGTCGCCAGCGCTGGTATGCTGCACCCGGCCGAGCCGATGACCACTCGCGACAAACGCACGATGTGGAGCGTCGTCGCCGCGTCGCTCGTCGTCGGCGCGCTGCGCTGGGCGGCGCGCGCGCGCATCCCCGACGACTACGACAGCATCGGCTTCGTGCGCGGCATGGCGCGCTTCGACATGGCGGCGCTGCAGCCGCATTTTCCGGGCTACCCGGTGTATCTCGCGCTCGGTCACGCGCTGACGTGGCTCGGATGCGCGCCGCTGACGGCGGCGACGCTCGTCTCATCGCTCGCGGCAGCCGCGACCGCGGCCGCAGTGTGGCGACTCGGTTGCGTCGCGGCGGATCGCATGGCATCCGCCAATGCGCGCGCCGGCGGCTGGGCGGCGCTCGCGCTCTACGCCGCGGCATGGCTTCCGTGGCTGCTCGGCGGCGCCGCGCTCAGCGACGCGACCGCGACGGCGTTCGTCAGCATTGCCTTCGCGCTCTTCACCGTCGACGGCGTCGCCGCCGCCGCGCTCGCCGGCGTCGCGATGGCGCTGGCCATCGGCACGCGCGTGTCCTATTGGCCGCTGGCGCTGTCGTTCGCCGCCGTCGTGGCCCGTCGTCCCGCGCGTCGCGCCGCGCTCGCCGGCGCCGTCGCCGGCACGCTCGGATGGCTCGCGCCGTTCGTCGCGCTCGTCGGCGGCGGCGAGCTCATGCGCCTCGGCCGCACGCATTTGTACGGCCACTTCACGACGTGGGGCGGCAGCATCGTCACGCAGTCGAGCGTGCCGCTGCGACTGTGGACGTTCGCGCGCGCGCTCGTCTACGACGGCCTCTTCGCGCACTGGGCCGCGCTCGCGCTCGCCGCGCCGCTCGTCGCGTGGTCGCTCGTCGCGCTCTGGCGTTCGCCGGCGCGCCGCGCCGCGCTCGTCGTCGCCCTGCCCTACGCCGCCTGGGTCCTCATCGCACAGAACGTCGTCGAGCAGCCGCGCCATCTCTTGCCGCTCGTCACGTTCGCCTGCGTCGCCGTCGGTGCGGCGCTGTCGCGACGCCGCGTCGCCGCCGCTGCCGCCGTCGCGCTCGCGCTCGCCGCCTCGGCGCCGCTCGCGTGGCAGCGCGCTCACACGCCGCCCGCGAGCGCGCAAGCCGCCGCGTGGATCGCGGCGCGCTTCCCCGCGCCAAACGCAGCCGCCGTCTTCGGCGGCCGCTCGATGCGCTTCTTCGAGCTGGTCGCGCCGTCGGTGGTGACGCGCACGCGCACCTGGCTCTCCGAAGTCGACGTCGAGCTGGCGCGTCTCGACGTGCTGCCGAAGCACTTGTGGATCACGTCCGAAGTGGAGGTCGATGCCACGCGCGCGCGGCGAGTCGGCGACGGGCCGACCTTCTGCCGCGACGCGCGCATCGATCGCGCGCAGCCCTGTCTCGGGCTGCGCGCGTATCACATCGCCGGTCGCTGATTACGGCTGGATCGCCGGCGCCTCCGGCTCGACGCGGATGTTGCGCCGCGGCGCGCCGGCCTCGAAGAGCTGCGTCGCCTCGGCCTCCATCTGCTGGCCGAGCGCTTCCAGCGCCTCGTCGCCCATCAGCTCCTGCACGTCGGCAAACAGCTCGTCTTCCTCTTCTTCGACGTGATGCTCGACCGCGCCTTTGATCGCCGCGACCATGCCGTCGAAGCCGGGAGCATCGGGTTTGCTCATCGCGTCGACGAGCAGCTTCTTGACCTCGAGATGCTCGTCGTATGCCTCTTCGAGCTCCTCTTCGGTCTGGCGCGCGCGCACCGCCGGATAGAACCAACGCTCTTCGATGGTCGCGTGCACCGCGAGCGCGTCGGCGATCTGCTCGAACAGCGCCTGCTTCACGTCGTCCTCTTCGGTCTTCTCGAATGCGGCGAACAGCCGTTCGACTTCGCGATGTTGTTTTTTCAAGAGCTTGATGGCGTCCATGTACGCGGGCCTCCTCTGCCGGAGCTACTGCAGAGAACATGCCCTTCGTCGCCCGATCGAGCGCCCGCCCTACCACGATCGCTCGCTCGCCAACCAGGCGAGCGCTACATCTTCTGGCCCGTCGGGCTGACCGTCCACGTATCGGCGGGGTTGCCCGTCGATTCATCGATCTCGCTGACGGTGACGTTGCCGTTGGCCAGCTGCTCGACGATGAGCAGCCCGTATCCGCCGCCGCTGCTGAGCGGCGCACCGGCGTTGCCGGAGATGACGTGCTTGGTATCGACGTGCCGGTATTCGTGCGTGTGACCGAGCAGCTCGAGGGTGTATGGATGCGCGCCGACGACGCTCTCCGACGCGGTGACTCCCGCCGGCACGCCCGACGACGTCGTCGACTCGTGGCGAATGACGAACGTGTACATCGTCGGATCGGCGAGCTGAGTCGTCAGCCACGACTGCTGCGTCGAATCCCACGCGTTGGCGGCGACGAAGACGAGCTTGGCTTTGCCGAGCGGCGTGTCGACGTCGATGCGGTAATACGGCTTGGTCACGCCGGCCGGCACCATCTTCATGAACGCCTGGATGTTCGCCGTCTCGGTGAGGTTGGGGCAATTCGAAGCGGTGGCGCCGGTGCACTCGTGGTTGCCCATCGCCAGGTACACGGGGCCGGCGCTGTAAGTCGCCATCGCCTGCTCGAAGAGCGCCACCTGCGCGGTCACCGCGCTCGACGTCGATGCGAACATGTAGTCGCCGGTGCCGACGACGAACTGCGCGCCGTTCGACTCGGCGAGCTTGAAGATGCCGGAGATGATCGCCGACGGATAGCCGCTGGTGTCGTCGGAGTTCGGCGGCCTGCAGTCGCCGAAGACGGCGAACTTCATGAGGCCGCCGCCGCCGGCCCCGCCACCGCCGCCGCCGGCCCCGCCACCGCTGCCGCCGGTCCCGCCGCCACCGCCGCCTTCCGAAATCGCCATATCGGGAGTACCGCCGATATTGCCATTTCCACCCGAGCCACCGGGGTTGTTTCCCTGCCCGCCCGCATCCAGCGTTCCGCTTCCGCCGTCGGATCCTGCGCTGCATCCGACGAGAAGCGCAACGCACAACAGATCGACGATGCGCATGTCGGTACATGTCGACCGCGCAACGCGGCCTTCACGAAATCGTCATAATGCGTTTATTTCACGGTCACATGTAAGACGTTTTCGGATATTAACGCCGCGGCCGATTGGTTGCAGTGTGCGTGCACGCCGGCGCAATATTAATGTCGCCGCGGCCGCGAAGAAGAACCAGAACGGCGCGGACGCATCGGCGTGAGCGACGACGCTGCAGCCGCCATGCGGCGCGGCGTTCGTCGTGCCCATGTCGTCACCGGGCGAATCGGTTTTGCCGCCGTCGTCGCTGCCGTTGCCACCGACGCCGGGATCGCCGCCGCCGCCGCCGGATCCGCCGCCGCCCGCGCCGCCGCCGCCACCAACGCCACCGTCGCCGCCGCCACTACCACCGCCGCCGCCGCTTCCACCGCCGCCGCCGCTTCCGCCGCCGCCGGCGAACGCTTGCAGATCGGCGAGCGTGCCGTTGAACTGATCGCTGTCGACTGCCGTCGCGGGGATGCCCTTCACCGTCGCCGTCGACGAATCCTGCCAGAACGTCCAATCGCTCCACGGCGGGCTCGGCAGCTTCGGGCACGACACCTGCCAATTCGCCACCCACAACGTGTACGCGCCAAATCCCGCCGGCGATCCGATGCTCGAGAGAAACGACGCCGACGTGTACACGATTGGCTTGCGCCCGGTCTTCGTCTCGACGCGCGCGAGAAACGTGAGCGCGTCGCTGGCGACCGTCGCCGCCGCGACGCCGTCGAGCGTCTCGAGATCGATCGTCAGCGGCAGATCGCCGGCGCCCGGCACGCCCGCTTGCTGCACGAAATAGTCGGCCTGCGCGGTCGCATCCGCCGACGCGCGGAAGAAGTGATACGCGCCGCGAATGACGCCGTTCGCGCCCGCGCCCTTCCAATTGGCCGCGAACTGCGGGTCGGCAAAGCCCGTGCTCTCGGTCGCCTTCATGAACGCGAACGCGACACCGTCGCCGTGCGCCGCGGCCCAATCGATCGTGCCGTCGTAGTGCGAGACGTCGACGCCTTTGACGACCGGGCCCTTGGCGCAGACCGACAGCCCGCTCTCGGTTTCATCGACCGGCGCCGCGCCGATGCATCCCGCAAGTGCTGCGACCGCCGCCAGCAGACATGCGCTCCGCATGGTCGGACCGCCGAGCAACAAGTACGCCACTTCACGGCGACCATGTAGGCCTCCAACAATTATGATGCGATGTGCGCTGCGGACTTTCGTTGGCAGCGCGTCGCCCCAGTGGCGCGGTTCCCCGCGACCGAGGCGATCCGGGACGATCAGCGCGCGCTCTCCATCGCGTGCAGCGACGAGGCGCCGTGCGGCCGCGCCGGCCACAGCGCGATGAGCGGCTGCGGATCGATGTACAGCTCGCCGCCCGGCGCGTGCGGCAGGCTGACGGCGAAGCGCAAATGCGCGCGCACGCCGCCGGTTCCGTGCGCGACGGTGCCGATCGCTTCGCCGGCAGCGACGGGAATGCCGGGGCGCAGATCTTCGCGGATGCCGTCGAGCTGCAAGTAGCTCGTGGCCAGCTCGCCGCCTTTGTGCACGATGCGGATGAAGCGCCCTTCCTTGCCGCGCCGTTCGTCTTCGTCGGCATCGCGCTCGACGCGCTCGACGACGCCGTCATGCACCGCCATCACCACGTCGCCGCCGGCGGCTTCGATGTCGACGGCGCAGCGCGCGCCGGCGCACTCTTTGGCGGGCACGCCCTGGCGCGCGTTGCTGAACAGCTGCCGGTCGTGGCCGGTGACGCGATGGCCGCCGCCGGCGAGCGGCTTGAGCCACACCTCGGGCGCGTCGTCGGCCGCAGCCGCGGGAGCTTTTGCATGCACCGGCGTGGGCGCGACGCTGCTCGCGGGCGCCGCGGCGATCGCCTTGCCCTGACGGCCGGCGTTGACGAGCACGACGATCAGCACGACGGCGGCCATCGCGGCCGCGCCGAGCAGCACGATCTCCGTCGGCACCTTCGCCGCGCGCGGCGGCGCGACGACGGCGTGCGCATCGGTCGCTGGCGTCGGTGGCGGCGCCGCCGGCGGCGCGATGCCGCGGTCGCGACAAGCGACCGAGCAGAACGCGCGCACGTGGCCGTCGATGACCGTGACCGCTCGCGCGCGCAGTGGGTCGTATTCCGCCCCGCACGCAGGGCACGTCGCCGGCTCGATGTGCATGAAGCCTCGCTCATCGTAGACGGGTCGATGAGATCGCGCAACCGCGCGCGCGAGGTCTTATTCGGCGGCGAGCGCGCGGCGGTACATCGAATTTTTCGGCTTGGCGAACAGCGCGCGCACCTTCGGCTCGAAGAACGAAAGCGGCAGCGCCTCGCCCTTGGGATCGAACGCGGGGCTGTCGTATTTTCGGCAGAACTCCTCGGTGCGCTCGAACGCCGGGTGGCTGCGAAACGCGTCGCGCATGTTGGGGTCCATGCCGAGGTGCTGGAAGAAGTAGTAGCCCTGAAAGATGGCGTGCTTCTCCACCATCCAGAAGTTCTCGTCGGAGACGAACGGCTTCAGGATGGCCGCGGCGATGTCGGCGTGGTTGTACGAGCCGAGCGTGTCGCCGATGTCGTGGAGCAGCGCGCACACGACGTACTCGTCGTCACGCCCGTCGCGATGCGCCAGCGTCGCCGTCTGCAGGCAGTGCGTCAGCCGGTCGACGGGAAAGCCGCCGAAGTCGCCGTCGAGCAGCTGCAAATGCGCGAGCACCCGATCGGGCAGCGCCCGCGCGAACGGAATCATGTGCGACCCGATGATGAGCCAGTCTTCGGCAGTGCTCGACGCCATGTTGGCGAAGCGCGCTCGATCGTCGTTGCTCATGCCGGCATCGTACACGAAACGCCGGGCGCACGAATGCGCCCGGCCGAATCGCCGCGTCGAAACCGCGCCGCCGCTCGCCGCTGTTACTTGACGTGCTTGCTGACGAGCTTGGTCATGTCGAACATCGAGACCTGCTTCTTGCCGCCGAACACCGCCATGAGGTTGTCATCGGCGTTGATCATGCGGCGGTTCTTCGAATCCTGCAGGCCCTTCTTCTTGATGTACGCCCAGAGCTTCTTGGTCAGCTCGGTGCGCGGCATCGCCTTGTCGCCGACGACCGTCGCCAGCTTCGCGTCCGGCTGCACCGGCTTCATGAAAGCGGCGTTCGGCTTGCGCCCCGACGACTTCTTCACGGTCTTCTTCGCAGCGGTCTTCTTCTTCGCGGCCATGCTGTTGCCTCCCGCAAACAACGTATAGGGCATCCGCGCGCGACACAACTTCTCTTCGAGGGGGATTTCACGGCCAAGGGTCCGAGCGGCTGGCAGCGATCGGGCGTGGAACCCGCCGTGGGCGCGCGATTGGAGGGACGCTGGGTAGGCGCGGTCGAGGCTCGCCCGCCGCGCGCCGCACAGCACCGCCGCGCGCGATACAACTCGCCCCTCCGACGGTGCCTCGCCGCCCCGACCGCCCACGAGCAGCTAGCACAACCGCCGCATCAAGAAGGTGTCCGGCTCGATCACCGCCACCGTCGATGTATACGGATCAGGCGCCGTCATCCCGTAGTGGCGCCGCGCATTCTGCAGCAAGTACTCGCGCGCCCTTCTCACTTCCGTAGGCGTCCGCAAGATATGCCCGTGATAGCGATCGTCGAGCACCTTGCCCTGCCGCCGCATCACGCGATTGAGCCCCTTCGCGACTCTTACGCCGAGCCCTTTCATCCCGCGTGACAGCGCCTTCTCGTCGTAAGCCTCGACGAGCAAGTGCACATGATTCCCCTGCACCGAGTAGTGCACCAACCGAAAGCCAAACCGGTTCGCCCCGCCCCAAAACGCACGCGACAACGCCCCAAAGCACCGCCGCGATCTCAAATTCCACACGCCGTCCGTCATCCGCCACGTGACGTGCACCGGAAACCGCTTCTTCAACACCGGCCTTCGCCGATGCACCACCCCCGGCCGCTCGCGCACACGCTTGCGCCCGGCGCCCTCCCGCTTGCCACCCCACGTCCGAAACTTGAAGCTCCGCTGCTGCATTCTTGATTGGGCGTACATTATCCTTTCGCCGCCACTTCGTCAAGCCCAAAGCGCACAATCCTCGCGTCCCATCCCTCGCACCCATCGTCCCCCGACCCAAGCACGGCGGTACGTGAGACACACGACCGGTCGAGACGAGCACCACCGTCGCGAATCGCCGGCCGCCCGATCGAGCCACCGCCGGTGAGGGGCGCGCCTTCACCGTCACCGCCGGTGCGGGACTTCCACGACCGGTCCGTACAGCCCCACCCCGTCGTCAGCAAAGCGACCTTACCGAGATCGCCCACCACCGCCTGGA
>Ga0070679_100003208_pt1 | contig 14943 bp, 12 predicted proteins | sample KBSC63BmetaG_FD_65652 | JGI IMG/M metagenome (GOLD analysis project Ga0070679, IMG submission 65652) | Corn rhizosphere microbial communities from Kellogg Biological Station, Michigan, USA - KBS C6-3B metaG | ecosystem: Host-associated > Plants > Roots > Rhizosphere | place: USA: Michigan... | reverse complement strand
AGAGATCGGAACTCGAATCGGGCTTGAAATGATCACGGTAAATCGAATGACTCCCTAAAGGTCTCGTCTGCCAGCTCGAGCTCTACGCACCGCCTCGAGAAGACCGCGCGGCCTCATTCCGGACGACTCCCTGGCCGCCCAGGCGTCGTCTCGGCCTTTGCATGCATATGCCGGTTCGCCGGACCAGGCGCTGTTGCGCGATCTCGCAACAGCTACCGAAATCCGAGTCAAAGTCCGATGTCCGACGACGTTTCACTGTTGGCTACCGCACAGAATGTGCGGCGGATTCATCGCACTCTTTTTATTTGAAGGGGAGCGCTACCGACGCGCTTGCGAGGAATCTCCAATGCACATCATCACGATATCAATTGTGTCCGTGCTGGTGGGTTGGTTGTCGACTCTGATCCTCCTCAGTGACATCGACAGCCTCTCTCTGCTCGACCTCGGTGTTAGCGTAACGGGCGCAGCATTGGTCGGCGGGCTGTTGGCTCCCGTCTTTGGGATCTCGCCAACCGGCGCGTACGGCTTAACGCTGTCAGGAACGTTCATATCGTGGTTCGGTGCCATCAGCCTGTTGGCTATCGTCAACTTCGCGCGCCACGGTCACATTCTGTGCGGACGCCGGCGACTTCACGGTAGTCGTTAGCTGATCACCCAGCCCGGTCGATAGCCACACCGCTGCGAGCCCGAAGATCGCACCGGAGGCGCCGAGCGTCGCTCGACTCGGATCCCAAACGATGCTCGCCAGGCCAAGCTGTTCGTGGACACACCCGGGGGCGGCCTGCGATAGTCGGTCTACCGTGGCGCGATTTTTCCGACGCTGTGACCACGACTCGCCGGCTGCCGATGATACCGTGCGCACCCGGTTAACAGAGGCAGGCGTACCGGATTCGGAGCCGGACGTCTTCATGGCTGCCGGCCCGAGTGGACCCAGGTCGCCGCCACCGCCACAATCGCGCGTGGCGAGATTGATGAGGGGCTCGCAGCTGCGACGGCTGCATGGCGGCAGGTGAGAGGGTGCTTCACGAGTGAGAACGCTGCTGCTATTGATTGTGCTTACGGCACCGACCGTGGCGTGGTCTTACGCTGATGAGTCGTTTTACAAGGTGCTCGCGCAAGACGGCATTGCAGAGATTGACGCAGCCAATCTCGCCTTGGAGAGAACCTCCAACGACGACGTGAAGGAATTTGCAGCGATGATGGTCAGGGATCACACCGCGGCAAACACCAGGCTGAACGCGCTGGCAGCCTCGAAGAAATCCCGGTTGCCGAACTCGGCGAGCGTGGCCCAGCGGGCCATTCAGGCAAAGCTTGCGGTGCTGAGCGGCGGGACCTTCGATCAATTCTACATTCGTTGCCAGATCGACGCTCATGAAGAGATGCTGGACCTGATCAACAACGAAATTGCTTCCGGGAAGGACGCGAAAGCGCAGGCGTTCGCCAGAGAAATCCTTCCGACAGTCCAGCAGCATTTGAAGATGAGTCGAGTTCTTGCTGCCGGTGAGGGGATATAGAACGTCCACGAAGCCGCACGGGGTTCGGACACACCAATTGAAGGCGCCCGCAGGGGTAGTGGCACTGGGGCCCAACCAGCCGGCTCACGCCAAACAAAGGGCAAGGGGGTGGTGCGTCAAAGGCACAGGCTGGGTACCGGCTCGTTTCGCGCGCGACGAGCGTCTGTGGGTACCTTAGATTTTGGAGCGGGAAACGAGACTCGAACTCGCGACCCCGACCTTGGCAAGGTCGTGCTCTACCAACTGAGCTATTCCCGCATCCGAGCGCGCAGATTGTAGGGTCCCGCTGCCCGAAGTCAAGGCACGGGGCCGCCGCCAGGTCGCAAAAATACGAATCGGCGCGCCCACTTACTGCGGTGGGCGCGGCGCTCGCTCAGCGCCGCAGCTCCGGCCATGCGGCGCGCAGGTACGCCACCATCGACACCAGCGTCGCCGCGGCTGCGAGCTCGGTGAGCACCACCCCGATATTGTAGATGGGCAGTCCCAGCAGGTCGTGCCGGAACAGCATCGTTGCGAGTCCCACGATCTGCAGGATCGTCTTGTACTTGCCGAGCTGCGAGACGGCGACCTTGCGCCGCTGGCCGATCTCGGCCATCCACTCGCGCAACGCCGAGATCGTGATCTCGCGGCCGATCACGACGGCGGCCGTGAGCACGATCAGCGGCCGGGTGTCCTTGCTGACCAGCAGGACCAGGGCCACCGCGACGATCAGCTTGTCGGCGACCGGATCCAGGAACGCGCCCAGGCGTGAGGTCTGGCCGAGCCTGCGCGCGAGGTATCCGTCCAGCGAGTCCGTGATACCGGCAGCGGCGAACAGCAGCCCCGCGGCCGGGTCCGCCCACGTGGTCGGCATGTAGAACAGCAGGACGATCAGCGGTATCGCAGCGATGCGAATCCACGTGAGCGTGTTCGGCACATTCCAGGGCATCGAGACCTAGGACACGGAACGGTTCGGCTCAGGCGCCAGGGTGGAGGTGATCATAAAGGCTTCGTGCGAGCGCTGCCCCGATTCCGGCAACCTGCTCCAGATCGGCAACGCCGGCACGCAATACGCCCTGCAGACCCCCGAAGTGCCTCAGGAGGGCGCGCCGCTTGGCCGGACCCAGACCCGGGATCGTCTCCAGGACCGACTCGTTGTAGCGCCGGGCACGCCTGCGGCGATGCCCGGTGATGGCAAACCGGTGTGCCTCGTCCCGGATGCGCTGCACCATCCGGGAGGCCGGCGAGTGCGCTTCCGGGATCCTGGGCTCGGGCACCCCCTGCACGAACAGCCGCTCCTGCCCCGGCCGGCGGTCCGGTCCTTTCGCCACGCCCACCAGGGTAATGTCGCCGAATCCCAGCCCCTCCAGGACCTCGTGAACCTGCGCGATCTGGCCGAGACCGCCGTCGATCAGCAGCAGGTCCGGGGGCGGGATCTCGCCCCCGCGGATACGGGTGTAGCGCCGCTCGAGAGCCTGGCGGAGCGCTCCGTAATCATCCCCGGGGGTCACGCCGGTGATATTGAAGCGGCGGTACTCCTTCTTCAGCGGCCCTTCGGGACCGAATACGACGCAGGAGGCGACGGTCCCCTCGCCTCCCGTGTGACTGATGTCGAAGCATTCGATGCGTGCGGGCGGCTCGGGAAGATCCAGCACTGCCGCGAGCGCCGCGAGCATTTCTTCCATCCCCTGCTTCTGTGACAGGCGCATGCGCAACGCCTGCGTGGCGTTCTCCTGCGTCAGCTCGATCCACTTCAATGCGAGTCCGCGCACGGGAGTGCGCACGCGAATGGTGCGGCCGGCGCGCGTACCCAGTGCCTGGGCCAGGGACGCCTCGTCATCGAGCCTGCGGCTGACGAGCACTTCGGGCGGGGCCTCCTGGGCGGCGTAGTACTGCATGATGAACGAGGCGAGCGCCTCCTCGGGCTCGGCAAGGGCGGCCCTGGGGAAATAGCTTGTCGTGCCCAGGTTGCGGCCGCCCCTGACCAGCATGACGCTGATGGAATAATCGCCCGGCTCCCCCACGATGCCGAACACGTCGACGTCGCGCTCGTCGTCGGCGGTGACGACCTGCTGCATCTGGATCCGCTTCATCGTCGCGAGCTGATCGCGCAACTGCGCTGCCCGCTCGAAGTCCAGGCGGCTCGCGGCCTCCTCCATCCGCTGTTGCAGTCGCTGCGTGACCTCCTCGTCCCTGCCCTCCAGGACCTGTACTGCGGCCTCGATGTCCTGTGCATAGGCTTCGGGCGTCACCAGCCCCACGCACGGCGCGGAACACCGTCCGATCTGGTGCTGCAGGCACGGGCGGCTGCGATTGGCAAAGAAGCTGTCGCGACAGTTGCGGATGCGAAACAGCTTCTGCAGCTGGTTCAGGGTGTCGCGGACGGCCCCGGCGTTGGGGAACGGCCCGAAGTAACGCCCGGGGGCGCTGCGCGAGCCCCTGTAGAAAGCCAGCCGGGGGAATTCATGATCGACGCAGAGATGGATGTAGGGAAAGCTCTTGTCGTCGCGCAGCACGACGTTGAAGCGCGGCTTGTGCGCCTTGATGAGGTTGTACTCGAGCAGCAGCGCTTCGGTCTCCGAGCCGGTGACGGTGACCTCGATGTCGGCGATCTGCTGGACCAGGGCGTGGACCTTCGGGTTCAAGTTGCCGGGAGCGAAGTACGTGCTCACCCGGTCCTTGAGGCTCCTGGCCTTGCCGACATACAGCAGCTCCCGGTCGGCGCCGTACATGCGGTATACCCCGGGCCGCCTCGGAAGCGACGCCGTGAATTCCTTCGGATCGAACATCCGCACGCTCATGAGCTCACAGTCCCGCCAGCTCGCATGCCCGCGCAACCACCTCCTTGAACATCGGGGCGGTGAGGCGCCGGGTCTGGGTGTTGTAGCGGCTGCAGTGATACGAGTCGAGCAGCTGCCTGCCGGACTCGATGGCGTGCTCGCGGCCATGCCCGAACGGAAACTGCGACTGCTTCAGGCCCTGGGCGATCAGCACGGCGCCGTGGGCGATCCGGCCCAGTGCGAGAATGACCCGCACCCGGCTGAGCTCGCGCATCTCGACCTTGAGGTAGGCGTTGCAGCGGCGCACCTCCTCCGGCAGCGGCTTGTTCGCCGGGGGCACGCACTTGACCGAGTTGACGATACGGATGTTCCGCAGCTGCAGCGGATCATCCGCCGACACCGACTCGGAGCGGGTGGCAAGGCCCAGCTCATACAGGGTCTCGTACAGCAGGATGCCGGCAAAGTCCCCGGTGAACGGGCGGCCGGTGCGGTTGGCTCCGTGCAGGCCTGGCGCCAGCCCCACGATGAGGATCCGCGGAGCGACGGCTCCGAAGGAAGGAACCGGTCGCGAGAAGTAGTCCGGATAGCGCCCGTGGGACTCGGCGAGGAACTCCGCCAGGCGCGGGCAGCGCGTGCAGTTCGGATCGTAGGCCTCGGTTCGCGCCGGTGCCCGAGGCCGTTTCCCGGCTGCCGTTCGGGTGCGCCGCTCAGTCATCCATGTGCCGGATCACTGCCGAGGCAAACCCCGAACAGCTCATCAGTGTGGCGCCTGGAATGAGCCTCTGCAGGTCCTCTTCGACATTCGAGCGCGCGGCGAGCTCGCGCTTGGGGGCCCGGATGGCCTCGCGCAGGCGTGCGAGATCGTAGGTCAGCTCCTTGTGCGCGATGGTGTTGGCAACACCCTTGATGATGAGATCCGCCGCCTCACCCCACTTCAGGTACCTGAGCATCATTTCGGCCGACAGGATGAGCGAGCCGGGATTCACGCGGTCCTTGCCGGCAAACCCCGGTGCGGTCCCGTGCGTCGCTTCGAAGACCGCGAGCCCGTCGCCGATGTTGCCTCCCGGGGCAATGCCGATGCCGCCCACCTGGGCGGCAAGCGCATCGGAGATGTAGTCACCGTTCAGGTTGAGGGTGGCGATCACGTCGTATTCCTCCGGTCGCAGCAGCACCTGCTGCAGGAAATTGTCGGCGATCACGTCCTTGATCACGATCTGCCTGCCGGTGAGCGGATGAGGGAAGGCCAGCCACGGTCCGGCGCCGATCGGCTTGGCGCCGAACTCCTCCCTTGCCAGCTGGTAGCCCCAGTTCCGGAAGGCGCCTTCCGTGAACTTCATGATGTTGCCCTTGTGGACCAGGGTCACCGACACCCGGTCGTGCTCGATCGCGTACTGGATCGCCTTGCGGACCAGCCTCTGGCTGCCCTCACGGGAGACGGGTTTGATGCCGATCCCGGAGCTGGCCGGAAAGCGGATCTCGGTGACCGCGAGCTCGCGCTGCAGGTAGGCGATGAGCCGGTGGACCTCGGCCGATCCGGCCGGCCACTCGATGCCGGCGTAGATGTCCTCGGTGTTCTCCCGGAACACCACCATGTCGGTCAGGCTCGCATCCTGCATCGGGGTGGAGACCCCGGGGAAATGCCGGATCGGCCTGACGCAGGCGTACAGGTCCAGGCTCTGGCGCATCGCCACGTTCAGCGAACGGATCCCCTCGCCGATCGGCGTTCCGAGCGGACCCTTGATCGAGACGACGAATTCGCGCAGCGCCTGCAGCGTCTCCTCCGGCAGAAACCGTCCGTAGAGACGCGTCGCCTTCTCGCCGCTGTAGACCTCCATCCACCGGATCCGGCGACGGCTGCCGTACGCCTTGTGCACGGCTGCGTCCGCGACCCGCAGCATCGCCGGAGTCACATCGACTCCAATGCCGTCCCCCTCGATGAACGGGATGATCGGTTCGTCGGGGACGGTCAGGGACGTATCGGGATTGACCGTGATGCGGCTGCCCGATCCGGGAACGACGATGTGCTCGTACTGCATGCGGTATCCGCCAGGGCTGAGTCCGGCGGGCCAGGCCGCCCGGTGCGGATGCCCCGGATCCGCGCCGCGCTGATTCAATCCAGCTTGCGATAGGCGCTCAGGGTCAGAAAGGTCGCGAACTCCGGTGCCGTGGTGATCTGATCCAGCAGCCCCGCCGCTTCATCGAAGTGGCCCTTGGCATACGCGGGCGCCCCGAGCTGCGCGGCGAGGCGCTGCTGCTCCTCCCGCAGGTACTGCCGGAACAGCTCCGAGGTCACGCGGCGACCGTCCGTCAGCACACCGGCCGGGTGATTGATCCACTGCCAGATCTGCGCGCGCGCAATTTCGGCGGTGGCGGCGTCCTCCATCAGGTTGTTGATCGGCACGCAACCGTTTCCGGAAAGCCACGCGGCCATGTACTGCAGCGACACGCTCACGTTATTGCGCAGGCCATTGTCCGTGATCTGCCCGGTCGGAATGCGCAGCAAATCCGCGGCAGTGACGTTCACGTCAGGTCGGCGGCGCGTCACCTGGTTCGGCTCAGGCATGAGGCGGTCGAAGATGTCGCGCGCGATCGGCACGAGCGCCGGGTGCGCAACCCAGGTGCCGTCGTGACCGTCCGAGGCTTCCCGCTCCTTGTCCGCCCGCACCTTGGCGAGCGCGGCCTCGTTCGCCTCCGGATCGTTCTTGATCGGGATCTGCGCCGCCATGCCGCCCATTGCAAAGGCGCCGCGCCGATGACAGGTCTCGATGCACAGCAACGAATACGAACGCAGGAAGTGCGTGGTCATCGCGACCTGGTTGCGCTCCGGGAGCACGAAGTCGTCCCGCTTCGCGAATTTCTTGATGAAGCTGAAGATGTAGTCCCAGCGGCCGCAGTTGAGGCCGACGATGTAGTCCTTCAGCTCCCACAGGATCTCGTCCATCTCGAACGCAGCGAGGATCGTCTCGATGAGCACGGTGCATTTGATCGTGCCGTGGGGCAGGTTCAGGCGCTTCTCCGCGAAATCGAACACGCGCGCCCAAAGTGCCGCTTCCTGGTGGCTCTCGAGCTTGGGCAGGTAGAAGTACGGGCCCGTACCGCGCCGGATGAGCTCCTCGGCGTTGTGAAACAGGTAGAGGCCGAAGTCGAACAGCGCCCCCGGCACGGGCTGGCCGGCGAGCGTCACGTGCTTCTCGTTCAGGTGCCAGCCACGCGGCCGCACCAGCAGGACCGCCGTCTCGGGGTTGAGCTGGTACGTCTTGCCCTCGGGCGAGACAAACCGGATGGTCCGGCGCACGGCGTCGCGCAGGTTCTCCTGGCCGGCCACGACGTTCTCCCACGTCGGCGCGAGGGAATCCTCGCAGTCGGCCATGAACACCTTCGCCCCGGAGTTCAGCGCGTTGATGATCATCTTGCGCTCGGTCGGCCCGGTGATCTCCACGCGGCGGTCGAGCAGGTCCTTCGGGATCGGCGCGACGCGCCACTCGGACTCGCGGATCTCGCGTGTCTGGGGAAGGAAATCCGGCAGCTCCCCGGCATCGATGCGGCGCTGGCGCTCCTGCCGGAGCTGCAGCAGTTGCGAGACTCTGGGGCCGAAACGCTCCACCAGCGCGCTGATGAACTCCAGCGCCTCGGCGGACAGGATCGGCTGATGTTCCGTGCGCACCGGCGCGGTGATCGAGAGCGGGCTCGCTGAGCTCATGGGTTGATCGTTCTCCGTGGGAACCTGACGACTCAAGGGACAAGACCAGGAATTTCACGCAGTTATACGTGACTTCAGGATACTGGCAGCGGCTCGAGGGCGGCAAGATGACACCGGTATCATCCGGCCGAAAATGAGCTGTGCAGTCATGGCGAGCGGTACCGTCACGGTGCCTCAGCCCAGGCCGGCCCGCTTCTCGGCGCGCCGGGCCTGGGAGCGCTCAGCGATGAGCATGGCCAGCTCCAGCGCCTGCTCGTGATTTAAGCGTGGGTCGACGGTCGAGCGGTAGGCGCGCTGCAGGTCCGCATCGGTGAGGCCTCGCGCGCCGCCGGTGCACTCCGTGACGTCTTCCCCCGTGAGCTCGATGTGCACGCCACCCAGGTAGGAGCCCAGCTCCGCGTGGATCCGGAACGCGAGGTCGACCTCCTTGAGAATGTTCTCGAATCGCCGCGTCTTGAGCCCACCGCTGCTGGTCTCGGTGTTGCCGTGCATCGGATCGCAGACCCACAACACGCCCTGGCCCGTCTTGCGCACCGCCTCGATCATCCCCGGAAGCGACCGCTCGATCTCCTTCGCGCCGAAGCGATGAATCAGGGTGAGCCTTCCGGGGACGCTCTGGGGATTCAGCGTGGTCACCAGGCCCTGGAGCCATTCCGAGTCCATGGCCGAGCCGATCTTCACCCCCAGCGGGTTGGAGATGCCGCGGAAGTACTCCACGTGCGCGCCATCGAGCTGGGCGGTACGCATTCCGATCCACGGCATGTGCGTCGACAGGTTATACCAGCGGTTCTGCCGTGGGATGAAGCGGGTCTGCGCCTGCTCGTACAGCAGGTGCAGGCCCTCGTGGCTGCAGTAGAAGTCGACGAGCGTCGCCTCGTGCACGCCGCGGCCGCTCATGCCCTCGAAGAAATCGAGCGCGTCGCCGATGGAGTTGACGATGCGCTGATAGGCATCCTTCAGGGGTGCGTGCTTCACGAACCCGAGATCCCAGTACTCCGGGTGGTGCAGGTCGGCGAAGCCGCCATCGACCAGCGCGCGTACGAAGTTCAACGTCAGTGCCGCGCGTGAGTAGGCCCGCAGCAGCAGCTCAGGGTCCGCAGCGCGCGCTTCGGGCGTGAACTCGGGACGGTTCACGAGATCGCCGCGGTAGCTGGGCAGCGTCACGCCGTCACGCGTTTCGGTGTCGACCGATCGGGGCTTCGCGTATTGCCCGGCCATGCGGCCGACGCGAATGACCGGCTTCTTGAGCCCGTGCAGCAGGACCAGGCTCATCTGCAGCAGGATCTTGAGTTTCTTGGCAATCAGATCCGATTCGCACTCGGCAAAGGTCTCCGCGCAGTCCCCGCCCTGGAGCAGGAAGGCCTCGCCCCGCTGGGCTGCCGCCAGGCGCTCGCGCAGTGCCTCGATCTCCCATGACACGACGATCGGCGGCAGGCGCGACAGCTGTGCCACGGCCCGCTCGAGCGCCTTCGGATCGGAATAGGTCGGCTGCTGCCGGGCGGGACGTGTCTGCCAGGACGCACTGTGCCAGGCGGTGATTTCAGGGGAACGCATGCAGGGGGATGCTACCGGCTGGACCCGCTCCGGGAAAGGCCGGCTCCAGGACGCAGGGCTTTGCCCGCGGGGCAGAAAAAAGGTCATCATGGCCCTCCTGAACGAGCGGCCAGGGGCTTCCCATGCAACGAGTGCTCATCCTTGGAGCCGGCAAGATCGGGGCGCTGATCAGCGGGCTGCTGGCGGAGTCCGGCAGCTACCAGGTCCAGCTCGGCGATATGGACGCCTCGGCCGCGGAAGCCGTCGCCCGGGCGCACGGCTCCCCGCACGTCACGCCCCTCGCCCTGGATGCCACCCATGCCGCCGAACTTGCGCGCCGGCTGCGCGAGCACCCGGTCGATGCGGTCATCTCGAGCCTTCCCTTCTACTGCAACGTCGGGGTCGCGGAAGCGGCCCGCCAGGCGGGCATCCATTACTTCGACCTCACCGAAGACGTCGAGGTGACGCGGGCGGTGCGCGCCATCGCGGCGGGCGCCGGCCACGCCTTCGTGCCCCAGTGCGGCCTTGCTCCCGGGTTCATCAGCATCGCCGCGGCGGAGCTGGTGACGCATTTCGACGCCGTGCGCGCCGTGAAGCTCAGAGTCGGCGCCCTGCCCCAGCATCCCAACAACGTGCTCAAGTATTCCCTCACCTGGTCGACCGAGGGCCTCATCAACGAGTATGGCAATGCCTGCCAGGCCGTCGTCGACGGGCGCATGACCGAGGTCGCGCCACTGGAAGGCCTGGAGGAGATCGAGATCGACGGCACGCTGTACGAGGCCTTCAACACCTCCGGCGGGCTGGGATCGCTCGCCGAGACCCACGGCGCGCAGTGCGAGTCGATGAACTACAAGACGATCCGCTACCCGGGTCACTGCGGGCAGATGCGCCTGCTGATGAACGACCTGAAGCTCAACCATGACCGTGGCACCCTCAAGCGCATCCTCGAGAACGCCGTCCCCCAGACGCTGCAGGATGTAGTCATCGTGTACGTTGCAGTTACCGGCACGCAGGATGGCCAGCTGCGCGAGGAGAATTACGTCAACAAGGTCTACCCGCAGCTGATCGCCGGCCGGCTGTGGTCGGCGATCCAGGTAACCACCGCATCCGGTATCAGCGCCGTCGTCGATCTCGTCCTGCAGCACCCGGGCCGGTTCCACGGCTTCATCGCGCAGGAGCAGCTGCGGCTGACCGAGATCCTCGCCAACCGCTTCGGCAGCCATTACGCTGCCGGAGGCACCAAGGACATTTCCGCGCAGGTCGTGGTCAGCGGCACCGCCGGCCATCAGCGCCGGCCTGTCAAGGCGGCCGTGCAATGAACGCTCCGGACATCCACTCGATATTCACGCGGCTTGGCCTCGAACCGGTGAGCGCCGGGGCGTGGTCGGGCTCGCACGGCTGGTCCACTTCGACGCAAAGCACACTGCTCAACATCCGCAATCCCGCCGATGGCACCCTGCTCGCACAGCTGCGTCCAGCGGATGCGGACGATTATGAGAACGTCATCTCCAGTGCCGCGGCGGCGGCACCGCAATGGCGTCGCGTCCCGGCACCCCGGCGCGGCGAGATCGTGCGCCTGCTGGCGCAGGCATTGCGGCACCACAAGAGCGACCTCGGTGCGCTGGTATCGCTCGAGAACGGCAAGATCCTCGCCGAGGGACTGGGCGAGGTGCAGGAAATGATCGACATCGCCGACTTCGCCGTCGGCCAGTCGCGCATGCTGTACGGGCGCACGATGCAGTCGGAGCGGCCCCAGCATCGCATGTACGAGCAGTGGCACCCGCTCGGGGTGGTCGGGATCATCTCGGCCTTCAACTTCCCCGTCGCGGTGTGGTCCTGGAATGCGTTTCTCGCGGCCGTCTGCGGCAACGTGTGTGTCTGGAAGCCCTCGCCGAAGACTCCCCTCACCGCCCTCGCCGTCCAGCACATCTGCAACCGGGTAATGCAGGAGCAGGCACTGCCTGCGGTCTTCCAGCTGTTCGTCGATGCCGGCACCGCGCTCGCCAGCCGCTTCGTCGAGGACCCGCGCGTCGCCCTGGTCTCATTCACCGGCTCGACCGCGGTCGGCCGCCAGGTCGGCGAGCGGGTCGCCGCACGCCTGGGCAAGAGCCTGCTCGAGCTCGGTGGCAACAACGCGGTGATCGTCGATGAATCGGCCAATCTCGATCTTGCCGTGCCCGCCATCGTGTTCGGCGCGGTGGGTACGGCCGGACAGCGGTGCACCACGACCCGGCGCGTCCTGGTGCATCACTCGCGCGCGGCTGAGCTGGAGGAGCGGCTGGTTCACGCCTACGGGCAGGTGAGGATCGGCAATCCGCTCGACGCGGACACGCTGATGGGCCCGCTGATCGATGCCCAGGCCGTGGAGCATTACAAGCAGGCTGTCGCAGCGGCACGGCAGGCCGGCGGCGAGATCCTCTTCGGCGGCCGTGTCATCACACGGCCGGGAAACTTCGTGGAGCCTGCGATCGTACGCGCATGCAATGACTGGCCCCTGGTGCAGACCGAGACGTTCGCGCCCATCCTGTACGTGATTCACGTGGACAGTCTCGCCGAGGCCATCGCGCAGCAGAACGCCGCCGCGCACGGCCTTTCCTCGGCGATCTTCACCGACAGCCTGCAGGGCGCGGAACTGTTCCTGTCGGATGAGGGCAGCGACTGCGGGATCGCCAACGTCAACCTGGGCACGTCGGGGGCGGAAATCGGCGGCGCGTTCGGCGGCGAGAAGGACACGGGCGGCGGCCGGGAGTCCGGTTCGGATGCCTGGAAGGCGTACATGCGCCGCCAGACCAACACCCTCAACTGGGGCCGCGCGCTGCCGCTGGCGCAGGGCATCGAGTTCAACGTGTAGGTGCAACTGTTCACGCGTGCCGTACCGCTCGCAAGGGGCTTGATTGGGCCCCCTGTGCGGCCGCAGCGCTACCTGCCCGGCAAGCGGACGGTAAAGCCCGCGCCTCCCAGCGGGGAATCCCCGATCGCGAGGGAGCCGCCATACATCTCGATGGTCTCGTGCACCATCGACAGCCCGATGCCGTGACCGGGAACGTTCTCGTCCGTGCGCACGCCTCTTTGGCCGATGCGCTGCCGATCCTCCTCGCAGATGCCCGGGCCGTCGTCCTCGATGGTGATCTTCAGCTTCTCGCGGGCGAACCCGGAGTCGTCGATGGCGGCGGTGAGGCGAACATGTCCCTTGCACCACTTGCATGCGTTGTCCAGGAGGTTCCCGAGCAGCTCGACAAAGTCGCCGCGGTCGCCCACGAACTGGGTTCCCGGCGCGGTGAGCAGCTCGATGCTCAGGTCCTTCCGCGCGTAGACCTTCAGCAGCGTCGCGCGCAGCTCGCTCGCGACACCGGCGACGTCGATGGGCGCCTGCCCCAGCAGTGCGCCACCGGAGGCAGCGGCGCGCTTGAGCTGGTGCTCGATGATGCCGCTCATGCGATCGATCTCGGATTCCAGCGCTTCGCCGCCCGCGCCCTGTTCCGTAGAGGCGGCGGATCGCAGCACGGCAAGCGGTGTCTTCAGGCTGTGGGCCAGGTTGCCGAGGGTGTCGCGATAGCGCGAGACGCGCTTGCGTTCGCCGACCAGCAGCGCATTCAGGTTGGTGGCAACTCCGCTGAGCTCGCGGGGGTACCCGGTACCGAGCGTGTCGCTGCGCCCCTCCTCCACCTCGTGGATCTCGCGCTCCAGGCGGCGCACGGGGCCGAGCACCCAGCGCAGCAGCAGCGCGAGTGTCCCCAGCAGCAACGCCATCAGTCCCGCGAACACCTCCAGGAGCTGGCTGCGGAAATGCCACAGCTGCTCCTCGTAGGGTCCGAGGCTGGCCGCGACGCTGAAGGTGAGCGTCTGGCCGGTGACCGGATCATCCGTGAACTGGATCCCACGGCTTTCGATGGCCACGCGCTCGTCATCCTTCTGTGTCACGTACTCGAACGTGCGCCCGCCCGGAGGCAGCGCCGGTCCGAAATCGATGGACACGCCGACCGTCGAGGGCGAGCGCCACAGCGCGTGCACGCGCGGCGAGCGGATCTGCGCGTACAGCCCCGAGCGCGGGGTCGCCAGTGCGGTCTCGAGATTGCGGGGCGCCGGCGCATACATCCCGTTGGGCTGCAGCTCCGCGGCGGCGATGAGAGCCACCATCTGGCCATCGAGCAGCTGCTGGAGCGACTTGTCCGAGAGCGCACGAAAGCCCATGTCGAGCACGACCATCATGACGCCAAAGAACAGGAACAGCGGGATCGAGACGGAAAACAGCAGCCGCCGGCTGAGGGAATGCACGCTCAGACCCCTGTGCGGCTGATGATCGAGGCTCCTACGCGCTGCGTTCGCGCGACAACGCGAAGCGGTAGCCCCGGCCGCGAAGGGTCTCGATCGGTTTGAGCTGATCCTGGGGATCGAGCTTGCGCCGCAGCCGTCCGATCAGCACCTCGATGACATTGCTGTCGCGCTCGAAGTCCTCGTCGTACAGCCGCTCGGTCAGCTCGGTCTTGGAGATGACCTCGCCGGCCCGCAGCATCAGATGCTCGAGAATCCGGTACTCGAACGTCGTGAGCTCCACGAGGACCGCATTGACCTTGACGATCTGCGCCCGCGTGTCGAGGGTGATGGGCCCGCAGGTCAGCTCCGGGCTCGCCCAGCCGCCGGCACGGCGCAGCAGCGCCTGCAATCGGGCGAGCACCTCCTCGAAGTGGAACGGCTTGGCGACGTAATCGTCGGCGCCGGCCTGCAGACCCTCCACCTTGTCCTGCCAGTTATCCCGTGCGGTCAGGATGAGGATGGGAAAGCTCTTGCCCCCGGCTCGCAACCGGCGGATCACCTCCAGGCCACTGAGCTTGGGCAGCCCCAGGTCGATGACGGCCACGTCGAGGGGATATTCGAGGCCGGCGAACACCGCCTCCTCGCCGTCGACGGCCAGATCGACAGTGAAGCCGCCGTCCGTGAGCCGGGTCTTCAGTGCCTCGCGCAGCGCCGCTTCGTCTTCGACAACCAACACCCGCACGCTGTAGCCTCCCGCAGGCCGCTAGATCATGTTGCCGGTCGCGGCGTCGACGCGCACCGTCCACACCCGCCCGGAATCATTGAGGAGCCGCAGCACGTAGACGGTCCGCCCCGCCTCGTTCTGCGACTCCGCACGCACGACGCGCGCCTTGTACTTCTGCTCGGCCATCTTGACGGCCTGCTCCAGCGAGATCCGGCCGTCCGCAACGACCATCCGCCCCGCTCGGGGTGCAATTGTAGTCGATTGGGGGGTAGCCGCAGCGGGCGAGGTGAAGGCACGCACTCCGGCACCGGCCAACATCACCGCCACCGCGGCGGCGGCCAGCGGGCGGGTGATGAACCGGGGGAAACTCCGGGGTGTCATGGTCGGGCGCGGCAGGGGTGGCGCATGGGTGCTTGGGTCCGCGAGCTCGTGCGTGCCTCGGACAAGGAATCGATGCGG
>Ga0070679_100003205_pt1 | contig 14949 bp, 13 predicted proteins | sample KBSC63BmetaG_FD_65652 | JGI IMG/M metagenome (GOLD analysis project Ga0070679, IMG submission 65652) | Corn rhizosphere microbial communities from Kellogg Biological Station, Michigan, USA - KBS C6-3B metaG | ecosystem: Host-associated > Plants > Roots > Rhizosphere | place: USA: Michigan... | reverse complement strand
CAACAGCGCCAGAACACACCGATCATTGAACAAAGATGCGCCGGCCTCTCGCCGAATTCAGCGAACCGGGAGCATCAAGTCACACGCCATCCTGGGCGGACTTCATCATCACTACGTTCGAGTTTAGGTTTTCGGTACACACAGGGGGTGCCTCCCGAGGGATCAGGCTCCAGATAGGACCGCGATCGCACGATTGAGTTGAGGATCAGCTAGACCCCTGGAGGCCGGGTCAGCTTGGACCTCGATCGTGGGTGCGACGCCCACGCCTTCCAGCCGCTCGCCGTCGACCTGCACGTCCCCGACCGCGAGCAACAGCAAGCCGCCGCCAATGAGAAATGCCGTCGCAGCGAGCACAGCTCCCTCGGTCCGGCTACCGATGACCTCGCCAAGCCGGTATTTCCTGAAGCCATAGGCAAGAATCTCCTTGCCGCTGCGGGTGCCACCGTTGACAAGCATGGCGACAGGCTTGCGCCACTTCACGTTCTCGAGTTCGCTGGCGCCATTGCGATCAGTGACCTGCATCGTCGCCGCTCGCGTGTTGAACAAATCAAGATACCCGGGGATTGCGCCGCCCCAGCCATCGCGCAGGTCCCAGATCAGCGCGTCGGCGCCGTTCAGCGGACTCTGCGATAGAAGATGCTCGAGCGTCCGCTGATACACGGAGCCAGCGTAGCACCAGACATGAACATAGCCGATGCTTCGGCCATTGGCCGGTATGATACGGGCACTGGCCTTCAAGCCGTCCAAGAACATTTTGCTGGGCTCAATATCGACCGGGGTAACCGATATTTGCATCAACGCGCCGGCGCGATGCAGCCCCAGCACGACCTCCTTGCCGACCTGGCCACGGAATGACTGTACCGGCTGAAACGGTGCACCATCGGCGAAGACGATCACATCGCCAGCGAGCAGGCCGGCTTGTTGGGCCGGCGTGCCTTCTATAACACCGGTAACTATGCTGCGGCCCTGCATGTCGAGACGCGAGAGGACGCCAATGCCGGGATAGGAGATACGGCCACCCGGAAAAGCGCGCTCCAGTCCGCGCCGCCTTAGCGCACCAGCAAAGATATCGGAAAGCTGGTAGTATTCTGGTTCGTACGGTGTGTAGTAGCGGGTGTGCGAAGCATGCAGCTCAGAGAGCATGCCATTAATGATGCTGGCCAGCGCCTCTTCGGAGCTCGCCCGTGTGGCGTCCGGCAAGTAACGTTCCCGGACCGCCGACCAATCAAGCCCGTGTAGGTGCGGATCGTAGAACCGGTCTCGCACGGTCCGCCATACCTCCTCGAACGTGGCGATGCGTGCGGACACGGCCTGGGACGTGACCGAATCCCCTGCTTCTCGCTGCTCGGCCCACAACACCGTTGGAGCCAGGGCCGATGCCGCGGCCATGGATGTTAGCCGCAAAAAGTGGCGGCGCGACGGTGCTGAGTTGATTACCTTCTTCATCGTGCAACCTTGCGATGGAGCTCGTCGCTATCCCGATAAATCGGACACTCTCAGAGCCAGAGGGGATGTCTCAAGCACGCCGCTGCAGTTCTGAGCGTTACCTTAACGCGCGCTGAAGGTGAGGCCGGCGCGCTCCTTCAGACGCTTGCGCAACGCCGGACCCATCAGCGCGCCCGGCGTCCAGGTGCCGCCCTCGCCCTGCACGTCGCGCACGAGGCAGAGAGCGCTCTCGGCGATCATCTTGCTGGTCGAGCCGTAGCCCGGATCGCGGTCGCCCGTGACTACCGCCTCGGCCCATCCGCCATCCGGCAGCTCGCCCAGGAAGAGGATGTCGTAGAAGCCCTTCTCGCGCGCTTCCCGAGTCGGGCCTGCGCCGGGTTTGAGACCGCCGGTCCCGAGCAAGGAAGCCACCGTGGCGAACGTCTCCGTCGTGATGCGAGCGATTTCCCCGAATCCCGGCGCGACCATCATCTCGTCGTAAACGAAGTCCGTGCCGTAGGGATGACCCAACAGGAAATTCGTGCGGTGCACGTTCTTGGTGTTGATCGGCGCCATTGGGAACGGCACGAGCCACACGTTCATGCTCGGGTCGTATTCGGGGATGAGGCCCGACGGCTGAGGCGGCCCGGTGAATCCCGGCGTCAACGCGAAGGGATCGGTCAGCAGCCGGATCAGAGCCGGGTCGCGCGCGGCGGCGGCCAATGTCGCCTGAGCGCTCGCCGCGGTGCCGCCAGACATGCCGCCTTTCACCTTGCGCAGGCGGGCTTTGACCCGCCGCGCCGGGCGTCCGAATTTCTCGCGCGCCTTCTCCTGCAACGTGAGCACGCCGAGATCGAACGGGATGGAATCGAAGCCGCAGGAGAAGACGATGCGCGCGCCGGTCCGTCTCGCCTCTTCGTGATGGGCGTCGATCATGCGCCGCATCCAAGCCGGTTCGCCGCACAGATCGACATAGCTAGTGCCCGTGGCCGCGCAGGCCGCCACAAGCTCAGGACCGTAAAACTGATAGGGCCCGACCGTCGTAATAATCACCGCCGCACGCTCGCACATCGAACGCAGGCTGGCCGGCTCGGCGGCATCCGCGTTCACCAAAGGCAAATCGTCTGGTGCGCCGATGTCGGCACGCACCTTCCGGAGCTTGTCGGTCGAGCGTCCCGCGATCGCCCAGGACGGAGCATCGTCGCCGCGATAGGAGGTCGCCAGATATTCGGCGATGAGACGGCCGGTGTAACCCGTCGCGCCATAGACGATGAGGTCGAAGTCCCGCTTCACGACGGTTGGTCCTCCTCGAGACCCGGGAGAGCTATCTTCAGATCCGTGTGCAATCGCACTGTACGCTTCGCGGCCACTATCGCCAGGGGCCACGCAACATCCGCTACCAAGGGGCGCTACCCTTACTCGGACCGGTCTTCCACCAGCTGGATCGCACCAGCTTGCTTGGCGCACTCATTCGATCACCTCGTCGGCAAGTGCAGGAGTCAGGCTAGGTCCACTGCGAGGCGCTTGAGATCGGCGAGCGCGCAGTGGCCCAGAGCGCCTTCGTGAGTGGCGCGCAAGACCAAGCGGGGCGCCTGGCCCGCCTCGAGTGCTTCTTGCCAACGCGGAGCACAGAGGCACCAACGGTCGCCGGGTTTCAGGCCGCGAAAGCCCAATTCCGGCATCGGTGTCGAAAGATCGTTGCCGCGGGATTTGGAAAACTCGAGAAACGCGGCGGTCATGACGGCGCAGACCGTGTGGCTACCGATGTCCTCTCGCCCAGTGTCGCAGCAGCCGTCTCGAAAGAACCCCGTCATTGGGCTTATCGAGCAGACTTCGAGCCGCTCACCGAGCACGTTACGCGGTGTGCTCGGCCGACCGCTTCCATTGCCGTTGTCGTCCCTCAGCATTGCCGTCTCCGCGTGCGGTGTTGTCGACCGACTGCTGATCTTCGGTGAGTCGCACCTGCCGCTTCTGACCCGTGCCAAAAGCGGACATCGTCCCCGTTTACCTCTTCGGGTACGCCGTGAGAATGTAATCTTTTGCCGCCACTATCGTATGGCACGCGTACCGCAGTTGGCGCCGCTTCCATCGGGCGTGAACGTGTCGGACTCGGCGTGAGCGCTATCCGACTTTCCGCGCGAGATCATCCCGTTTGCATGGATGCACGTCATGAAAGAATCCCCTTTGCAACTAGCTCCGGCTCACCGATCTGCAGCCATTGACCATCCAGAATGAGACGAAGGGACGTGTGTCTCAGGCGGACGATCTATTTGGTACGGCGGCCGAACGATTCCGCGTAGGCCTCGGTGCGCGTGCTGATGATCAAGTCATCCGAGGGGTCAATGCCGCTCGTCACGTTGGTTGGCAAGAACAGCAACTCGTTCTCGACTTTCTTCGTGTCCAACGCTTTGATGACCGCGATTTCGCCGAGTTCCACCGTCGGCCGGCTGTCTGGCCAAACCTTCGTGGCATCCGTGGTCGAATCATCGGCGGCGGCAACCTGCACCAGGAGGCGGAACTTGACCGGTCCTTTTTCAAGCGATGCCCGCAGGTTGTCGGCTAGCGCATTCGGAGGACGCTTCGCGGCCTCCTCGTCGCTCACGTAAGCGGGCCCGCTCTCGGGCACGATGCGGTAGCGGCCGAACTTGCTTGCTCCTTGCGCATTGGTGAACTTGAACGCGTTGACGCCGAAGAACGGCTGCGTACCGTAGCTGACCGCCACGGGCTTCGGCGCCGTCACAAAAGCGAGTGCGGCCGGGTGGGTAGACAAAAATTTATCGATCGGCGTCGGCTTGGGCACGTCGGGACCGCTTGCGCCGACCGCCTGGAGCAGAGCCAGAAAATCTTCGCCGGTCGCCACCGGAAACCCGTTTGCCGATATGCAGATGATGTCGGCCTCACTGCCATCCGAGAGACGGAACTTGATCGCCATGCCGCGGACACGGTCGGTCGAAGGGTGGGTGTCGGGCGCATCCGGCACGCCGCCCGCGTTGGAAAAACGAATGATCAGCGGCGTGGGTGCGCCTTTAAGAAAGACAGCCGAGCTGAGCGCATCGGCGCCTTGCGCCGGCGTGAACACGCCTTCGAACACGGCGCCCTTGGCGTGGTTCGCTCGAACGCCCGGATGCGCGCCGTAAAGCGCATTCATTTGATCGACCAGCCGAACGCCGAGCGGAGCGTCTTCGGCGCGGGCGCAGGTCGCGCTTGCCGCCATCAGCGCCGAGAATGCGATGCTCGCCGCAACTCTTTGAAACGATCGCATGACTGTTCTCCTGATCAATCACGGAGCGCATGCAGAGTCGTTCCCGGCTGCCGAATAATCGCGCCCGCGGCCATCAATCTAAACTAAAATTCGCTCCCGACATAGTCGATATCCATCAACCGGCTGAGGGGTCAACGCCACGCCGCCCGCGTCAGCGAGCGCCTTCTCCCGTTTGAGCCACGTCTCAAGCTCGGGCTCGCCCGGCAAGACGCCCACCGTGCCCATGAACGCATTCATGGGAACGGAAATTCCCGGCAGATCCTTCGAACCAGCTTCAACACGCGTCAGGTTCCAGTGCACGATGAAAGGATCGCGGAAGACATCACGCAAGAAACCAAATCCTGGCACGATTAATTGCGCTGGACTTTGGCGCAATACACGGTGTTTACGACTAAACTTGTGCCGCTTTCGCTGAAGTATTTTTTGGCAAAATTCTCTACGATTTCAACCAGCCAGGAAGCCGCCGTCGACCGCGACGATGGTACCCGTCGCGTATTGAGATGCCGGCATGCAGAGGAACGCGACGGCGCCGGCGACGTCCTCCGGCTGGCCCCACCGCTTGAACGCAGTGCGATCCGCGATGCGCTGGTAGTGCGCGCGGTCCGTCCGACCGGCTGCATTGATCGTCGTTTCGATATAGCCCGGCGCCACCGCATTTACGCGAATTCCTTCTTCAGCCCACGCCAGCGCTAGCGCCTTGGTCAGCATCACCACGCCGCCCTTGCTTGCGCAATAGGCCGGGATCCGCGGCAGTGCCAGCGTTGCGTTCATTGACGCGATATTGACGATCGAGCCCTTGGCGCGCGCCAGTGCCGGACGAAATGCCATGCAGGTGCGGAACGTGCCGGTAAGGTTGACGTCCAGTACCCTCATGAAAGTCTCAATCTCATATTCCTTGTCGCGCGCCAGAATGCCGGCGCAGTTGACCAGAGCGTCCACGCGAGCGAGCCGGTTTGCAAAGGACGTGACTGCGACGTCGTTGGTGACGTTAAGCGGTGCAACCTCGACGCCTGCGCGCGGCTTGAGGCAGGTTCGCGCGACGTCCGCGTCATCGACCCCGGTTGCGGTGACGGTGGCGCCGAGATCGCAAAACTGGCTGGCGATGGCCGCACCAATATCACCGGCACCGCCGATCACGACGGCATGGAAACCTGGCGCAAGCGAGAAGGAGGCATTCATCGTTACTTACCCTTGTTGTTCGAAAGCCGCGGCGGCGGCGCCGTCGATTCCCGTACGATCAGCGAATAATCGACCTCGTGATGCATGATGGTCTGCTCGCCCGCCAGACGGCGGACGAGGTATTCGCCGGCCCGCTGCCAGGTCGCGCCGGTCGGCACCTGGATCGTCGTAAGACTCGGGCGCAGATGCCGGCTCCAGTCGAGATCGTCGAAGCCGACGACCGAGAGGTCCTGCGGCACTGAAAATCCGCTGCGCTCCGCTTCAAGCAGCACTCCGTAGGCAATCACGTCGTTGCCGCAAACGACCGCGGTTGGGCGTTCGCGCAGGCTGAGCAAATGACGTGCAGCTTCGCGCGCATCATCGAGTGTGTAGGGAACCTCTACATGCCATTCAGGCCGGATCGGAATGTCATTCTCCGCGAAGGCGCGGCGAAAGCCGGCCACGCGTGCGCTCGCGCGATCATTGTTGCGCTGGAGCGCGGAGACGATGCCGATCTTGCGGTGGCCGAGCTCGATCACATGCATGGCGGCGCGATGAGCGGCGCCTTCATTGTCGGCGCCGACGCACGGGTAGGGGCGATCCGGTCGGTACACCCCGACATTGATGAAGGGGATGGTGTAGTCGGCGAGCATCTTGCGGAGGGCTTCGTGATGGCAATCGCCGCGGAGCACGAGGCCGTCGACACCACGGCTGATGAGATTGCGCGCTTGCTGCAGCTCAACCTCCAGGTCGTAACCGCTGGTCGTCAGGAACAGCATGTAACCGACCGAGGACAGATATCTCTGCAGCGAAGCGATTCCGCGCGCAAACATCGTGTTGTCAATGGTCGGAACGATGGCACCAAGTGTGAACGAACGCCTCGACGACAATTCCCGCGCCGGCGCGTGTGGGATGTAGCCGACCCGTTCCACGGCCTGCGCGATGCGGGCACGCAATTGCGCACTGACTGAATCGGGATTGTTGAGCGCGCGAGATACCGAAGCGATCGACACGCCGGCGTGCGCGGCGACGGCGCGGATCCCTTGTTTCGACGATCGGGTGGCGGGAGAAGGCATGCTGGAACTCAATGTAACGCGTTACATTGGCGCAGGCCAGTGGCTAGTGCGCAATATCGGCTTTCTTTTAGCCATAAGTTGTAATCCTGGCTAGCCTTGACAGCCGGCTGAAGGCGCTTAAGGTGAAACCGTTTTCAGAATTTGCCGGCAAAACTGGCGAAAAAGGGCGGCACAGCCCACCAGGGAGGATGTCGATGAGAGCCAGAGCCTTTGCGGCGCAACTAATGCTTTCGGCCATCGTGATCGGCGCCGCCGGTTCAGCCCGTGCGACCGATTTCGACTGGAAGAAATTCCAGGGCAAGACCGTGACATTTCTCGCCAATAACAATCCGATTTCGCAGGCATTGCTCACCCACAAGGCCGATTTCGAGAAGCTCACCGGCATCACGCTCAAGGTGGACGGCTATCAGGAGCAGCAGATGCGGCAGCGTCTAGTCACCGTGATGAATGCACATAGCGACGAGATCGACGTCTTTATGACGCTGCCTTCGCGCGAGGGCGCGCAATTCGGGGCGGCCGGCTGGTATGCCGATCTGACCTCGATGACCAGGAACGAAGTTGCGCCCGAATACGACTATGCCGGCCTGAGCCAGGCACTGCTTAAGGCCGCGACCTATGACGGCAAGCTGACCAGCATGCCGATGAATATCGAAGGTCCTGTCCTTTACTACCGCACCGACATTTTCAAGAAATGCGGCGTCGACGAGCCGAAGACCGTGGCCGATGTCGAGGCGGCCGCGAAAAAGATCAAGGCTTGCGATTCGTCGATTACGCCGTTCGTCTCGCGCGGGCTGAAGCCGGCGCTGCCCTATACATTCAGCAACCTGCTGCACAATATGGGCGGCAGCTACATGGAGGACGGTAAGTCCGCGCTGTGCTCGCCCAAGGACAAGGCGGCGCTCGAGACCTATAGTCGGCTATTGCGCGACTACGGTCCGCCCGGCGTGGTCAACTACAGCTTCCCGCAGATTTCCGCGCTCTATCGCGCCGGCCGCGCGGCAATGGCGTTCGAGGCGTCGAACGAGTTGCGCACGGTGATGGAGGGCGGCGAGCGTCTGAAAGACACGACATTGATCCCGTTCCCGGCCGGTGAAGCGGGTCAGGTTCCGACTGCGATCGGTTGGGGCATGGCGGTTTCGGCCAACAGCAAGCAGCCCAACGTCGCCTGGTATTTCGTGCAATGGGCGACAAGCCCTGCGGTACAGAAGCTGCTGGCGGTGCAAGGCATCGCACCTCCGCGCTCTGCGGTGGCGAACGATCCGGAATACCGCAAGTGGATCGATGAGGAGCCGGTGCGCAAGGAGTGGCAGGCCGCGCTCGACGTGCTGGCGGCGAAGGGCTCTTCCGAGGTCGGCTATCCCATCGTCGCCAATCCGGAATCCCGCGAATTCATCGGCCAAGCGGTGCAGGACCTGATCCTGAACCAGAAGCCTGTCGATCAGGCCTGTGCCGACGCAGACAAGGCGCTCGACGCATTGATCGCGAAGAAATAGAGCTAGAAGCGGAGCAGCAACCGCGTCTCGGCGCGGTTGCTTCATTCCCGGAATGAACCGACATGCCTGATGCCGCGGCCACATTGACGGAGGATCGGCAAAGGCTGGAGCTGACCGCGCTGTCAGCGCCGGCGGTCCTGTTTACAGTCGGCATGATCGCGTTCCCGGTCATCTACACGATCTGGCTTTCCTTCCAGAGCTTTTCGTCGACCGGAAAACCGTCTTTCGTCGGCCTCGCCAATTACGCAAAGCTCGTCTCCGACAACGAGTTCTGGCACGGGCTGTGGGTGACTGTCGCGCTCTATGTGCTCTCACTGGTGCTACAGCTCGTATTCGGCATCTGGCTCGCACTGGTGCTGTCCCACGCCAGGCGCCTGTCGAGCATCGTGCGCTCGCTGTTTATCTCCCCGTTCATGATGCCGCCGGTCGTTGCCGGCATGATGTGGCTCGTGGTCCTCGATCCCTCGCTGGGAGCCGCCAACTACATCCTCACATCCCTGCATCTTCCGCCTTCGGACTGGCTGGCCTCGCCGACCTGGGTGATCCCCACCGTGGCGCTAATCGACACCTGGCAGTGGACGCCCTATGTCGCACTGATCGTGCTCGGCGGACTGCAATCGCTGCCGCCCAGCGTCTATGAGGCGGCGCAGATCGACGGTGCTTCGCCGTTCAAGACGTTCCAGCGCATCACCTTGCCCTTGCTGCTGCCGACCATCGTGACCGCCACCATCCTTCGCAGCGTCGATCTCCTGCGCTTCTTCGACATCATCTACATCACCACGCAGGGCGGGCCGGGCAACGCCTCGAACACGCTCAACATCTACGGCTTCAGGGTCGGGTTTGAGTTCTTCAACATCGGCTATGCTTCCGCGCTGATGCTGACGCTGACCGCGATCGTGTTCGGTGTCGTGCTGGCGTTCAATCGCCTGCGCGGCGCGGTCGCGTGGTGAGGTGCACATGACCGAAGCGCCGATCGATGACGTCTGGATCCGCCGCATGAACACGCTGCAACTTGCCGTCGCCGGCATCATTATCATGGCGCCGGTGGTCTGGATGGTGCTGTCGTCGTTCAAGCCATCCTTCGAGGTTACGGCCTATCCGCCGACCCTGATCTTCTCGCCGACGGTTGAAAACTACGGCCAGTTGATGCAGACCACGCCGTTCTTCTCTTACGCCGTGAACAGCCTGATCGTGACCGTGGGATCGGCAGGTCTCGGCCTGCTGTTCGGGATTCCTGCGGCCTTTGCGGTATCGTGGACGCGCATCTCCTGGCCGGCGATCCTGACGCTTGCGGCGCGCATGGCGCCGGGCACGTTGTTCCTGTTGCCGTGGTACGTGATGTTCCGGCAGGTCGGCCTGATCGGCTCCTATACTGCGTTGATCCTGAGCCATGCCGTGATCACGCTGCCGATCGTGATCTGGATCCTGCTGCCGTCGTTCGACAATATCCCGCGCAGCGTGTTCGAGGCGGCGCAGGTCGATGGTTGCGGCGTCACGCGGATCTTGTGGCGGATTGCGCTACCGCTGGTCGGCTCCGGCATCGCGGTGGCGGCGATCCTCGCCTTCGTCTTCTCCTGGAATTATTTCCTGTTCGCGCTGGTGCTGTCGAACGGCGACACCAAGACGCTGATTGCCGCCGCCTTCAATTTCGTCGGGGAAGGCTCGACGCAATGGGGCGCACTGATGGCGGCCGCAACCCTGATCGCTCTGCCGCCGCTGATCCTGGCGACGCTGGTGCAGCGATGGCTGGTCGCCGGGCTGACGCTCGGCGCAGTGAAAGGCTAGGTGATGCGATGACACTTCTTACCAACTCGATCATGCAGGCGGCCGTATTCCACGGGCATGAGCGCATCACCATCGAGCGCATCGCGATGCCTGAAGTTCGAAAAGGGGAGGTGCTGGTCCGCGTGTCGCGCACCGCACTGTGCGGCTCCGATTTCAAGCTCTGGCACAAGGGCGCCGAGTTCACCGCAGGTCACGAGATATTCGGCGTGGTCGAGCAGCCCGGCCATCCCATGCATGGCAAGCGTTGCGCGGTCTACATCCCCTTGCATTGCGGCCATTGCGCGGCCTGCCACCGCGGCGATACCCAGATGTGCCTGGAGGTTTCCAGCCTGATCGGCTGGAACAGGCCCGGAGGTTATGCCGAATATGTGCCGGTGCCGGACAATTGCCTGTTGCCGGTTCCTGACGATATCGAAAACAATCTCGCGCCGCTCCTGCTCGACGTCATCGGTACATCCGGCCACGCGGTACGCTTCTCCAGCCGTATCGTGCCGCCGCAGGAATCAGGCCCCGTGCTCGTGACCGGTGCGGGTCCGGTCGGGCTCGGCGTCGTGCTGGCGCTGAAGAGCTTTGGGTACGACGACATCCGCGTTGCGGATCCGAATCCGGTGCGCCTGAAGATCGCGCAGTCTTTCGGCGCAAGGCCGCATCCCGTCGGCGAAACCTCGCAGCGCTTTGCCCTCATCGTTGAATGCTCGGGCGCGCATGCTGCGCGCAACCTCGGGATCGAGGTCGTGCTTCCGCGCGGCGCGCTGGTGCTAGTCGGCGAGAACGCCGCTCCCTGGACCATAGAGGAAGGTAAGGTGTTCCGCCGCAAGGATTTCTACATGATCCGAACCTTCTATTTCCCGATCGGCGACTTCGGCCCCAACATCGATCTCTTGCGCCGCTACAAGGAGGAATACCGCGTCCTTGTCGACGGCGAGTTCGGCCTCTCGGCGTTGCCGGAAAACTTTGCGCGTTTTGCGAGGGGCGAGACGATCAAGCCCGTGCTGGCGCTGGGCTGACGGCCATGGCCTCGATCTCGATTCGCAACCTCGCCAAGGCCTACGGCAGCTACACCGTGATCCCCGATCTCAGCCTGGAGGTCGCCGATCACGAGTTTGTCGTTTTCGTCGGCCCGTCCGGTTGCGGCAAGTCGACCCTGCTGCGGATCATCGCGGGGCTCGAGCCGATCACCTCGGGCGATCTCTACATCGGCGACGCCAGGGTCAATGGCGTTCCGCCGGCGCAGCGAGACATTGCGATGGTGTTCCAGGATTACGCGCTTTATCCGCATATGCGCGTACGCGAGAACATGTCGTTCGCTCTGGAATTGCGCGGCGTGCCGAAGGCCGAGATCGAGGAACGGGTGAAGCGGGCGGCAGCCATGCTTCACATCGAGCCCTATCTTGATCGCAAGCCGAAGGAACTTTCCGGCGGCCAACGCCAGCGCGTCGCGATGGGGCGCGCCATCGTGCGTAATCCGAAGGCGTTCCTGTTCGATGAACCGCTCTCCAACCTCGACGCCAAGCTGCGCGCGCAGGTGAGGGCGGAGATCAAGGCGCTGTCGCAGGGATTGAAAACCACAATGGTCTTCGTCACCCATGACCAGGTCGAGGCGATGACCATGGCCGATCGCATCGTCGTGCTGCAAAGCGGCATGGTCCAGCAATATGACACGCCGGAAGCGGTCTACGAGCGGCCGGCCAATCAATTCGTCGCGGGATTCATCGGCTCCCCCACCATGAATTTCTTTCCGGTGAAGCTCCGTGGTGACGCGATCGTGCTTTCCGAAGGCGGCCTCCAGGTCCATCTTGATGCCGCAAGCCACGCCCGGTTAAGCAAGAACGGCAAGGCCGTGCTCGGTGTGCGGCCGGAGCACTTTGTGGTTGCGCGCGATTCGGCTGAGGGCGTGCCGGTCACGGTCAAGCTCGTCGAACCGCTTGGTTCCGATACGCTCATCCACTTCGACCTGGCCGATGCTTCTGCCATCGCGCGCGTCGACCCGGAGTTACGGCCGAAGGTCGGTGATCACCTGAGCCTGCGTCCGCAGGCCGGCAAAACGCATTTGTTCGACAGCCAGAGCGGTCAGGTGCTGTCGTGAACCAGCACGCGAAGCCCCGGAAAGTCGTTGCGCTCGGCGAATTTGCGTCGGATGCGCGGGAAGTCCGGGTCATCTGTCTCGGCCTGTCGGCACTCGACCAGATCTGGCGCGTCGATCAGTTGCTTTCCGGCGGCGGCGAGAAGATCCGGAGCTTTGACTACTCGACCGTCGGCGGCGGCATGGCTGCGAATGCCGCGGTTGCAGTCGCGCGCCTCGGCGGGCTGACCTCGTTCTGGGGCCGCGGCGGCGACGATGCGGCCGGACATGAAATGCGGTCCGCCTTGTCGCGTGAGGCTATCGACGTCAGGAATTTCAAGCTGTTCGAGGGCGGACGTTCGTCGGTCTCAGGCATCGTAGTCGACAAGTCGGGCGAACGTCAGATCGTGAATTTCCGCGGCAGTTTTCCCTCGGAGGCCGATTGGCTGCCGCTTCATGAGGTGACCGGCGTTTCTGCGGTGCTCGCTGATCCGCGCTGGCCCGAAGGCGCGGTTGCCTTGTTTGACAAAGCGCGCGCACTTGGGGTGCCCACTGTCCTTGATGCGGATGTCGCCGATGCCGAAGTGTTCCAGCGCTTGCTGCCGCTCACGGATCATGCAGTGTTCTCCGAGCCGGCGCTTGCTGGCTTTGCAGGCTCGGCCGATGACGAGACGCTGACTACTCTCGCGCGCTTTCGCTGCCGCGTCGCGGCCGTCACGCGTGGCCGCGTCGGCGTGAGCTGGCACGAGGACGGAGTTCTGAACAGCCAGAAGGCCTATCCGATCGATGTCATCGACACCACGGGTGCCGGAGACGTCTTCCACGGTGCGTACGCGTTTGCGATCGGAGGCGGCCTCGCTATTGCCGACGCCATGTCATTCGCCTCGGCGGCGGCCGCGCTTAAATGCACGAGCGCAAACGGCCGCGCCGGCATCCCCTCTTTCGATGATTGTGTGGCATTCATGAGGACCCATTCATGAGAACGATTGGAAAGAACCGCGGCCTGGCGCGTCTTGCAGATGCCGAGGGGCATTTTCGCATGGTCGCGCTCGATCAGCGGCCGCCTCTGTTCGAGGTAATCGCGCAGGCGAGGGGGGTCGCCAGAGATCAGGTCGAATATACTGACGTGACCGCGGCCAAGCGGCTGCTCGTGGAAGCGCTGGCGCCGCATTGCTCTTCGATGCTGTTCGATCCGAATTTCGCGGTGCCGGCGGCGATCGACCTGTTGCCGGCGCGCTGCGGATTGATCATGACGCTCGAGGAGCACCGCGTCGAGGAAACGCCGGGCGGCCGCAAATCGCGGGAAATTGCAAACTGGAGCGTGGAGAAGATCCGCGCGATGGGAGGCGACGCGGTTAAGGTGCTGGCCTGGTACCGGCCCGATGCCGATGCGGGCGTCAATGAGCATCAGAAAAGATTCGTTCGGATGATCGGCGAGGACTGCGCCCGCCACGACATTCCCTATGTGCTGGAGCTGTTGGTCTATCCTTTCCTCGGCAGTGCCGGCCACACCGCCGATTACGTGGAGTCTCCCGGCAAGTTACCGTCGCTAGTGATCGAGAGCGTCCGGGAATTCGCCAGGCCGGAATACGGCGTGGACCTTTTGAAGCTTGAAAGTCCGCTGGCTGCCAGTTCCCTGCCGCCTCGAGACGGCAGCGAGGCGGCCAAGGCTGCGCAGCGTGAATTCGATGCGATCGGGGAGATATGCGCGAAGCGCCGCATCCCATGGGTGCTGCTCTCGGGTGGGGCAGCGCGTGAAAAATTCGAGCGGGTACTGGACTATGCCTACGCCGCCGGCGCCGGTGGCTTTTTGGCGGGCCGCACGATCTGGCTTGAGGCTATCCGCGAGCATTTCCCAGACCGCAACGCCGTTGCCGCCAGCCTGCAAAGCGACGGCGTCGGCGTCCTCGAACGCCTCAATGATCTGACCAGGGCGAAAGGCACGGTCTGGACGCCGCATTTCCCGGTCTTCAGCGATATCAGGCAGGAAGGTGATTTCGCGCGCGTGTATTGAGGCTGAGCTCATCTGCCGATTTGCGAATGCAACCTGCATATGACGACGAAGATCGCCGCAACAGTAACAAAATCACGTGGGAAGGTTGGCGAGGGGGCGTGCTGCCCTTGCCATTTGGTCATCGGCTCGCCGAAAATTCCACGAACCCGTTGGCCGCGGCCTTGGCCGCCGCGATCGGCTGCGCCGAGCTATTTGCGTGGCATGCGAAAGATCACCCGATGGCGGGCAAGCGCCATGCCGGACTTTCGCTTTGGCGTCCAGGCGCCGATTGGCTTGTCCCTGACCAGGACGAGCCAACTCTGCAGTATTTACCGTCGCAGCTCTGGCTGATCGGGCTCGGCAATCTTGGGCAAGCCTTTTCCTGGTCGCTTGCGTGTCTTCCGTATCCCGATCCCGGCAATGTCACGCTGGTCCTGCAGGATTTTGATCGGATCGCACCATCGAACGACAGCACGTCGCTCCTGGCGTCCCTCGATTTGGTCGGGCGTATGAAGACGCGCAGCGTTGCCGGGTGGTTGGAGCATGCGGGGTTCAAGACCATTCTAAATGAACAAAGATTTGGTCCCTGGACGGTCTGCGGCCCGCGCGACCCACGCGTCGCTCTGTGCGGGGTCGATAACGCCGCGGCGCGCGCCGATCTGGACAAGCCCGGCTTCGGTCTTGTCGTCGAAGCA
>Ga0070679_100003204_pt1 | contig 14950 bp, 14 predicted proteins | sample KBSC63BmetaG_FD_65652 | JGI IMG/M metagenome (GOLD analysis project Ga0070679, IMG submission 65652) | Corn rhizosphere microbial communities from Kellogg Biological Station, Michigan, USA - KBS C6-3B metaG | ecosystem: Host-associated > Plants > Roots > Rhizosphere | place: USA: Michigan... | reverse complement strand
GCCCAACCCGAAGAAGCCGCCGCTCTATCTCGACCTGCCCATCGGCGCCGACCGCGATGCCGTGCTGGCGAAATGGGCGGCCAATGCGCCGCTGGCCTTTGTCGACCAGTATGTCCAGAACCTGCGCCAGTACCGCGCCATCGCCATGGATGTGGGCGACCAGGACGGCTTGCGTATCGACGCCAGCAAGCTTCACGATATCTTCGACAAGTACGGCCTTGCGAACAGCTTTGAAATTTACGCCGGCACGCACACGAGTGCCGTGGCGGATCGATTTCAGAATCACGTCATGCCGTTTTTCAGCAAGAACCTTTGCTTTAAGGCAGGATGTCAGTAACCGAAGTTAACGTCTCTTACGCTTTCGCAAGCACGTCGTACCTCGTCCAGTTTGCGAACAACTCGGCGGTATGCGCTCATCTCCGGGACTGTCGGCTGCGGACTCAGGCTGGTCCAGACCGGGCTGGTGCGCTCCGTCGTGGACGCCGACTTACTCACTACAGAGAAGAACGATTTTGCTTTATCTTCGCCATGCACTATCGCTAAGATTTCTGTTGGCAGGCAGTTGATGGGTCTGCGGGCGGGGGTGCGATCTCCGGCGGATGAGCGTGGCGGAAGCGGTTGGACAGATCGAGTCGGTGTTGCGGCTGCATCGTCATGTAGATGGTGTGATCTCGTTTGCGGTGAAGTCGGACGATGTGTTTTGCCCCATCTTTGCTGTTCGGGCCGGCGACCTCGAAACCGTCTTTCCGGAGTTCCGGGAGCAGCTTTTCAAGAACTCCTACGTGTCGATCAACGCCGCGGTCCGCATGTCGCGGCGGACGGCGAAGTCTGGGGTCCGGCATTCTGAAGTAAAGCTTGGCGTGCCGAAGCACAACACCGGTACGCTGCGCTATCTGTGCGCCAGTTATGTCGATATCGATTGTCATACGCTGGGCATCGGGTGTAAGGATGTGGTTCGGTTTGCGCAGGAACTGGTGAGGCAGCAGCGGATGCCGCCGTGGTCGGGTGTCGTCTACAGCGGACGGGGCATGTGGCTGTTGTGGCTGCTGCACGACGCGGTGCATCCGGAGCTGGCGCACCTCGGCGCTTTTCAGGACAATCCGCGGAACCACTTGCAGCTCTATGCGCGGGTTGGGGAGAAGCTGCGCAGGCTGGTCGCTGCCGTCGGCGCAGACCCGGCCGCCAGCGATGCTGCCCGTTACATCCGCCTGCCGGGGTCGTTTCGCACAGACGTTGAAGCCGAAGTGGTGTGGGAGTGGGAGGCGCCAGTCAGCTATACCCTGGTCGATTTGGCGGAGAGGCTCGGGGTTGCAGAGCCTGCCGTCCGGCGTGCCAGAAGCGCAACCGAGGCGACGGGGAAGGTTCCGCTGCGCCGCCGTGGCCGCGAGGCCGCGAATCGCAACAGGCTCGCGGCGTTCCGGGTGCTGGAAGATGTGCGTGGAGGGTTCAGCGAGGGTTTGCGCGCCAATGCAGCCTTTATCCTCGCAGTCTGCCTCAAACAAACTGGACATAGCTGGTATGCGGCGGTCCGCGAAATGGAGCGCTTCGGCTGGGACTGCGTGCCTGCTCTGCCGGCCAGGGAGTGCCTCTTTGCGGTAAAGAGCGCGTTCAAAAAGAACCGGAAGCCAATGCGCTATGCGTGGATCGCTGACACGCTGGCAGTAACGGTCAGCGAAGCCCGCCTGATTTCAGGTTTGTTGGGGAACCGGTTTCCGCCCGCCGCGCGATTTCGCGATGGACTGCACGCGTCGCTCAAAGTCGATCCCCGCAAGGTGCGGCGCGTGGGACGGCAGGTTGAAATTCGGGCGATTATCGATCAGCTCGGGTTCATTCCTTCTGCACGGCAGTTGGAGACGTTGCTACGCGAGCGTGGTGTGAAGATTAGCCACGTCACGATCGCAGCAGATGTAAAAGAGATGGACCTCCCATCGCTTTCCCGCTTGAGCCGCCCGGTTCCTTTTCCGTGCTGTAGGGGAGGGTTTAAGTTCTCCTTCTTTAGAAGACACACTTCCTAGACTGCAACAGAAACTTAACAGCGGGAACAGAGACCTTCAATCACCCTGGCGGCGGATTTGGCCCAGGTAGTATCCGAGCCGGTTTTCGGCGTCTCCCGGCTTGTGGAAGCCTCGCGCTATCAGCGCCTTTATCCCGTCCTGGGCAGCGGGTCGCCCGAGCGAAGCGATGCATGCGTCCCACCCGGCACCGAGTTCGACGTCCGCCGGAAGGCTCGTGTTGACGAGGCGCTTGGTGTTGGCAATCGCCCACTTGTCGAACCGGGAGATGCGGTTTGCGAGTGCCTCGACGAACGCGTCCAGATCGGCGTCGGGCAAGGCCCGGTTCACGTAGCCGTAGGCCTCGGCCTGGTCTCCACTGATGTCTTCCGAACTCAACAGCACCTCGAGCGCGCGGTTGCGGCCGATGAGTTGAGGCAGACGGGCCATGGGGCCTCCGCCGGCGACCATGCCTACACCCACCTCCCATTGCGAGAGGATGGTTTTTTCGCGACTGGCGAAACTCATGTCGCAGGCGAGTGTAAGTTCGCTTCCATTGCCCGTTGCGCGGCCGCGGATGAGGGCGATGGAGGCGACCTGCAGGCGGGTGAGGCGTACAAGAAAGTCCGGCCAGGGTGGCAGGCCCGTGGGACCGGCCGGCATGGTGGTCAGGTCTTCGAGCCTGGCCATGAAGTCAGAGTGGTTCAGAAAGTAGTCGTCGACCGCGCTGTCGAAGACTACGACCCTGACATGCTCGTCTGCTTCAAGAGCGCCGATGACTTCCTGAAACTGCCGGACCATTTCCGGCCCCATCACGTTGATCGGTGGATTGTCGATCGTGACATGCCAATAGGCGGGCGATCGCCGGTCTAGGTGGATCTGCGAGATTGGTGCAGGTGTAGTCGCCGTTGCCATGGAATTCTCCTTCGTAGCTTTTCGTCTTCGAAGCTGGTTGAAAGAGGCCGGCGATAGCAGCCGGCCGTCGATAATTCCTTCATTCAGCCAGAGCACAACGGGGCACACAATTGGACGATAGTATCGGCAACACTTTCGTATCGACTCCAATTCCGGCATCAGCGCGCGGGATAACACCGATACGAAGGTATCGCCGATACTATCGTCTAATTGTTCCTTCCATTCCTCTCTGTTTCGATTAGCAGCGTGATGATGCAGATGCAAGCGAGATCTGTAGCTCGAAAACAAAGGAGAACAACATGAAAATCCTGATGGTACTTACCTCGCACGATCAACTCGGAAATACCGGGCGAAAGACCGGCTTCTGGCTCGAAGAGTTTGCCGCCCCTTACTTTGTTTTTCGCGACGCCGGTGTGCAACTGACTCTCGCCTCGCCCAACGGCGGACAACCGCCAGTCGATCCCAAGAGCGATCTGCCAGACCAGCAGACTCCCGCGATGACTCGTTTCAAGCAGGACCAGACCGCGCAGAACGACCTGGCGCATACAGCCAGGCTCGCCGATATGAAGTCCGAGGATTTCGACACGATATTTTATGTGGGCGGACATGGCCCGATGTGGGACCTTGCTGAAAGCGCCGATTCCATCGCTCTGATTGAGTCCTTCTACAACTCCGGCAAGCCGGTGGCTTTGGTTTGTCACTCTCCCGGTGTCCTTCGGCATGTGACGTACAACGGGTCTCCGCTGGTGAAAGGCAAACATGTGACAGGCTTCACGAACGGGGAAGAAGCAGACGTTGAGCTGACTCATGTTGTGCCGTTTCTGGTGGAGGATGAGTTACTCCGGCTGGGCGCCATCTTTGAGAAAGAGGCCAACTGGCAGCCATTTTCTGTCGTTGACGGCCGGCTGATCACAGGTCAGAATCCTGCTTCCTCTACAGTTGCGGCGCAGAACCTTCTCAACCTGCTCGCGTCGAAAGCCGCGTAAAAGTGCGCAATAACAACCTGGTGTCCTGAGTCGTTCGTTTGTTGCCCTTCGTGTCGGGCCTTTGGCCCTGATGTGGTGGAAAGAATGAATGACTCAACACACTGGCCTCTCGGAGAAGAATATATGCCAAGCAACAGTACAGAAATCGCCATGGAAGATCGACCCGTTTCGAATCCTCTTGATGCCATTCCGGACGAGATACCATTTGATGTGCCCTATGGGTCTCCGATATCGCTGGACCGCGCCGAGGCAGTTATTCACGCTGCCGTGGCCGAGGCGAAGAGGCGGAATTGGAAGATGAATGTGGCAGTGGCCGATTCTGGTGGCAACCTGGTCGCCTTCCAACGCATGGATGGCGCGATGCTTGCCTCGATTCAGATTGCAGAGCACAAGGCACGAGCGGCCGCGACGTTCCGGCGGCCGACAAAGGTCTTCGAGGACGGCATCCAGCTTATGCACCTCAACTATCTGCTCGCGTTTGATGGAGTGATTGCGTCTCGCGGCGGTATTCCACTTATCGATCAGGGAGTGATCATCGGCGCGATCGGTTGCTCAGGAGGGACAGATTCGCAGGATGAAGTCGTCGCTGAAGCAGGTGTGGCAACGCTATGAATCGGGGTTTCGGTACTCGGCTCCGGAGGGGCATAGGGCGTGGGACTGCGGGCTGCTCGGGTGGACAAGGTCGGGCCGAACGGAAGGGAACAGGCAACAACAAAGGAAGGAGCAGATCCACGCGGGGATGACAACAAGAGAGGCAAGAGAAAATGCCGCGATCTCATCACAAACGGGCTTTTACATCAAGCCGCATCTTTTATGCTCTCTCGTCAACCTGACGATGCGTGCTCGCAGGGAATAGCGAATGCAAAGGTGGATCCCGCGTCATCGTTTCTGGTGGCCCACATCCGGCCATGATGCGCCTCGACGATGGAGCGGCTCACAGAGAGTCCGATACCCATACCTTCCTGCTTGGTGGTGAAGAATGACTCGAAAAGGCGGTTAGCCATTTGTGGGTCAAAGCCAACTCCAGAATCCTGCACAGAAACACGGACGAGGTCTCCATCCGCCACCGTCGTGATGAGTAATTGTTTTGGCCCGCTATGCAGTGTGCTCATGGCATCCGACGCGTTCCGCAGAAGATTCAAAATGACCTGTTGCAGCTGAACACGATCTCCCATGACAGACGGGAGGTCTTCGGCGAAGTGCTGTTGCAGAAGCACACCGTCTTTCTGTAACTCGCCCAGAAGAAGCGCAAGCACTTCTCGAGCGGCTTCATTTAAATCCACCGGTTCGAAATTGATTTGCTTCTTACTAAAGAGGGTCCGCAAGCGGGTGATTACGTCCGAAGCACGGTTGCCGTCGCGAATGGTGCGCTGTGCGGTTTCCCGTGCGCCGTCGACATTGGGGGGATCGTTGTTCAACATGCGAAGACAGGTGCTCGCATTCGTGATAATGCCGGACAACGGCTGGCTGACTTCGTGCGCGATGGAAGCAGTCAGTTGCCCGATGGTCATCACCCGCATCATCCTTGCCAGCTCTGCCTGCAATTCACGCAATGCTTCTTCTGCGCGTTTTTTTTCCGTAACGTCGCGGATAAAGCCGGTGAACATGGTGCGGTCATTGATCTTCATTTCTCCAAAAGAGACTTCAACAGGAAATTCTTCGCCGTTCGCCCGCTGTGCGGTGACTTCCGTGCCCTGCCAGTTGAGACGCCGCTCGCCGGTCTTCAGATAGCGTTTGTAGCCGGCCTCATGCAGCTTTCTCACGGATGCTGGCATGAGCAACGTAAGAGGTTTTCCAATGAGCTCCGCCGGCTCATAACCAAAGATCGACTTTATAGCCGGGTTCGCAAGAACGACCAGACCATTTTCATCCATGCTGATGACCGCGTCGCTCGCCGCTTCGACCACTACCCGATGCCTTGCTTCACTCTGTCTGAGTTGAACTTCGCTTTCAAGCAATCGTCTCTCGATTCCTTTTCGTTCGACGATTTCCTTTTTCAATATCTCATTTGCTGCAGCCAACTCTGTCGTCCGTTGTGAGACGCGGTGATCGAGTTCACTGGCAACCCGCCTTTGTTCTGCCAGAAGCGATGACTGTTGCAGCCCGATGGCTGCCTGGTTCCCCGCGACACTCAGCACCAGTCTTTCGGTTTGTTCTGGAAAACCGGTTCTGCAGGACCCGGCCACGATGGTCCCCAGTTCACCTTCTATCCCCATTTGCAGTGGAAAGAGCGAAATCTCCTGCCCTCCCCAGTGTATGGAAGCTTCTCCGGTGTGGTGGTCGAGAGCTTCACGAATCTCATCCCGGCTATAGTTGCTGCCGTGGCGTTGAGCGGTCCTGAGCACCTCGACCGGTTTGTTGTGAGAATGGATTTTTACTTGTCCAAATAAGAAATCAAGATCGAGCATTCCCAGGAGTGCATCAAGAAGAGTCTCCAGGATTCGACTCGGCTCGCTCCCACTCCAGACCGCCGGAAGCGCAAGAACACTGACCAGATCATTCATGCAACGTTGCAGGCGTTTGACTTCAAGTGCAGTATCGGCTGGATTCTGGTCCATAGTCTTTAGTGGTTGAGGCGATCTGTCCGTTCAGGATGGCGTCCGCGATATTCGCGAAGGAATTCCTCGGGGGGAGTGAAAAACGGGTTTTGCTGAAGAAGGCCACCGATAATGACCATCGGGTGTGTCCGCATGATGTCGATCACAGCATCACCGCTGAGCTTCGCGAGATGGTAGGTGCAGATAACGGCGTCGTCATAGCGGCGCCAGACATCGTTCACACGCGATTCGAATTCGATCACATCTTCGATATGAGATTGATCTCCGGACGCCCAATCCATGCGGCAGATAATGCGGCTCATGGGAAAGCCTTCCACGGTCCTGGAAGAATTTGCCATTTGCTCGAATGTTGTGAGCATTCGGTCTTTATCGAATTGACCATCGCGCAGATAGACGTCGGTGTTGTCATGGACCTGCAACTGTCCACTGCGCTGATGGGCGGCCGTATCGACGCCTTCCGCGGCCAGCCTGTGCAGGTGCTCCTGGTGCTGCCCGGGATTGACGACCTGGACGGACTTGTCGCCACGTAGCAGGCCTTCTCGAATGAACGGAAGCAGCACGCGATACTCTTCGTCATCGTTCGCGAAGAAAGCACAAACGTGGCGCACTTCTCCTAACGCAGAGCCAGCGAGAGAAATTGGTTGCAAAGGCCGGTTCATCTGAAGTTCTCCCCTCAAGGGTTCGTTTCATGAACTAGAACAATGTATCCAGGGACTGATGCTGAGAAGCGCGGGGAACGGGGACCGGGTGCTCGCGGGGTCTCAACGATGCGCGAGATCGAACTCATTTTACAGCACGGACTCATTGCCCGGATGCCGCCGTAGATCGCGGCATCCATAGGTCGGGCCTTCAGCCCTCGGACGTATATACCGTCTGTAACCCGGGGTTTGCCCGGCCGGGTATAGGACGGACCGTTGGCCCTAAAACAAAACCGAACCATAGCTGAATGCAAGCCGCTCTCGTTGCAGATCGCTCTTCAGGAAGGTTCTGCACGACCCCGGAACCGCACGCATCGAGTCGTCACACTTCTGTGACATCTCCGGCGTAGCAGGGAAGTGAAAAGGAAAACGACGATCCGGGGCCATCATTCTGCATCGCCCATAAGCGGCCATGAAAGCGCTCGACGATGGACTTACTGACGGACAGTCCAATGCCCATACCGTTGCACTTGGTCGTGTAGAACGTGTCGAAGAGTCTCTCAAGGGCTTGAGGGGCGAAGCCGGCCCCGGAATCGACAACGCTCAAGCGTACTCGATCACATGCATCCCGATCCGTTCTGATCAGCAACTGCTTTGGCCGGTCCTCGACGTCTTTCATCGCGTCTACACCGTTCCGCATGAGGTTGAGAATGACCTGTTGCAGTTGCACGCGAATGCCTGCGACCGGAGGGAGATCCTCTGTGAGCTCCAGTTGAAGATCCACGTCGTTTCTATGCAACTCATCCCAGGTGAACGCCACGGCGTCCCGCACGATGTCATTCAGGTCCACTGGTTCGGTCATGACATCCTTGTTGGCAAAGAGAGCGCGTAGCTGTGTGACAACCTCGGCGGCACGATTGCCGTCGCGAATGGTGCGTCGCGCCGTTTCAAGTGCGCCATGGATGTTGGGTGGGTCGAGGGCCAGCATCCGCAGGCACGTGCTGGCATTGGTGATGATTCCCGATAATGGCTGATTGACTTCGTGGGCAATCGAGGCTGCCAGGACACCGAGTTTTGCTGCGCTGATCGATGTGGCGATCTCACCGTGCATAGAGGTGTGGGGCAACGAACTTGTCAGTAGATTCATATCTCACTCCTGGATTTCGTTACTGGTAGCCGCTAAAAGAACCCTGGGCTCTTTTATGGTTGGCTCGATTCTGAACGATGCCGTGCATTCGTGAAACCCCAGAAGGAGTTATGGACTGACTGCATCGCGTCTGCAGCAGGCCTCTTTCGAGTCCATAGATATTCAATCTTCGATATTGATTCTCTTCCAACCGAAGAGCCACGCATCCAACGACCATGCTCCTGGCCCTACCAGGGCCAGTCCCGCGCCGATTGTGGCGGATAGAACGACAGCGCACAGACTTGCATGCTGGGCACGAGCGCCCCATGCGGCGAGCATGACTACCAGGAATCCTGCAACAGGCGTCCATAGCCCTACAGTCAACAGCGCGCCGACAATGATGGCGAGAATGTTGAGGACTTCCAATTCAATGGCTTGATCGGCCTGAAACTTTCCGGCTCCATTTGCGATGAGAGAGATGCCCACTACCAGACGCATCAGCAGGAGCCCTGTTCCGGGGAAGCCGCGGGCGAAAGTAGAGAATAAGCGGCGCAAGTGAACCCTCGAATGCAAATTTTCCTGTGACTGTGAGGTGGAAAAAGCTGTTTAGCACCATTTTTCTGAGGAAAACGGACATGAGTGCAGTGGTTTCGCTACACACCCGCAGGAAATTCGCACTAGCCGAGCCTAACTTTTGGCACGCTATCGAGATACCCTCAAAAGAGTCCGGACAAGACTCTTTCGAGTGCGCTAAAGTTCGATGATTCCGCGCTTCAGTCCAATGGTTGCGGCGTGGGTCCGATCGTTTGCACTTAGTTTGGACAGAATGTTTTTGACTCGGCCTTTGACCGTCTCCTCGGTGATGGAGAGCCGGTCGGCGATCTGCTTATTCGCGTTGCCTGTGGCGATCAGCCGCAGCACATCCACTTCGCCTTTGGTAAGTGCGTCATCGGTTGCATGTTGTGCGATTTCGAAGGATGCTTCAGGAGATAAGGCTTTTCTGCCGGCGTGAACAGCCCGGATCGTATCCAGCAATTCTTTGTGCAGGAGGTTCTTCAGCAAGTAGGCGTGGGCGCCGGCTTTCAAGGCCCGCAACACCTGGACATCGCCCGTATAGGTGGTCAGCACAATGATTCGGGCTTCCGGAAACTCGCCACGGATGGCGATGACGGCGTCGAGTCCGTTCATCTCCGGCATCTGTATGTCCATCAGAGTGATGTCCGGACGATGTGTGCGGTACTGCTGAATTGCGTCCCGTCCATTGCAGCCTTCCGCGACCAGGAGCATGTCGGGCTGATCGGCCAGGAGGCTTTTGATTCCGCCGCGAAAAATGGGATGGTCGTCGACGGAAAGGATTCGAATGGGGCTGGAAGCGTCGTTCATTGTGTTAGTTCCGCGAAAAGATCCATCTGCGCGAAGCGGAGAGTTTTGCGTAAGCGTTCGCGGCCGGTGTCTTCAATTCAATTTCGGTACCAGAGCCCGTCTCGCTCCATATATCAAAACTGCCTGCAATCAGTTTGGCCCGTTCCTGCAGGCCGCGCAAGCCCCAGTGTCCGGGGTGAGTGTTCTTTGTCAGGGACGCTCGCGTCGTGCTTGTGGCGTGCCCGCCAACGATAGAACGAAGCGAAAGCTGGCGCCACTATGCTTTGGTATTGGCTCAGAGGAAAGATAGTGTTTTTGCTGCGATATAGCGGCACCCAATACCAAAGTATTATCGACATCCCGTGGGCCGGTGGGGCACTCTATTGCCTGGGGCGCGGTAAAGAAGGCCCTTTGTGCGAGATGGATCAGCGATGGTTTCGATGTTGTGCCTCAATGCGGGAGTCCGCTTTGTTCACGGCCAGAGCGCAATGAGGAATGTATGAAAGACGGACTCTCACTCATATCGGTGGTGGATGACGACGAATCGATACGCGAGTCGTTGCCCGACCTGCTGAGAGAATTCGGCTTTTCGGCCCAGACGTTTTCGTCGGCGGAACAGTTTCTCGCGTCGGATTATCTCGACCAGACCAACTGCCTGATTTTGGATGTTGCCATGCCGGGCATGACAGGGCCCGAATTGCAACACGAACTTACAGTTCGCCGGAAGGAGATTCCAATCGTCTTTATTACCGGCCAGCGAGATGAGGCCCTGGGGCCTCGCCTGCTCAAGCTGGGTGCGGTGGAATGTCTGTCGAAACCCTTCAGCGAAACAGACCTGGAACAGGCTGTCCACGCCGCACTTCGGACAAACTGAAACGATGCAGGCGAGCTGGCAACTTGTTCCGAAGAGCGAGATGTATGAGTCACATACGATGGGCCATCCATTGAGGTCAACCCTATGCCGAATCTCAAGCCAATAGTGTTTGTTGTCGACGATGACATTTCTGTACGCGAGTCTCTGGAAGCGCTGATCCGTTGCGAGGGTTGGGAGTCTGAGACGTTTGCGTCCGCAGAGGCATTTCTGGACCGTCCGCGCGTTCTAGCTCCGAGCTGCCTGATTCTCGATGTTTCTCTTCCTGACTTGAACGGTCTCGATCTGCAGAAGCGCATTGCTTCTGATCGCAAAGATATGCCGATCATCTTCATTACGGGGCATGGCGACGTGCCCATGACGGTCAGGGCCATGAAGGCCGGAGCCGTTGAATTTTTGACCAAGCCGTTTAAGGACGAAGCGCTGTTGAGCGCCATTCGACACTCTATTGAACGCAGCCACGCAACGCTGCGCCGCGAGACGGAGACAGGAGCACTTCGCGAGTATTACGCGTCGCTGACGCCTCGCGAAAAGGAGGTCCTGGCGCTGGTTGTTTCGGGACTTTCGAATAAACAGGTCGGCGTTGAGCTGGGCATCAGCGAGATAACCGTGAAAGCCCACCGGGGCAAGGTGATGCAAAAGATGCAGGCCGATTCGCTCCCGGGCCTGGTAAAGATAGCGTCAAGACTGCGGCTAACGCCGGTCCATAGAGCTTAACTTTAGACACGCCCACTTCAAGAGGCCGAACATCGCGATAGTGAGCACAATGTTAATCATTTAGTCTGCGCGCCTGGGGCATGATCAGCGTATATAGGCAGGCACGCTGATCCGGACTGTCCTGGCCGGCATATCGAGACTAGTTTGGTCCATATCCATCGATGGTCTGACGACTGCCAGTTGCACCGGATGGTGGCAGTGAGGGCAACTATGTTCGGTGCGCAGGAACGGCGTGTTGTGGAGGCTATGAGGGAAAGTCCTCAAGCACTCAGGGCATGCAACCGCGACCGTTGCGAGACCGCCCTGGTCGATCGGAACCCCGGGTATCCAGATGGGCGCCGCAACACGGCGGGAACCGCGCGTTGTCTCATCCTTGATGGCAATCAATATCTCGAAAAGGCGGGCCACGCTCGTTGAACCCTTGGCATAGAAGGCATCGGCTGCGACTCCTTGAGGAGCGGCCACGCCGGAGTATGTACCGCTCATCGCGATGACCGCAATTGAGGGGAAGCGCCGCCGCACAATCGATAGGAGCTCGAAGCCGGACATGCGGGGCATGTTCAGGTCCGATATGAGGACGTCGGGGATTCGCTCTCGTATCGATGTGAGCGCGGCGAATCCATCTGAGGCGGTTCGAACGTTGTAACCGCTCTCTTTGAATATCTCCGAGAGCACGCTGATGAGTACCGGATTGTCGTCGGCCACTAAGACTTCGGTCATTTTGTTTGCCACTGCCCGCCTCTTTTCGCCGTGCACACGGCCGCAAATATTCCATTCCATTTTTCGTTCTGGTGTAGCCGTACACCTAGATATCTATATGTCACGCTTTCAGCGCTTGGTTCTGTGAGGGATTGGACACTTGAATCTTCCCGAACGGGCGGGCCTTCAAACCTAAACCAAACCAGCTATAGCCAAAGGCGAATCTAGTTTGGTGAGTTAGTCATTCGGTCCACGACCGCAGGGCCAACGGCCCGGCACATACCAGCTTAGGCCGAAGGCCTGGGTGCCATGCTCACTCAGGACCAGTTAGCGCAATGATCGAAACGCTGCTCGTAGTTCGGCGCTGAAGAGTTCCGGCTGTTCCCAGGCCGCGAAGTGACCGCCCTTCGGAAGACGGTTGTAATACATCAGCTTTGGATACGCTCGCTCTGTCCAACTCTTTGGGGCAGCGTAAATTTCGTCGGGGAAGACGCTCACCGCGGTAGGGATCGCGACGCCCTTCGGGGCGAAAAAGGGAAGCTTGCTTTCCCAGTAGAGCCGGGCCGAAGAGACTGCCGTATTCGTCAGCCAATAGAGCGTGATGTTTTCCAGGATGTCCTCTCGCGTCAGACCTTCGGCCTGGCCGCCGAAGACGCGTGCGATCAGCGCCTCGCTGCGAGTATCGTGGTCGAGCATCCATGCCGCCAGGCCAATCGGCGAGTCCGCAAGCGCGTAGAGCGTCTGCGGCCGGCCCGCCATCTCCTGCGCGTAACCCAGACCGTGCCTGTAGAAGAAGTCGAGCTGGTCCCACGCACCCTGTTCTTCTACCGAGAGCCCAGCGGGCGCCGGCTCGCCGAATTGCAGGGCCCTGGCGACGTTGTCCGGCACAGTGGCCGGCATGTTGGTGTGGATGCCGATCAATTCTCGGGGTGTCTGCAGGGCCATCTGCTCTGTGACAGCGTTGCCCCAGTCACCGCCCTGGGCCACAAATCTCGTATAGCCGAGGCGTTTCATCAGCACGATCCATGCACTCGCAATGCGGATGGGGTCCCAGCCTGTGGACGTTGGTTTGCCCGAGAACCCATGGCCGGGCAGGGAAGGGATGACCACATCGAATGCGTCTTCAGCCTTTCCGCCATGCGCCGTGGGATCGGTGAGCGGGCCGATGATTTTCAATTGCTCGATGATCGATCCGGGCCAGCCGTGCGTGATGATGACCGGCAAAGCGTTCACGTGCTTTGACCGGACCTGAATGAAGTGAATGTCCACCCCATCGATCATCGTGAGGAACTGCGGCAGAGCGTTGAGTCTCGCTTCCACCTTGCGCCAGTCGTACTCGGTCCCCCAGTAGTTTGCGAGCTTCTGCATGGTTGCGAGCTGGACTCCTTGCGTTGCATCACTGACAGTTTCACGATCAGGCCAGCGTGTTGCGGCGACTCGCCGGCGAAGGTCGATCAGGTCGGCTTTCGGGACGTTGATGTGGAAGGGACGAATGGCTGCGGTCTCCTCTGTGCGAGGGGTCGCGGACAGCTCATGGAAGGTGGAGGCCACGGTGTAGCCGAATGAACCCATGGGGAAGAAACTCAGAGCACCCGCGGCCATGGAAGAGGCAATAAAGCTGCGCCGCGAGGAGCCGCTGCTGATGTCGGTGATGCGATTTCTGACTGCGAGCTGTACTTTGTCGAGTTGCGTCATGGTGCTTTCTCCTTGGCGGGATGTCTCTGCAACGCGTATCGGCGTGTTGCACAGTTGCGATCAAACCAGAAGAATGCAGCAGAATCTATTGAACGTTGGTATCGGGTGGTACCTAGGTATGAGGAGCTTGTTACTTCTTCAGGGCCGATATAAATCTGTCATCCTGAGCGGAGGTTCGCATGAGGCCGCGAGCCTTCGCTCAGGATGACACATCCGTGGTGGATGAGCGGTAGTATCTTTGTCGCCGTTCGCGGCTCCAGTCGAAAACGGTACCCGCAATATCGGCGATCTCCGCTATCAATGTTTGCAGCAACATTTTGGCGTCGCCTTCTCGGGAGAGATTCGCGCTCTGTCCGGCCCATAGCTGAAGCAAATCTGTCCTGCCGGCTTTTTCAGCGGGGATGGCGAGATTCCGCATCAGGTGGCGCTGCAGCGGATAGGGGAGAATGTCCACGCCCTGCCTATTCAGATCTTCCAGCAGTTGGTTATGAATGCCGCGTGCGAGTCTTCCGGTAAAGCCCTTGGTCAGCGTTGTTCTGCCCGCCTTCCCGCTCAGCAGCGCATGGCGATGATGCGGGTTGGCTCCTGACTCTTCGCTCGCGAGAAAGGCTGTGCCCATTTGCACTCCCTCGGCGCCAAGCGCAAAGGCAGCGACTATGCCGCGTGCGTCGGCGATACCTCCCGCGGCCACGACCGGAGCGGAAACAGCATCGACGACTTGAGGTATCAGCGCGAACGTCCCGGTAAGGGAGTCTTCGGCGGAGAGCAGGAAGGAGCCACGGTGTCCGCCTGCCTCAAACCCGGAAGCAACGATGACGTTGACTCCTGCTTCATCGAGGACCCTGGCTTCGGCCGGCGTTGTCGCCGTGCCTATCGTGAGAATCCCCTGGGTACGACATTCATCGAGGACCTCCTTTGGTGGAACTCCGGCGATAAAACTGAAGACAGGCACTTTTGCATCGAGCAACACGCGCACCTGATCTTCAAACCGAACTGGAACATACGGCTTGTAGTGCGGGAGCGGCGCGCCCAACGCTTGGATATGTCCAGACACATGTGCAAGACTTCGCGCGAATTCCTTTTCGCCGGAAGCGCGAGCACCCTCGTCTTCCATGGACACCCACAAATTCATGGCGAAAGGTTTCGCGGTAAGTGCACGAATCTCGGCGATGACGTCGGCAATGGCAGAGGGAACCAGGCCATGGGCGCCGAAGAAACCGAGGCCACCAAAATTTGAGACAGTCGCGGTCAACTTTTGCGTAGAAAGACCACCCAACGGCCCTTGAATGATCGGATAGTCAATGCCCAGCACCGAAGAAACTTGAGTGTTGTTCCAGCGTACGGGCGAACTGTCGGGCTGTTGCTGCATAACGATCTTTCCTAAGGTTTTCG
>Ga0070679_100003201_pt1 | contig 14954 bp, 9 predicted proteins | sample KBSC63BmetaG_FD_65652 | JGI IMG/M metagenome (GOLD analysis project Ga0070679, IMG submission 65652) | Corn rhizosphere microbial communities from Kellogg Biological Station, Michigan, USA - KBS C6-3B metaG | ecosystem: Host-associated > Plants > Roots > Rhizosphere | place: USA: Michigan... | reverse complement strand
TCTGCCGTGGGCGTTGGAGATTTGACGGGGGCTGCTCCTAGTACGAGAGGACCGGAGTGGACGTACCGCTGGTGTACCAGTTGTCTCGCCAGAGGCATCGCTGGGTAGCTATGTACGGAAGCGATAACCGCTGAAAGCATCTAAGCGGGAAACGTGCCTGAAGATGAGATCTCCCGGAGGCTAGACCTCCCTCAAGAGTCGTGACAGACCATCACGTTGATAGGCCGGGTGTGGAAGCGCAGCAATGCGTTGAGCTAACCGGTACTAATTGCTCGTGCGGCTTGATCCCATAACTTTGCGCCCATCGCGGCATCGATCGCCTCGCGCGTCGATCCCGCTGCAACCCAACCCTCGCCGCTACCCCAACCGGTAGCGTCGCCTTGCCTTCCCCCTTCAATGCCTGACGACCATAGCCCGCCGGCCCCACGCCTTCCCATCCCGAACAGGACCGTGAAACGGCAGCACGCCGATGATAGTGCGCTTCCCGCGCGCGAAAGTAGGTCATTGTCAGGCACCCCTCAAAGCAAAGGCCCGCTCGATTCCGAGCGGGCCTTTGCGCTTTCGGCGCGCCCAGTGACCTACTCGAGACGCACGAGCGAACACACGCGCAGGCGGATCAACGTCGAGCGCATTTCCCCGCAAGGCTCGCCGCCGGTTGCGTAGCCCCAGTGCGACGCGCGCTGCAGCGCCTGCGGCAACGCATCCGCGGCCGCAAGCAATCGCACTGGCCGCGCGCCGAAGCCGGCGACGGCGGATGCGACGACCGGACCGAACTCGGGGATGAAGTCGATGCGCACGAACCGGGAATCGGGCTGCAGGAAGGCGAGCGCAAACGAGACCGGTGCACCGGCGACGAGATAGTCCGCGGGCTCACTCGCCAGCACGTGCGGCACGCGCAAGCCGAACACGTTGTCGCCCTGCCGAGGTGCGACATAGGCGAGCGCGATCCGCGCGTCGGCGAAAGCGACTTCCGACGTGGCGAGGGTGCCGAAAGGGCGTCGTGAGCACGAAGCGAAGCGCATCGGTGACGGAGGCGAACGCCCAGCGCGCGTCGCGGATGTCGATCGGCGGTGCATAGGAAGATGCGAAACATCGGTTGAACAGGGGAAACAGCGGGCTTTGGTAGGTGTGGGCGAGCTCGACATACCATCCACCGACCAGCGCGAAGCCCGCGACGGCGCCAAGCGCGAGCCATGTGCCGAAGCGTCGTAACGGGATGCCGCGAAGCTTGCGCGTCGCGATCGGCGACGCGCGGAGCCGACGTCAGGCCCGGCGATTCATCCAACGGCCGCTCCACGGGTGCAAGGCGAGGCCGGCTTCGATGGCGCCTCCGGCGGCGAGCGACAGCGACTCGTCCCAGCCTTCGGCGGCGATCATCCCGACGAGCTCGCGCCGCAGCGATTCCGCCGAGCGCGCGTCGTCCGCGGACTTGACGTATGCGCATGCGCCGGCCTCGAGCTCGGCGACACGCGCCGGGCGCCGCCGCATCGCGGCAATGCGCGGGTCGCCGTCCGGATCGGCCGCGTCGACCGAATCGACAGCGTCGCCATCGGCCGGTGCAGGTTCGACCACGCGCCAGGGAATTTCGACGATATCGGGCCACACCGCACGCAGCAATGTCGCGCTTCGCTGCGAGTCGAAAACGACGCCTTGCGCGCCCCGGATCAGCGCGCGCAGCTCGCGGCCGCGATAGACCACGCCGTCGAGCGTCGCGGTGACGGCGTCCAGCGCGTTGCGCTCGGCCGCGCTCGCTTCGATGCCACCCGCGCCGGCGGGGATCGTGCGCATCGAATGGCTGCGTGCGCGCAATGCTGCCGCGGTGGCATCGCCAGTCGCCGATGGCGTGTCGTGCACGACGAGCACGCCCGGGACGTCGTTCAACAAAGTGCGCACGGTGTCGGGAATTTCGCCGGTACCGACGTGATACACCACGCAGTCATATCGGGAGTTCGTGCCGCGCAGCGCCGCGGGAGCGATGACGCCGATGCCCGATTCGGTGCCGGCGGCACCCGGCGCAGGGGCCTGGCCAACGATGTCGACCTCGAACGGCCGATTCCAGTACGGCAGCATGCGCGCCACGTAACGGCCGGCGACGCTTGACTCGCTCGCCGCGGGTACGACCACCGCGACGCGCGGCCGTCGGTGTCCACCGAGCGTCGCGTCGTCGACGAGGCGCCGCGCCATCGCGTCCTCGATCGACTCGATGAAGCGATAGGCGACGGTGTCCCACGAGAACCGCCGCGCGCGATGGCGATTGGCTTCGCCGAGACGCTTGCGCCGGTAGGGATTGTCGAGCAGGCCTTCCATCATCCGCGCCATCGCGATCGGATCGCGCGGGTCGAATAGCGCCTCGGGATCGCCGAGAATCTCGGGCATGCTCGACGCGTTCGATGCGATGGCAGGCGCCCCGCACGTCATCGCCTCGAGGAGCGGCAGGCCGAATCCCTCGTACAGCGACGGGAAGACGAATACCTCGCAGAGGTTGTAGAGCGCGTTGAGATCGTCGTCGGTGACATAACCCGTCAGCACCGGCGGCTGCGCGACCCCGAGGCTCGCCGCGCGCGCAAGGAGCATCTCGCGCTCGACCGACGAAAGCTCGCACACCACGGCAACCTGGACCTCGTGTGCAATGGCCGGGGGCAGCGCAGCGTAGGCCATGAGCAGGCCATCGATGTTCTTGCGGAAGTCGATGCCGCCGACGTACAGCATGAATCGGGGGCCGAGGCCGTGGCGATGCAGGACGTCGTGCGCTCGCTCGGCGGCGATGGTGCCGAGATGGCGAAACGCCGTCGTCGTCGCCGCGCCGATGTTGACGATTCGCGAAGGCGGAATGGCGAGATGCGCGATCGCATCGCGGCGCGTCGATTCCGAGATCGCGAAGACGAGGTCGAACGACCCGAACAGCTCCACGCGAGCGTCGTAGAGCGCGCGCGCCTCGGCGGGCAGGTACGTATCGGCGAATATCAGCGGAATGAGGTCGTAGAGCGTCGCCGAGCGCACGCCCGCGGGCACGTCGCGAATGCGGCTCGTGACATGCGCGCCGCCTGCCTGCCAGCCCTCGAACACGCTGGAGACGTGCAGCGCATCGGCACCGGTGCAGGCGTAGCGCCAGTTGAGGATCGCATCGTCGATGCGCTGCAGCCGGCGCCGGCGCGAACCGTAGCTGGCGTCGAGCGGCACGAGGCGGTAGCGTTCGCAGGTGACGCGGCCCGCAGCTTTCAGTGCGCGATCGAGCGCTTCGATGCCGTCGGCGAAATCGGCGTTCAGGAGAAAGTGCAGGTCGTGCAGGCTGGCATTGCGCGCGAGCGCGGCCGCCAGCTCGAACGAGTAGCGGCCGATGCCGCGCGGCCCGCTGCCGGGCGTCTGGCAGGCCTGCAGGTCGACGACGAGTTTCACGCTGCCGATCGGAACGCGATGATCGCGTAATCCATGTAGTACGCCTTCGGATCGGGGCCGAAGAACTGTCCCGCCGGCACGCGCGCCTGGAAGAGCGTCCGCGAGCGCTCGAAGCCAGCGGCCTCGACAAAGAATCGCATGCGCTCCGGCGGGATCGGCGCGATGTGCGTGGGATCGGTGTGGAATTGCGCGAGCGCGAACGGCGACAGCGGGTTCGGCGTCTCGACGATGAGGACCGCGCCGGGAACAAGTCGCGGTGCGACGAGCGCCAGCATGCGCTCGATCCGCTCCGCATCGAGGTGCTCGACGACCTGCAACGACGCCGCGCCGGCGTACATCCGCGTGTCCGCCTCCAGGAACGCGATGAGATCCTGCACCTGCACATCGAATCCGTCGGCGCGCAACGCGGCGAGCGGCACCGGGTTTATGTCGACGCCGACGCTCGCGATGTGCTCGCCGCGCAGGATGCGCAGGAATTCGCCGCGGCCGCAGCCGAGGTCGAGGAACGGCAGCGACGCCGCCAGCCGCCGGTCGAGGTAAGGCAGGTAGACGCGCTGCTTGGCGGAGACGATGGACGAGTCGTAGAACGCGTCCTCGAACAGCGCGTAGCGCGCTTGCCGCGACAGGGACGACGTCGGCACGTCCGGCGCGATCCGCGATTTTTCGCGCGCGCGCGGCAGATGCGACGGCGCCACGATTTCGAGCGTGTCGCCGAGCGGAGGCGGCATGATCGCCGCGTCGATCCTGGCCGGCGCGGTCGCGGCAGGAGCGCGTGCGGTCGCGAGGCGCTGCTCCATCCCGCGAAAGTAGCGCAGCGAGGCTGGCAACCGCCACAGCGCCGCCGCGCGCTCGATGAGTGGGCCGACGACGGGCCAGCGAAAAGTCCGTTGGGCGAGGTAACGGCGGCGAAATGCGTCACCGACCGGAATGGCAGCCGCGCGGCCCTCGGCGCCGTAGCGCAATCCGCCTAGGATCCAGGACTTCGGCTCGCCGCGCAGCAACGCATCGAGCATCGTCGCGCGCTCGTCGCCATTGGGCATTCGACCGAGCAACCGCCGATACGCCTCGGCGACGAATGCCTCCCCATCGAGCGCCGCGATGGCGTCGGCGGGGCAGCGATCGACAGGAGATTCGGCAGAGGGGCTCGAGTGACTTGCGGGCATCGACGGGCGCATTCGGCGAGAAGCTATTGTGCCGTGCAGCCTGCCGCAACGGTAAATCGAACGCTCGTGACGCGATTTGATTTGCGCGGCGATTGGCGACATTCCGGGCGCCCTTGCCCACGACACGTTCACGAGCGGCATGTACTGCACGGTCTGACGGCGTAACATCCATTTTTGGCCCCGTTGCGACTGCTGTCGAAAAGCGACATGTCGACGGGCTTTACATGACCATCCTTGCAACTTGTAAGTATGCAATTTATCTAAATAAAATCAAAAACTTAGGTGCATGGCCCGCAACTTGCAACCACTAGGGCAAAGGGCGAAGGCTGTCAACCCTCCAAGAGGCGCCAAGCGATGCGAAAACTTACTATTTGGGCAGCGGCGGCATTCCTGACGGCGATTTCGTCGCTGGCCAGCGCGAACATCATGTACACGTTCCATGCGGACGGCATGACGGACAGCGCGAGCCAGGAAGCCACTGCGGTCTTCAACTTCTCGAGCGCCAACTCGTTCACGCTGACGCTGACGAACAACGTCGACCCGACCGCCGACATCCTGTCGGAGCTCGATGGGCTGATGTTCAGCTTCACCGACACGCCGCTGTCCCTGCAGCTCCTGTCCGTGGCACCGAGCTCCGTGGTCGATTGCTCGGCATTGCCCTGCCAGACGATTACCGGCAACACGCCGTATTACGGCTGGGGCGCGAGCGCGTCGGGCGGCGACATCACCTTGGGTGCCGGCTTCACGTCGCCAAGCGACTTCACCTACCACCCGTACGGCATCATCAACCAGAACTTCGACGGCTCGAAGCTCAACGACCCGGTCTACAACCCGCTGCTCGTGGGTCCGGTGACTTACACGTTCGCCATGACGGGCCTCGATACCGTTCCGGAAATCTCGTCGACCACGTTCCTGTTCGGCAAGCTGCCGAATCCGCAGAGCGGGATACCGGTGCCCGAGCCCAACTCGCTGGCGCTGCTTGGCGCCGGTCTGCTCGCGTTCGTGTGGGCGTCACGTCGGAAGAAGGTCCGCACGTAGCGCTTGCAGTTGCCCAGCAAACGAAACCCCGCCGCCTGGCGGGGTTTTTGTTTCACGGCGTAATGGTGATCGGCACGAGCAGGCGCGCGTCGGGATTGCGTTGATCGAACCACACCACCTCTTCCTGGAGAAGCGTCCAGGCGAGCACCCGCTCGCCGGCGAGCTCGGGCGCGCGCAGGAAGGAATCGACCACGATCGACTCGCCGGGGCCCACATCCCGCGGCAGAATCGATCGAATGCCATCGTACTCGATGACGCCACCATCAGCGTCCAGCCAATGGTAAGCGACGCGCACGGGGCGCCGGCCGAATGCGGGCCACGTCTCCGCGCCGAGATTGGTGACGGTCACGCGCACGATCGTGTCCGATGCGCGGGCCAACGTGTTGATCACGGCGTCCTGGACGATGCGGGCGCGAAAATCCGCCAGGATCGGGTTGCGACGGCGTAGCGGCCAGACGCCGGCCCCCGCGACCGCGCTGATCGGCTTTCGCTCGACGCGGCTTTCCGGCGTTGCCGCGACGACCAAGGCGTCGACGCACAGATGGAAGCGCCCGGCGAAATTATCGGTGAGCACATCGACGACGTCGAACTGCGCGATTGATTTGCGCCGGTCGAACGCGAATCCGGCGTCGACGTCGCCGCGGTCCAGGATCGCATCGATGCGATAGCTGCCGAGACCGAGGTGATTGGCGAAGCGGAACGAGGCCGCGTAGGCCCCGGGTGTCACGGCGACGTTGTCTCCCAGTCGGGCAGTGTCGGTCGCGAACAGCAGCGAACCACCGGCATCCCGGATCGACACGCCGATCGCAAGCCGATCCTCGGCCACCCGCGACTCGAATCGAAGCTCGATCACGGCCGTCTCGCCGACCTGCAGGACGCCGGGTCCCGAGATCTCGCCCCTGATCGTGGCGCCGACGACCGTCATGTCCGACGCGTGCACGCGTTGCGTTGAATCGTCCGGCGTGACCTCGGCGCGACGCGCCTCGCCGTCGCCGGCGAGAATGGCCGATAACCGCGACGCGTCACCCTCCGACGCTGCCACAACCGGCAGGTGACGCGTCACGGTGGACCGCTGCCGCCCGAACAGCTGCAGCGCGTGGCGATACAGCGCATCGTCCGGCTCGAGGTAGCGGCGCAAGCGGCCGCGCGCGTGGTCCGACAGCGCGGCTTGCGTCATCCGGTTGGGCGTCACGTTCGTGCGCGGCGGTGTCGACGGCGGCGCCCATCCGGCACGGGCCGCGAGCATGGCGAGCGACTCGTCGAAATGCTCCTGGAGGCCCACCACCGCGAACTCGTCGAGCGCGCGCATCGCCGCCTTGACCCTTTGCTCGAGCGACGGCGCGCGGCCAGCGTCGCGCCAACCGAAGCCCCATGTCGAATCGACCTGCGCGTTGAGCGCGTGCCGCTCCCGCTCGGACAGCACGTCGAGCCATTCGTCGATATCGCGGATGCCCGACGCGCGCGGCGTCCTGCCGAAAGTGTGGGTCGTGTGCATGAACGAGAATTGCGAAAGCGCGCGCTCGACCGGGTCGCGGAGGAAGACAACCGAAAGCCGATCGCTGCCGAGCCCGTCGCCCGGCCGCACCAGCACGTGACCGACGATCGCCGCGAAGCGGGCGTAGTCGCGCATCGCATCGCGATAGAGCTCGTTGCGCAGCGTCGGCGTCACGTTCGGCTCGCCGAGCCGGTCGACGATGAAGCTGCGGACGCTGATGCCGGCCGTCTTGATGATGTGGTGGAAAAACAGGCGCATCGTGCGCTCGGCTTCGTTCAGCGTCGGATACGCCTCGTCATTCAGGCACGATCGCGATGTCGACGAGGCCAATCCCGATCGTGCGAGCGTCCGCATTCAATCCGAGATCCCTCGGCGGCGTTGGATGCGGAACGCTGATCGTCAGCAGCTTCCCGCGGTCCGGGTTGTCCAGCACGACGCGGCGCTCCGCGATGGCTTCGCCAAGCGTGAACGAGGCTGAGTGTCCGCCGACCGTTGCGCGGATTTCGGCGCCCGCGTTCGGACCGAACGCGCGTCCGTGCAAGCGCAGCGCGAACCTCCGCGGCAGCGGCCTCGCGAACTCGAGATCGACGGCGGCGGCCGATGACCAGCGACCCCACGGCTCCGGGTACGACAGGCCCGATGCCGACTCGATGATGCCGGGCCACGCCGGCTGCCGGAAGTCGAGCGTAAGCGGGCCCCCGGCGCGCGCGAGCACGAAGCCGTCCATCGGCAACGCAAACGGCATTTCGCCGACCAGTGCGTGTTCGCCGACGACCAGCGCCCATTGTCGTCCTCTGGGAAGGTTCGCCATGTCGTACGAGGCACCCTCGGGAATGACCGCCATGCCGGCACCTGCCGAATCGAGGTGGAACAGCGCGCGATAGACCTCTCCACGCTCGGACCCGACGACCACGACATCGCCGCGCGCGTCGGCGGGGAGGTAGTGGCGCGCGAACTGCCCCGCGCGGTCATAGGCATCGGGAACCAGGCGCTGCCGCATCGCCGTGTTGATCGTCACTGTCGAGACGACGACCGCGAGTGGCACGACGACGAACGTGTACAGGCGCGCGCCCTTGCGTGGCGCGACAACCCAGGTGGCGAGCGCGGCAAGGCCGAGCCCACTGACGATCACGAGCCACGCGGAATGTGGCTGCAGCCCGGCCCATTCGGGACAATCGACGAGATTGCCGCGCATGCCGCGCAGCCCGGCGACAGCCAGCCAGACGATCGCGACGGCGGGAACGACGGCGATTGCTGCGCGCCACCCTCGTCGCGGCGGCGCGTCCGCACCCGCCCCCAGCGCGCCGAGCATCAGCAGCAACGGGAAAGCAAAATCATAGTAGCGCAGGTGCAGTCGCGCCGTGTTCTCGGTCGCCGCGCTGAATATCGCCGTGGTCGCGATCAGGTTGGCGACGACGAGCGCGGCGAGCAGCGCGACGCGCGACCCGGCGTCGAGCCCCTGCCGCGAGCGGGCCGAGCCTGCGAGCAACGCCGCGCCGGCAGCGACCGGAACGGCAAACAGCGCGACGACGACAAGCGCATGCCGAACGGCGACCGGCACCGCAAGCGCGACGAGGTGCGCATAGTGCGATGCCGCCATGTTGTTGCGGGCGATGCCGCCATAGAGCGTCCCGAACAGCGTCAGTCCGCTCGCACCGGCCAGCACGTAGCCGACCGCGAGCTTCGTCGCCAGTGAAGCGGCCACCAGCACGAGCGCGCATTTCAGCGGGCGGTCGATCAGCGATCGATCCGACGGCCACCCGGCGACGACGATGTAGACGACGACGGCCGGCAGGAACAGCAGCGCATGCGGCTTGACCAGCGCGGCGACGCCGTGCAGCACGCCGGCGACGCACCATCGCTCGAGTCCGTCCGCATCGCGCAATCGCAGCAGGTACCACGCAAAGACCCAGAAAGCGAGCCAATACGCGGCGTCGGGCATGAAGTACGCCGTGTAGGAATTGGCGGGGCCCGCCAGCGTCGCCAATGCGATGACAGTCGCCGCCTGGCGCGACACGATGGTGCGGGCTACGGAGAAAACGAACGGTACCGCCGCGATGAACAGCGCGACGTTGAGCACGCGTGCGCAATCGAGGAAGCCGTCGCCGCATACGCTCGTCAGCCTGTAAAGGGCGAGATAGAGATAGCTTGGAATGGCTGCCGCGGCAAACGGCACGAGCCGGGCGAACTTGCTGTACAGGTATTCGTCGGCAAGCACCACCGGCTGCAAGCCGATGCTGCGGAACACGAGGACGATCGTCCCGAGCAGCAGGGCGCCGGCAAGGAGATACCGATCGCCAGGCCATTCCGACGATCGCGATCGCGCCGGCAGCGCAATCGTGTGAGACTGGGCGGCGGGCACGCTTCGTCTAGGGCCGCGAGGCCGGCCCGGCGCCGACGCGCGCAATGGCGAAGATGATGTCGCGCGGCAACACGGCGAGGGCGGGCAGCATCGTGGCGATGGCGAGGAACTGGAGTCGCCGCGCGACCGCTCCATGCCGATCGGCGTACGCGATGCGAGTATAGAGGCCCTTCCGCCGCAGCGTTGCCAGCGTTCCGCTGTCCGCCAGCTCGAAGCCGTGCCGCGCGAGAAGCCTCGCGAGGTTGGCGGGCGCGAAGTAGTGGACGTGCGGCGACGGCAGGCCGACTTGCCACATGCGCTCGAACGGACCGCAGGAGCCGGCGCGGCACAGCAGCGTTGCGAGGCGGTAGAAGGTGCCGCGGCTGCTCGGCAGGTTCAGGACGACGAGGCCCTCCGGCCTGAGGTGGGTACGGCATGCGCCGAGCACGTTTCCCGCGCCCGGGATATGCTCGAACACGTCGTTGAATACGATGATGTCGAAACGCTCGTCCCGGGCGAGGGCGTCAGGAAAGAAGCCGTGCCGGACGGGCAAGCCGCGTTGTGTCGCCGTGCGTGCGACCGCTCCGTCCGGCTCGATGCCGAGGACGTCGAATTGCGTCCGTGCGAGCTCCAGGAACCAGCCATGCGCGCAGCCTACGTCGAGCAGGCGGCGGCCTTCGGGCCGTGCCGCGCCGATGTGGCGAAGGAGGGTGGTGAAATTCGCCATGCGCAGGTCGTGCAGCGCATCCTCGCGCGCGGCCTCGTCGATCGCAGCGTGCCGCGCATCGTCGTTGATGCCGGCTTCGAGCGTGGAGCCCTCGTAGTCGCATTGCGCACAGCGGCGATGCCAGGGGCGCAGCCCGGCGCGAAGCGGCGCTTCGCAGGCCGGGCATCGCGTGACCGTCGTCATCCGGGTCGGGACGGCCAGCCATCTTCGTCGTGCGATCCGGCACCGAGGCGCCGATGCAGCGGCCGTCGTGGAATCGACGCGATATCGTAGGCGAGGAACGCCAGCAGCAGCTGGATACCGACGATGATCGTGATCGCCGACAGCATGACGGTGCCGGCGGACGAGAGCGCGCCGTTGCGCCAGGACTCGATCCAGTGGCGGGCGCCGAAGACGAGGCCGAACGCGAGCATCGCGAGCCCGATCGGCAGCTCGATCGATGCGATCGACATGTCGCGCAGGTAGTAGTTGTAGAACAGCCGCTTCGCGAAGTTTCGGAAATGCTTGACCCAGAATTCGCCGATGACGCCGACCACTCGCAGCTGGCTCGTCTCGCCGGCGTAGCGGGCCTCCATCGGCACGTCCACGACGACCGCGCGCAGCGTATTGAGCCTGAACAGCATGTCCGACTCGAAGAAGTAACGTTGGCTGATCTTCGCCATCGGCAAGCGCTTCGCGACTTCGGCGTGGAGCGCCGTGTATCCATTGGTCGGGTCGAAGAGGTCCCAATAGCCGGACGAGAGCTTGGTCATGAACGACAGCGCCGCATTGCCGATGAGCCGCGATGCCGGCATCCCCCGAAGCCCCTCGAGATCGTAGAAGCGGTTGCCCTTGGTGTAGTCGGCCTCGCCGGCGGCGATCGGTTGCACGAACGATCCGATGAGGCGAGGGTCCATCTGCCCGTCACCGTCGATCTTGACGATGACTTCGGCGCCTTGGTCGAGCGCGGCGCGATATCCCGACATCACGGCGCCCCCGACGCCGAGGTTGGCCTCGCTGCGCAGCACGACGACACGCGGATCGCGGCAGGTTGCCTCGACGAACGCGCCGCTGTCGTCGGGGCAGGCATCATCGACGACGAAGATCCTCGCAACTTCCGGACCGATCGCATCGATGACGCCGAGAATGCGGTCGCGCACGCGAAAGCACGGGATCACCACCGCAACGCGAGGCGCGCGATCGTTCATCGGTCGAAGTAGACTTCGCGCGGCGCGGTTTCGTCAAGGCGCCCGATCGCTTTGCTAGAATCGAAGCGCCGCAAACAGGGGAAGCCTGCTCGAGCACCAGGGGAGTGTGATCGCGTGTACAGGGCATTGAGACGCCGCGCCGGCCACTACCTCAACGCGTTTCCCGCGCTCAAGCGGGCGTTGAGGCGCATCGAGCGCAGGCTGATACCCGGCCTCCCGGATGAGCTGGCAACGTTGCCGACACCCGGGCCCGCGATCGACCTCGTGCGCGCCCCGCGTGTCGACCGCGTGCTGCGCGATCTTCGCCGCGAGCGGCGACGACGTGGCATGTCCGCGACTTCGGCGCGCTGATCGAGCCACCCGGCCCGCCGCGTTGCGCATGCGCATCCTCGTCGACCTGCAGGTCTGCCAGAGCGATTTCGTCGACGAGCGAACAAGACGAAACGTGCTGGATCTCGCGCGAGCGCTCGTGGGCGCTGCCGCGCCCGGCGAAGTCGAGCTGTTCCTCGCCGATCGCGCGCCGCACCGGATCGCGACGTTGCGGCGCGCCTTTGCCGACGTCGATGCGCGCGGCGGGATCGTCCTCGCTCGTGAAGTCCATCGCGACACGCGCAAGGACGGCAGGCGCCTTCCCGATGGCGCCGCGCGCGCCCTGCGCGATTGGGTCGTCGCCGGACGCTGCGCCGATCTCCTGATCGTACCGACAGGATTCGTGGACCGGGTTGAGGTCGTTGTCGCGCCTTCCGGCCGCTCGCCGGCGGGCACGATGATGGCGGCCCTGTGGCTCGGCGGCGTCGATGACGCGCGCGGCGGGCATCGGCACATGGCCCGGATCGGCGCGCATGCGACGAGTGTCGCGGACGTCGTGCTGGCAATGCCCGGATCGGACGAGTCCATGCTGGCCGGGCTCGGCGTCGCAGCCGAGCGGATCGAACGGCTGCCCGCGGACGCGACGGTCGCTGCGACCCAAGTGCTCACGTGGCATCGGCGCACCACTCGAGTCCACGCCGTCGATGGCGTGCCCGGCGTGCGCCGGCGCCTTGCATTCGTCTCCCCGCTGCCGCCCGCAAGGACCGGGGTCGCGACGTACAACGCGCGGCTGTTGCCGGCGCTTGCGGCGCACTACGCGATCGACCTCGTGACGGACCAGGCGACGGTCGATCTTCCCGCCGGTTGCGAGGCAATGCCCGTGCGCTCGACCGGATGGTTCATCGATCACTTCGATGACTACGAGCGCGTGCTCTACCACATGGGCAACTCGACATTCCACGTCGATGTTGCGCCGCTGCTGCGTGATTGCCCAGGAACAGTCGCGATGCACGACGTATACCTGGGCGATCTCGTCAACTGGATCGATGCGCAGCCCGCGACGCAAGGCGAGCTTCACCGGAGGCTGGTCGAAGGGCACGGCCATGGCGCGGCACGAATGCTGCGTCGGCGCATCGCACGCGGCGAGCTCGCGCGCCGCTTCGCCTGCAACGACGATGTTCTCGATGAAGCGAATGGCATCATCGTGCATTCGGCGTACGCGGCCACGCTCGCCGCGGAGCGCGCGGATGGGGGCGGGCCGGCGGCGGTCGCGGTGGCCGGCTTGTGCCGGGGCGTGGAGGCGGCCGTCGACCGTCGCAGCGCACGCCGCCGCCTCGGCATCGATGACGACGCGTTCGTCGTCGCGAGCTTCGGCTTCATCAATCACGTCAAGCTGCTGCGCGAGCTCGTCCTCGCATGGACATCGTCCGCGCTTTCGGGAAAGCGCGAAGGCCGGCTGCTGCTCGTGGGCGGAGGGCACGGCGACAGCTACCATCGCGAGCTCGAAGCGTTGATCGCGTCGTCGCCGGTCGCCTCGCGCGTCGTCATCACCGGCTATGTGGACGATGCGACGATGGCTGACCATTTCGCCGCCGCCGACATCGCCGTGCAGCTGCGCAGCGAGTCGCGCGGCGAGACTTCCGGCGCGGCGCTCGACTGCCTCGCCTTCGGCTTGCCGCTGATCACCAACGGTTGGGGAGCGCTCGGCGAGATTCCGGTGGACGCGGCGATCCGGCTACCCGCGAATTTCGAGGTGCGCGACCTCGCCGTGGCGATGGAGCGGCTCGAGAAGGATCCAGCCGAGCGCGAGCGGCTGTCGCGCGGTGCGACGGCGTATCTCGCCGAGCACCACGCGCCTGCCGAGGTCGCGAAGGTCTACGCTCGCGCGCTCGAGCGATTCGCGAGCGAAGGACCGCGGGCGCGCTATGCACGACTGGTGGAGACTCTGGTGGAGGCGGGCGAGCAGGGTGACCGCGACGCCGAGGCGCTTGCGGTCGTCGCACGTGCCGTTGCCGCCAACCTCCCGCGGCCCGGGCCTGCGCAACTTTTCGTCGACATCACGCCGCTCGTCGCCATCGACCTTCGCACCGGCATCGAGCGTGTGGCACGTGCGGTCCTGAGCGGCCTCGTCGACGCGCCGCCGCCCGGCTTCCGCGTCGAGGCGGTGCGTTTCACCGACGGTCGCTACGTGCTGGCGCGGCGCTTCATGGCGCGTTTCCTCGACCTGCCCGAAGCCGACGGCGATCGCGAGGTCGAGGCGCGCGCGGGTGACGTTTTCCTCGGTCTCACGTGGTCGCCGAACGCGACGCCACTCGCGCATGCGACGTTGCGAACGTATCGAGATCGCGGCGTGCGCATCGCCTTCGTCGTCTACGACCTGCTTCCCCAGCAGCATCCGGAGTGGTTTCCGTTCGGCCTGCAACAGCAGCACCTCGGCTGGCTGACAGCGGCGTCGGCTTTCGCCGACCGGCTGATCTGCATTTCCGCGGAAGTGGCCGACAACCTGCGGGATTGGCTCGGCGAATTCGGGCCGCACCGCGCCGACCCGATCGCCATCGCGCACTTTCCGCTTGGCTGCGACATCGAGAAAACCGAGTCGACGCGTGGCATCACGGATGGCGGCGCCGCGATCGTCGAGCAGGTGAAGTCGCGTCGCACGTTCCTGATGGTCGGCACCGTCGAGCCCCGCAAGGGCCACCGGCAGGCGCTGGAGGCGTTCGACGCGCTGTGGCGTGAAGGCCTGGACGTCGCGCTGGCGATCGTCGGCAAGCGTGGCTGGATGACCGAGGATGTCGAGGCGTCGATCGCCGCACACCCGGAGCTCGGCCATCGGCTGCTGCGCATCGACGACGCCAGCGACGAGCTGCTCGACGAGCTTTATCGACATTCCGCGGCGCTGCTCGCGGCGTCGCAGGGCGAAGGGTTCGGCCTGCCCGTCGTCGAGGCGGCGCGGCGCGGCCTCCCCGTGATCGCGCGCGATTTGCCCGTCTTCCGGGAGGTCGCCCGTGACGGTGCGTACTATTTCGCCGGCACCGCGCCCGGCGATCTCGCCGCGGCGATTGGCGGATGGATCGCGTCGACGGACGCCGGCACGGCGCCCGATCCAGCCAGCATCTGGTGCACCGATTGGGCGACGGCGACCGACCGGCTCGTCGCTGCATTGCTTGGAAAGTCCGACCGCGCGGCCACGCAGCCCTCTTACCCGGCCGGTGACGCGCTCACCCTCGAGCCGCTGCGCTGCACGATCGACTTCTCGCGCGATGCGTGGCCGCGCGACATCGCCACCGTCAGCGGACTG